>Ga0189286_100046_pt1 | contig 103189 bp, 102 predicted proteins | sample UW69minimetaG_FD_130330 | JGI IMG/M metagenome (GOLD analysis project Ga0189286, IMG submission 130330) | Marine microbial communities from the Costa Rica Dome - UW69 mini metaG | ecosystem: Environmental > Aquatic > Marine > Oceanic > Photic zone | place: Costa Rica: the Eastern Pacific... | reverse complement strand
CTCCATTTACATAAATTAACCCCAAAAACTTCAAAAATCAAAAGAAATGCTATCAATCCAAATCATAAAAAAGAAAAAATCAAGAAAATGAAAAATTGATAGCGCTTTTTTCAAAGGTCTCATTAAAGTCGAAAAAGTCCTCTTTGAGTATCATTATGGAGGAATGGGAAATCATGTATTAATAAATAAAAAAATTACTCTGGAAAAAGAAGAAAGTTTTTTCAGGTTTAACTTCAAAAACGACTCTTATAAAATATTTTGTTCTGTACAAGGAGTATTTATGTATTTGTCGTATCCTATTGATCATTCGAAAAACTACTAATCGCAATAAAAAAAATATCCAATATTTTAGAAAACTCATAATTAAATTGATAGTTCATAAACCTTCAATTGCATTCCTTTTTAGTGCTAATATTTCTTCATTCTTTTGAGTCATTATTAACCACAAAATAGAATCATTCATGATGAAAATGAATCTTAATTCACTAAAAATGAACAAAAAATCAATCTCCATTCTCAATCAACAAATGCTAAAAGGAGGATTGCATACAGTAGGATACTACACAGTGCAATTATGTCCGTTGCATCCAATGCCGACAGACATGCTGCCAATTCCAAATCAAGATGATGGCGGACCAGTAACACTTTCAGATTTTGATTTATGCTAAAAACTACAAAACATAGATGCAAAAGCGTGCTTCGGTTCGCTTTTTGTGTTTAATTAAATAAATTTACAGCAAAATTAATATCCAAAAAAGCTACTTGTTATGAAACGTATTTGTCAATTTCTATTAATTCTATTGATTGCTTCAATATGCATTTCTGCATCAACAACTATACAACAAAAAGATGATTGTGAATTTGAAGGGAAAAAACTCTATGGCAAAATTCGTTTTGTAGAATACGCTAGTGATGCAGATGTTAAAATCAAAATAGTCACCAGTTTTCCTGACATCAAAGTAAAATTAGTAGAAAACTTTGCTGATGATTGTGGCGAATGGCAAGTTGTAGAATACGGTGAAGATTTAAAGGTATATGTCGCCGAAAACTTTGCCGACATCAAAGTAAAGTTTGTCACTAGCTTTCCGGGAATGGATTAATCTATAAAATGTATTTATATTGAGAATGTGAGTTTGTGATGTGAAAACCATCAAAATCAAACAAGTTCCATTCGGAATAAATACAATATTCAAATTGAGAAGGCAAAAGTTTTAGAATCAAACACTTAATAGTTTAAAACCTAATTGATAATTCATAAAACATCAGTAGCATTTCTTTTTCATATTGCATAAAATTCTTTTTTTTGAATCATTAATTGACTACAAAGTATAAATAACGAAATCAAATTTTGTATTTGAATAATGTATTTACCAATTTGTAATTCTATTTTTCTATATTAAAGACAAATTTTCATTTTATGAGAAAGCATCTATTGTTAGTAATCAGCTTTTTAATAATTCTCAATTTTACAAATTGTAAAAATGACGATGTAGCTGAGAATCCCACCGAAAATCCTGATATGAATCAGGGTGAAAATCCAAATCCGATAACTCTAAATTATGATTTTGGAAATGATGTCAATCGAAATTTTATAGGAAGAGTTGTCAATGAAGACAATCAACCTTTAGCTGCAGCTACGATTACTATTGGAAACGAAACTACGCAAACAGACCTAAACGGTATGTTTGTGATGAATAATGTACTGGTAAAAGAAAATTTTGCATACATAAAAGCATCTTTAGTAGGCTACTTCAATGGTTCAAAATCTATTATACCTTTAGATGGGGAAAATGTCATTAATATTATGCTAAAAGAAAGATTTAGCGTTATTAGAGAAGCTGGTGAAGCCTTTACATTAGAGTATGATGAATATGCTATTGGATTCAGTGGAGAATTTGTAAAAGAAGATGGCTCATCGTATTCAGGGCCTGTAACCATTGCTTTTAATTATTTGAGCCCTTCAGATGAAAACTTGAATGAGCTTATGCCAGGAATGTTATTGGGACAAGACATGGATGACGAAGCCAATCTTTTAGAAACTTATGGAATGCTAACGGTTGAATTGACCGGAAGCGCTAATGAAAAGCTACAAATTGCCTCAGATTCAGAATTAAAATTTCCAATTGCTGATGAGCAATTAGCAAACGCACCCGATACCATTCCACTTTGGTATTTTGATGAAGATCACGGTTATTGGATAGAAGATGGAGAAGCCACAAAAGTAGGAAATCAATATGTAGGAACTGTATCGCATTTTACTACTTGGAATGATAGTGTTTCATATTCTAACACAAAAATTGATATCACCGTTTTAAATCAAAATAATGATCCTTTAGTAGGGATCGATGTTTATGCATATATACAAGGAGTATCATCATATCCAATCATTTTAACAACAAACCAAGACGGAAAAGCTTCTGATTTTGTTTATGCAAATACTTCTATGACATTAGAAGTGAAAGGTCACTGTGAAGAAACAATTACAACTTTAAATGTAAGCCCCATTCCACAAGGAAGCACAAGTATAATTCCTCCAATAGTCATTACAGAAACGATAGCACCTCAATCAGAAATACAAGGAACCTTAAAACAATGTGACAATGTAAATGTTACGAATGGATATGTAATATTGACAAGAAATGATAGTGATCCAGTCTTTTATAGTATATCTGACGGTGATTTTGAATTTAGCACTTTAATATGCCAAGGAGAAACATCTTTTTCCCTAGAAGGATATGATGTTAATAATTTTCAAAGTACTGGAGAAAATAATTATAGTTTTGCGACTCCAATAACAGATGTAGGTGATTTGATGACTTGTAATAACGTTGATGAATATATAGCTTATAGCTTGGATATTTCAACAACTAATTTTAGCTTGTCTGAACAAAGGTTAGTGTTAGCGCCTTTTCATGCTAGTATAGAACCAAATAGGTTGTATATAGAAAAAACTTCAGAAGAAGAATTCATTATGGATTTTAATCCTTTTGAAGGAGAACAATTTATAAACACTACAACTTATGAAGCAGATAATGACTTCATATTTAAGCACGATTTTGGGCAGTCGCCAACATTAAACTGGAGATCATATGGAAGTATTCCTGTATCTGTAAATGAAATGACACTAAGTTTTAGTGAAATAGGGGAGATTGGTGAATATATTACGTTCACTTTTGAAGGAAGACATGTTGAAATTGACGATAGTAATATTTGGACAGAAATAGTCTCTGGAACAGCTCGTGTACGGAGAAATGAATAAAACAACTCTTTAAGTTAAATTCATTGTACGAAACTTCTTTTGTTCTATATTTGTAAGACAAATGAAAAGCATCAGTCTTATACTCGGATTTTTGATTTTAGCCTTAGCACTAAAACCTTGTGCTGATGGCTTTTGTTCTGAGGAAGAAAATAGCACTGAAATTTGTACTGATCATCATAGAGAACATGAAAAAAATCATAAAGATGACCATGAAGATTCTTGTCCAATGCTTTGTGTTTGCAACTGTTGCGGAATGTTAATCGTACATCAAACTCCAGAAACATTCAAACTAGCATCAAAAATTGAAATCTCTACACAAGTACACACACATTTTGAATCACATTATCGATTTGATATTTTATTCGCCATTTGGCAGCCACCGCAAGTTATAAGTTAACCTCTCACAAAAGAACTGTAATAAAAACAATTGCAGTTATTTAAAACTTACAAAAAACACAAATACAGTCTATATATCTACAAATATTTATGCTAAGTTTACCAAAGCAAAAAACTAGATTCTAGGCTAAAAAACATATAACTATGCAAATACGTATATGGAGCATACTGTTCCTATGTATGCTATGCGGATTCGTCAGCGCACAAAATAATGACATTAAAATAAAAGTATTTTCAGAACACGAAAAAGAGGCTTTACTAGGCGTAAATGTGTTATTTGAAGACTTACAAAAAGGAGCGATTACAGATAATGAAGGAATCGCAACGTTTACAGGAATTCCTATTGGTTCACACAAGCTTATGATTTCCTTTTTAGGCTTTAAAACGATAGAAACGACGATCACATTGCCAACAACTTCAGCATTCATTTTTTATATGGAAGAAGCCGAAAGTGAATTAAATGTTGTGACGATAGAAGCCACACGTAGCACACGTGATATTAGAAGAATTCCAACACGAATAGAGGTCATTGGTGGCGAAGAATTGATGGAAAAAAACATGATGAATCCTACTAATATCTCAATGGTATTACGCGAAAGCACCGGAATTCAAATGCAGCAAACGTCACTGAGTAGTGGAAACCAAAACATTCGTATTCAAGGTTTGGATGGACGTTACACACAATTACTACGTGATGGTTTCCCGATTTACGGAGGCTTTTCTAGCGGATTGAGCATCATGCAAATTCCACCATTAGACTTAAAACAATTTGAAATAATTAAAGGAAGTGCTTCCACATTATATGGTGGTGGCGCCATTGCTGGTCTAGTGAATTTAGTATCAAAAACTCCTGATTTTGAGCCAGAATTAGACATCATGTTGACGCAAACACATGCACTAGGAAGTACAGCAAATGTATTTTACAGCAAGCGTAATGAGAAATTTGGTGTGAGTTTATATGCTTCTGGAAACTATCAAAAAGTATACGATCCAGAAGATGATGGATTTAGCAATTTACCAGAAACCACTTCCGTAGCATTCAATCCGAAATTTTATTATTACCCTTCTGAAGAAACAACCTTTTGGATTGGTTTAAATGCTTCGTATGACGATAGAATAGGAGGCGATGTTCACAAAATTGAAGATGGACAAAATGGAATTCATCAATACACAGAAGAAAATATTTCTAAGCGCTTAAGCAGTCAAGCCGTATATAAAACGCAGTTAGATTCTGCGCGTGTATTTACGATTAAAAACAGTTTTTCTTTTTTTGATCGTGAATTAAATGTACCTGACATGCAGTTCAAAGGAAAACAAGTAAATTCCTTTACTGAAGTAACATTACAGCACAATTATGACAAAAATGATTGGACGTTAGGAGCTAATTTATACACCACAAGTTTTGATGAAGCTGATAGTGCAACCTTACAACGCGATCAAAATGATTTGACGTTCGGAGCTTTTGTAAACTCTAACTTTGATTTATCAGACAACTGGATTTTAGAAACTGGTTTACGTACCGATTTTGCACGAGGTTGGGGAATATTTGTACTACCAAGAGTTTCCTTACTCTACAAAAACGATTCAGGATTTTCGAGTCGATTAGGTGGTGGATTAGGATACAAAACACCTGATTTATTTACAGAAGAAGCCGAATTTATCAATTTTGAAAACATCCTAAAAATAGACGAAGATGTCTTAAAAGCGGAGCGTTCGTATGGTGTAAACCTTGATTTTAATTACAAAACTAAAATTTTTAATGAAACGGTTGGTTTCTCTGTCAATCAATTGTTTTACATGACAGCTATTGACAATGGTTTATTGTTAAACCTGAACGCAGACAACTTCTTTCAATATGAAAATGCAGATGGTTTAATTCTAACACAAGGAGCAGAGACCAATATTAAATTCTCTTATGGCCACTTTAAATGGTTTTTAAACTATGCTCTAATTGATGCAAAATTGCGCTATTTACCTGGCAACCCAAGAAAACCATTAACAGCAAAGCACAATGCAGGAAGTGTGTTGATGTATGAGACTGAAAAATGGCGTTTGGGTTACGAAACCTATTATACAGGTTCACAAGTATTGTCAAATGGTACAGAAACAACAGACTATATTTATATGGGATTCTTAGCCATGCGTAACTTCAAATGGGGAGGAATTTATACCAATTTCGAAAATTTTACCGATCGTAGGCAAAGTCGTTTTTCGCCATTAGTATTGCCGCCACACGAAAATCCAACGTTTCCAGAAATTTATGCACCTACAGATGGATTCATCTTTAGTGTAGGAATCATTATCAAACCGTTTGGAAATCATAATGAACATCATGATGATCACTAATCTTGTATAGCTAGATTATTGATTTTTAGACTTTTTAGAAAATATCAAAAACCGTTATTGTATATGCAATAGCGGTTTTTTATTTTTTTTAGCAGCAGTAATGTCAGGAGGAACAGAAGAAATGCTCTGATTAACAGAATCATGTTTAGAAGGATACTTTATATTTTTTAACTCAATTTCTTATACTTTCCATGAAAACTTAATGGTAGCACCAACGCCATCTTTAGATTCAATAGAAATTTTTCCATGATTCGCAGATACAATCTTTTTTACAATCGAAAGTCCAATTCCAGTACTTTCAACAACATCGCTCTGTTCTAACTGATAAAACATATCAAAAATCTTTTCATGATACTTAGGATCAATACCAGGACCATTGTCTTGTACGGTAAAAATATACTTATTAGACGATTTACTAAAAGAAATATTTATTGCGGCATATACTTTATCACAATGCTCTATGGCATTGCTAATGAGGTTTAAAAACACATGTTGAAATTCGATCTTACTTGTATGTATTTCGCTATCGTTTATTGGGAGATGAATTGTGTGTTTTTTCTCTGGATCAACGGTATCGATAATTTCTTTTAACACCTCATTGATATTGAACGATTCTTTGTTTTTTTGACCTTGTGCGATTCTTGAATATTCTAACAAACCATTAATCATCGAATACATTTTAGTAATGCGTCCTTTTAAGGCTTTAAAATGTGCTTCTGCATCTGTGTTTACTGGAACTTCTAAATCTTCTTCAATAAATGAAACTAAAGAATGCATGGCAACCAAAGGTGCTTTTAAATCGTGAGATACAATATGATTAAAACTATCTAGCTCTGCATTATAATTTTTTAATTGAAGAACATTTTCCTTTAATTCCTGATTCACTTCTGAAAGTTCTTTTGACTTTTTAGATATCTCTTTTTTCTGTGCTAATGCGAGTATTTTAGCTTCTTCAAGTGCTCTAAACGAATCTGAAAATCGCGTCATTAATAACATTGATAATAATAGAAACACAACGATATAACCAAAATTCACATAAACAATTGCATTTCCATTATCACCCAAGAAAGCGAAAATATGTGCAAAAAAGATACAAGCAGCAAACACCATGCTCACCAAGAGCAGAATAGACTCATGGCGTTGATTTGCTATGGCTCTAAAAATGATAAAAGAAACATAGATAAGGTCTAAAATCAGTAATATCATAAATGGCATTACAAACTTAGTAAAATGTGGTGCTGGCAATACTGTAGTAAATGCACAAAGAATGAAGAAAATATAAATCACAATCTTTGTATAGATTTTAGGTACAAATTTTATAAATACGTAGTAGAAGAACATACTGGCTGACAATCCTGATAAAAACAACGTTATGTATTCAATTTTAGTCAGTAAAATCCAGCTTACTGATTCAAATATTTGTGCTAAAGGTGCATATCGATCGCTTAATGTCATATATGCTAACGAAAGACATAGAATTGCAAAATATAATACTGCACGATCTTTGTGCCAATAAAACAAAAAGAAGAGTAAGAAGAAAATACCAATAAAACTCAAACTCCCTATGAAAACCATATCAGTAACCACACGCTTCGATTGCATTTTTTGAAGCTTTTGTGTTGTACTTAATACAATTGGAGTGCTAATTCCACCTTTGTTATGGTAAAAATTGGCAACCTGAATCACAATTTCAAACGTGGTTTCGTGAGCATCTAACGGAATTATTTCCGCAAAACGCCTGTGCAATGTTTCTGCTTTGGATTTTCCAACATGACCAATTTCAGAGATGAGTTTTCCATTAAGCCATATTTTAGAAGCTGCGTATATTTTGGGCACATACAACGAGACCTGTGGACGATCTTCTAGAATTGAAAATGTCAAGCGATACGTTGCATATCCAAAGGTGGGAAGGTTTTCTGTCTCAGAAAGCGGAAAATTGGTCCAACTCTCCAATGAAACTTTTGTAAAAGGAGTTTTTGCATTAAAATTACCTGGTTTAAGCAAGGCATTCCAATAAAATTCCCAATCAGCATCAAGAAGAATTTCTGTTGTATTTTCAAAAGTTTCCTGTTGAAGATCAACCATAACCTTTTTAGTGTCATTAGATTGACCAAAACTCAATGAATAACATGTAGAGAGAACGAATATACTAATGCAGCATTGTATACGTATTGATTGTTTCTGGAACAATCTGATTGGTAGTAGGTAAAATCTCTCTAGCATATTCATATTTGGTACATACAAAATAGCTAATATAAATGACTTATGGAAATGCAAACACCGCTATAATTAATACTTATGCGTAATTAATTTTTAATTCATACATCAAATAGGGAAGTTCATAGATGTTTTTTGTAGAATTGTATCAGAATAATGAGATTTGAATACGAAATCAAAAAACAAACAGGGATTCTAAAATATGATCTTATGAAAAAAATCATTTTAATCTTAGCAATTACAATCGTATATGCTTGCAAGGAAAAGCAAACAACAACACAAAAACAGGTAGTTCATACAGATAATGAGGAATTGAAAAACATTTACAAAGAAGATCAAGGAGATCGTAAATCGCGTTCAATTGATTGGAAAGTGGTCTCTAAAAATGATAGCTTGCGTCGTGTTCGAATTCATCAACTCTTGAAAGAAGATAAAGTACACACATCCTTAGATTATCACAATGCCGCAATGGTTTTTCAACACGGAAAAGACTCTACAGACTATGGAATGGCTGTCAAATTGATGAAAAAATCTATTGAATTAGATGCTACTGCAGATAAATGGCTCTTGGCAGCTGCCACAGATCGGTACTTGCTTAGTAAAAATCAACCGCAAGTCTATGGCACACAATATGAAAGAAAGCAAGGTGAACCTTGGCGATTGTCAGATATTGATACGACTAAAATAACGGATGAAGAGCGCATTGAGTTTGGAGTACAAACGTTAGCACAACAACGTGAACGTGTTAAAAAAATGAACAGTAAAAAACTTTCAGATTTATCAAATGAAGGAAAAACGATTGCAGAAATTGTAGAATTTGTCAAAAAAGAAGATCTAAATACCTCTAAATATGACTTGTCTGAAGTTTCCATCAATCAGTTTGGCTATACCGCTATGGGCAATGGAAACGCAAAAGAAGCCTTGGCAATCTTTAAACTCAATACAGAATTGTATCCAGAAGCTTATAATACTTATGACAGTTATGCAGAATGTTTCTTGACGCTTGGAGATACTATAAATGCTATAAAATACTATCAAAAATCATTAGAACTAAATCCAGATAACACAAACGCTACCAAAGTTCTTTCTGAAATCAAAAATTGAATTGCATGACATCGTTTCGCATCGAAAACATCTTAAAAAAAGAAAGTTATTTATATCTCTTATTTTGGGCATTATACATTACGTATCCGTTGCTCAAATACATTGATAACAAGTAAATTGTGGCACAATGGATTACAGCAAATAGTAATATTATATTGCTCATCATTACGGTATATGTTTGCTATTATTTTTTCTTCTCTAGGCGGAATCGTTACAAAATACCGTTGTTGCTATTATTTTTTGATCAATGACCTTTTTTGGAACCTTATTTTCCAAATACATTCTAAATCTATATATCTATCATTTAGATGGTTATTCCTAAAAGACACATGCGCTTGGAGTTTTGAGTGAATACATTTTGGTGTGTTTGATATTCTATAGTTTCTATAGTTTTAAAAAATCATACATTGCTGGAAATCATTTGCGTACGGCTGAATTGAAGAACTTAAAAAGTCAAATCAATCCGCACTTTTTATTCAATACCTTAAACAATATTTATGCATATACGTTGATTAATAACGAAAAGGTTCTAACCTTATGTAGCTTATCAAATTAGCTAAAAATGCCAGATACTGCTAACTTTATCCAAATTCACAGATCGTACATCATTAATACCGATCGTTTAAAAAAGATAACTCCTGCAAGTGTTTTTGTTGAAACCATCGAAATTCCTGTAGGTAGTACGTATAAAACAACAGTTAAAAACTTATTCCACTATTTCAGCCACGAACTTGATTTTACCACTTCAAAATGTGGATTTGTATCAAACAGATATTCTAAAATAGGTACGTGATCAGCTCCAATAATCAAGAAAACAGCATCTTCCTCATAACTTAACTGATTGATCATCTTAGTATAAATCATGATATTTCAACGATAACAATCGGCCGTAACTTCTGCACCAAGCAACGTATCATCATTATCGTAATTATAATAATCGGTACTGCCAATTTGTGGATCATTGGCTATATAACTTGCATGTGAAGTTACAGATTGCTTCGTCCTATTTCCTCGCAATTACGTATCTAAGTACTTCATTACGAGCATAGCGCGGTAATCTGTTTATAGTATTACGCTTTTGTTATATGAGGTCACAGATTGCTTCGTCCTATTTCCTCGCAATGACGTATCGTATGTACATGTACATTGAGCGGAGTAGAAATGTAATACCATTTAAAATCACGTAAAAACGCCTATTGCACGTTTCTAAGTGGATATGTAGCTTTGTGAAAACCGCAGTAAATTACTGTACTAACCTCAAAACCATTACACATGAGTTATTTATCATTTGGCCCAGGAAAACAAGCTTCCAATAAGGATAAAAAAAAGAAAGGTTCTGTTCGTAAAGCCTTCTCTGATTGGATTATTAAGAATTACGGAGACGATTATAAAGAAACATTACTAAAACAACGTTCGCAAGTCGAAAACATTTTATCCCTCAAAAAACAAATTATTGAAGCTAAAGATGATGAAAAGAAACCATTGGTAGGAATCATCGGTGGTGGTTTTGCCGGAATGTATGCAGGATTGATTTTACAATCGCTCGGAATTGAATTTGAAATTTTTGAAGCTTCCGATCGTGTTGGTGGACGAATCGACACTTGGTATTCTACCGAATATGATGCCAATAGTCAAGAAAATAAAGGATTATATGGAGAAGTAGGAGGTATGCGTATTCCTCAATTCTCTGATGATATGTTGCCTGTACAACATTTGGCGTTGTCGCTAAATTATGTATTAGAACGAAATGGTTTAACGGATCAATTATTGCGCTGGCGTAAATTCTACTATAACTCAGACTATCAGCGTTTGCGATATAACAATATGAAAGACCCAATCATTGCCAAAAATGCAAGTCTAAATTCCTTAAACTTTGGCGTAGATCAAGGTGGCGATTTGGCTGAAGTTTGGGTAACTCCAAAAAAAGATGAAGATGGTAACGAATATTTACCGATTAATGTCATTCTTGACAAAGTAAATGATCCTTTTTTAACAGCGATTGACAAATCATTTGAACTCGGATTTGCCAAACTAATGCGTTATGACAACTATTCCATGTGGGCATATCTAACGAATGTCTTTACACTGGCAGATTTAGAAGAATACTACGATCCGGTAATGGGCGCACCATGTGAAAACTTACCATACAATGTAGCGAGTTACTTAGAAACATTGAATGTAGGAACCGGAATGTACAGTGTTTCTTTTGTGGAAATGGTCATTGCAGTATATGATTGGGATGGAAGTAAAAACTCGTACGATTCATCCGATCCAAATATCTATATGATTACCATGGACAAAGGAATGCAGCATTTTCCAGATGCTTGTAGAACAGTGTTAAATCTTGAAAAAGGTGTAACTTTAGATGATGGACAAATAGCACAAGTCTTAATAGGAATGGAAAAAGGTGCTAATAACGATTATGGATATTCACCTCCAAACCTTACTAAGGATGCAGAACCTCCATCAACAGTTCCTCCAGCAGATCCAAAAGGACATGCCAATACTAAATACGATCCTTCTGCTACGAAAGAACGAGTTTTTATGAATCATAGAGTCACTACGGCGCGATATGATGAAAAACTATATGATAACAATGGAGGAATCCGCTTATCCATCATAAATGATAAAAACGAAATTACAGATCGTGAGTATGCGTATGTCATCAGTACATTGCCAAACGGTGCGTATCTTAATGGTCAAAAACATAAGAATTTCTTTGAAGACTTGTCTTTTGCTAAATCGAGAGCCTTACGCGAATGTAACTATATGCCGTCTTTCAAAGCATTCATTACATTCAACACACAATTCTGGAAAGACATTGGTGAACGTCAATATAAAACAGGATTAGGCGTTTCTGCTAGCGACAGACCAAACAGACAAATTGTATATCCTTCTTACGGATACGATGCTCAAAAAGGGGTATTGCAAATCTATTGCTGGGCACAAGATGCTGAACGTATGGGCGCATTATCTGATGAAGAACGTGTATACGAATGTTTAAAAGGAATTCAATTTATGTATCCTGAAGTAGACATTTACAAGTATTTTGCTGGATACAACGATGGTGTGACTACCAAGACATGGTTCTGGGATCAACATGCAGGCGGTGGTGCTTTTGCACTATTCAATCCAGGGCAATTCAAAAATCTATATCCAACCTTATTGACACCTGAGTTTAACGGAGCACTAAACCTAGCTGGTGAATGTTGTTCTGTGCATCACGGTTGGATTGTAGGCGCATTAGATTCAGCATATAATGCAGTGAATAACATTTTAGAGAAAATGAATGCCACCAAACATATTGTCAAAATGCAAGCAACTTGGGGCGCATTAACAGCTCCAGATATAGCAGTAAAAAGAAATAGGAATTAAATTCATCTATCAACTACTTACTAACAACGCTGTATTTTATGTTAAAAGGAGAGCTTTAATGCTTTCCTTTTGGTATATATACGCGTAATTGAGTATATTTGAGAGACTTCCCCAAGATTGAAATAGCCTTCTTATAAGTAAACAATCAACAAAAACTAACCATATTTACCAATTATGAAAGATTTTATACCTTTTAAAAACATTGGACTTTGTTTTAGCGGTGGTGGATATCGTGCCACATTTTTCGCTTTAGGAGTTGTTTCCTATTACGATAAAATCCATTATCAAGGAAAACCACTATTAGATCATATTGAAGCCATTAGTACTGTCAGTGGAGGAACGTTATTTGGTGTGGCTTTTTCAAAAGCTTCACTGCAAAAAGATTTTGATTTTAAAGCTTTTTTTAATGAGTTCTATGATAATTTCAAACCTGGAAATGACCAACTCTTAGAAACTGCCATTGCCAAACTCGACGATGATCAAGTTTGGAAAGACAATCCACATAAAAAGCGTTCGCTAATCAATTCGTTTGCATTAACCTATGCAGATATGGACGTGTATAAAGGAAGTTTTGATATGTTTTTGGACAAAGAAAAGTTATCTAACTTAAAGTATGTATGTTTCAATTCAACAGAATTCTCATTCGGATTGGCATTCCGATTCCAAAATACAGGACTATTTGCAAACAAACCGTTAAGCAATAAACTTTTAAATCCGTTAGAAAGTCAATTACAACTTGGTGATATTACAGCTTCTTCTTCTTGTTTTCCTTTAGGATTTGAACCATTAGTATTTCCAGACGATTATATAAGTGACCAAAAATCGGAAGCCTATAAAGAAGTAAAAAAACTAGATCGTTTTGCTAATGGTGTCGGAATTATGGATGGAGGAATTGCAGACAATCAAGGAATTGGTAGCATGATGAATATTAGTATTGCTCGAAAACGCGATGATGAACTCAATAAAGAATTGGACTTAATTGTGGTGAATGATGTGGGTAGTTTTAAAATGGATCCTTGGCAACCAGAAGAAAAAAAGAAAGACGAAAGTGCGAGTATAAAAAGTGTGGTTTCTAATATAATGGATTATTTCAAAATAAAACCTTTATATCTAATCATATTAGTACTTGGTATCTTACTTATAGTCCTCAATGCAATGAAAGTGTTTGGTGAGAATGCCTTACCTTCTTTATATGTTGTTGGGGGAATTATCACAGGAATAGGATTACTATTAACTGTCTTTGGATATTTTGCGAATAAGTATAAAAATCTGGGTATCAACTTTGCAAAATCTTTATTCAATAAAAATGTACCAGCGCCATTAGTAGATGACGTATTAAGCTTTAAAAAACTGAGTGTAGGATTGGTACAACGCATGTTGACAGAACGTATTTCATCTACTGTAATTATGGTAAATGATATCTTTTTAAAGCAAATACGACGCTTAAACTATCGCTTGCTATATTCTGATCCCGATTTACGCCACAGAATCATTACATCAACAGTATATGAATTAAATGGAGAAAAAACGGCATACAGCAAATCCTTTAGTTTTAATAAAAACGTAAGCCCAGCACCAAGCGACGCATTAAAGCATACTGGATTAATTGCTTCTGAAATGCCAACGACACTTTGGTGGGATGAAAATGATATCAAAAACAATCGTATGGATTCCTTAATTGCCTGTGGACAATTTACATCTTGTTACAAGTTGATGGATTATATCTTAAAACTTAAAAAGAATAAAAAAATAAAGCTCTCTGAAGAGGAAACGACAGCTATTGATGCATTGTATACTGACTTAGAAAATGATTGGAAGCAATTCAATACGAATCCTATGTTTTATATAGAATCCTTAAAGAGCTAATACATAGTTTCTTACCTGTTTGAAGCGTTTTTTTACAAAAACGCTTTTTTTATGCAAAAAAATCAAAGAAAAACATCAAACATTCCGAAAAACGCAACAACGTACGTAAAAACCTTAAAATACATAGGGTAAAACCCAAAATATAAACCCAATAATTCTTAAGTATTTTCATGAAATTGTGCATTTAAACGTTAAAAAGTGTATTACAACGATGAAAACATGCGTTTAGACGACAGATTATGTGCGATCAACTAAATACTCTAGAGATGATTTTAAATGAAGTTAGATTTATAATAGTAATAAAATAGCCCTAAGAAATACACATTTTGCCATGAATGCATATTTCAAAAAATAAAGACTGTTTTAACAGGTTATTTACCCCAAAATAATCTCTTTGAACTTAACCTAATTAGTAATAAACTATGAAAAAAATGCTACACCTTATGGTGTTATGCTTACTTGCCTCATATTTGCAAGCACAGACACCAGGCGTTTCTACCTTCTACGAACAAACTGCAGGAGATACGCGAAATTACATTGAGTACATTCCAGGAAACTTACCAATTATTATTTCTGCACCACATGGTGGAGTAAAACAATCTGGACAAACAATAGGCGGTATATTTTATCCTGATAATGACAATTCTTTACCAGATAGAAGCTGTGGAACAAATGAAAGAGATGACAATACAGACATCTTAGTACGTGAAATTCAAAAAGAAATCTTTGAACTTACAGGTTGTTATGCCCATGTGATTATCAACAATCTACACAGATCAAAACTCGATCCAAATCGTGAAATCAATGAAGCTACTTGCGGTAACGCTAATGCAGCAGACCATTGGAATGCTTTTCACGGATTTATTGACCAAGCAAGTGCCTCTGTTGAAGCAAATTGGGGGAAAGGTTTGTACATAGATTTACATGGACAAAGCCATTCTGTGCCAAGAATTGAAGCTGGATACAATGTTACAGCAGGAGAGTTGAATTCTTCAAATTTAAATGCTGCCAACATTATTAATAAATCTACCATTAGAAATCTAGTAAGTAACAACTTAAACAATTTAACGCATGAAGAATTAATACGTGGAAATAGTAGTTTGGGACAAATGTTTCAAGATGCTTCTGGAACGTTTTATGCAAGTTTAGGATATCCTGGTTGTGGAAGTACAAGTGGTTACAGAACGGTACCAAGTGCTACCAATAACGGTGGAGGAGCCTGTGATGATACACGTCCAAACGGAAACGCATATTTTGATGGAGACTTTTACAACAACCGTCGACATGGATCAGGAAATGGTACAAGTGATGGTGTAGGAGGAGCTGGAAATATTGATGGAATTATGACAGAAGTGAACCGCCGTGTACGCGATTTAGGAACCTACAATGGTCAAGTATACGATTCTCGTCCACAAACGCTAGTGCCTTTTGCAAAAGATTATGCGGCTGTTGTACTGAACTTTATAAATACACATTACAACGATTATGCAGGTTTTGGATATATGGCGAGCATGTATGCGATTAATGGACCAAATCCAACTCCAGTTTTGATGAATTCTGTGACCAATGGAACATTTTCTGCTGCTGCGGGACTAGCTATCAATCCAGCAACTGGGGAAATAGATACAGCAAACTCAACCCTAGGTGATTACGTGATTACTTATACTGTTGGAACATGCGGATATTTCTCAAGTTCACAGACGATTACTATTGTAACTGATATTTCGGATGATACAATACCACCAACAGCGCCGTCTGGTTTATCCGCAGTAAATATTACAGAGACCACGGCCGATTTACTCTGGACTACTTCTGTAGATAATGTTGATGTAACTGGCTATAGAATTTACCAAAATGGAACCTTACGAGAAACCATTCCGCAAGTAACGAATTTTGTATTAACGAATTTAACGCCTGATACAAGCTATACTATAGGTTTAACTGCTATTGACTCTGCAGGAAATGAATCTGCTACAAGTAATGAAGTAACCTTTATAACGCTACCAAATGTAGTGATCAACTATTGTACTTCTGCTAGTGAGAATGTAAATGACGAATATATCAGTAGAGTGCAATTTGGAGATATTGACAATGCTTCAGGAGCGCAATTCTATTCAGATTTTACAAACATCTCTACAGATTTAGTGAAAAATGGTCAATATGTACTTACAGTGACACCAACTTGGACAGGAACAGTATACAACGAATCGTATGCTGCATGGATTGATTACAATCAAGATGGGGACTTTACAGATCCGGGAGAACAAGTATGGACACAAGGAAATACGCAACAAACGCCTGTAAGCACTACTATTACGATTCCAACATCTGCGCCAAACGGAGCTACTAGAATGCGTATTTCAATGAAATACAATGCATTACCAACTCCATGTGAAACCTTTACTTATGGAGAAGTAGAAGATTATACCGTAAATCTTATTTCGGCAGAACCAGATTCATTAGCACCAATCATTACGCTTTTAGGAGAAAACACAGTACAAATATTTGTAGGCAATACATATACAGACGCGGGAGCAACAGCATTGGATAACGTAGACGGAGATGTAACAGATCTTATTGAAGTTACTGGAACAGTAAATACCGCTGTTGCTGGAACATATACACTATTTTATAATGTTAGAGATGCTGCCAACAATCAAGCGGCAGAAGTAACAAGAACAGTTAATGTTGTAGAACTTGTTGATGATATTGCTCCAGTAATTACACTAAATGGAGATGCTGTAATCAATCTAAATGTTGGTGATATCTATACTGAATTAGGAGCGACAGCAACTGATAATATTGACGGAGATATCAGTGCAAATGTTAGTATTGGCGGAACTGTTAATACATCTACGGCTGGAGTTTATACAGTTCGTTACAATGTAAGTGATGCCACTGGAAATGCAGCAACAGAAATAACTCGCACAGTAAATGTGGTAGCAGATACAACAATTCCAGTAATCACATTAAACGGAAACGCAACAATTACTTTAAACCTTGAAGATACTTATACTGAATTGGGTGCATCAGCAACAGATAATGTGGATGGAGATATTACTGCTAATATTAGTATCACTGGAACAGTTGATACTTCTACTGCAGGAACTTATGTGATTCGTTATAATGTAAATGATGCCGCTGGAAATACAGCAACAGAAGTCACTCGAACAGTAACTGTATTACCAGATACTACAATTCCAGTAATTACATTAAATGGAAACGCTACAATCAATTTAAATGTTGGTGATGCCTATACAGAATTAGGAGCGACAGCAACTGATAATATTGATGGAGATATTACTGCTAACATTAGTATTAGCGGAACAGTTGATACTTCGATAGCTGGAACGTATACAGTTCGTTACAATGTAAGTGATGCCGCTGGAAATGCCGCTGCAGAAGTAACACGTACAGTAAATATAGTAGCAGATACTACAATTCCAGTAATTACAATAAATGGAGATGCTGTAATCAATCTAAATGTTGGTGATGCCTATACAGAATTAGGCGCAACAGCAACCGATAATGTAGATGGTGATATTACAGCTAATATCAGCATTACTGGAACAGTTGATACTTCGGTAGCTGGAACGTATACAGTTCGTTATAATGTAAGTGATGCCGCAGGAAATGCTGCTACAGAAGTAACACGCACAGTAAATGTTGAAGAAGTTGGAGTAGGATGTACTAATGGAATAGATACATTCCCTTATGCAGAAAGTTTTGAAGGTACACTTGGTGCTTGGACACAATCTACACAAGATGATATTGATTGGACAATCACTTCAGGAACGACACCTTCAAATGGAACAGGACCAAATAGTGCGATTGATGGAAGCTCTTATATTTTTGTAGAAGCTTCAGGAAATGGAACAGGATATCCTGATAAACAAGCCATTTTAACATCGCCATGTTTCGACTTATCGCAGTTAACACAAGCTACGTTTAGCTTTAACTATCACATGTATGGAACTGATATGGGGACGCTAGATGTAGAAATTAGTGAAGATAACGGAGCAACTTGGACATCTATCTGGACTAAAACAGGAAACCAAGGAAATGCTTGGCAAACCTTAAACTTAGATCTTTCAGCATATACAGGAGGTAGTGTACAATTACGTTTCAACAGAGTTACAGGAAGTACTTGGAGAGCGGATATCGCTATCGATAATGTGAGTCTTATTGACCAAGAAATTATTGTAGAAGGCTGTACAAATGGAATAGGAACATATCCATACACTGAAAGTTATGAAAATACACTTGGTGTTTGGACACAGTCTGGACAAGACGATATTGATTGGAGCATAAATTCAAATGGTACACCTTCAAACAGTACTGGTCCTTCTAGCGCTACAGATGGAAGTTTCTATATCTATGTAGAAGCTTCTGGAAATGGAACAGGTTTCCCTAACAAGCAAGCAATCATCAATTCACCATGTTACGACTTAACAAACGAGGCCAGCGCTACATTCAGTTTTAGTTATCACATGTTTGGTGCAAACGATATGGGAACAATTTCCTTAGAGATTAGCAATGACAACGCACTATCGTGGACAACCATTTGGACAGAATCTGGAAACAAAGGAAATCAATGGTTAAATGTAAACTTAGATATTTCTCAATACGTTGGCGGTAGCGTACAGCTACGATTCAACAGAGTTACTGGAGGAACGTGGCAAGCAGATGTTGCTATTGATAAAGTAGAATTAAAAACAACAGTAGCTGCACGTCAAGAAACAGTTACGACAAAGGATACCAAAGAAGATACTAGCATAGTAGATGCAAGTAATGCTACTACATTGACAATTTTCCCAAATCCAGTTCGTGGAAATGTGCTAAACATAAAACTAGATCGTGGAACGGTAAAATCATATAAAATTATCAACTTATACGGGCAAGCAGTCGCTTCTGGTACAACTGGTAATCAAATAAAAGTCAACAAGCTGCCTTCTGGTGTTTACTTTATTGAAATCTTTGACGGACATTCAACGCTTTCAAAAAAGTTTATCAAACAATAACAATTTGGAGAGGCTTTTACTAATCTAGATAAAAAAGCCCGATACAAACTTGTATCGGGCTTTTAATGATATCATTTCAATTCCGAATCCGTAATTAAAAATGGATACGCTTCTTTAAGAAGTTTCAATTCTTCTTTCGTCAAATCTTCAACTTCTTTTTTAAACTTTGTTTTACTCAATATTGTGCGCAATTCAGCGTATGCGCCCATCAATTCATTTTGCACACCAATATAGGAATCATACGATGCTTCTCTATCGGTTTCAATGGCAATAACAGCTTTGGTAGGATGCTCTGATAAATTTTCCTTTTTAGCGCCATTACAATAATTACAGGATTGATCACCATTATTATCCACAAAAGCTTTTACTTCTTCTCGTAACTCATTTAAAGAAATGATTTCGTTATTTGCCATTAACTGATCATTTTTGTTCAGTTTAATCTTAAAAACATTCTTTGTTTTGACTTCTGAATTACAATCTGTGCCTTCTGGACAAAGTTTGGGAATGACACTACTAATTCCTTCATCTTCTTCAAAAGTAGTCGTTACTAAAAAAAAGATAAGTAGTAAAAACGCAATGTCGGCCATAGAGCCTGCGTTGATACCAGAATTGGTGTTTCTGGACATTTTCATAATAAATCGGTTTTAATGTTAACAGTAAATTTGCATCAACATTGATGCCGAACACTGTTTAAAACTAATTATAAATGAGTCAACTAACGTTTAATTTTGTGTTTGCGTTACGAATAGTAACTACTATTTTTTTTGCTGTAAAAATTGTAAAAATTTGGAAGTTCTCTCTGTTCGATTAGAAGCTTCGATTATCATATCAGGAACTGTTTTTGTTTCATCATTTGCGCTACCATCTGGATTTAATCCCATTTCTCCCGTAAATCGAATAACAATGCCACTATTGGGTAAGGTTAGCAATAAAGGGTCAGTTCCTACGCCATCACCATTAGTTTTTTCTCCAACTACAGTTGCAAAACCTGTCGCTTTACAAAAGACAGCCAAAGTTTCAGAACTTGAGTACACAATATTATCAACCAAAAGATAAATAGTTCCTGCATATTTTTTACTTCCTTCTGTAGGACTCACCGTCATGTCTTCTCTTCTAAACAAATAACTTCCGTCTGTTAATTCTTGCGGCAAATTTGGCAACTTAATATCCGAATAGTTGATGGTGTTTTCAAAATAGTTGGGTTTAAACTTTTGAAGTCTCTCAGAATCTTTAAAAGCATATACAACTGAAGTACTAAGCTCTTTATCTATTAAATGTGGCACAATATGATCTAACCAATAATTGGTGCTTCCACCGTCATTTCCTTGAATATCAATTATTAAATTCTTGAATTGATGTGCTTTTTCAAAAAAACGAGCCAACGTATCTATATCATTCTCCACAAGATCATGACTAAAAGATTTGATATGTATCATTGCCGTAGCGATAGAATCTATAAAGTTGATATGAATATTTTGTGGTGTTACAGTAGTCGTTATGTGTTCTTCTTCAGAATCTTCCTTTTTACCTGGAAAATATAATTTATGATTTATCTTTTTCCAATAATTAGTCCGTATGCTATCAGTCTTCTGTAGCTCCTTGACATAAACAGTATGAATAGTGTCTTGACTAGCTCCTTGCTGGTATGCTTTATAGAAATAGTCATAAATAATTGTTGGATACATATCGGTATGACCATTATTCAAATCGTGTAAAATTGAATTTATTGTATCAAAAAAATCCTCATCATTTTTTGTCTTTTGTATCGCTTCAAGATAGATTTGTTTGTTAGATAACCAATCAGTTTTAAAAGCTCTTTTATTAATTCCGAAATACGGATACGATTCTTTTAGTTCTTGGTGTAAATAATTGAAATCAGCTATTTTTTCTTCTTGTGATAATTGCTTTTGAGCAATGCTTAGTTGTGTACCGATACTAAAAATCAACAGGAAGCGCATCATATTCCCAAATGAATGCTGGGCAATTTGTTTATAAAAGTTCATAAAATGATAGATAAAAGCTTTTTCTGAAACATACTTTAAATGCGTAAAGAAAGACACAAATTGTTTCCGAAAAGCTAATATTTATTTCTAAATGACCATTATATTTCAAAATCTATAAAGACAACTTCCAATTAAATTTTTCTGTAATAATATACCAATGTCTTGGGAATGGACATTGAACAGCAATTGGTTTGTTTAGAAAAGGATGTACAAACGAAAGTGAAGCCGCATGCAAGAACAAATTAGAAATATCAAATTCTACTAGAAACATTCGGTTATGAAAACGATCACCATATTTTGGATCGCCAATAAGTGGATGACTGATTTTATTCAAATGAATTCGCAACTGATGCATTCTGCCAGTTTTAGGAAGTAACTTCACCAAACTATAACGCGAAGTTTCAAAAGGTTGCACTGCAATTGGTAATTCGATACTAGAAACGGTTTCAAAATGCGTCAGTGCTTCTCTATGTGCGTTAGCATCACGACCTTTTACAGGAGAATCAATGATACCTTTTTTAGGAGAAAATCCTCTGACCAAACCATAATATAGCTTCTCAATCTGATTTTCGATAAATAATGCTTGAAACCTAGAAACATATTCCTTTTCCTTAGCACAAAGAACAATTCCAGAAGTTTTTCGATCCAAACGATGCACAGGATAATAGACTTTCTCAAACTGTTCTTGGAGCAATTCCAACAATGTTTGTTCGTTAGACTGATTTCGCGCCATAGAAGAGTGATGTACTAACATGTTATTAGGTTTAGCCACCGCAATTACAAAATCGTCTTCGTATAAAATCATCTGTAAAACTAAGAAACTCTATTGTAAATAGCGCATTGTTGCTACAGAGAATAAGTAGTATCTTTGTAAGACAAAGAATTACGAAACAATGGAACTCAATATAAAAGATACTTTTAACAAAGAATTACCTGCCGATCCTAACAAAAATAATACGCGACGTAAAGTGTTTGATGCTTGTTATTCGTTTGTAACACCGGGAGTTCCTTCAAATCCAAAACTTATTCACGTAGCTGATGAAGTTGCTGAAATGCTCGATTTGGAACGTGATACACATTCAGAAGAATTTTTAAATGTCTTTTCAGGAAAAACGGTATATCCAAAAACAAAACCTTTTGCCATGTGTTATGGAGGACATCAATTTGGACATTGGGCAGGACAGTTAGGAGATGGAAGAGCCATCAATTTAGCAGAAGTTAAATCGAATGGGCAATATTGGGCATTGCAACTCAAAGGAGCAGGAGAGACGCCCTATTCACGTACAGCAGATGGTTTGGCAGTATTACGTTCGTCTATTCGTGAACATTTGTGCAGTGAAGCCATGCATTATTTAGGCGTTCCTACAACACGTTCCTTATCATTAATGCTTACTGGTGATGAAGTTTTACGTGATATGATGTATGATGGCAATCAAGAATATGAAAAAGGTGCTGTAATTTGTAGAGTATCACCAAGTTTTGTGCGTTTTGGGAACTTTCAAATATTAGCCGCTCGAAAAGATCATAAAAACCTCAAAAATCTGGCAGATTATACGATTCGAAATTTTTATAAAGACATCCAAACACAAGGAAAAGAAAAATATATAGAATTCTTTCAAAATGTTGTCAATAATTCACTCGAAATGGTGATACACTGGCAACGTGTCGGATTTGTACATGGTGTCATGAATACGGATAATATGTCTATTTTAGGACTAACCATTGATTACGGTCCTTATGGTTGGCTAGAAGGCTACGATCCAAACTGGACACCAAATACTACAGACAGTAGAAATCACAGGTATGCGTATGGAAATCAACCTGGTATTACCTTGTGGAACTTGGTACAGCTTGCAAATGCTTTATTCCCATTAATTGAAGAGACAAAACCATTAGAAGATATTCTAGAAAGCTATCAGCAAAATTTTGATCAAAAATATGTAGAAATGATGTCTCAAAAATTGGGTTTAACACAAATCAATGCTGACGTTGAAAAACTAATTGAAGACCTAGAAGAAAATCTTCAACTTACAGAAACTGACATGACGATTTTTTTCCGTGAATTGCCCAGAGTTCAAAAGAAAAATACCGTACAAGAAGCCTTTCAAAAAGTACACAAAGCATTTTATAAACCTATTGAATTGGCAGGCGCACCCGCAGCAGAATGGGGAAAATGGTTTACCGCCTATCTTTCCTTATTGCAATTGGAAGAGGATAAAGACGAAACTCGAAAATTCAAAATGTATGATGTCAATCCGAAATTTGTATTGCGAAATTACATGGCACAACTTGCTATTGATGCAGCCAACAAACGTGATTATTCCGTGATTGAAGAATTATACGAAGTCTTAAAACATCCTTACAATGAACAGCCCGAATATGAAAAATGGTATGCCAAACGTCCAGAATGGGCTCGACATAAAGTAGGTTGTTCGATGCTTTCATGCAGTTCGTAATGTTTTATATTTTTATCGTACTAAACATGTATCAATAATAATACATAGTTGAATAACATACTCATGAAAAGCACTACACTCAAAATACAAAATCAAAAAGGGCATAATTTAAATGCATATTTAGAATTGCCTGCAAATCAAAAACCAAACTATTACGCCATTTTTGCACACTGTTTTACTTGCAGTAGTTCTTTAAATGCTGTAAAAAATATTAGTAGAACCCTAACAGCTCATGGTTTTGGCATTGTACGATTTGATTTTACAGGTTTGGGTAGGAGTGAAGGTGAGTTTGCAGAAAGCCATTTTTCTGGTAATGTATCCGATTTACTAGCTGTTCATGCGTATATGAAGGCAAATTTTAAAGCGCCAAGTCTATTGGTCGGACATTCACTTGGTGGCGCTGCAGTATTGGAGGCTGCTTCTCAATTAACAGATGTAAAAGCAGTAGCAACCATTGGAGCTCCCGCAAATGTAAGTCACGTAAAACACTTATTTTTACACGACATTCATAAAATTCAAGAAGATACAGATGTAGAAATTAACATTGGAGGAAGGCCATTTGTAGTAAATAAAGAATTTGTAAGCGATTTTGATAAAACAGACTTGCCAACGATTGTAAAAAACTTGCGCAAGCCACTATTAATACTGCACTCTCCAATTGATATGATTGTAGGAATTGAAAATGCTAAAGAATTATATGTAAACGCACATCATCCAAAAAGCTTTGTTTCTCTTGATAATGCAGATCATTTATTGATGAATGAACGAGACAGTCGTTATGCCGGAAATATGATCGGATCATGGGTAGAACGCTATTTTCCAAAACAGGAAAATATCATGCTTGACACCGAAGGCGAACACTTAATTGGATATTTGAATTTGGTTGAAGATAATTTCACTACAAATATTCAAATGAAAAATCACAGTTTGATTGCCGACGAACCTGTTTCGGTTGGTGGCGATGATTTTGGTCCTTCTCCTTATCAGCTCTTATATGCAAGTTTGGCGGCTTGTACGACAATGACACTAAAAATGTATGCCAATCGTAAAGGTTGGGATTTACAAGAAGTCTTTGTATACATTTCACACAGTAAAAAGAAAAACAAAGAACTCGGAATTGAACTAGAAAAACCTACACGAATTGATTTTATTACAAAGAAATTAAAATTTGTGGGAGACCTTTCAGACGAACAAAAACAACGTTTAAAAGAAATTGCAGCAAAATGTCCTGTACATAAAACATTAGCGAATCAGGTCGTATTTGAGAGTGAGGTTATTTCGTAGATTCCTCAAACTGATTCAGATATAAAGATATTATCAACATACTTCACTGTAGAAAAGCTAAAGAGTTATTGTTGGCTTTGTTTTTTATCTTGTTTTTGAGATCATAGTGAAAACGTAGTATTATAAAATAATTCAAAAAAATAGGGTAAGACTGGAAAACACATTATATTGAAGTTAGTCTTAAAGATGATAATTCATAACTCTCAAAATGTTTTGACTTTTCAGGCATGCAACAATGTACCGTTCGTGGATATACGCTACTTTCTGATCATGGAATTGGAGTATATAGCTCATTATAAGAATTATATATACATCAAAAAGCCTGTTTAGTGTATTCTAAACAGGCTTTTTATATGGATTTTTAAATTTAGTAAGTTTCTATAATAACAGGTTGATATCGGTTAAATTAATTTTTGATCACTTTTTCTTGAATGATCACTTTTCCTGATGCATTATACGCTTTTAAGAAATAGATTCCAGTTTGTAAACTTGGTAAATCAATTGTTTTTTCTGTCGAGTTGATATCTTCTGTAAACAACAAGCGTCCGTCTATACTATATAAATTTACTTTTGAAATTTGCTCAGTTTCAGCTTCAATCGTTAACTGATTTTTAAATGGAACTGGGTAAATTCTTGTATTGCTAACTTCGACATCTTCTGTACTTAATACACCGCTGAAATAATCGCTCGCTTTGTTATACGCTTCTACACCAATGGTTGCTCCAATAAGACGTCCACGGATGTCATCTATTGGAGGATGAATACCACCCCAAATTCTGGACAAACTAGTTTGATCTGAAGCATCACGATAGGTTGCCCATTGTAGTGTGAATGGCGCGCTTGGTCCTTTTTCAAAGACTAAGAAGTTGTCTTGTGGAATGTCAAACGTTCCCATTCCGCCTGGGAAAAATTCGTCTCCAGTCAATAATGTCAATACTTCTGCCGCAGCTCTTGAAAAAGTGGAATGTCCTGAGAGATATCCTGCAAAAGGAGGCGTTACAAAGGTTCCGCGTTGATAAGGCCACCATCTGTTTGCCAAAATCCAGCCAACACCTGCAATATCTTGAGTAGGATCATTGATATAATCTGGACCTTTCCATGCATATACTTTTACTTTTCCGACATTCTCGTCACTAGCTCCCGCTAATGGATCGCCAGTTTCTATCAATTCGATATAATTTGGAATAAGCGGTAAACCATGTGGATCATAACTAGGTAAGGAAGCATCAGTGCTTTGTCCTTTTCCTGCCATATAACGAATGGCAGAAATTGGTCGTATATAGTCGTAATATCCTTTTATTCCCCATGTATTAATGGCTGCATCATGCATTGCGCCACCGAGCGCTAAATAACACTTTACATCCCATTCTAAATCACCTAAAATTGGTCCAGAACCATTCAATCGCTTTTCAAACATGGGATGGTCGCTTACATAATTCATGATGGTGAACCAATGTCCTGGAGGTGTTTCAGAATCAGGTCCATCTGCCCAAAATTCCGCCAATACACGTGCATAATCAGCTCTTTTTACCATTTGTGGAGTGTACGGTAGATTCGTCACTGGATTCATTGCATGTCCCGTACTTGGATCGCCACCATTAATGATATCATAAAATGCTTTGTATTCTTCAAAAGTTTCAGGTAAAGTTGTTGTAGACAAGTTTCCTAAAGCACCCGGCGAGATATCAATCATGGTATTATCAGCAGGATCTAAATGTGAAGACCACAAAGAGACCAAAGCAAAATGCCACTTATACGGATCGTCAATACCATCTTCATTTGAGTTTTGTATATATTCTGGCGGACCTGGATCATTGTATACGTAACAATCAAATCCTTCGTTGATGATTTCTAAATTGTCATATTTTAAGGCAAAAGGATAGACTTCTCCCCATTCAGGACTTAAAAATTCGGGTGTATTTAATGGAAACGTATTTCCACTTTGATCAATAAAAACATCAAATGCTAAAGGCTGCCATTTGTTAGGATTTATATTGTTGGTATCTTCATATAAATCTAAAATCAACGGGGTATTTTCAGGTTGATAGAATTCATTTGCATAATCATTCTGCTCATTAGAGCCATCTTGCAAACCAAAAGTAATAATTTCCTCCGCTAAATGATTTCCTAACGCTGCATACGATCCTGAGCTGTAATCCGTAGATGTAAAGTTGATATCATAGCCGTAGGATTGAAATAAGGTTTGAAAACTCGGTAGAGAAGTGCTTGCTCCAGGCGAACTAGCAAAACGATGAGTTAATAAGCGATACATAGCATAACTAATGACTTCATGACGTGCAACTTCTATATCAGTGGGTGCTGCAATACCATTAAAAGTACTTGTGTATGTTCCGAAGGTTTTTCCTAAAAATACCGTTTCTGCTGTAGTATCAAAAATTGCCCAAGCATCATACATTGCCATGGAACTATGAAAAAGGTTTCTGGCATGTACGGTTGGACGCGCAAAATCGCCACGAATGGCATTTAGTAATTCTTCATTCCAGTCACGAGCTACAGAATGTTGTGCTTGAAGTATTGGTATACAGAGAAATAGACTTAAAAAAGTCGTTATGAATATCTTTTTCATTTGGTTGATCGAGGTTTTGCCGTAAACTTAGTTAAAAGATTGTTTTTTTACAAACTATGTTGTTGACAATGAAGCCGTTTTATTCACTTTTTTTAGAATTGCTAAAATTAGCAAAGAAGCGCAACCGCAGATCAGGAAACCGATAAATAGAGGAGAAGCGGTCGTTTTTATAAAACTCCCAATGTATGTTGCAATAGGAACAGCCATGATGGTAGATACAAATCCGTTAATAGCAGCTCCAATTCCTGCAATATGTCCTAAAGGTTGCATGGCCAATGAGCGTAAATTCCCGAAAAGGAAACCAATTGAGAAAAACTGAATCCCAAAGAAACTCACTAATACATAGACACTTGGATTGGGTTCACCATAGAAAAATGCTAGATATAGTATTGGAATTCCTGTAAAAGCAACCATAAAAGCACGTACCATAGCATACATTCCATATTTTAATACAAATGTTCCGTTTAAAAATGTAGCAAATCCTACAGAGATTGCTAATGCAGCAAAGATGTATGGAAACTCTTCAACCATTCCATATTGATTTTGAAATATGTCTTGAGAAGCACTTAAATACACCATAAATGAACCTGTAATCAATCCTGAGATTAAGGTAAAAGCTACAGAAGATTTAAATTTTAAAAAATCTTTTAATCCATTGATAAACAAATTTTTAGAAACCTTTATTTTATTTTTTGGATCAAGGGTTTCTGGTTGTCGTTTCCAAAGCCAAATCATGATTATAGCTCCAAAGGCTAACTGACTATTAAAGATAGCTCGCCAACCAAAATTATCCAATAATAGTTTTCCTAAAGCAGGAGCAACCACAGGAACTAGAATAAAGATAGCCACTATAAACGACATGATTTTTGCCATATAATCACCGCTAAAACTATCACGAACCATGGCAATACTAATCGTTCTTGGTGCGGAAAGTCCAATACCTTGCAGAATGCGTCCAACAATCATGATTTCTAAATTTGGCGCTAATACACAAAGAAAACTTGCAAAAACAAATACGCTAAATCCTATGTAAATAATGGGTTTACGTCCCATACTGTCAGACAACGGCCCAAAAATTAATTGTCCAAAACCTAAACCTAAAAATATCATCGTAATTAAGGTTTGATTGTCTGTAGACTGTGTTGTACCGATAGAGACACCAATAGCTTCCAAAGCTGGTAAAATCGCGTCAATAGATAGTGCTACAATGGACATCAACGATGCCATAAGGATGATAAATTCTGTTTGCGATTGTTGTTTTGAAATCATTCGACAAAAGTACGGCTTCTGAATGAGTTAATTGTTTTTCGCCACAAAAGCTTTTTGTTAAAGTTGGTGATTGGTTTTGGGTATTTGGTGTTTGGTGTTTGGTGTTGGATTGGATAAGAATACTACAGTCTTTATAATCGGCTTATTTCAGATTTTAGAAATTATTTTATCAAATATGGCGAGAATCTTATACAGTAGAGGACTTGTAATTGTGATTAGAACAAGTGTATGGTTGTCGTATTAAAATATTCTATTTAACATAATATAAATTATAGTACATTTTTAATATTGGATGATCCAGTGGATAATTCAATATTAAAACAACATCTTGAAGTACTATGTACCATAATGATATTATGCTAAATATCCCAGAACCTTTGTAGTTTCTACTAGAATCATTGTGCTTGGGTCATGAACCTTATTTAAGCGGAACGCTACGCTACATAATTCTTTGTACTATAATTTGTCGTTATGCTAAATTGCCACGCGCAAACGCTCTATTGCTTTTATAAAATCAAATTGTTTTTACAATTTATTTTATACGCAATTTTCCAACGCTTTCCAGACGCACAAAAGCTACTTTAGAAATTCTTTTGAATCATTGTTTTATATCTGAACCATTCCGTACTAAAAAGTTCTAGAACCTGTACGTTAGCCTGCCGCATACTTATAAAAATTTTTTGCAAAGAATTTTATATAAATATGCTTCCTATTGGTTTTATAAAAACCTTTTTGGCTTTACGTTATGTTAAATAGCTTTTGAGTTTTAATAAGAATCTTTTGAAGTTTTTTATTTTGTCTTTTTCTTGATAAAAAGAAACAAAAATCAAGACTTCAGAATACTTTGGAAACAATCACGGCTCGTTCGCTATATTCTAGAAGCATTTATATTTTTTTAGCTTGTATAAAGTTTCAATAGAAATTCTGAACACTCAACGAAAATATTGCTTCATCTCTAGAATATAGACGCTCACTCGCCTATTGTTTTGACCAAAGTTTTCTGAGGTCGTTTGTATATCGTAATAGGTTTTACTTTTATACTACCTTTTTCAAAGGCTTTATAATTTTCAACAGAAATACCATTTAACATTTTTTAAGTATATGTGTATGAGTAAATAAGTTTATTATTTATAGATAACCCAAATATACAAATTATTAACAAGTAATGTTTTACGGAAAACCGTAATATAAAATAGCATGCGTAATATTTATCTCATTCCACAACTATTCCGCTTCCCTCCTACGTCGTCGCAAAAAAATTGTTCCATTACCTTTTGTGAAGAAACTTTCTAGTAATAACTTTTTTAAGGAAAAGCTGATAATGAAACGTTTTTGGTTATGCTGACCGATAGTTGATGATGTTGTATAAAGCTGAGCTTCGGTATCCGTAAACGATCTGGTTTTATTATGCAAAAAAGCGCAGCGAAGACAATACTCCGCTGCGCTTTTTATTTATCAGTTAAGTAATCCGAATAAATTGACTTTGAAATTCTGAGGACCACTTCTGCCACTTACGAGCGGAAATAATGCCCCATGCCTAGTTGGCAAAAGTGTATGCTTAGTTGCTTTGAGGAACTATGCCTTCTACACAAATGATGTAATGAAGTCCTATTGAAGGCTGTACAAGACTAACCGGAGTTGGTTCTTGTGGTTTTTCGCCATTTTTTGAAAGCTTCAGTATACGATTGACGAAGGTGCCTGAGGAAGAGGCGGTGGGAATTTGGGACAAAGTTAATTGAGTCTCTGAGGCTCCAGTAGTCTCGCTAATTCCCAAATTTATGCCTACCTTTGGATTTTCACCTGTACCAACCACTACTCTACCTCTCAGATCAGGTACGGCAAAGGTAGTGGTACCATCACCTCCATAAAGGGTTCCTATTATGTTAAAAAGATTTTCGGACTGACTAATTCCTATTAATTGACCTTCACATCTTGTCCAATTTCGGGGAGTAAAATTTCCGCTAAACAAGCGGATTTCGCCTACTATTCCGTTCATATTTTTTGTTTTTGAGTTCGTATTAAATAATGATGAATTGCTATTGATTTATAATGCTTTCGGAAATCAACTAACCGGTGAAAATGATGTAATTAAGTCCTATAGAGGGCTGCATAAGGCTAACCGGATTTTGTGTTGATGCTTTATTGTATCTATCTAAAATCTCCAGACCAGTTGAACTGCCTGTACCCGCTGTGGTGTCTGGAATTTGATATTCACTTAAATAAATCTCCTTGTCACCAGTGGTTACACCAGCTTCTAAATGGAAATTGGGTAATTTGGGATTTGATCCTACACCAACCGGTACCCTACCTCTCAGGTCAGGTAAAGCAAAGGTTGACGCACCATCGCCTCCGTAAGTGGTTCCTATATTCTGAAAAAGAGATAGGTAATTCTCAATTTGTAATAATTGGCCTTCACATTTTTTCCAAAACTTGGGAGTGAAATTGCCAGCAAACAAGCGGATTTCTCCGTATTCTTCGTTCATATTTTGTTGATTTTGAGTTGGTATTAAATAGGAATTGAACTTGATGTTTCTATAACTTCCCTTCTTCTCCAAGAATAATCTAAGTCTTTATTAGGGGTCGAGCTTTAGGTATTCAATAATTTTGCTGTTCTGTTCACAAGTAATAAGAATAATTTCTACTTGGCAACGCTAACTGGATGCCAACCATCATTATAATAGTATAATCCATCTGAAGTTCCTGCATAAGGCAAACCATCAGATACCATCATGCTAGAAATATTTGCAGTAGAAAGGATAGTGTTGTGAACTGGTCCCCATTCTCCGCTTGGAGAAAGATCAAATAATCCTGTTGAAGTTCCTGCATAAGATATACCATTCATATAAGCCAAAGCATTTACACTCTTATCGCCTAACCCATTCACCATGATCCAATTACCATTGTTATTATAGTATAGCCCTGTTGAAGTTCCTGCGTAAGAAGTACCTCCCATGTTAAAGAGACATTGAACTTTTTGATTCGTTAGATCACCTTTTACACGTTTCCATTCGCCTCCTGTAAGGTAATAGAGTCCTTCTTCTGTTCCTGCGTAAGAACCACCATCCATATAATTTAGACAAGTTACTTTCATAATTGATAAAGTTTTTAATTGTTTTCTGTCTACTCTTTTGAGGGCTTTTCGACTTACACCCGAAAATGATCACTAGTAGTATTCATTTTCATAGACAAAGTTTCAATTTAATTCCTATCAATTTATGTGTAATTTCACCTGTTTTATTTATTAAGGTGTTTTCTACACTCTCCAAAATATATAAAGGCGACTTATAGAAAATTATATATATACAATTAGATAACTTGAATGTAATTCACGGTTTATTACGCATTATGAAACTTCAAAATGAACTTATCGAAAATGCCAATAGAAAACTAAAAGATGAGATTATTGATTTTAAGAAACGTGTAATTATGGTACTGGGAAGAAATAAATCCATTCCAAAACTATTCTACTTCACTCCTATACACTTCGACAAACTCAGCATAAACTTACTTGTATAAAAAATGTTTTTTCACAAGGTTTATATTTGAGAAATAGGAATTCATGAATGCTCCGTATGCTATTATCTTTCGTGAAGTTTTAACTTTTATAAAACTCAGCAAATACTTTAATGATAGCATCATGGTCTGTAACAGCACACATTTCTCTAATACTGTGCATAGATAACATTGGGTTTCCAACATCTATGGTTGGTATACCAATTTTAGCGGCGGTCATAGGTCCAATGGTAGATCCGCAGCCAATATCATTACGGCTGCAGAAGTCTTGAAAAGGAACACCTGCCTTAGTACACCATTGCTTGAACTTCGCTATTGAAAAAGCATCTGTTGCATAGCGCATGTTGGCATTGCTTTTTATAACGGGTCCAGCACTCAACTGTGGTTTGTGATGGCTATCGTGCTTATGAGGATAATTAGGATGTACCGCATGTGCCATATCAGCTGATATAAAAAACGAACGTGCTACAGTTTGAAAATAGGTTTCTTCATTTGATGACATATGACCATGAATGCGTTTTAACGTAGCTTCTAAAAAGTTAGAATTAGCTCCATTCTGCGATTCTGAACCAATTTCTTCATGCTGAAAATACACTGCCATTTGTATGTTGTTATTTTCAGTTTCAGATATTTTTAAAGCTTCAAATGATGCGTGAACACTGGCCAAATTATCTAATCTAGGAGCAAAAACAAACTCTTTGTTAATCCCTCCCAAACTTGATTTTTCAGCGTCAAACAAAAATAAATCCCAACTGAGTATCGTTCCAGAAATTCCTGTTTCTTTTTTTATCCAATCTTCAAAATTTAGGTCTTTTTCAAGTCCGATCACTGGAAACATATGCTCTTGTGGGTTGGGTTTAAATCCCTGCTTATTCACTTCCCTATCTAAATGTATTGCTAAACGAGGTATGCGTAACCTTTTTTCTATTTTAACTATTCGTTGTTCTAACTGACCATGTTCATTTTCAATAATTATTCGGCCACCAAAATACAGGTCTTTGTCAAACCAACTCGTTAACAATACACCTCCATATATTTCAATATTCAATACTTGAAAGCCTTCTTTTGTGGAAATAGGATTGTTTTTTATTCTTAGGCAAGGCGAATCGGTATGTGCTCCAATAATAGAAAATGCATAGTTATTTGTCCATTTTTGAGGTGTTTTGAAGATGATAATGGATCCATCGGCTCTTGTTACAAAATACTTCCCTCCTTCTTCTAACGACCAGTTGGCTTCTTCCTTTAATTCTTTATAATTTTGTGTAAATAATTCATTTTTTAAATTTTCTACAGCGTGGAATGCCGTTGAACTTTGATCTATAAATTCTAAAAGGCTTTGAGAATAAGACATGTAAGGTGTTTTTGTGTAAATTTAGATAAAACACCAAGGTACTTAAATTCTCTTTTATAGTCTATTGTTTTATGTGGATTATTATTTGACAAATGCAGGGATAATAATTTCAGAAATTTGAGTCATGAGTTCATCTTCTCGATCATGACCAGAAACGACAATTGTCAAATCAAGTTCTTCAATCACTATGACACGTTGTCCGCCGCCGCCCCAAGCAAATGTTGCATTGTAACTTTTATGACCAACCTTTATGAGTGTTTGATACCAAAAATAACCGTAACGATAGTCTTTTGGCATCCAGTCTTGAGTTGGTTTTACAATGCCGCTAGTGGCTTTGTCCAGATATTCAGCAGAAATAAGCTGCTCACCGTTTAATTTTCCGTTATTAAGAACTAAATTCCCCAATTTGATCATGTCGCGAGACAAGAATTTTACACGCCAACCAGCTTCAGGCAAACCGCTAACATGATTTGTCCATTCATATGCTGTGATGCCAAGTTTGTCCAGTATTTCAGTTTTTATAAAGTTTTCAGATGTTCCTGGCACAACGGCATCAATAACCGTCATTACTAACATTGGATTGAAATTACCGTACAGATATTTCTGAGATTCTTGGGTTACAGGTTTGCTTTGTTCAAGAAGTGTCTGAACCAATCCCTGCCCTTTTAATCGAACAGAAACGTTCTCAAGCTCTTTCCATACTTCGCTATCAATAGTTAATCCTCCATGCATGGTTAATGCTTTATGAAGCGTGATTTTTTCAGCACCTTTGGTGATTTTTTCAAGATCAATATCTTTTAGAAAATGAATCAAAGGTTTGTGTAGATCTTCCATATATAAATACCCTAATTGAATAGCTCTACCCAAAATCAAACTGGTATATGCTTTTACTGCAGATGCTTGTCCATGAGGCAAATTGATACGCCCTTTTTTATAATAGGATTCAAAAACTAATTTGTTCTTGTGTGAAATGAGTAATGCATCATAATTTCCATGCTTACCCTCAAAAATCTCTTGAGAAAGTTTGAGGATTGCCTGTTGGTCATTGCTTTTCACCGATAATGTATCCACTGACACACCATCTTTTCTGTCTTCTGGTGTTGTACTGACATATGCATTATTGAGATGTGGAATATCCCAGAATGAAGCTTCAAAGTTATCATTTGAAATAGGACTCATTAAGGATGATAGCCATGTTACACTACGTACCACAGTCATAGGGAATGCCGTTCCATGATCACCATCAATCACTACTTTTAATACCGCCAAACCACTATCTCTTCTGTTTTTTAATATACTAACAAATTCATCGATAGGTTCTTCCATATCTTTTTCTAATGAACCGCGTGAAATAAAAACATTGGCTTTTATACTAGAATTTTTATTTGATGCCTCGTAAGGTCCAAATTTTGAATTAAGCTCGGATAGATACGAAACCTCATTTTTTATGGATGGACTGCCAATAATGTAATTGTTAAAAGTATCTGGTTGCGTCAATAGTACATAAGCGCCAAATTCACCGCCCATTGAATAACCAAAATACGTACGACTGTTTGGGTCAGTTCGATACGTATTTTCAACATAGGTAATGACATCATTTCGAATAAAGTCTAAATGTTTTTTTCCTTGTCCTAATTGATATTTTTTTTGAATTTTAGGATTGTTTGATTTGCGAAAACTATAATCTCTAAATCGACTCACATGTGCTCCTCTCTCTTTTCTTAGATCTTCATTGATGTCCAATTGCCATGAGATTCCGACCAAAATAACATTTTCTAACATGTATTCTGTAGAACCAGATAACATTTCGAGATGCCACATTGCATCCGTGTAATAAATCACAGGATACGAAATATTCTTATTCTCTGAATAATCTTTAGGCAATTTTATATAGAGTTCATAATTTCTTTTCGTCTGAGTAGCTTTTATTGGAACTACTTGAATATGGGGCAATTCTAAAAAAGAACTTTTTTCATTTGATGTAAATCCTTTTGCATTATTTTTCTGAGCAAAGGCAGTATTTGTTATCATAAGAAGAATTAGAAGTAGTAATCCTGTTTTGTTTTTCATCATTACTTTTTTATGAAAGTTCGGTATCCATATTAATTGTTGAATAAAAGTAGCATATAATTCTCGCTAACAATTTTAAATAGGACAAACAGCGCAATCAAATGATAAACTCATTTCATCATTGATATATGGCTTTCATAAGAAATTATAAAAACTTGCATTTTTATATAGTATTTTTACACTCTTTTAATAGAAAGAATGTATGTTTAAACAGTCATTGAAGAACACAATACTCCTTAATATAGGAGCCTTTTTATTGGTACTCATCCTTGAAGTATTGAGTGTATGGGCAATTAAGGATAAGTTTGATACAGATTATTCTTTTTACTTGCATAGTGTTAATTTTACAATTGCTATTATGGGTGTTATTTGGATCAATCATTTAGTATTGATTCCCTATCTTTTTGATAAAAAAAGGTATTTAATATATATACTATTGCTCATCGGAAGTGTGTTTTTGGGTGCCTATTTAAAAGCCTACGGAAAGGATGGCTGGTATGGTGTCAACAAGATGATTTTTTTTCTAATATATACTACCGGAACAGGAATGGCCGCTTTTTTTGTGAGAAGAAATATACTATTCAGAAAAGAAAATGATGAGAAAGAAAGTTTGCAAAAAGAGATGGAACTTAATTATTTAAAAGAGCAGGTGAATCCGCATTTTTTATTTAATTCATTAAATAGTATTTATTCGCTTTCCAGACAACAATCGCCTGAAACTCCTGATGTGGTGATGCAGCTTTCAGAATTAATGAGATATCAACTAGAAAGCGCTAAAAAAGACACCGTTTTATTGAATGAAGAGCTTGAGTTTATAGAAAATTATTTATTACTTGAAGAAAAAAGACTGAGTAAACGCTGTAGTATTGAATTTTTGATTGAAGGCAATTTGGCCGATTTAAGGATTGCTCCAATGCTACTCATTCCATTTGTGGAAAATGCTGTTAAACATGGTGCTCAAAGTACGAATGAACAAAGTAAAATTGATATTTCTGCTTCTATAAAAAATACCTCTATTCATTTTAGTGTGGTTAATTCAAAACCATCCATGGTTTCTGAATCGAAAAGAAAAGGAATGGGACTTGAAAATGTGAAAAGGCGTTTAAATCTCTTATATCTTGATTCACATGTGTTAGAAATTGATGACAAAGAGAACTTATATCGTATAAATCTGGTTGTTGATTTAACAAGTTTAAAATATTAAAAATAGCGTAATGATTAAAATTGGTATCGTTGATGATGAAACACTCGCACGCAAAGTGTTGGAAGATTATTGTTCTAAAATTGATAACTTCGAATTAGTAATAAGTACAGGAAATCCACTGGAATTTATCAATTTTACTCAGCAACATGAGATTGATCTTATTTTTCTTGATATAGAAATGCCCGAACTCAATGGTATGGAAGTTTTACGATCTATGATAAAACCACCAAAAGTTATTTTAACTACTGCTTATTCTGAGTATGCATTGGAAAGTTACAATTATGGCGTCGTAGATTATTTGTTAAAACCAATAAAACTTGAGCGCTTTTTAAAGGCTATCAATAAAGTTTCTGCTTCAAAAATAATAGAACCTAAAAAAAATACGGTTAGTAAAGAACTTCAAATAAAACATGATGGCATGCCAGTCAATGTTCCATTGAATTCTATTTTGTACATTCAGAGTTTTGGAAATTATTTGAAAATATTTACCGATTCAAGAATGTACTTAATCTCTGAAACACTCATTAATATTACTACGGTATTGTCTGAAAATTTTCAACGTACACATAAATCATACATTGCCAATTTGAACAGAGTTTCAAAAGTAAGTAAAACCAATTTGTTAATAGAAGATAAAAAAGTACCTGTAAGTGCTATGCATAAAGTTATAGTCTTTAAAAAATTGGAAGTTTTAGCGAAATTATAAAATATGCTCTTAGATTTTAAACGATTGCTCTTCATTCCTACACTACAACAAAGTTTATCTTGATTTTGCTAAAAGTTCCGTGTAAATTTATTGCAAAAAAATGCTTAATTTAAGTATTTTAATTTGATAAATACATACTCATGAATATATCTACATCATAATTATTGATAGTGTATCTAGTATTTCTTTTGATAATTCAATGATATCATTTTCATGCATAATTCAACACTATTAAATACGAGAAACTCTCACTTTTTTCTTTTTTAAACGTGTATTGTTTGTTTTTTGGATGACTTCTTTAACTTTGGAAGCCTTCACTGCTACAAAGGCGCAATCACTTTTGAGCTCAATCATCCCCAATTCGTCTTTGTTCAGATTTCCTTGTTTCATAAACAATCCTGCAATATCTCCTTTGGAAATTTTGTCTTTTCTTCCGCCAGATATGAATAGGGTTTTCCAACCAGAAGGTTTTGGTCGTTTTGTTGCAGGAATTTCTTCGATAACTTCTACTTCAGAAATAAAATCAGGAACTGTTTCTTCTTCCCACTGCAATACAAAGGCAGTTCCTTCCGCATGCATACGTGCAGTTCGTCCATTACGATGTGTAAATTCTTGACTTTTTATTGGCAATTGATAATGAATAATAAACTTGATTTCTGGGACATCAATTCCACGTGCTGCTAAGTCAGTTGCTATAATAAGTTGATGTGTTCCATTTCTAAATTTGATCAATGCGCGTTCACGATCTTTTTGTTCCATTCCTCCATAAAAACAACCATGTGGAATACCATTATGATTGAGAAAATCACTTACATATTGAATGGTGTTTTTAAAATTACAAAAGATAATTCCTGGCTGATTCGCCATTAACGAAATGGTATTCAGTAAGGTATCTAATTTGTCTTTAGTTGGAGATAAAATGCGCTTTACATCCAATTTGGTAATTTTCTCCCCTAAATAATTGATCGTTAATGGGTTTTTCATTCCGACAAACTGCGGAATTTCCATGTCTTTCGTAGCCGATGTCAGCACTCGTTTTTCAATAGTTGGCAGCAACGAAACAATATCTTTCATTTCATCTTCAAAACCAACTTCCAACGATTTGTCGAATTCATCTAAAACCAAGGTTTTTAGATAATCTGTACTAAAGGTTTCTCTGCGTAAATGATCTGCAATTCTCCCAGGTGTTCCAACTAAGATTGCTGGACGATGTTTTAAATCAATTTTGTCTTTGGAAAAGTTACGACCTCCATATACTTCATTGACTTTGAAACCAGTTCCCATCTCACGAGTTACCTGAGATATTTGAATTGCTAGTTCTCGCGAAGGTGCTAAAATTAGGGCTTGTACTTCTTCCAACGTTGGATCTAATTCCGCAATTAGAGGCATCAAAAAAGCCAAGGTTTTCCCTGTTCCTGTTGGTGATAACAGAATTGTATTGGGATGCGAACTGATTGCTAATTTCGCTTCTTCTTGCATTTCATTAAGCTTTTCAATGCCTAATTTAGCTAAGATATCGCGTTGATTTTTAATGATTTTTGACATGCTGCAAAAGTACAGCTATTTCAATGAATTGAACAATTAAATAATTTAAAGATTCAAAAAACAAAAGCGTTCTATTTTTCTACTTCTTTGAATTCGTAAATTAATAATTGACTTTGAATGTTCATCGGTAATGCCAAGAGTTTTTTCTCAGGAATGTATAAAATATCACCAACACTTCTTCCAACAGTTAAAACATCTTCTACTTCACCTTTGGTATTGATTTTCATGATTTTACCAGTACGCCAAGCAGAAATTAAGAGGTTTTGTTTATCATATACTTGCACGCCATCTAGGTTGCCGAGTGTATCTTGAGAGACTTTTGCAATTGCTTTAGATTCCATATTCACTTTTAGGAAGTTTCCACTTTGCTTTTGTTTTCCTTCTGGTCCTACCATATTTCCCCAAGCAGCTACATACATATCATTATTCACTTGTAATAATCCATTAGGATGTTCTAAGTCTTCTGATTGTAGCCATTGTGAAAATGTTCCATCAGGTTTTAGCATATAAATGGACGAGTTTCCTGTGTCTGAAACGTAGACAGTTCCGTCAGAAGCTACATTTACGTCATTTAAAAATACAGTTCCTTCTGTGGTATGTCTGTTTAGGACTTCTCCAGTTTTTAAATCGGCTTCTACTAAAACGGTAACGTCACTAACATATAATTTATCATTGGTAATCGCAATTCCTTTCGGATCATTCAAACCTTTTACAAACGTTGTATCTATCACTTTTCCATCCAATGAAACTTTAGCAATACTTCCATCGCCTTCTTCACTGTTTCCAATTAAAGAAGCAAGCAACACACTTTCTTTTTTATTGTATACAACAGATTCACAATGCGTTAATCCATTTATTTCATGTGAAAGTTTAGGTTCTAATTTTATGTTTTTTTCTATTGTTTTTGTTTCTTTTTTAGTCTCTTTCTTTTCACTTTCACAAGCAATAATAAATAAAGAAAGTAGTGCGATTTTAAAGATGTTTTTCATGAATCGGTTTTTAAAATTTACCTCTAAAATACAGAATCAAATTTAAAATTTATGATGAACTTTTAGTATTTTGCGAAATATGAGAACTTTCCAACAATACCTATTATTTACATTCAGATCTGTCCTATTTTGGATACTCGCCTTTTCTTTTATGATTGTCATTCGCTATTTCGGCATTTTTGAGGAAAAAGGTGTGAGTATTCTTCCTAAATATGAACTTCCGATACAGGATTTATTGTTGTATGTGGGCCTGTCTTCAATTCCTTTTGGAGTTTTTTATGCTGCGGTAGAGTTTTTGTTTGATCGCTATTTGGCTAAAAATTTGTCATTAGGCATTATTATTTTCACAAAGACGTTTTTATATCTTGTTACACTGATTCTTCTAGTGAGTTATGTGGTAGAATATACTGGTTATATGTTAGATGTTTCATTGTCAGATGAACGTGGTTGGTGGCGCACCAATAAGACTTTTTGGTCCATTATGATTTACTTTGTTATTGCGTCACTGGTATTTTCTTTTATCCGAATTGCTAATGAGAAATTTGGTCGAGGCGTTTTTATTAAAATGTTATTAGGAAAGTACCGAAAACCACAAGAAGAGAAGCGAATTTTTATGTTTTTAGACTTAAAATCTTCTACAACATTTGCTGAAAGTTTAGGACATTATAAGTATAGTCAATTGATTCAAGATTGTTTTTATGATTTGAATCGAATTATAAGCAAGTATGATGCAGAAATTTACCAATATGTTGGAGATGAAGCTGTTTTAAGCTGGAAATACAAACGTGGAATTAAGCGTAATAATGTTGTAGCATTATATTTTGCTTTTTATGATCGTATTGATAGTCGCAGTGATTATTATCAGGAGAAATATGGTCTCATACCACAATTTAAAGCAGGAATTCACGGAGGAACATTGATGGTTACTGAAGTGGGAAGTATAAAAAAGGAAATTGCTTATCATGGAGATGTAATCAATACAACAGCAAGAATTCAATCGCAATGTAATACCTACAATGCCAGTGTTTTAATTTCAGAATCATTGTTGAAAGACTTGAATTTACCAGAAGAATATATTACAAAAAGCATTGATGACTTGCTACTTAGAGGAAAGGCGCAAACCATCAATATTTATAGTATTGTAAGAGAGTAACTTACTAAATTTCATCACTTCTCTACTTTTAAGTTTTTGTTAGATTCAGTTAGCTGTTTGTGTCTAGCCAGATATTTTTTTTCCATTTTGCATCAGCGCGACTGATTAATGGTTTTTCTTCTGTGATTCGGTAACGGTACACATTTGTATCATTTTCAATATCCCAAAAACTCACTTTTGTTACTTTTTCTATAAGCTTAAAAATCAAATCACCGGAACTTTCATATACTATATCCAATCCGTTGTCTATGTTCTTTCGGACTTCACCATTAGATTCTGTAAGGATTTTAATTCTTTCTATATATTTATAATAAAATACCATCATAGGCATGGAAATTCATTTAGCCAGAAGAACAAAGTTTCGCAATTAAAAGATACTTGCCTTGCTTTGAGTGAAATTGCTAAATCAAATGGAATAAATACCAAGGTAGCATTTTAAAAAAAGATAAAATCTAAGTATTCATAATCAACATGTAAAGCTTCCTCAAAATCCAATTCTCTATCAAATTTTAAAGAGTTACAACTAAAACGAAACGCAAAAGAATCAATTTGTTTCTGCTCAAATTTCTTATTAATTGCTATGACTGTAAATATAAATCCCAATTTCTATCCATTATCTTTAAACTTATGATAATCTATTCTAAAAATCAAAACGTTAATCGGTATCTTCTAAAAAAAAGAATTCATTTACGGGTTTTTGAAAAAGCTCGCTGAGTTTTAACGACAATACCGTAGAAGGCACATAATGTCCTTTTTCAATTGAATTGATTGTTTTCCTTGAAACACCAATTTTCTTAGCTAAATCGTCCTGTGTAAGATCTAAAATAGCACGTTCTATCTTAATACGATTCTTCATTATTGTTTTCTTTTTAACATGTGAAAGAGTACAATATACATAAACAGCATAAACCAAAGAATTTGAAAATCGCCAAAATCTTCTAATATGTTTTGGTCTTTATTTGTGAGTATGTTTGCGATGTAATTTATTAAAGGTTGTATCAATGTATAAATTACGCCTACAACAAACGCCATTGTGAATGCTTTTGTTCTTAAACTCTGAATCATTTCATTCTCCACCTTTTCTCTAGATAAAGCAATGATTAACAATGTGATCAGTAAACCACGTTTTGGAATGTATTTTACAGTTTCTGAAGCTTCTATATCAAATATTTTTATGGGAATAATGGATACCAATTAAGCCAGATACATTTCGTTAAAAAAATCAAAAAATCAGCTGTGCTTTACAAAATGTAAGGTGTATTTGTCATTATATCAAAAATATTTGTCAATCAATAAAAAAATATATCATGGCACAAGAAACATTTTGCGAAGCTAAAAATCGCAGATTAGAAAAGTTAGGTGAAATTTCATTACCAAATGCATTCAAAAAAACAGGAATAATTTTATTTGTACTACTATTGGTTCTTAGGTTCACTTATACACTGAGGCTTGCTTAGACTTTTTTTAGCTATTTTTATAAACTTGCTACATCCAATTTGTATTTAGGTTGATTATTCTCATATGCGAAGAGCTTGGAGTAATCCATAATGTTAGCAATGTCTTCTAACTTGCATAAGTAGGCAATAACAGCAGTAAGTCCATTGAAGAGTATTTCCTTATCTCTAGGATTGTCTGGTTTTTTTCTGGAGTGATGAATAGGAAGTTCGTAACCACAAGCTTCTAGAAAAACGGCTTCTATTTTCAGGATTTCCTGTGGTGAATATCCGCCAAATTTACGTCCAAAGCTTTGGTGTACTTTTCCAACATAATTCAGTCGCATAGATCCATGATCGTCTGAAAGGTGTTTCCAGTTATCATTATTATCCAAAATATTACCGACAGCACATTGTTTACAACATTCAGGATTGATCATGTTGTTATGAAATGCTTCGTACAGTTTTCGTATTGCGTCTTCGAATCGTTTTGAAAGTATCATATCACCAATTTTTCTTTTTACAAAAGATACAAAAAAGCGAGAAAATAATCTATTAAGAAATATGCAGGAAGTTGTAAATTGGAATTTATCTAAATAGATGTAGCAAAAACTACTCTTCTTTTACAATAATCATAGTTGCTTTGACACCAGTAGTTAAGTTCCACTCATTTGCAGAAATAAGTTGTCCTTTGTCATCGTATACTCTGAATTCGGCAGTATTTGGTCCGGATGAACCTTGATTTAAGGCTTGAAAATCTATTTTATTAAAGCCTCTTTTTAGTGTGATGTCTAATTTTTTATAGGCAGCTTCTAAGCGGATATTTTCAACAACAACAACATCATTTACATACACGCGTACTCTGTCTCCATCAACAAATTCGTGATCTCTACACACGATTTCAACAAACTTTCCATTGCTTTTAAAATCACCTAAGTACTGTTCTACTTTGTATTCTGGACGAATTTCTTTGTCCTTGTTGTTTAATTTACGTTCAAACTCCTTGTTGCGCGTTACGTATTGTTCTTTTCCAATAAAGTCAATTTCTTTTTCTTCTTTGAGAGAAGCTCTTTTAGATTTAGGCAATTGAATTAAACTAGAACGCTTGTTAACCAATAGACTCGGTACTTTAAACTCCATAAACGTTGGACCATCTTGTGGTTTTAAAGGTTCTTTGGGCTTAGGAAACGATAGTTTTATTCTACCTTTTGTAATATCAGCATCGGTAGTTTTTGTTTTTGTACTATCTTTTTGCGCATGCAACGTCATCATCCCGCAGAGGAGACAAAAGAAGAGAACTCTAAGTTTAAATTTTAAATGATTCACGGGCAAAATAGCTGATTTTTTTGATCAATTGTAATGATACAACACAATATTACGCATTTTTTCAATTACTCATTCAGATATTAACACACAATTATCATTCCAATTTACAATTGTCAGATCCATTGAATTTCAGCAAGTTCTAAATGCACGATCTTTTTGATTCCTAAATTGATATTTTTTCGCTTCCAAAATCCACTATTTGGATGGTGCACTTGATATTCTACATCAATTACACGTGATAGTTCTTGTGAAATAATTCCTTTAAAAGCACTTGTACTTCCATTGATGTAGTAATCAAATTCAAACTGCTTTAAAAAGTTCATAAAATCATTTCTATATTTTAGATTGATCCAGCCATAAAACCAAAAGTTTAAACGTGTTTGACTGCTTCCTGTTTTTCCTAATAAATAATGTAATGAGGTTTGATATGGGACTAATGTATAAAATGTGACTTGAAAATTTGTCAATTCTTCCTCTGAAATTCGGTTCATCAATTCTAAGAAACCTGTCTTAAAGCTCTGAAAGTATCCTGCAAGTGGATTCATAGCTCTGAAATCATTTTTGTAATCAAACTCATTCTTATCAGGTGCTTCTACTGTAAAAAGAACTTTTGTATAGTGTGTATTTTCTGTTGGTTCGGCTTGTGGTTTGCCATTTTCAATCCAAAAAGTCCAAGGTTTCACCAAATGAGGTACTCTAAAAAAGCGGTCTTTGATAATAACAAAATCACTTTGCACATCAAAAAACTCTTCATTTTCATTCTTAATCAGCTTAAAATCATCAATTTTAAGACTTGTAACACGTTTGCTTTTTCTGTTGTATACAGGAATTGTTTGAACAATTTTCATATCGGGGAATACTTTTGCAGTGCATATTTAAGTAATCTTCTTTAGATTGAAAACTATTTTTTTTAACAACCAATTTGTTAATTTCTTTTTTGAGGTTTCTAATGAAGAAATATATGAGTGTATTTTAGGCTAAAAATACCCCATAAAAAACGTCCCTAATATTGCAAATCAAGGACGTTACCTGGTCAAAATATTTAAGCCGAATTGACCAGTATGCGAAAATTATTAACTAAACAGCAAATTAATGTTAATTCTTCTCCTACTAAAGATACAAAAAAAAGAGCCCAATTAAGGATTGGGCTCATAAAAACTTGTTAAAGTTTTTTTATAGTATTGCTGAATTACAAACCTACTACTTTTTATTTTTTGTAGGAAATTATTTTTTAAATAAATATACTTTTCTTAAACCTTTAACGATTTTATTAAAAAAAATGCAACGTGTTAAGAGCTCAAATTTCGAAAAATTTAAACGAAAAAAGAGGAAATCATAGCAGTTGATAGCAGTTTTAAGAATAGAGTGATTATTTTTCTTTTGAACTCAAACGATCACTGACAAATTCTACTTTGTTTTTACCGTGTGGTAGTGGATTCCCATCTATATCTAGGTTTACCATTACAATATTATCGATTGTTAAAATGGTTTCATGTGTCATTTTATTACGCACTTCGCATTTAAGTCTGATCGATGATTTGCCAAATTTTACGACTTCTATTCCTATTTCAATGATATCTCCTTTTTTTGCAGAACTTCGGAAGTCTATTTCTGACATATATTTGGTTACTACTTTCGGATTTTCGAGTTGTATAATGGCGTATAAAGCAGCTTCTTCATCAATCCATTCTAATAATCTTCCTCCAAATAAAGTTCCGTTAGGATTCAAATCTTCGGGTTTTACCCATTTTCGTGTATGAAATCTCATGTTTTTTGGGGTTTTAGCTTTTGGCTTTTGGCCAAGTTGTTACTATACTTTTAAATCAAAATATAAACTATTTAACTTCTGATATCACAAAAATACAAGCTCCTTTCCTCCTATTCTACCGTTTTAGATAGAGTTTAACAATACAGAATTCAATTCTTTTTATACTTATTTAAAATAGTGTTTGCGGTTTTATAGGTGTTGTAATTGTTTTAGGAATTATTAGTTTTGTTCCTAATCTTTCGTTGAGTTTTCGAGTAAAATAAGCAGATAACAAAGGTGATTCTTCTTCTAAGTTTTGATGAATAAAGAAATGAATGTTTCGCAGACCTTTAGCTATCCAATTTTCTAAACGATTTACCCAATCATCTAATCGTGTATAATCGCTTTCATGATTGGCACCTACATATCGTATGAATGCTTCGTTTTTGGTCATTCGCATGTGCATGATATCACGTCTTCCTGCAGTATCAACCAAAGTGTTTGCAATGTTGTTTTCTTGTAATAGTTGGTATAATTCGTTCGCTACCTTTTCATCATTGAACCAATCTGTATGACGAAATTCAACTGTAAGAGGGACATCTTTTGGCCAGAATTCTACAAAATTGACCACTCTGTCAAAATCTTTTGGAGAAAAATTAGAATGCATTTGCAAAAAGATAGTTCCCAATTTATCTTTGAGATGCGAAGCATTATACAAATACAAGTCTACCAATGCTTCAGTGGCTTGCAAGCGCTTCCAATGACTTATTTCTTGTGTGATTTTCGGAAAGAATTTAAAACCTTCGGGAGTTTTGTCTCGCCATTTTTCAAACTGTTCCGCTGGAAACATTCTGTAAAAGGTTGCATTGAGTTCTATGGCGTTAAACTGTGTGGAATAATATGCTAACTCGTCTTTTGTGCCTCTTGGATAGAATCCTTTTAAATCTTGACGATTCCATTTGGCACAACCAATATAAATTGAAGGTGTTTCTTGGTTTTTATAATGTTGGAATACAACTTCTGTTTCAGGATGATCTTGTGGTAAGGTAAAATCTATCAGTTCTGGATTGGTAACTTTTCCAAATTTCATTAGTGTTGGATTTTGTAAAGGATAAAAATACGGAATTCTGACAGGATTTTTTAGGTGATTGATTTTTTTATATTGTTAATAAGATAGTTAACAAGTTGTTTATAACCTGTTGAGAATTAACATCTATTATCTCTATTTTTAGTTAAAATTTAGTGTTATGAACGATCGAGAAAATGATTTAGTCAAAGCGCGCCCGCAAATTTCTCCGAAATCTATTTCTGAAAATATGTCAAATGACGAGCGCTTTCAAAATTCCACACTTCGGCCAGTTATCAAACTTCAAAGTCCTTTACTTATTGCTGCTTTTCGAAACTATATTGCTAAACGAAAGAATGTTTTTTATGATTTATCTGCAGAGAAACGTTTGCTGTATATCGAAAATGCCATTCAGAAAGATATGAAGTTTCGCAATTCGTTGAAAGGTATGATTATGGGGCAGTTTACACTTGTAGAATATCAAACATATATCCAAAATTCGTCACCTTTGAATAAGCGAATGATGAATATTGTTATTGAACGTTTGAAAGATAATATTCTACTTTTTGAAAAAGATATTGCTTTCACTGCCGTTATCTAAATATTGCGAGGTAATTTTTTGAATTGCTCCTAAATTATAGCACATTTTCAATATCTTTGAAACTTATTTATTAGAAGAAAAGATATGAAGCGTTTCACTATTGCATTTGTGGTCATTGTAAGTACATTTTTTGTTTCCTGTAATTTTTTTGGACGAAAACAAGTTCAGGCTGATGGTTATCGAAATATTTCTTTAAACAATAACAAATTTGCTATTGAATATTGGTTAGGTTCTCATCCTGAAGCTAATGACAAAGATTCATATCATTTATATATAAAAAACGATTCTGCTCAATTTTTTAAAAATACTTTAAAAGGTTTCTTTACAGAATCTTATGATCCAAAAGTGGTTCAGGCAATAACGGTTTATACCGATACCATTTTTGATAAAATTGATGTTGCGTTAAATTTAACTAGCATTTCAGGTGTACAAGTACATTATATTGAAGATTCACATTTAAAAACAAAGGTGTACAATCACAATAACGATCAGCTGCAACAAATTGATGATTTATATTCTTTTGTAGATTATTTTTCACCGAAAGATGTTCATGATACTTCCAAAATATTCAAGCATGCTAAGAACAGTATTTTTATTCTTGTAAATCCTGAAATGACTGCAAAATACGAAACTGGAAAATCGAACTACGATAAGAATTTAGCAGATTACAAGCTAAAGAATAAGTAAAAACACAAAGCTTATTTATTTGAAAAAATGTGTTTTAGCTAATTTTTACAAACATTTAACTACTTTTTTAGCTGTTTAGTTTTACATGATTTATTTTTCATTACTTATATAACCTAAATTTTTAAATTATGAAAAAAAGATCTTTATCCAGTTTAAAATTAAAAAAACAGACTATTTCAAATCTTGACAATCAAATTAAAGGAGGAATCACGATTATTCCTATTACCTATTCTATTTTCTTTGATTGTACAGATGTAGTGCATACATCGGAAGATTATGATGGAAAAAAATGTGATATTGCCACTGTAAGAGATAGTTGTTTCTCTGCTTGTGATGATATTTGCAACGATTTTTAGTCTTCTATTAAAGAAACACCATTTAAATCGGTAGTTAGCACTTCGCTCATATAATTAAAAAATGGGCGAATTGCTTTAAAATAGCCATCTATTTGCGTCATAAAGTCAGCTGAAGTCACTTCTTTATCTGTAAGTTTCTTGGTGAAGATAAATTGCTTTTTCTTTATTAAATCAATAGCAGCATGTTCTTTACTGAATCCTTTTGGAGCTGTTTTTACTTCATCACCTACAAATTCTCCCCAAATATCTTTAAAGGCTTTTTTATTGATAATTTTTCGAATTTCAACATCATCCATTTCAAATTCTTTACGAATTCTAAGTAGATCATCTTTGTTTGGTTCCCAAAAACCTGTGGCGATAAACGATTCATTGTTCGGAGCAATATGCAAATAGTAACCACCACGTAATCTTGGTTTTACACGATGAAAACTTCCTCCAAAGTGGGTTTTATAAGGTGTTTTATCTTTTGAAAAACGAACATCACGATAAATACGAAATACTTTTACTTTGTCAATCTGATCATGCTTGTTTAGATGCTCTCCTAATTGATTGTAAAATTGCTTTACTTCTCGTTCAATCTCCTTAAATTCTTTTTTGTTTTCAGTAAACCATTCACGATTATTGTTTTCTTGAAGTCTGTTTAAAAAGTCAAAGGTTTCTCTAGGAATAGTTTCGTTCATCGTCGATTATTTTTTACTAAAATACAAAATATTCAATGGTGTGAAAAATTGTTTTAGTATGCTGTTGACAGGTGTTTAAAAACAGCATACTATATTAAAAAAAGCTGCTTAAAATGAACTATTTAAGCAGCTTTCAATTTATTTTAATTATACTTATATAATCGTTTTTCTTGTTCTGAAATGATTCAGTGGATCTTCAGAGTAATCTTTTTTCACTTGAATCAAGTCTTCGTAATTGTCTCCAAAATACGTTTCCGTTGGAATAGAAGCATCTTTGAAACTGATAAATGCACCTCCAGAATTTTTAATCTCATAATCACGGCATACTTGCATCCAATCTAGTGCTCTATTGGTTCTGTTATATACTTCATTGTTTTGCTCCTCTTCTTTTTGAAGCAACTCTGTATTCCACCATGTTTGATATTGAATGGTATAGGCTTTGTCTTTGTAAGGAAAAGCACTTCTTTTTTTAGCTTCTTCAGGCATATTATCGTAGTATTCTCCAACAATTGCTCCCAAAGTAATATAATTAAACAAACCTAGTGAACGATTGTCTGGTAAGATTAATTCTGAAGTTAAAGAGCTAATCAATTGTTTTAATCCTTCATCACCTAAACCACCTTTATTAGCCAAACGAGATGTTATTTTATGTGGTGCTGGTGCATCTAAATCTGGCGGTAATGGTCTTTTGGTTGTTAAGGATTGAAATATTTCTGTCACCATATCCAGATTACTATTTTTAGCCAGATTCTCTCCTATTTTAAAAACTTTATCGTAGGTTGGTTCATTCTTTTTAATCGTAGCTTCGGCATTATTTTTAGCCTTTGCATCTGTATTTGCCAATCTGATTGTTCTTTTAATAGCACTAGCTGATTCTCTATCCCAAGCACTCATCAATCCATCATCTGCGTAGTTTAAACGTTGTCCACCTTTACCAATTAAACGTAATTCATACGGTTTTGCTGCACCCGTAAAACAATGATTTACAAATGCCTTTAAGCTTTCTTCGGTTCCTTGCCAATATCCATACATGATACAGTTGTGAATAGCTATTTCAGCATCGAATTCATAAGGATTCTCTAAATGTTTTCCTGAAACTTTAAGGTTTGTTCCAATCAATTGATCGTTGGTAAAGTCTTCTCCAGAAAATTGATTGTCTTTATTAATAATTACGTTTTCCCATGCTTGTATGATTGCTTTTGTATAACGATTATGGCTATTAACAACAATTTTAGAAGGATCGCATTCGTCATACGGATTCCATTCCAATTCGTATTTGATCAGTTTTTTTGGCAATGGAAAGACTTTTAGTTGTAATTCAGTGACAATTCCATAACTCATTCCTCCGCCACCTTTTAGTGCCCATAACAAATCTTTTTTATCGCTATTTTCTGCCTGTAATTTTACGATGTCTCCATTTCCAAGTACGACCGTTGCTCCAACCAATCCTTCACAATTCATTCCATATTTGCGTGTCCATGGTCCCCAACCGCCACCAAAGGTAAATCCGGCAACACCAACAGTTGCACAGGTTCCATGTGGAATCATGACCTCATTTACTGCCAATTGCGGCGTTAGGTCTTTAAAGCGGATTCCTGGACCAATACGAGCATACTTCTTATTATGACTAACATATACATGATTGATTCGTGTCATGTCTAACAAAATAACATCTGTTCCCGTACATTCCGCTTCATGATCGTGCCCACCAGATCTTACTTTGATCGGTAAGTTATTAGCAATCGCATCTTTATACACACGTTGTACATCTTCTGTAGATTCACAATAGATAATTGCAAATGGCTTCTTTTGAAATCTACGATTGAATACTTGACTTGCTTTGTTGTATTCTATTTCGTTGACCAAATTTCCTCCAGGAGTTTGAATTTGATCACATTTTAAATAGCCGTGTAATCCATTTAAGAAATTAAATAGGTTTCGTGCATTCACTACTACCATGTTTTCTCCAATGATCAATGCAGCTTCGGAAATTAAGGGTAAATTTTTCTTAATAGTTAAATCGTCCACCAAGTCTTTTTTAGAACTGACACTAATAACTGTATCAAATCTGTTTAAGTTTTTGTGAACTACTAAAGTGGTGCTTCCACTTCTGTTTTCATAGCAAAACTCACGATTAATTACTGAAGTAACACTGCCTGATGTGAGTTCAATTGCTTCTTCTTCATTGACTCTAATACATGTAGGAATATAACTTGGATGATTTTCTGGATCTTTCAAATAGAGTGTTTCATAGGAGGTATTTCGTATTTTTATGTTGACTTGTAATCCAAGGTTTTCAGGGAATATACTATCTATTTCTTTTTTGATAAAAGATACAATTCTAAGCAAACCTTCAACATCAGCCATGTCTTCTTCTTTCCTAATGGCAGCAACTTCCCGTTGAAGTAACGCTTTGCTCCATACGACAACTTCGCTAATACTTCCATTAAAATGATTGTTTTCAGTTCCACCAATCGTAAAATTGGAAGGTGATTCTGTTTGCACTTCTTCTGAATAGTTTTTAAGTTCAAGCACACTGTCATTGATGTAGAGATATAGGAACTGTTCCGTTTTTACAGCCGAAATATGATACCATTCATTATCAATTACAGAAATATTAGAGGCTTTAATACTTCTAGAAATTCCTTTTTCTTTGACAGTAAACACTATATTTCCTTGTGCATTTATATGTAATGAAAATGAAGTGTTACTAGTTTGTTTTGATAAAATTTCTCCAGTTGCAGTTGTTTGAATCCAACATTGTAGTGTAAAGTTAGCATCTTGGAAATTGTTCTTACTCAAGTCATTGTCTATCAGGTTGGTGTTTCCTGAAAAGGTAAACGTGTAGTTCATAAAAAGTGTTGGTTAAGATTTGAATTCTAAAAGTATCGAATTTAAAAGGATTTTATAAAATAATCAACGCGTACTTGTACGTGATTTTAACATCAAATAACAGGTATTTTTTTACAAAAATAAACGGAAGATGACAATTATAAGTCTTTAAATGTCATTTTATTAAGTATTAAACCAGAAGCTGGCGCAATATAATTGACTTCAAGTGTAGAGTTTGGTAGCAGTGATTTTTTAATAAAATCTAAATCCAATTCGCCTTTCCCTAAAAGAATAAGCGTTCCCATCATCATACGAATTTGATGACGTTTGAATCCTGCGCCTTGTACACGCAGCAAATAACTGTTTACAGGAAAAAAGTTTGCCGTAAAAAGTTTATTTTCAACAATTTCACACAATTCAATTTCGCCTTCTAAAACCGTATGTTCCGTTGGTTTGTAACAGTACGTTTTCAAGTAATGCTTTCCTTCAAAGAGTTTTGCTCCTTTTTTCATGAGTTCCACATCTAAATCACCTAAAATATTGGTCATATAAGGCGCTGCAAACGGATGGTACTTTTCGCCATAAGCAAACAGATAAATGTATTCCTTTACTTTCGGGTGTTGTATGATGTTGAATTTTTCATTCGTTTGTGTAATTTCTATAGCCCGAATGTCTTGTGGTAAGTTTTTATTGAAAACAGGAAGAAATGCAGGAATGTCTAAGGTTTCATTATCCAAAAACAATTCAATTGCAATTTCATTAGCAGAAACTTTGGCATCTGTACGCCCTGAAGCTAGCAATTTAAAATTCTTATGTCCAAACACATAAGCCAAAGTACGTTCTGTCATACGCTGTACTGTATTCACGTCTGGTTGTTTTTGCCAGCCATGATAGCGAAATCCTAAGTATTGTAGCGTGATTAGATAGTAATGGCGTTTTCTTTTCAATTTGGTGTTTGGTATTTGGTATTTGGTAGATTGTTTACTTTATCTGTTGAATAGAATCGTAAATAGTTAGATTTATGAACTTTATAACTTCTTTTTTTCAATTTGTCATCTTTTGATTCATAGCTAAAAGTGAGCTATTTATCTTTTTAAGCAGCATTTAATAGAATAAAACCTAAGGCTATCATAATAATAGGAATACTCCATAATTTCCAGACTTCTGTGCCTTTTGTATTTTCCTTGATAGCTTTATTTTTTATTTGTAACATACGTTTTCCATTATAGTACAATGCATTGAATAAATATAATATGATTCCTGCTAAAACTATATAAAAAACTTGCTCGTAGATACTAGAGTATAATAGGAAACTACTTCTTGTTGCTTTAATTAAAACTATAGCTAAAACAAATAGTATACTGAGCTGAAGTGCTGTAATATACGTAGTTGCCTTTGACATCAATTTTCGTTGTTTAGGCTTCTTAACTCTGGATTTGTAACTTAAGATTGTTTTGTAAAATAGTTGATCAAACATGGTATTTAGCTAAAGACATTGCAATGATAGGATTTTTTTATCAATTCGGCAGTTTGTCTTTTTGTTAATTTGTTTGCTGTGCTTTTGTTTATGTATTTATATGAAATTAAACTTATCAAATACAAAAACTATTTTTCACGACTTTTCAATACATTCACAATATCATTTAGCTTATGTCCTTTAGCTTGAAGTAGAATTAGATAGTGAAATAGTAAATCGGCACTTTCATTTAAGAATAAATCTTCGTTATCATCTTTGGCTTCAATTACAACTTCCACCGCTTCTTCTCCAACTTTCTGGGCAATTTTATTGATCCCTTTTCGGAAGAGTGACGCCACATAACTTTTTTCATCTTTTTGATTTTCTTTACGATTTTGAATCGTTTCTTCCAATTGAGTTAAAAAACCGTATGTCATTGTGTTTTCTTCATTCCAACATGTATCAGTTCCTGTATGACATGTTGGACCGATAGGGTTTACTTGGATCAGTAAGGTGTCTTTATCACAATCGTTTTTGATACTTATTAATTTTAAAAAGTTTCCGCTTGTTTCTCCTTTTGTCCATAGCCGTTGTTTTGTTCTGCTAAAAAAGGTAACGTTTCCTTTAGCAATTGTTTGCGCATAGGCTTCTTCATTCATATATCCTAGCATTAAAACATTTTTGGTTTCATTATCTTGAATGATTACTGGAACCAATCCGTCGTTATTTTTATTGAAGTTGATATTCATTTTTTGTCAATTCGTCTGTTTGTTAATTCGTCTGTTTGTTAATTCGTTTATTTGGTAAATGAAGGCTTTAATTTAAAGTCTAACATTGATGCCGTTGGCTTTTAAATTTTGTTTGAGTTCAGGAATTCCGATTTCTTTGAAATGAAAAACACTAGCGGCCAAAGCTGCATCTGCTTTTCCTTTGATAAAGGTATCCTTAAAATGTTCCATGTTTCCTGCTCCTCCAGAAGCAATGATTGGAATATTAACAATTTCTGAAAGTTTTGTCAAGGCTTCGTTTGCAAAACCATCTTTGGTACCATCATTATCCATAGATGTAAATAGAATTTCTCCTGCACCACGTTGCTCTACTTCTTTAGCCCAATCAAACAATTTGATTTCTGTAGGTACTTTTCCTCCTACTAAATGTACAATCCATTCACCTTCAATTTGCTTGGCATCAATGGCAACCACAATACATTGATTTCCAAATTTTGAAGCCAATTCATTAATTAACTCTGGACGTTTAACGGCTGCTGAATTGATAGAAACTTTGTCTGCACCAGCTTGCAGCATACGATCTACATCTTCTGTAGAAGAAATTCCACCACCAACGGTAAAAGGTATATCAACTTGTGCCGCAACATCTAAAACTAGCTTTTGCAATGTTTTGCGTCGTTCTTCCGTAGCTGAAATATCCAGAAAGACCAACTCGTCTGCGCCTTCTTCTGCATATATTTTAGCCAATTCTACAGGATCTCCAGCATCACGAAGGTTTACGAAATTTACGCCTTTTACTGTACGTCCGTTTTTGATATCTAAACAAGGAATGATTCTTTTAGTTAGCATTTTTTTAGTTGTTTTAGTCATTGTGAATGAAATGAAGCAATCTGTGACTTTAAGATTATTTCGTTATACTTCCCCGTAATGACATTTCATAGTTTTATAGTAATACTTCTAATTGTTTGAGTGAGATTTTATTCTCATAAATGGCTTTTCCAATAATAACGCCTTCACAGCCTAACTCTTTTAGTTTAGGCAATTCATCAAATGTAGAAATTCCGCCTGAAGCAATTAGTTTCAAACTGTCATCGCACTCGCTTAAAATCTTTTTATACAAATCAAATGATGGTCCTTCTAACATTCCGTCTTTGGCAATGTCTGTACAAATTACATATTGAATGCCTTTTTGCTGGTATTTTTGAATGAATGGAATTAATTCTTCATTACTTTTTTCTTGCCAACCACTAATCGCAATTTTTTCGTCCATAGCATCCGCTCCAAGAATAATACATTCGCTTCCATATCGTTGAATCCAATTTGTAAATATTTCAGGATTTTTTACAGCAATACTTCCGCCAGTAATTTGTTTTGCACCACTTTCAAAAGCAATGTGTAAATCTTCATCAGATTTTAATCCTCCACCAAAATCAATGTTTAAATTCGTTTTCGAAGCTATTTGCTCTAATACTTTGTAATTAACAATGTGTTTCGCTTTCGCGCCATCTAAGTCTACGACATGCAAGTATTGAATTCCAGCATCTTCAAACTGTTTGGCGACTTCCAAAGGGTTTTCGTTATATATTTTTTTTGTATTGTAATCACCTTTGGACAAGCGGACACATTTTCCTTCAATGATATCTATTGCGGGTATGATTCTCATTTTTTGATAATTGGGTTTTGGGTTTTGGGTTTTGGGTTTTGGGTTTTGGGTTTTGGGTTTTAAAAAGTATTTTTTAGTAAAAATTCAACAGTTATAATTTCAAAAAGTTTTCTAGTATTTTACTTCCTGCTTTGCTACTTTTTTCTGGATGAAATTGCACACCGTAAAAGTTATTTTTTTGCAATGCAGAAGCATAGTTAATGTCATATTCACTCTCAGCAATCATTTCATCAGACTTTTTAGCATAATAACTGTGTACCAAATACATATATTCGTTTTCACAAACGCCTTCAAACAGTGGACTTTTCAAATTTCGAATAGTATTCCATCCTATTTGCGGGACTTTTACACTTTCAGAAAAACGAACAACATCTGTATCAAAAATCCCTAAACCTTCTGTATTTCCCTCTTCTGAATTATTACACATCAATTGCATTCCTAAACAAATTCCTAAAACAGGTTGTGTCAACGTTGGAATGACTTTGTCAAGCTTGCTTTCTTTGAGTTTTTTCATGGCACTACTCGCCTCTCCTACACCTGGAAATATTACTTTGTCAGCGGTTTTTATTTCTTGAGCATCGTTACTCAATATGGCTTTTACACCTAATCGTTGCAAAGCAAATTTGATACTTTGTATATTTCCTGCACCGTAATTTATGATGATTGTTTTCACTTTTGTTATGGATTAATTTTTATTAGTTTGATGCGTATATCAGAATACTTCTCGAATTAGCAACTGGTAATCTGAGTCAAGTTTTACATTCAACATTTATAATTTCCTAGAGCACTCCTTTGGTAGATGGCAAAATCATTTTTTCTACATCGCGTTTTACAGCAGCTTTGATCGCTTTTGCAAAGGCTTTAAAGATTGCTTCTATTTTGTGGTGTTCGTTGGTTCCTTCTGCTTTGATGTTTAGATTTGCTTTTGCGCCATCTGTAAACGATTTGAAGAAGTGGAAAAACATTTCTGTTGGCATCTTTCCAATCATTTCACGTTTGAAATCCGCTTCCCAAACCAACCAGTTTCTTCCGCCAAAGTCAATAGAAACCTGCGCTAAGCAATCGTCCATCGGTAAACAGAAACCATAACGCTCAATTCCAAGTTTGTTTCCTAAAGCTTCTGAAAATACTTCTCCTAACGCAATGGCTGTATCTTCAATTGTGTGGTGTTCGTCTACTTCCAAATCTCCATCTACTTTAATGTCTAAATCGATTTGACCGTGACGCGCAATTTGATCGAGCATGTGATCAAAAAATGCAATGCCTGTATCTATGTTCGATTTTCCAGTTCCGTCAAGATTCAAGTCAATTTGAATTTTAGTTTCGTTGGTATGTCGGGTTAAAGAAGCTTTGCGTTCTTTTGCTTTTAAGTAGGTATAGATTTCGTCCCAATTATTCGATTCCAACCCTATAAAAACATCTAATTCTGAACGTTTTACTGTAATTTCATCCGTTCCTAAAAATGTTTCGTCATTGATATAAATTCCCTTAGCTCCTAAGTTTTTTGCCAATTCAATATCTGTCAAGCGATCGCCAATGACAAATGAATTTGCCAAATCAAAGTTTTCAGAGAAATATTCTGTTAGCAAACCTGTATTTGGCTTTCGTGTTGGTGCATTGTCTTTGGCAAATGTTCTATCAATGACAATATTATCAAACACAATTCCTTCTCCTTTTAAGGTTTGTAGAATGAAATTGTGCACTGGCCAAAACGTATCTTCTGGATATACTTCCGTTCCTAAACCATCTTGATTGGTAATCATGACCAATTCAAAATCTAGCTCGCTAGCAATTTTTCGCAGCGCAGATAAGGCTTTTGGATAGAATTCCAGTTTTTCAAAGCTATCTATTTGTTCGTCTGCTGGTTCTTTGATGATCGTTCCATCACGATCTATGAATAGTACTCGTTTCATTTCTTTATTATTTTGTTATTCCTGAGTATATCTGGACTGTGCTCGATATGACATGCAGGAATTTATTTTTATGCTATTTCTTGTAATGCGTTTATTAGTTTTTCATTTTCTGTATCTGTCCCTACGGTAAATCGCAAACAGTTTTCACACAGTGGCTGTGTTGTACGATTGCGGATTACAATTCCTTTTTTGATTAGTTGATCGTAGCGAAGATCAGCATTATCCACCTTAGCTAAAATAAAATTCGCATCCGATGAGTATACTTTTTCTATGAAATTGATTTTAGATAAAGCTTTTTCTAATTCTGCTTTGTTTTGTTGAATTTTATCAATTTCTTTCTGAACTATTTCCTGAGCAGAAATACGTTCTAAAGCTTTAAATTGAGTAAGTAAATTAACATTATAAGGTGGTTTTATACGATTTAAAACATCTACGATAGTGAGCGAAGCATAACAGATTCCTAATCTAATACCAGCCATTCCGTACGCTTTTGAGAGCGTTTGTGTAATGACAAGATTCGGAAATTCTTCAAGCCTATTCAACCAACTTTTTTGGCTTGAGAAGTCTGTATATGCTTCGTCGATCACTATAATTCCTTTAAATTCTTTGAGTAACTTTTCTACAGCTTCGTTACTAAAACTGTTTCCTGTTGGATTATTGGGAGAGCAGAGAAATAGTATTTTACTATTTTCATCCGCTGCATTCAAAATTTCATCTACATTAGGTTCAAATGCTTCTGTCAATAAAACTTCTTTTACGGCGACATCATTTACACCTGCTAATACGTTGTACATACCGTATGTTGGTGGTAATGTAATGATGTTATCTTCTTTAGGTTCACAAAACGCTCTGAAAATCAAATCGAGGATTTCATCGCTTCCATTTCCTAAAACCATGCTTGCAGGATTGCAGTTTTTTATTGCTGCTAAAGCTGTTTTTACATCTTTTTGTTTTGGATCTGGATAACGATTGACACCATTTTCATACGGGTTTTCGTTGGCATCCAAAAATACCATCTCACTTCCAGAAGCTTTATATTCGTCTCTTGCAGAAGAATATGGTTTTAGTGTTTTTATGTTTTCTCTGATGAGATTTTCTATGTTCATCTTTTTGGGTCTTTGGTATCGGGTTTTAGGTTTTGGGTTATTTTAAACTTTCTAATCGTAATGTAACAGCGTTTTTGTGAGCTTGTAAACCTTCTGCTCCTGCCATTTGTTCGATAGCATTACCAATGTTTTGAATTCCATCTGCTGTTATTTTTTGAAACGTCATGCTTTTTTGAAAGCTTGCTAGATTCACTCCAGAATAGGCTTTTGCATATCCGTTTGTTGGCAAGGTATGATTGGTTCCAGAGGCATAATCTCCAGCACTTTCTGGCGTATAGTTTCCTACAAATACAGAACCTGCATTTTGAATTCCGTTGGTATAGAATTCTTCATCTTGTACACAAATGATAAAGTGTTCAGGACCGTATTCGTTGATTAAATCCAGTGCAATTTGATCAGTTGAAACATAGATTAATTTGGAATTATCAATTGCTTTTGTTGCAATTTCTTTACGAGGTAATACGTCTAGTTGCTTTTCAATAGCTTTTTCCACATCTGTTAGAAAATTCTTTGAAGTTGTTACAAGAATCACTTGGCTATCTGTTCCGTGTTCTGCCTGACTTAGTAAATCAGAAGCAACAAAGTCTGCATTTGCAGATTCGTCTGCTACAACTAACAATTCACTTGGTCCAGCAGGCATGTCAATTGCTACTCCGTATTTGGTTGCTAATTGTTTTGCTACTGTTACAAATTGATTTCCTGGTCCAAAGATTTTGTATACTTTCGAAATAGTGTCTGTTCCAAAAGTCATTCCTGCAATGGCTTGAATTCCTCCTACTTTGTATATTGTGGTAATTCCACATAACTGCGCTGTGTACAATATGGCAGGATTTACCTTGCCTTCTTTGTTTGGTGGTGTACATAGAATGATTTCCTGACAACCTGCAATTGTAGCAGGAACAGCCAACATTAAAATGGTAGAGAATAATGGTGCAGTTCCACCAGGAATGTACAATCCCACTTTTTGAATGGCTCTTTTTTCTTGCCAGCAGCGTACGCCACGTGTCGTTTCTACCTCAATTACAGCAGTTTCTTGTGCTCTGTGAAATGAAGTAATATTTGCTTTCGCGATAGCGATAGCCGCTTTTAAATCTTCTGAAACATTATTGGTAGCAGCTTCTATTTCAGCTTGACTGACAACCAAATCATCCAATTTTACATTGTCAAAGAACGATGTATATTTTTTGATGGCTTTGTCGCCATTTTTTTGGACTTCGGAGAATATTTGAGAAACCGTAGCTTCAATGTCATCTACAGTTTGGGTTGGACGCTCTAAGATTTCTGTCCAAGTATTTTTTTGTGGGTTAAATATTTTGTTCATTATAGGACCATTTTTTCGATTGGACATACTAAAATTCCTTCTGCGCCATTGGCTTTGAGTTCGTCTATGACTTCCCAAAAATCTTCTTTTTTGATAACTGAGTGTAGTGAACTCCAGCCTTCTTCAGCTAGTGGAAGTATTGTGGGACTTTTTAAGACTGGTAATATTTTACTAATCGCTTCTATTTTATCGTTTGGTGCGTTGAGAAGGATGTATTTTGAAGTGCGTGCTGTGAGTACTGACTGAATTCGGAATCGAAGTTTTTGAAGTAATTGTTTGCATTCTTCGTCTATTTTAGGTGAAACTGCTAACACGGCTTCACTTTTTAGCATAACTTCAACTTCTTTGAGATTATTTTTGAAGAGTGTACTTCCGCTAGAAACGATATCACAAATAGCATCGGCAAGTCCTATGTTTGGGGCAATTTCTACAGAGCCATTGATAATGTGTAATTCTGCATTGACACCTTTTTCATTAAGATACGCTTTTACAGTTTCCGGATATGAAGTCGCAATACGTTTGCCTTCCAAGTCTTTTATAGAATTGTATGTTTCTCCTTTTGGAATGGCGAGTGAGACTTTACATTTGGAAAAACCTAGCTTTTCCGCGATGGTAATATTTTGTCCTTTTTCTACGAGCACATTTTCTCCGATGATCGCAATATCTACAACGCCATCACGCAAATATTGTGGAATATCTCCATTTCTGAGATAGAAGACATCTAAAGGAAAGTTACGAGCTGCTGCTTTAAGTTGATCCTTACCGTTGTCTATAGAAATTCCGCAATCTTTTAAGATTTTGAGTGAATCTTCGTTGAGTCGTCCCGATTTTTGAATGGCAATTTTTAGCTTTTTCATTTTTACATTTTAAGTTTAAGCACAAAAATTGGGTACAAAAAAACCCGTTTGATGTGCTCAAACGGGTTTTTAATATATTTTTAATTACTTCAATACATTATCAGCTCGCTTGAGGGCAAGTATGAGAATGATGATGATGTAATTGTATATAAGGCATGTTTATTTATTCTTTGATGCAAATGTAATTAATATTTTTGATTGCCTCCAAATCTTTTTTTAAATTATTTTTTTGCATTTTATCGAAAAAATGCAATCAAATTAGATTTTTTTGATGGTTATAATTGTGATATAAAAAATGAATTCCTAATTTTAGAACTTAATAGTCAGCCCACCTATGAAACATTTTTTGATTGCCTTTGTACTTTTTTGTACATGGCTTTATTTCGGTATTCGTTATTACGAGTGCAACGTAAAGAATCTTTGCGAAGAAACCAAAGTATCCGTAGTAGTCGATACTATTAAGGTTATCAAAGAAGTTCCTGCAAAAAAAGTACTTACTTTTTTACCATTTACTATTGTTAAAAATGATGCAAAAGTTTCATTAATCGATTCTGTTTCAAATCCGTTACAATCATTTTTTGATTATTTAAACGCCAATCAACAAGAAGAATTAGTCATTACCTCTTTCTTTAGTAAAGCTGAAGATGGAGCTATAGCACTTTCTAGAAATGAAGTTGTTAAGAAGAAATTAGCAGATTTCGGAATTAATACAGAACGTGTAGTGATGCAGACAAAGCAAAAGGATATTACTTTTACAGATAACAATCAATACAACAAAGGATTTGCATACGAGTACCAAAAGATGACAGAAGAGCGTGTAAAAGTAATTGATAAAGGAATTTCTTCTAAGATTTTATACGCTGGTTTTGGCTCCAAAACATTTAAGCCTGATAATACACTCAATGCTTATACTATGGAATTGAAGAACTATTTATTCAAACATCCTACAAAAAAAGTAGAAATTATTGGTCACACCGACAGTAATGGTGAAGCAGAAGCAAATATGTGGTTTGGAAAAGAACGCGCTAAAAGTGTGATGCAATATTTTGTATCGCAAGGAATTAACGCCGATAAATTGACCATTTCATCTAAAGGAGAAACGGAGCCAATAGCGCCAAACAACACTTTAGAAGGACAACGACTAAACAGACGTATTGAAATAAACATTTCAGACGATTGATAATAAATAAACTTATAAAACCAAACTATAACTAACCCACACAACTAATTGATTTTATGCCACTCTTACTTTTAGAAAGCCTTACTCCTGTTTCTGGTTGGGAATATTTTATAGTATTTCTGATTGGATTTGGTTGTTTTTTAATTGGCTGGATTTTTGGAAAACGCAGCTGCAAACGAAAATATGAAAAATTGCTTGCTGCTGAAAAGTCAAAGAAAAAAGACGAATTTATTAATACAAACTACACGCCTTCCAGAGGTGTACGCGCTGTAAAAACACGTGAACGTTCAGGAAGAGCGGTAGACTCCAAAGATTCTGACACCACCGAAACTGAAACAGAAGCAGAAACTGTAGATACCGAAAATTCTCCTTTAAACTTTGATAGTTTTGGTGTTGCGGATGCTTCAGAAAAAGATGATTTGAAACGTATTAAAGGAGTTGGTCCTTATATTGAACAGAAGCTAAACACGATCGGAATATACACCTTTGATCAGATTAGCAAGTTTACTGCAGAAGATATGCAAACTGTTACGGAATTGATTTCATTTTTCCCAGGACGTATTGAACGTGACGATTGGAAAGGTCAGGCTGCCATTTTAAAGAAAAGTGCCGCCACTGATTTTAGTAAACGATTGGGCTCAGAAAAATAGATTTCGATTCTATTCAAAAAGAAAATTATGTTTTTAGACTTGCTAAGATTAAAACTAAAAATAATAGGTTGGCTAAATGAGTGATAGCTTTCCTCCCTACCTAAAATTACTCAGAATAAATAAAGGGAAACTTTAAGCCAGTTTCCCTTTTTCTTTATTATATGTTTCGAATTATTGATTTCCTAAAATTAGCGGCAAACCACTTTCTCCTGAACCAACTACAATTACTTTACTATTTTGTGACTCAGATAGTTTTAACGTAGCATCAATCCCTTTTTCTTGTAAAATTTTGTCTGTTAACGACGCACTTAAGATTTTGTTAGCAGCCGCTTTACCTTCTGCTTCTACTCGTTGTCTTTCCGCTTCTTTTTCAGCAGTTTGTAATAAATACTTATACTTTTCTAATTCTTGCTCTTTGGTTTTCTTATCTTCAATTGCAGCTGTAATTTTTGCTGGTAATTCAATTTTTTCAACTAATACTTTAATTAAATCAACATACACCAGTGATAAATCTTTCTTCGTTTGTTCTTCAATTTCTTTTTGAATTGAATTCTTTTTAGAGGAATATAACTCTTCTGCAGTATATTGTCCAATAATACTACGTGCTACAGAACTCACTGCTGGTTTTACCTTTGTAGTATAGTAGTCTAAACCAACCGTTTTATGCAATTTTCCTAAGTTAGGTTTGTTCGGTTTGAACTGAATTGTTAAATCTACTTCAATAGGTAATCCATCTACAGATAATAATTCGTCTAACTTTTCTTTAACCGACTGATCTCTTAAATCATATTTAGTCATAGTATTCCAAGGTGCTACTACATGAAAGCCTTCATCATAAAAGTTTTCAACATCCACACCACCAGAAAATTGTCTATACAAAACGCCTCCTTCCCCTGAGTTTATGGTTACTGCCGATTTTGCAATTAATACAATTACTACGATTACAATGATTAGTATTGGTATTCCAATTTTAGGTAATTTATCCATTTTTTTTGTTTTTGATTATTTTTTAGTAATTATTTTTCTGTTTGTTAATTCTACAATCAATACATAAAGGTTATAGATTGATTTTACTTTGTTAAAAATTATTAATATGTGTATTTGAATTATGGTTTGTTACAAGCATTTTTAAATATTTTTGAAACGCACAATTAAATTAAACCGTAATATTTCCTTAAAAACCATTCTAATGCAAGGAATACTGCGATGAAGGCAAGTAGATATTTCCAGTCTATCAAAGATACGACCTTTTCATTACTTTTTTCAATTGTTTTGAAACGTTGGTCGTTTACAAGCTCTGATATAATGTTTTGTGAATTGTCATTAATGTGAAATGCTTTTCCGCTTGTTGTAGTTGCGATGGACTGTAAACGTTGTTTGTCGGCATTTAAGAATTGTTTTTCTATATCGAATTCTAAGATTTTGAAACTTCCCGATTTGCTAATGTTTGTACCTTCCGCTCTTACAGTGAAGTCATATGATGCAGGTGGTAGATTGTTTAAATCAACTGTATAGAAACCTTCGCTGGATAATAGCGGATACGTTGTAGTTTCTTCTGTGTCTTTATTTTTGATGATTGCTGTTAGATTCGCGTTAGCATCAAACTCATATGAAGGGTTGAAATATTGTGCTGTGAGTTGAATTTCACGATTTCCATAATAGAACGATTCATAGCTTACCGTTAAGCGTTCTCGTTTTTTGTTAGAAGCTAAATACTGCGCCAATTTACCAAGAAACGTATCAAATTCTATAAAGTTTTCCTGTGCCAAGAAACTGTTTGCACGCCATTTCCAAATATTTTCTCCAGCGAGTATCGCAGCTCGTTTGTTGTCATCTGTATACGTTGCAATCAAGGCTGAATTTGTAGAAACACCTGAAATTACTTGTGTTAGAATGATTTCATGAGCAACATTAAACTCTATTTCTCCAAAAGCGTTTTCTAATGGTGGATAGTCTGAAAAGTCAATGTTTTCAATTAAAAAGTTGGTGTAATTTGCATTTAACTGTCCTTGAACTTCTTCTGTTTCTTGTAAATCATCTTTACGAAAACTTGTTTGTATGTCATTTAAAAAGTTCCAATCTGTTTGTGTTCCTGTGACTGTGAGTGTATTTTTCTCTAAACGCTTTATATTTTGATATACTTCTTGAAATTTACGATTAGGCTGGTATAAAATAACCAATTGATATTCATTGAGCACACTGTTTGCTTCATTTGGTTTTAAGATATCAACACCACGCAATTCATTACTTTCCAAGCTTTTCTTAAGAGCACCTAAATCAGGGTGAACTATATCAGAAATTAAAGCAATTTTCACTTTTTGATCAATGACTTCTACTGCAAAATAACGCGAATTGTTTTGCTTATTTTTTTCAGTATCTAAAGGTGTTAAAGTAGCTCGTAATGTTTGTACACCAATATTTGTGGCAGAAACATTCAAATTTACTACTTTAGAATTGTCTGTTGGAGAGAATGTTAATGCTTGACTCGCCAAAGGTTTTCCGTTGGTTGTGAGTACTAAGTTTGTTTGAATCGTTTCGTTTCCTGTATAAGTTGCAATGACTTCTACTGGAAATTTATTTTTTAAATACGCGTATTTATTGGCGTTTAGCTGATCAATTTTCAAATCGACGTATTTCGTAGTATCGCCAGCCATAAGGGGGAAAATTGGTTGTTTTATCTTTGAAGACAGAAACTGATAATCATTTCCATAAGTTTGGTTTCCATCAGTAATTAGAACTGTAGGCGCAATTGCATCTTTGTAAAGTTTATTGATATCTTTTAGCGCTTTGCTTATATTTGTTTGAGATCCATTGAAATTAACAGTGTCGTTTTCTTGAAGTTCTTTTGAAAAGATATATGTGTCAATTTCAAATTTATCTTGTAGTTCTTTTGAGTTTTTTAATTCACCTAAGACATTCGTTACTTTTTCATCATACCCTAATTCGGCTAAAGAAGAAGAATTATCAACAGCAATCGTCAGTACTGGTTTTTCTGTGAAATAGCTTTTTTGTTTAAATTTTGGATTGATTAGTAAGAGTAATAAAGCAAATACACTTAAAAATCTCAAAAACGAAAAAAGCACTAATTTTTTAGTGCGTTTTTTCGTCTTGTAATAATAATGAAATATCGCAACAAGTGCTGATATTATAGCTGCTATACAAATGTATACGATTGTTGTCGTTTGCAATAGTTATTTTGTTTTTATAATTTCAAAAGAATTCAAGAAACGTTGAATACTAGCATTTTCATCTTTATTGGTTAGGCAAATTACTTGCGTAATAAACATTGAATTTTCAACTAAATATGCGTTTATGTATATGAAACCTCCTTGCATTTGAATTTTTATACTTCTTCCTGGATAGCCGTTGAATTTAACTTTATTGTCGAATATCAATGTACCATTTACATTTGATACTGCTCCATTCACCGCTCCTGTCAAGATTTTATTATTATATTCTGCATCTGCATTTTTAAATTGATCTTCTGGATAATCAGATCGTATCACAGAATATATAGCGTTATCATCTCCAGAATCTGGTGAATACATTACCATGTGCATATCCAATTCACCAACAGCTGTTGGAACTTTTTGCATACTTCTTTTAGGAGTTCCCGGATAATAGGCAATAAACGCTAAGTCTTCTGCTTTGTACTTCTTCCATTTTTGTGCATGTACTGCATTAACAGACAGAAAGAAAACTGCCATTACTAAAAATGCTTTTTTCATATTGTGATTATTATGGTTACGTTAACATTCCACCGTCAACGTTGAGCACTTGCCCAGTAATATACGCTGACATATCGCTTGCAAGAAAAACACATGTATTAGCTACATCTTCAGGTGTTCCTCCTCTTTTTAAAGGAATTGCCTCTCTCCATCCTTTCACAACATCTTCTGGCAATTTCCCTGTCATTTCTGTTTCTATGAAACCTGGAGCGATGACATTGCTACGGATATTTCTAGAACCTAATTCTAAAGCTACAGATTTAGAGAATCCTATGATTCCGGCTTTAGAAGCTGCATAATTTGTTTGCCCAGCATTTCCTTTTACACCCACAACAGAACTCATATTAATGATGGAACCTTTACGCTGTTTTAACATTGTACGTTGTACAGCTTTGGTCATATTGAAGACTGATTTTAAGTTTACTTCAATAACTTTATCAAAATCTTCTTCAGAAATACGCATTAATAGGTTGTCTTTTGTAATTCCTGCATTATTGATTAGCACATCAATCGAGCCAAACTCTTTTAATACTTCGGCAGCCAAGTCTTGTGCTTGTTGAAAATCTGCTGCATTACTTTGATATCCTTTGGCTTTGATGCCTAATTCGTTTAATTCTTTTTCTAATTCGTTGGCAGCTTCTACAGATGAACTGTATGTGAATGCAACATTTGCTCCATGTGCTGCGAATACTTGCGCTATTCCTTTTCCTATTCCTCTACTCGCGCCTGTGATGATGGCTGTTTTGCCTTCTAGTAATTTCATACGTATTAATGGTTGAGTTTATTTAGTCAAATATAGTTAGAATAGTTAGGTTTGCAATAGCTAGTTTTAGGATTATTCAGAAAATAACCATTAAGGATTCTATTCTAATATATTCCTAGGTAACAGTTAATAAATTTATCAAAAAAAGGAACAAGTTTTATTAATTTTATGAAAATTATATGATTCAAAGTGTAACATTTTTTGTGAATTATCGTCATATGGGAATATCATACAAAAAACACAATCATGAGAAAACTAATGCTTTTTTCTTTGGTAATGCTTTTTATAGCATGTAAAGAAGAACCAAAACAAAAAAACGAACTTGCAGAAATGAAACCTGCTCCGAAAATTTCAGTTGAAGATTTTTTTAAAAACTCAGAAAAGACATCTTTTCGTTTGTCACCAAATGGTGAATATTTATCATATTTAGCTCCTTACAAGGATAGAATGAATATTCATGTGCAAAAAATCGGCAGTGAAGAAGTTACCAGAGTAACTGGCGTAGAAGACCGCGATCTTTCAGGATATTTCTGGGCAAGTGATGATCGTCTTGTATACACAAGAGATAAAGGAGGAAATGAAAACTTCCATCTTTTTGCTGTAAACAAAGACGGAAGTAACGAAAAAGATTTAACACCTTTTGACGGTGTACGTTCACAAATTATTGATGCGCTGGAAGATAATCAAGAAGAGATGATTATTGGATTGAACAAGAGAATTCCACAAGTGTATGACCCATATCGCTTGAATATTAATACAGGTGAGATGAAAATTCTTTATGAAAACCCAGGGAATATAACTGGATGGGGAACAGATCACGATGGTAAATTACGTTTAGCATATATGACGAATGGTGTTGACAATACTATTTTGTACAGACCAACAGAAAACGATGATTTTAAAGAAGTAATTACTACTAATTTTAAGCAAACTTTAGCACCTCAGTATTTTGATTTTGACAATGGTGATATTGTATACGCTTCTTCAAACTTAGGAAGAGATAAAACGGCTATTGTAAAGTACGATTTAAAAGAAAATAAAGAAGTTGAAGAAATTTTTGTAGACACAGAAGTTGACGTAGATGGAATGTCGTATTCATCAAAAAGAAAAGTACCTACTTATATTAGTTACACTAGAGCAAAACTAAATAGAAAGTTTTTAGACAAAGACACTGAAAATCTTTTTAAAATGCTAGAGGAAAAATTGGGTACAGATAACGAATATTATATTACTTCAAGTAATAAAGACGAAGACAAGTTACTAATTTATACTGGAAATGATAAAACGAGAGGTGCCTATTATTTTTACGATGTTAAAAAAGATAACTTAAAGCACCTAGCAGATTTAAGTCCTTGGATCAATTCTGATCATATGGCAAACATGAAACCGATCTCCTACACTTCTAGAGATGGAATAACTATCAATGGTTATTTAACATTGCCAATTGGTGTGAAAGCTGAAAACTTACCTGTTGTGGTAAATCCACACGGAGGTCCTTGGGCTCGTGATAGTTGGGGATTCAACCCTGAAGTACAGCTTTTGGCAAATAGAGGTTTTGCTGTATTACAAATGAATTTTCGAGGTTCTACAGGATATGGAAAGAAATTCATGGAAAGTTCTTTCAAGAAATGGGGACAGGAAATGCAAAATGATATTACAGATGGTGTACAATGGTTGATTCAAAAAGGTATAGCTGACAAAGATCGTATTGCAATTTACGGTGCAAGTTACGGTGGTTACGCTACTTTAGCTGGAATTACAAATACACCTGATTTATATGCAGCTGCTGTTGACTATGTTGGTGTTTCCAACTTATTCACGTTTATGGAAACAATTCCTCCATATTGGGAACCATACAAGAAAATGTTATATGAAATGGTTGGAGATCCTAATACAAAAGATAGTATTATGATGAAGGCTAACAGTCCTGTTTTCCATGTTGATAAGATTAAAGCAGCTTTGTTTGTAGCTCAAGGAGCTAACGACCCACGTGTGGTACAAGCTGAATCTGATCAAATGGTAGAAGCTTTACGTAAAAATGGAGTGACTGTGGAATACATGTTAAAAGAAAATGAAGGGCACGGATTTAGAAATCAAGAAAATCGATTTGACTTTTACAATTCTATGATCACGTTCTTAAATGAAAATATGAGAACGAAAGTAAAAGGATAATCATTATTGTTAGTTTACAACTATACAAAAAGCGCTTCCAAATGGAGGCGCTTTTTTATTGACTCAGTTTATGTGAAGTTCAAAATATTATTGCTTGATTTTCTTTACTTTCTCATAATTGAACAAATAATCAACATCCATTTCTTGCAATTTTCCAAGTTTAGATAATGCTTCCATATCAATGTCTTTTTTGTTTCCAATAACCATCACACTATATTTTTGCCCTTTAATGTTTTGATCAAAGAAAGCTTTTAAGTCTGCTAAAGTCATTTGTTCAATAGCTTTGTATACTTCCTCTCTATGATCGTTATCGATTCCTAGTTTTTGCAGACGCTCATACGTCCAGAAAACGTTTGATTTTGTAATACGTTGTGCTGCAATTTTTTTCAATGTAGCTTCTTTTGCTGCTTGAAATTGCGCTTCTGATTCTGGCATATCATTCATTAAGCCCATCATAGCATCGACAGCTTGTGGCATTTTATTTGCCTGCGTTCCTATATATGCTGTTACATAGTTAGGATCTCCTTTTTCTCTAGCTTGACTGTAAAAAGAATATGCCGAATATGCTAGTGATTTTGATTCACGAATTTCTTGAAATACAATAGATGATAAACCAACACCAAAATAAGTGTTAAATAATCGTGATGCTGCCATGTTTTCAGGACTGAATGGATTTCCTTTTGCTAAGAACATCATTTCAGCTTGTACCATATCGTAATCAACAAAATATACGTTTCCTCCAGTTTCTTGCTCTACATATTCTGTTGCTTCTGGATATGATTTTAGCTCATCAGAAACGTTGTGGTATTGATTTAAAGCTGCAATTGCTGGCCCTACATCTTTACCATAGTAGAAAATACGTTGTTTGTAATTCTTTAAGTTTTTGACGATATCTACCAATTCTTGAGGATTCATGTCTAACAATTCACTTCTACTGTAAATATTACGTAAACGTGAGTTTTCACCATATTTTGCATAATTCATCAATCCGCGTTGTAAGATGGTTCCTTTACGAACTTTATTGTCTTGTCTTGTTTTTAAGATTTGATCAACATATTTTTCATACGCATCCTGATTTGGCACAGCATTACTCCATAAATGTTCTAACAATTCTAGTCCTTTAGGTAGATTTTCTTTTAATCCATCTAAACCAAAATACGATTTGTCAGCTCCTGTGCTTACATAGTAATTAATGCCAAGTTTGTAGAATTCTTTCTTTAGTTCTTCAGCAGAATACTTATTAGTTCCTAAATATTCCATGTATCCAATTCCTAAACCAAGTTTTTTGTCATTATCAGCTCCCATGTCAAAAATGATGTTTAAATCAAAAAGATCATTTTGCTCATTTTCAATATAAGAAACCTTAATTCCGTTTGTGAGTTGTGTTTCTTTGATTGCAGATTTAAAGTCAACATATTTCGGTTGTAGTGGCATTGCTTCCTTGGCTTTAAACTCCTTTATAAACTTAGAGCTTTTACCACGATTTAAATTCACAGGTGTAATTCCTGGGTTTTCTACTTTTACAATCGAATTATCTTCTCCTTTACGTTTGTAAGCTACTACGTAATTGTCTTTGTAAAATTTATTTGCAAAATCAACAAGTTCTTGTTTTGTAATTTTTCTAAGTTCCTCTAAAAACTGTACTCTTTTAGCCCAATCTTCTTGATGAATAAAGGCATCAACATAAGCGTTTGCTACAGCAGTACTGCTTTCATATCCTTGGGTTTGCCCTAATTTTAAATCATTTATAACTGCATCAATCATCCATTCATCAAACTCGCCTTTTTTCAATTTTTCAATTTGAGCTAGTAATAAGTCTTTTACTTCGTCTAAACTTTGTCCTGCTTTTGGATATCCTGTAAATGAATGGTATCCATAATCAATAAGGAATGTTGTAGAGCAACCTGCATATTGTACTGCTTGTTTTTGATTTAAGTTTAAATCGATTAAACCAGCATTCCCATTCGCCAAAATCATATCGGCTAATGTCACTAGTTTTTCATCTTCAGAATTGATTCCTCCAGAACGATACGAAATTGAAATATTTTCAGCAGTTGGTCCAAAAACTTCTTTAGAAACAGGAGTTGTTATTGGATCTTCCTTAGGTAAAGTTGGATGTGTTACTTCCTTCTTTTCTAATTTACCAAACGTATTAGCTACTTTTTGAATAGTTTCTTCAAAGTTAATATCTCCTACTAAAATTACCGCCATATTGTTAGGTACATAATATTTATCAAAGTAATTATGAATAGCAACCATTGAAGGGTTTTTTAAGTGTTCTCCTGTACCAATAGTTGTTTGTTGTCCATAAGGATGCTTCGGAAATAAACCTTCTAATTTTGCAAAATACGCTTTCCATCCATCATTATCTTGTCCTCTATTAAACTCTTCAAATACCGCTTCTAACTCTGTGTGAAATAAACGCAGTACTAATTGACTAAAACGCTCACTTTCTAAATCTAGCCACTTATCTAATTCGTTAGAAGGAATTTTATTTGTGTATACTGTACGTTCAAAAGAAGTATACGCATTTGTTCCAGTTGCTCCTAATGACGTTGTCATTTTATCATATTCATTTGCGATGCTATAGTTAGAAGCAAGCAAAGAAACACTATCAATTTTTCTGTAAAGCGCTTTTTTCTTTTCGGGATCACTTTCAGCTCTGTGTTGCTCGTATAAGTCTGAAATTTTAGCCAATTCTACTTTTTCCTTTTCCCAGTCTAGCGTTCCGATTTCATCAGTTCCCTTAAACACCATGTGCTCTAAGTAGTGTGCTAATCCTGTAGATTCTTTTGGATCGTAATTAGAACCTGCGCGAACCGCAATATAAGTTTGTATTTTAGGTTCTTCCGTGTTTTTACTCAAATATACTTTTAGTCCATTATCTAAAGTATATAATCGTAATCCTGTTGGATCGTTTGATACAGTTTCATACGAGAAACCGTACGCATCTTTTTTCTGAACAGCTTCAACAGCATCGTTCGTTTTTTTACAGCTAAAAATTGTAAGTGTGCATACAATTAATAGCAGAAGATTGAGTTTTTTCATTCTTTTTCAATTAGTTAGTAACATAGAAACGTTAAATAATATTTTATCATATAACGTTCAACAATATATTACTTTTTCGAGTATAATTGCCTATGTCTACAGCATGGATCATATATTTTTTATATTGGTATTTAATCAAAATAAACTTTAACAGTGTTTCACTACTTTTTTTAGAAAGAAATCAGTGTTCAAAACTAAAAAAGTGGACCGAAGTCCACTTTTCCACTTTTTTTCATGATTGCTATGTGATTAGCAAATACTTACTGGTTGACAAGAGATACTTGGAGGTTAATCAAGTAGCTACTTTGATTGCAACCAATTTGCAAGTTTGTCAAATTTCTTTTTTCATGGTTAACAAACTTTATACTTTAAAAGTACATGTCAAAATAATAAATTAAAAGAAATCATACTCTAAATTCATAAATTTCAAGACACAAAAAAGCATCTCAAGAACTTCACAATCAATTATTTAAACCCTAAAAAACATCTTATTTACAATTTACAATAGTACCTTAATATTATTTTCTAAAAAGAGCACTTTTTTATCTTTTCCAAGTAATAAATATTATGTAATTAGGTATTCATTTTTGAGAATAACACACTTCCCTATTTTAAATAATTTAGGTTTGCACTAGGCTTTCTAGCATTGATTTCCCAACATTTATGAGATACCTTTAAGCATGTTTAATTATTAAAACTCATTATTATGTTAGAAAAATTTAAAGAGTATCAAATCAAAAATTTAGAAGTGATTACAGGAGGTATGATCATCTTGCTCAGGATCCAAAATGTTATGATATGTATTAGAAATATTTATCAACCTTTTAAAAATAAAAACTATGTTAGAAAATTTGGAAAAGTATCAAATAGAGCATCAAGAAAGTATTATTGGAGGACATAACTATCCTGATAATCCAGCATGTATTATAGACATCATAAATTAATTCTAAAGAAAAAGCGCATTACCATTTGATAATGCGCTTTTATATATTTTGAACAGGTTATTTTATCCCAACACTTCTGCTACTTTTTTACCAATCTCAGCTGGTGAATCCACTACATGAATTCCACACTCGCGCATGATTCTTTTCTTAGCTTCTGCAGTATCATCTGCTCCACCTACGATTGCTCCAGCATGTCCCATGGTTCTACCTTTTGGTGCAGTTTCTCCAGCAATAAAACCAACTACAGGTTTGTTACTTCCGCTTTCTTTGTACCACTTAGCAGCATCAGCTTCTAATTGTCCACCAATTTCCCCAATCATTACTACACATGTAGTTTCATCATCATTGATTAATAACTCAACAGCTTCTTTTGTTGTAGTTCCGATGATTGGATCTCCACCAATTCCTATAGCCGTTGTAATTCCTAATCCTTGTTTTACTACTTGATCCGCAGCTTCATAAGTTAAGGTTCCTGATTTAGAAACGATTCCTACTTTACCTTCTTTAAAAACAAATCCTGGCATGATACCGACTTTAGCTTCTCCTGGCGTAATTACACCTGGACAGTTAGGACCTACTAAACGACAGTCTTTATTTTCAATATATGCAGCAACTTTTGTCATATCTGCTACAGGAATTCCTTCTGTAATAGTGATGATTACCTTTATTCCTGCATCGGCAGCTTCCATAATTGCATCGGCAGCAAATGCTGGCGGCACAAAGATAATTGTAGTATCGGCAGCTACTTTTTCAACAGCTTCAGCAACTGTATTAAAAACTGGTTTGTCTAAGTGTGTTTGTCCACCTTTTCCTGGAGTTACACCACCAACTACATTAGTTCCGTACTCAATCATTTGACCTGCATGAAATGTTCCTTCACTTCCTGTAAATCCTTGAACAATTATTTTTGAATCTTTGTTTACTAAAACGCTCATTTGATATTTGTTTTTTGGCTGAACAAAAATAGTTTTTTCTAAAGTATTTGTAAAGTATTTTTTGAGATTTATCTTGAAATATTTTACATACTTTTTAAAGCTATTATTCTTCTAAATTTTCTATTCGTTTTATCAATTCTGGAATTTGACGAATTGATGCAATTTCTTTGTATTTTTTTCTAAAATCATCCGCAGGTGTTCCAAAGTAACTTTTTCCTGCGTCTAGACTTTTACTTACGCCTGATTGTGCCGAAATAACTGACTTTGCTCCTATAGTGATTCCACTTGTAATTCCTACTTGTCCCCAAATAGTAACTTCGTCTTCAATAACTACACAACCAGCAATTCCTGTTTGTGATGCGATCAAACATTTCTTTCCAATCACAGTATCATGCCCAACATGTACTTGATTATCAATTTTGGTTCCTTTTTTAATGGTTGTATCTCCTGTAACACCTTTATCAATTGTGCATAAAGATCCTAAATCAACATTGTCTTCTAATACAACACGTCCACCAGATTTTAGTTTATCAAATCCTTCAGGGCGTTTTTTGTAATAAAAAGCATCTGCACCCAAAACCGTTCCTGAATGAATGGTTACATTATTTCCTATTACAGCATTGTCATAGATTGCAACATTTGCATGAATCATACAATCATTTCCAATAGTTACATTGTTTCCAATAAAACAGTTCGGTTGAATTACAGTACGTTCTCCAATAGTTGCAGATGGTGAAATTGACGCGGAAGCACTAACAAAAGGTCTAAAGTGATCTGTAAGCGTATTAAAATCTCTGAAAGGATCATCAGAAATTAATAATGCTTTGCCTTCTGGACATTCTACCTCTTTATTTATTAATACAATTGTAGCTTTTGACTCAAGGGCTTTGTCATAGTATTTTGGATGATCAACAAAGACAATATCTCCTGCTTCTACTACATGAATTTCATTCATTCCGTGTACTGGAAACGAATCGTCTCCAACATACAAAGTGTTGATGATTTCAGCTATTTCTTTAAGTGTGTGTATTCTAGGGAATTTCATCTGTGGTTTTTTAGATTTAATCAGATGGTTTTTAAAAGAAAAAAGCGCAATGTATGAAATTGCGCTTTATGATTTATTATTCTTTTATACGTTCCATGTAGGTACCTTTTTCAGTCTCTACTTTGATTTTATCTCCTTCATTGATGAATAAAGGAACGTTTACTCTTGCTCCAGTTTCAACTGTTGCAGGTTTTGTAGCATTGGTTGCTGTGTTTCCTTTTACACCTGGTTCTGTGTGTGTTACTTCTAAAATAACACTTGCTGGCATTTCTACAGATAATGGCGCACTATCTTCAGAATTGATTAGAATCTTAACATTTTCACCTTCTTTTAATAAATCTGGCGCATCTAAAGCAGATTTTTGAAGTGTAATTTGGTTGTAATCTTGTGTATTCATGAAGTGAAACGTATCACCGTCATTGTATAAATACTGGAATGTGTGTGTTTCTACGCGAACATCGTCAATTTTATGTCCAGCAGAAAATGTATTATCAATTACTTTCCCTGTAGTTACACTTTTTAATTTAGTACGTACAAACGCAGGTCCTTTTCCTGGTTTTACGTGTAAGAATTCAACAATTTTGTAAATATCGTGGTTGTAACGAATGCACAATCCTTTGCGAATATCTGAAGTACTTGCCATGTTTTAATGTTTTAATTTGATGTAATATAACCTTTCATGATACCTCTATGCGAGTTTTTGATGAATTGTAAGATTTCATCACGCTCGGTAGTGGCTTCCATTTCTGCTTCAATAATTTCAGCAGCTTGAGTATTGTTGTAATTTTTTTGATAGAGAATTCGGAAGATATTTTGAATCTCACGTATTTTTTCAGTGGTAAATCCGCGTCTACGCAATCCAACCGAATTGATTCCTACATACGATAATGGTTCACGTGCTGCTTTTACATAAGGAGGAACATCTTTACGAACTAATGAACCACCTGTTACAAACGCATGGTTTCCAATAGAACAGAATTGGTGTACAGCTGTCATTCCCGCAAGAATTACATGATCTCCAACAGTAATGTGTCCTGCCAATGTACTATTGTTTGAAAAGATACAGTTATCACCTACAATACAATCGTGAGCAATGTGGCAATACGCCATGATCAAACAATTTTTTCCAATCACCGTTTTCATACGATCTGAGGTACCTTTGTTGATTGTAACACATTCACGAATAGTTGTGTTGTCACCTATTTCGGCTATGGTATCTTCTCCTTGATATTTTAAATCTTGTGGTGGTGCAGATATTACGGCTCCGGGAAAGATGTTACAATTTTTCCCAATTCGCGCTCCTTCCATAATGGTTACGTTTGAACCGATCCAAGTTCCTTCTCCAATAATTACATTGTTATGGATGGTTGTAAACGGTTCCACAACGACATTCTTTGCTATTTTTGCACCTGGATGAACGTATGCTAAAGGTTGATTCATCTACTAGTTTTTAATTAATACTTTGAAATTGATCGTAAAATACGCTTTTTTTTGAAAGCCTTATTTTTTTACGATATCTTCTTCTTTTTTACGTGCGATTTGTGCCATTAGTTCTGCTTCTGCAACTAATTTACCGTTAGCGTAAGCATAGGCTTGCATGTGGCAAATTCCTCTACGAATTGGCGTAATTAAATCGGCTTTGAATATTAAGGTATCACCCGGAACTACTTTTTGTTTGAACTTTACTTTATCAATTTTCATAAAGAACGTTAAGTAGTTTTCAGGATCTGGAACTGTACTCAGTACTAGAATTCCTCCTGTTTGCGCCATCGCTTCAATTTGTAAAACTCCCGGCATTACTGGTGCTCCTGGGAAATGTCCGACGAAAAACGGTTCGTTCATCGTTACATTTTTCACACCTACCACATGCTTATCAGATAATTCTAAAATTTTATCAACTAATAAAAATGGTGGTCTGTGTGGTAACATTGCCATGATTTGATTGACATCCATTAAAGGCGTTTGGTGCAAATCATACGTTGGAACTTTGTTACGCTTTTCTATTTTGATGATTTTAGATAGTTTCTTTGCAAATTGCGTGTTTACATAGTGTCCAGGCTTATTTGCAATTACTTTTCCACGGATGCGTGTTCCTACCAATGCTAAGTCACCAATAACATCTAATAGTTTGTGACGTGCAGCTTCGTTTGGATGATGCAGGGTTAAGTTATCTAAAATTCCATTTGGTTTTACTGCGATATTATCTTTTCCGAATGCAACTCGAAGTTTGTCCATTGTTTCTGGAGATAATTCTTTATCAACATATACAATCGCATTGTTTAAGTCACCTCCTTTGATAAGTCCATGTTCTAATAACATTTCTAGTTCGTGTAAGAAACTAAAGGTTCTAGAACTTGCAATATCTCGTTTGAAGTCAGAAATATGTTTTAAAGTAGCATTTTGCGTCCCTAGTACTTTCGTTCCGAAGTCTACCATAGTTGTTACTTGGTATTGATCGGAAGGAATGATTGTGATTTCACTTCCTGTTTCTTCATCAATATAAGAAATAACATCTTTCACAATGTATTCTTCTCTTGGTTTGTCTTGTTCTACAATTCCAGCTTCTTCTAGAGCTTCCAAGAAAAATTTTGCAGAACCGTCCATAATTGGTGGTTCTGAAGCATCTAATTCTATGCTTATATTGTCAATTTCCAAACCTACTAAAGCTGCTAATACATGCTCACAAGTTTGAATTTTAACACCTCTTTTTTCTAAAACAGTTCCACGCTGTGTATTTACTACGTAGTTTGCATCTGCTTCAATTATTGGACTTCCTTCAAGATCAACTCTTACGAAAGTATATCCATGATTTTCTGGTGCAGGTTTAAAAGTTAAGGTAACTTCTTTTCCTGTGTGCAATCCAACGCCTTTTAAGGATACTTCTTTGGCGATGGTAGTTTGTTTAACAATAATTTCACTCATTGTCGTTTATTTTTTTTTCTAATTGATTGATTGTTTTTGCAAGTTTTGGTAAGTTTTTAAAGTACACATACGATTTGTTGTAATCTCCATAATTTAATGCTGGTGAACCTTGCAATGTTTCTCCATCTTTTACATTTCTACCAATTCCTGATTGTGCTTGGATGCGAACATTGTCACCAATAGTAATATGTCCAACAATTCCAACTTGTCCACCTATCATGCAGTTTTTTCCAATTTTGGTAGAACCAGCAATTCCTGTTTGCGCTGCAATTACGGTGTTTTCACCAATCTCTACATTGTGTGCAATTTGGATTTGATTGTCAAGCTTTACTCCTTTTCTAATGATTGTAGAACCTAAAGTTGCTCTATCGATCGTAGTTCCTGCACCAATATCAACATTGGCTTCTAAAATTACATTTCCAGTTTGTGGTACTTTTTGATACTCTCCTTTTTCATTTGGCGCAAAACCAAATCCGTCAGCACCAACAATCGCACCACTGTGGATTACGCAATTATCTCCAATGACTGATTCAGAATAAATTTTTGCACCTGCAAAGATAATTACATTATTGCCGATAGTTACATTATCACCAATATATGCATTTGGATACACCTTTACGTAGTCTCCAATGTTAACATTATCTCCCATGTATGAAAATGCTCCAAAGTACAATTCTTCTCCAAACGTAGCTGAATCCGATATAAAAGTAGGTTGTTCTATACCTACTTTATTCATTTTTACTTTATTGTAATATTCTAAAAGCTTGGAAAATGATTTGTACGCATCTTCTACTTTAATTAATGTAGTAGACAATTCTTCTTCGGGGGTAAAATCTTTATTTACAATGGTTATAGATGCACCTGTACTGTAAATGTACTGTGTATATTTAGGGTTTGCTAAGAAAGTTAATGAACCTTCTGTGCCTTCTTCTATCTTAGAAAGTTTAGATACTTCCGCTTCTGGATTACCTACGATATCTCCTTCTAAAATACCTGCTATTTGTGTCGCTGTAAACTTCATTGCCGCAAAAGTATAAAAAAACTCCTAAAGTTTATCTTTTGGGAAACATATATAATATTTTGTAACGGGTTTTGAGAGCGCTTTCAAGTTTAATTGATCAGAAGCTTTGACCACATCTTGAATTTTTCCAGTTTTCATTAAGATGTTTATATTCTGACTTGTGGTTTTGTATGCTTGGTTAGAAATTTCTCCGGAAAACACAAAATATGCCGATTCTTGCTTACTTATGTTATAGGTGTCCATTAGTTTCTGTGTTTCGCTTTGAAGCTTTTTATTTGGTATTTTCTTGTTTTTGATTTTTATACCGAGTAAATCGCGGTTAATAATCATTTTACAAAGATTGGAAAGCACAAAATCTTCTTCTTTCATCCACTCTTTCATAGCAGAAACAATATCATAATCATCCAATTGCGTAAATCGATCTAATACTTCAAAATTAAAATCTTCAATAGAGATTTCATTCTGAATAAAAAACGATAACGCTGCACTTGCTTGTAAATTAACGCCTTGTGTGGTTAATTCCTTGGCTCTTTTTAATACTCTAATCAATAATTGTTCTGCAACCAAACTTGTTTTATGTAAATATACTTGCCAATACATTAAACGTCTTGCTACTAAAAACTTTTCTACAGAATAAATTCCTTTCTCTTCTATAACCAATTCATCATCTACTACACTTAACATGGTAATAATACGCTCCGAGTTGATATTTCCTTCGGCAACTCCTGTATAAAAACTATCACGCTTTAAATAATCAGCTCTATCCATATCAATTTGACCAGAAATTAACTGATACATAAATTTTCGAGGATAATTTCCTTTGAATATTTCAATAGCAAGCGTTAAACTTCCGTTAAATTCTTTATTCAATTGCTCCATAAGAAGCAGTGAAATTTCTTCATGATGCACATTATTTACAATGCTATGCTCCATAGCATGCGAAAAAGGTCCGTGACCAATATCATGTAATAATATAGCAACTAACAAAGCCTCTTTTTCTTCTTCAGAAATCTCAACACCTTTAAAACAAAGCACTTGAATTGCTTTTTGCATAAGGTGCATACAACCTAATGCATGATGAAAACGTGTATGATGCGCGCCTGGATATACCAAATAAGACATTCCCATTTGTGAAATTCTCCGTAAACGTTGAAAATATTTATGCTCAATTAAATCAAAAATGAGCGGATTGGGAATTGTAATAAATCCGTAAATTGGGTCGTTTAAGATTTTAAGCTTATTTCTAGTATTCAATAGTCTATTTTTAGAATAAGCACAAATATAAGTACTATAAGTTCAAAACAAGATACCTTACTAACAATTTACTAAATAAAGATTTACATGAGCGCATTCAAGATTCTTTGGGTTGATGATGAAATAGATTTATTAAAACCTCATATCCTCTTTTTACAGAAAAAAAATTACGAAGTTACTACCTGCACAAGTGGAACTGAAGCTATTGAAATGATTGATGAAGATAGCTATGATATTGTATTTTTAGACGAAAATATGCCTGGATTGACAGGAATTGAAACCTTATCAGAATTAAAAGCCAAACAAAACAATCTTCCTGTGGTGATGATTACCAAAAGTGAGGAAGAATATATCATGGAAGAAGCGATTGGTTCTAAGATTGCAGATTATTTAATAAAACCTGTTAACCCAAATCAGATTTTATTGAGTTTAAAGAAAAACTTAGACCATTCTCGTTTGGTTTCTGAAAAAACAACCTCCAACTATCAGCAAGAATTTAGAAAAATTGCAATGGATATGGCAATGGTAAATTCTATTGATGAATGGATAGAATTGTATCAAAAACTGATTTATTGGGAATTGCAATTAGAAGATATTGAAGACACTGGAATGTTTGAAATTTTGGAATCTCAAAAAAATGAAGCCAATGTACAATTCGGGAAATTTATTGATAAAAATTATCCAGATTGGTTTGGCAATGAAGAAGCGCCAATTATGTCACATACTTTATTTAGAGAATTGGTTGTCCCTGAAATCAGCAAAGCGCAACCAACTTTATTAGTTGTCGTTGATAATTTACGATACGATCAATGGAAAGCTTTTGAACCTATTGTAAATACACATTATAAAAAGGAAAAAGAAGTTCCTTTTGTCAGCATTTTGCCTACAGCAACACAATATGCCCGAAATGCTATCTTTTCAGGTTTAATGCCATCAGATATGGAAAAATTACATCCAGAATACTGGAAAAACGACACTGATGAAGGTGGAAAGAATTTGCATGAAGATGATTTCCTGAAGGCGCAATTAAAACGTTTAGGACTTAATATAAAGCATGAATACCACAAAATTACCAGCTTAAAAGGAGGAAAGAAGCTCGCAGACAACTTTAAATCGCAAAAAGATAATGACTTAACAGTAGTCGTATATAACTTCGTAGACATGCTCTCACATGCTAAAACAGAAATGGAAGTTGTTAAAGAATTGGCTTCAAATGATAAAGCCTATCGTTCATTGACGCAAAGTTGGTTTAAAAACTCTCCTTTATTAGAGATTATTCAACAATCGCAACGTTTAGGTTTTAAATTAATTATTACTACTGATCACGGCACTATTAATGTAAAACATCCTTCAAAAGTTGTGGGTGACAAGAATACCAGTTTGAACTTACGCTACAAAACGGGAAGAAGTTTAACCTACGAACAAAAAGATGTGTTAGCGGCTAAAGATCCCAGAACCATTCACTTGCCAGCTATTAACATGAGTAGCTCATTCATATTTGCAAAGACAGATTTATTCTTCGCATATCCAAATAACTACAATCACTATGTAAGTTACTACAGAAATACCTACCAACATGGTGGAGTGTCTTTGGAAGAAATGATTATTCCGTTTGCAGTTTTATCGCCAAGATAATGTCAGAAATAATAGTGCACCAAGTGATTTTATAGGCATTTGCAGATTTTTTAGTACATTTGAGGAAAGCCTCAAAAATAAAATTTAAGTGAAAAAAGAATACAATCTTTCTCAAATCGATGAGATTGCGAAAGTTATTTTAGCGGAATCTGAGCATAAAATCATTACCTTTCATGGGGAAATGGGCGTTGGAAAAACAACACTCATAAAAGTACTCGCTAAGCAACTTGGCGTAAACGAGTTAACTAGTAGTCCAACCTTCTCTATTGTGAATGAATATCATGCACCGAATGATATTTTATACCACTTTGATTGTTACCGAATGGAAAATGAAGAAGAAGCCTATGATATAGGTATAGAAGATTACTTGTACAGTGATGCTTGGTGCTTTATAGAATGGCCAGAACGTATAAAAAATTTGTTACCAGAAGAAATTACCAAGGTCACTGTTAATAAAATTAATAAGAAATTACGTTCAATTCACCTAAAAAATTGAGCATTACAGCGAAAAACCAAAACTAAAACCATAAAATAAACCGAAAAGACTGACAAATAAATGACTTTTGTTGTATATTGAATGAAAATTCTGATATTAATCAAAAGAGAAAAATTGATAAAAATACGGAGAAAATAAAATATGATAATTTTCTGAAAATCACTTGTTTATTGGATAAGTTTGCCATATCGTAAAACTAAAACCTAAAACAAAAAATGAAATTAAGAAATTATTTATACGCAGCAGTAGTATTGACATCAGTAACATTTGTGTCTTGTAACCCAGATAGCATTGCAGACGAAGACAACCCATACCAAACAGAACAAAAAATCAAAAAAAAAGACGTCAAAATTCCTGGTCAAAACAACTAAAAGAAGTTTTTACAGGAGAAGAATTATAGCTAACTCAATAATAGTTGCAATAATTGCTATAACACCATATCTGTTTCAATTATATGAATATGTCCCTGCTGTAGAAAAATGGGAAACTCCACTTTTTACAATTGATAAACGAGAATATAAGAATGTTCAAATTCTTGTTTGGATTTCTCTAAACAAAGCCATACCTCTATTATTGATGATTTTATGGTTTCTAACCTGTAGTAAATGGTGGTATCATGTAATATTAATTCCAATGTTTATGTTTGGATTTCAATTATTCACTGCGATTAATGACAAATCAAGTATTTTAGATGTTGTTGAAATATATTGGTTAATTCCTGTAATGATGATCATAATACCATTTGTGTATTTTATTCGCATAAAATTAATAGATAAGCTAGTTCACGGAATTGACTTAAAAAAGATAGATGCAGAATTAGAAGAATACAAACGAAAAGAATTAGAGCAATTAAATTCAGCTATAGAAACTAAAAAATAAGAAGTTCATTGAAATACAATTAATATACTATTTTCTACGCATTCAGTTAAAATTAGTTAAAACTAACAAAAATACGCAGAAAATATATTATGCTTTTTTTAAAGGTAACATTTGGTTATTCAATAAGTTTGACCCATCGTTAAACTAAATAATAAAAGAATAAACATGAAAACTAAATTTTACCTTTACCTATTAGCAGCTGTATCATCAATTTTATTTGTATCTTGTAATCCAGATAGCATTGCTGATGAAGACAATCCATACCAAACAGAAGAGAACGTCGATAAAAAAATCCCGATCCCTAGTAACGGGTAGCATAATTGCTATATTGATAGCAATCTCACCATATATATTCTATTCTTACGAAAGTTTTCCAGATGTAAAAGTTTGGGAAACTTCTTTTTTTACCTATGATAGTGCATATTATGGAAGTGTTCAGTCTACAGCATATTGGGCAACTTCCAAAATAGTTTCTTTAATGTTTTTAATATTATGGTTTTTTACCTGTAAAGAATGGTGGTATCATGTCATAATAATACCAATTGCAATGTATTTTTTTCAATTAATTACAGTATTCAATGATGATGCAAAATATGTTGATGAAGTAGAAATATATTATGTCATACCAGTGATGATGGTAGTTATTCCTATTGTTTATTTTATCAGAATAAAATTATTCGATAAACATGTTTACGGAATTGATTTAGAAAAAATGAATGCAGAACTCGCTGATTATGAACGAAAAGAAAAAGAATTATTAGATGAACAGAATGAGTAGTTTTTTTACTTCTTTTTTATTTGTAACTTCATGTTTTAACCAATCGTAATGCTTCATGGCTGAATCTTTATCACCTTTCACCAAACAACAGTTACTTCCTCAAGAAGAAACGCTTGAAATTTTAAAAAGCAAGAAAGAATTATTTATTGGGATTCCAAAAGAAACATCCTATCAAGAGAAGCGAGTTTGCTTAACTCCCGATGCCGTGGCCGCTATTGTAGCGCACGGACATAGAGTATTGATAGAAAGTTGCGCAGGAAAAGAAGCCAATTTTTCAGATAAAGAATATACCGATGCTGGCGCAGAGATTACCAATGATACACAAAAAGTATTCTCCTGCCCTATTATCCTAAAAGTTGAACCACCGACATTAGATGAATTGCAGTTATTGAATCCGCAAACTATTTTAATTTCTGCATTACAAATTAAAACTCGATCCAAAAAATATTTTGAAATTTTAGCAAGCAAACGTGTCACAGCACTTGCTTTTGAATATATCCGTGATGAAGATGGAACGTATCCTGCAGTACGCTCTTTAAGTGAAATTGCTGGAACTGCTTCTGTATTAATCGCTTCTGAAATTATGGCAAATGTAAATCGCGGAAATGGATTAATGCTTGGAAATATTAGCGGTGTTCCACCTGTAGAAGTTGTTATTCTTGGCGCAGGAACTGTTGGAGAATTTGCAGCTCGTTCTGCTTTAGGCCTAGGAGCAAATATTAAAGTGTTTGATAATTCTATTACAAAATTGCGTCGAATCCAAACAAATTTAGGAAGACCTATCTACACTTGCACAGTTCAACCCAAGAATTTACTAAAAGCACTAAAACGTTGTGATGTCTTGATCGGAGCGGTGCGCGGGAAAAACAGATCACCTATTCTAGTTACAGAAACCATGGTTGAAAATATGAAAAAAGGTTCTGTAATTATTGATGTGAGTATAGATATGGGCGGCTGCGTTGAAACAAGTGAGATTACTACACACGACAAACCCACTTTTGAGAAACACGGAGTTATCCATTATTGCGTTCCAAATATCCCTGCAAGATACTCCAGAACTGCCTCAGTATCAATTAGTAATATTTTCACTCCTTATTTATTAAAAATTGCAGAAGATGGCGGATTAGAAAATTCACTTCGTTTTGATAAAGGATTGAAAAATGGTTTGTACTTTTACCACGGAGTTTTATCGAACAAATCCGTAGCTGAATGGTTCGATTTACCTTATAGAGATATTAATCTATTAATTTTTTAGTACATGAATAATGGTCTTTTAAGACGTTTTGGTTTTTATTTTGGAGGATTAGCCATTGGATTGGTAATGTTTGCTTTTTTTGTAAAAGGACGTGGAGTTAAGTGTGAGTTTGATTATTTACCAAATGCACGAACTTTAAAAAATATCCGCATCAAAGAACGTCGCTTCTCACCTGAAATTCGCCAATTGATTGATAATAAAGAAATTGACACCACCGAAATCTCAAACATTCTAAAAGATGGTGATGTAGATTTTTCTAGAAGCAAAGCAAAAGTTGATGCTGATACTTGTAAAGTCTATATCATAGAAGGTATGTTAAAAAATAGAGAGATCGAATTAACGGTACACAATTGCGACAGTACCGCATTGATTAAAAATATAAAAATGAAGAACTAATTTAATTAGTTCTTCAGCATATTTCCGTAAATATCAAGCTCAAGAGCATCTCCTTTTCCAAAAGAATTTACTTCTTTTAGTTGCGTTTCTTTGTCTCCTACAACTAAATAAAACATATCATCTTCTTGAATATGCGTGTTTATAACATCTTGAAAATCATCAAGAGACATGTCTACTAATTCTTTTAGTTCTTTCTCAAGAAAATCAAAGTCTTTTTCATATTTACTAATTTGCATTAAAATTCCTAATTTGGAATTTAACTTCTCATAATCTTTAGCACTACTCTTTAAGATTTTATTCTTAGTAATCTATACTTCTTTTTCATTAAAATCTTTTGCATAATTACTCACTAAACTTTCAATAATTTTTAAAGAAGGTAATGTCGCATTGGTGCGAACACTCGTTTACAGCACAAAAGACGCTTGTTCTGTTAATTTTTGCAAAAATGAATAAGCTCCATACGTATGCCCTTTTTCAATACGAAGTGTTTGAAACAAACGACCACTTGATTCTCCTCCAAGTATTTGATTTGTGTACTCCAAATTATTATACATTGGATCCACTTGTGACAATGCTAATTTTCCAGCATAAATCACAGACTGTTTTGCTCCAGGAAAATCAATAAAGAATAACTTTCCTGCTTTATCTTTAGGATCTAAATAATGTCCACCGTCAATTGTAATAACAAAAGATACTAATGGAACTTCGTTGTTTTCTATTCCAAATACATCAATTCCATTAGCTAATTTGGTTTTCCAAACTTCTGGAGATTTAAACAAAGTTAAGTCTCCAAATTCAGGTTCTGAACGATCATGTTTTGTAACTGTTTTTTCATATTGAGCTTCTGCTCTCTACCCAACTTCTTCAAGTACTTTTCCTTGTACAATTTCTTCTTGATACACTTATGCTTTGTCAGCTCCTTTTATGGCTAGCCTAAATTGCTCTTTAAGAACAAACGAAGTCATCACATAATTTTTATCTTTTATGTATGTATTGTACACATGAAATACATCTTCTTTCGTTACCTTACTAGTAAGCTCTGCTTACTTAATTACATTTGCTGTATCTTTAGCATACACATTTCCTCTTGCCAAAGCAAAAGCTTTATCTTGAACAGATTCCGTACCTCTATAAAGTTCTACCTCTAATTGCGCCTTAATTGGTTTTAGTTGTGATTCGTCAAAATTGGTTTCAAAATTTTCTAATCCTTTATCAAGCACTACCTTTACTTCGTTTAAATCTACTCCTGCATTCGCACGAACAGCAAACGAAAATTCTCCTACAAGTTCATTACTACTATTATATGACAAAACTCTTGGTGCTAATTTTTTAGAAACTACTACTTCTTGATATAAAGGAGATTTTTTGCTTCCACTAAGCATTTCTCCTAAAATTTCAAATGCATATTGATCCTTATGAAGCATCTCTACTGTTGGAAATACCATTCGAAACTCATGAAGCTTTGCAAAATTACCTTCAAAGTATAATGATTTTTTTTCGGACAATGTTACAGGCATAAATTTCAAATCTGCAACTTCATTTCCTCTTTTAATTTCACCAAACCATTTTTTAACAGCTTTTTTTTGTTTCTGCAATACAATATCCCCTGCAATAACCAAGATTGCATTGTTTAGCCTGTAATACGTATTTCTAGCGTAGAAGCTTGTAAATCAGGAAGCGAACCAATCACTGTCCAGTTGTACGGATGATCTTTTGTATATAAGTTGGCACGAATTACTTCAGAAGTGAATCCATACGGCACATTATCATAGTTTTAACGTTTTTCGTTTTTAACCACTTGCTTTTCACGCTCTAGAGCTTCTTTTGTAACTGTATTGATCATATACCCTAAACGATCAGAATCAATCCACAAAATCTTCTCAAAAGCATCTTTAGGCACTACTTCATAATAGAATGTAACCTCTGACCAAGTTCCTTCATTACGACTTCCTCCCATTCTGGAATCACCTTCCTATTTGAACCTGTAGGAACATTTTCAGAATCATTAAACACCATATGTCCAAAGAAATGTGCAAACCCAGTTTTACTGGTTTTTCTCTATTTGAACCTACACGCATCAACGTAGCAACGGCAATCATCGGATCTGAATGATCTTCATGTAAAACCACTTCCAAACCATTATCTAACGTAAACTTTTCGTATTTTAATGTGAATTTTGAATCACTTTGCTTTTTTTCTATTTGTTCTTTTTGTTCACAAGAAAAAGAAATGAAAATTCATGCTTTAAGTATAGCAATTGCAAGTTTTCAATTTTCATGGCAGTAATAATGGTTGTTTAGTGTTTTTTGGGCGTAATTGAGTGTTACATTTTTCTTCGTTTTCGTTCTTGTTTTAATAAACTTAATTCTCTAGATGTTTGTCCTGCAACAGACGTATTTTCTTCAGCTCTTCGGATCAAATACGGCATTACATCTCTTACAGGTCCAAAAGGTAAGTATTTTGCTACATTATAACCAACTTTTGCTAAATTAAAACTAATATGATCGCTCATTCCATACAATTGTCCAAACCAAACACGTGCATCATTATTAGAAATACCTTTTTCTTTCATAATCTCAGCAACCTTGTATGAACTAGCTTCATTGTGAGTTCCTGCAAATACTGCCATGCAATCCAAATTGTCTAACATATATGCTACAGCAATATCGAAGTTTTTATCTGTAGCTTCTTTTGATTCACATATTGGAGATGTATACCCATTCTCCTCAGCCTTTTTATTTTCTTTTTCCATATATGCACCACGGACAAGCTTCATCCCAATGTGAAAACCTTGCGCTTTGGCATCTACATGAAGTTGTTTTAAATACTCCATTCGATCCCAACGATACATTTGCAATGTATTATAAACAACAGCTTTTTGCTTGTTATACTTTCGCATCATATCAGCAACAACAGCATCTGCAGCATCCTGCATCCAACTTTCCTCTCCGTCAATCAATAACGCAACATCCATTTCATGAGCTTTCTTACAAATGGTATCAAAACGATGAATAACACGCTTCCATTCTGCTTGCTCATCATCAGTTAATGCATCTCCACTCCCTACTTTTTCATATAAATCTATTCTACCAAAACCAGTTGGTTTAAACACTGCAAAAGGAATGGCTTTTTTTTCTTTTACAAAATTTAGAATCTTAAGTATCTTTTCTAGTGTTGCATCAAATTGCTCTTCTTCTTCTTTTCCTTCAACAGAATAATCCAGCACACTACAAACTCCTTTTTCAAACATTTTATCTACAACAGGCAAGCATTCTTCTTCTGAAGTTCCTCCACAAAAATGATCGAAAACCGTAGCTCTAATTAAACTCTCTACTGGCAAATGCGCCTTTATGGCAAAATTTGTAACTGCAGTTCCAATTCGTACTAGAGGCTGGTTTGAAATTAATTTAAATAAAAAGTAGGCTCTATCGAGCTGAGAATCTGTTTTTAAAGCAAAAGCATTCTCTGTGTTGTTAAAAATAGGTTCCATCTATAAATAATTACTTTCACAAATATAGTTATTGAATTATTATTTTTTTGTTTAAAAAAGGCTTTATTTTGTTGCTAATACTAGTTTTTACAGATTATGAATTCTATTCAAGCGGCAGATTATTTAGTGCATTTCAATACAAATTGCTATACAAATCTTCAAGAACATCTTGCAAACTCAAACTATTCCAAGATTTTTATTTTAGTCGATGCACATACGCACGAATTTTGCTTACCGTATTTTATGAGTAATATACAAACAGAAACACCGATTGAAGTCGTTGAGATCATGACAGGAGAAATTTACAAGAATATTGAAACTTGTACTGGCGTTTGGAATGTCCTTTCTGAACTGAATGCGGATCGTAAAAGCTTATTAATCAATGTTGGTGGCGGCGTTGTTACAGATCTTGGTGGATTTGTAGCTTCTACTTTTAAACGTGGAATTTCATACATTAATGTACCAACAACCTTATTATCAATGGTAGATGCTTCTGTTGGAGGAAAAACAGGTGTAGATTTAGGAACATTAAAGAATCAAATCGGTGTAATCAATATTCCGGAAATGGTATTGATTGATACTGCCTTCCTAAATACATTACCTGCAAACGAAATGCGAAGTGGTTTGGCAGAAATGCTGAAACACGGGTTGATTTACGATGAAGCATATTGGAAGAAGATGATCAATCTGGCAAATTTTACGATTGAAGATTTAGATGAATTGATTTATGATTCTGTACAGATTAAAAACACAGTAGTAACCGAAGATCCAAAAGAAAATGGTGTGCGAAAAATATTGAACTTTGGACACACACTCGGTCACGCTATTGAATCTTACCTGCTTACACACAAAACTAAAGAAGCTTTGTTACACGGAGAAGCAATTGCTGTAGGAATGGTACTAGCAGCATACATTTCCAACAAACAAGAAGGTTTTCCAGAAGAGAAATTGGCTGAAATCAAACAAGTTATTTTAAACATGTACGGAAAAGTTTCTTTTGATTCTTCTGATTATGAAGCTATTACCGATTTAATGAAATATGATAAGAAAAACTCACACGGAAATATCAATTTTGTATTATTAAGCGATATTGGAACGCCTGTTTTAGATAAAATTGTTCCGAATGAAATCATTATTGAGGCTTTCAATTTTTACAACTCTTAACATTAAAAACACAGTTTACTGACATTATTTTTTTCTTTTCAAAAAAAATAGTTGTATTTTTAGTATAGGCTAAATAGCTAAAAATTCTCCTTATTTAACTAAGACCGTAGTATTAATTTTAAAAGATTATTCCTATGAGAAAAGCTATCATAGATTATAAAAAAGTGACGCCTGAAATTCTTCAACTTTTACAAGAGCGTTATCCTGGCGGCTATAGAGATCGGGACATTATTGTATTTGATGACCATCACAATAACACTATTGAAGCCGTAGAGGTTCGCACTAACGACACCATTTATTTAGTAAAAGTGAGTAGCAAGTTACACTACACCATGACCAATGTAGATAGTAATACTGTTATTGAAGAAATTACTCCTGACGAAAATATTGTGAATGATTTTTCGGAAGAGTAGTGTTAAACATAGCGTTCGTTAATTACATTAACATGATGCTTTTCGTGCCCAGCTGCAATGTATGCCAAAGCACGAACAGACATTTCATTGCCGCTTGCGACGCCTACTCTAGCCAACATTTCATCTGAAAAACTCTGGAATAACGCAATTGTCCCTTGTCGAATCGCACAATATTCACGAAGCATTTCAGCACTATCTCTATCATTTGCTCCAGAATACGGAACATAATCATCCTGTTCAAAACCTGGCAAATCCGTTTTATCATTTCTTGCAAAACGCAGCGCTCTGTTACAAAATATACGTTCTGTATCCATAATATGCTGCAACACCTCTTTGATTGTCCATTTTCCTACCGCATAAGCGCTTTTCAATTGCGCATCAGTTAAAGAATTTACCAATTCCGTCACTTCCTCTATACCTTTTGCCAATGCTTCAAAAATATCTTTACCTTTAAATTTCTGAATATACGGATCAAAATATGGATTGTATTCGTTTGTGTTTGGAAATGGAATCATAACTAATTGCGGTTTTTTGGTTTTTATTTTTTAGAAACTGAATATACTGCTAATTTCACTTCTTGAAAAGTTAGCACAGCAACATAGTCAAAAGAAAATCAAATTTTAAACAAATACATCCAAATTATTCTTGAAATCCGCATGTTAAAAAAGGACAATCCAATCATTGCAACAGCAATCATTAAGAAGATTTGAAAGTTATCTCCAAACTGAAAAACATACGAGAGTAATAAATACAACCCAATTGCCTCACCAACTGTCAACATGTAACTTACATACATCGCCCCATAAAAGTATCCAGGCTCTTTTTCAAATTTATAATCACAAACTGTACACTTTTCATGCATTTTTGGTAATTTTAGCTTAAAAAACCCTCCTTTTTCTTTAAAAACCTTTCCTTTACGGCAATTTGGACAAGTTCCAATATATATATTTTTAACTGTATTTTCCATGAATTCTAATTTTAATACAAAGTTAAAAACCAATGATTTGCCTTAAAGTTTGTATTTTCGCATTTTATAGCACAAAAAAGACATTTTATAGAAAATGAAATTACTTCCTGTTTATAATATTTCACAGTTTAAAGAACAAGAAACAAGCAAACACTTGTACTGCAATCGTTTTAAAGAGCATTTACAAACGCATCCATTTATTGAAAAACCACATAGACATGATTTTCATTTACTTGTCATTTTCACAAAAGGAACTGGCACACATGTAGTTGACTTTAATACGTTTCATATTGTTCCCGGCAGTGTTTTCGCTTTACAACCAGGACACATGCATCATTGGGAACTCTCTAAAGATATCGATGGTTATATTCTATTTCATTCGAAAGAATTTTACAATCTCCATTTTCAACATAAACAAATTAATGATTATCCATTTTACTTTTCTACATACAATACACCTGAACTAGTTTTAGATATTGAAGAAGCGAACAATATTTCATCGCTATTTGAAATGGTTTTAGCAGAATATTCTTCAACAGCTTTATTAAAAGAACATGCCGTTTTGAGTTTATTGGATGTAATTTACATTAAACTATCACGTCACTACATCAATCCTACTCATTTGCAAATCAAAAGATACCATACCGTCTTAAGAAATTTTGAAGTATTGCTTGAACAGTATTACAAACACGAAAAGAAGCCTTCTTTTTATGCTTCCAAGTTAAATATCACTTTGAAACATTTGAATAGAATTTGCAAGGAAACCTTAGAAAAAACCGCCACGACTGTTATTACTGATCGTATCATTTTAGAAGCAAAACGAATGTTATTAACACCTGAATTATCTGTAAATGAAATTGCCAGTTATTTAGGATTTGAAGATTACTCTTATTTTTCGAGATTATTTAAACAGAAAACAGCATTAACACCTTCTGAGTTTCGGAAGTTAGAATATTAAGCGATTAGATGCGCTCTTGTTTTCAGAAAGTTGATTTACTTAGATGTTTTAGAACTATCTTCAAAAGAAAAAGATTCAGCACTTACTGTAAAACACAGAAAAATACTGAATCCTAATCTATTTTTTCAATTAATAATTCTACTTCACATTTCGACTACACTCAATGTTTGGTATCTAAAATCGAAGTTTTATGCTGAATTACGGCTCGCATTAATGTTTCCGAATAACGAACGTGTCACCATTTTTTCATAGGTCTTTAGTTCGTTTTCATCCGCATTTGGATCTTTTTGTAATTCTTGAATCTTACGTAAGGCATATTGTTGAATCGTAAGTAACGGTAAAACAATCTTTTCACGGGCATGAATTGAAGCTTTCCCTGCCTGTTCATTCTCCATTAAGGTTTCGTAACCTGTTAGTTTTAAGAGCATTCGCTTTGTGCGATTGAATTCTTCAAAAACAATAGTCCAGAATTCACCAAACTCCTCATTATCTTTCATATATGCAGTTAACTTAAAGAAAGACTTCGTTAAACTCATCATACTGTTTTCAAGCAATGTTCGGAAGAAAGAAGAGTTTTTGTATAGGTTTTCAACCGCTTCAAACTGTCCATTTTTCTCCATATACTCTAATGCAGTTCCTACTCCATAAAAACCAGGAACGTTTTGTTTCAACTGACTCCAGCTTCCTACAAATGGAATGGCACGCAAGTCAGAAAAATTGAATTCTTTAGACTTTGAACGTTTTGACGGACGACTACCAATATTAGTTTTTGCATAATATTTTAATGTACTCATTCGCTCCAAATAAGTTAAGAAACTTGGATGTTTTTTAAAAGCTACATACGTATCATAACTTACCGAAGCCAAGGTTTCCATTGTCTTTTTATCTTCATTTGAAAACTCTGCTTCTTCGTTTGAAAATATTTCATTTGAGATTCCTGAGCTCAACAATTGCTCTAAGTTGTATTGACATGACTCTGGAGTTCCAAAATTTGAACTAATTGTTTGTCCTTGTACCGTTAATTGAATTTCTTCATCTTGAATTGTTTTCCCTAACGAAGCATAAAATTGATGTGTTTTTCCTCCTCCACGTGCTGGCGGCCCACCTCTACCATCAAAGAAAATAACTTTGATTCCAAATTCACGTGAAATAGCCGTGAGTTCTTCTTTTGCCTTAAAAATACTCCAATTCGCCATTAAATAACCACCATCTTTTGTTCCATCAGAGAAACCTAACATAATGTACTGCTTGTTTCCTCTTCGTTTCAAATGCGCTGCATAAGCTTCATTTGTATATAAAGTTCGCATCACATCTTGTGCCGCTTGCAAGTCCGGAACTGTTTCAAATAAAGGCGAAACATCTACATCCGGTTGCTTCCAATTACATAAACGCAACATTGTAAATGCTTCCATTACATGCAATGCCGATTGATTGTTACTAATAATATAACGATTAGCTCCACGTTCACCATTGCGGCTCTGAATGGTTTTCATCGCATAAATTGATGAAATAGTAGCATTTGTGATTTCATTATCAAAATATTCAGCTTGTATAACGCTATCAATATTTGTCAGTACTTTTATTTTTTCTTCTGCCGTAGCATTCGCATAGTCAATAGAAAATAAAGCATCTTCTCGAGATTCCATCACATCTACAATGTTTTCAAATACACCTTGATGCACTCTTGAATCTTGACGAATGTCTAACATCGCAAAGTGATATCCAAACAACTTTACTTTATTGATTAAGTCATTCAATTCTGTAGAAAATAATGATTGATGGTCAGTTATTATAACATCTCTAATTGCTTTTAATTCCGCTTCAAACTCAGCCAAAGAAAGCATTCCGTCTTCTTTTCGCAGATATACATTGTCATACAACATATGTTCTAAACGTACTAAGCGCTTTTCTACACCTTCAAACGTGAGTCTACGCTTCAACTTACGAATGTCTCTATAATAGTTCAGTAAAATTGTGCTACGCAAACGCTCTGCCACCTTAAGTGTGATATCTGTTGTTACAAATGGATTTCCATCACGATCGCCACCAGGCCAAAAACCTAAATCAATCACTTGATTATCTAGTTCTTCATCTTTAAAGATATTATCCTGAATGTAATTGTATATTTTACTTGCAGAATGATAAAAAACGTTCTCCAAGTACCATATTAAGCTTACCGCTTCGTTATATGGTGTAGGCTTTTCCTTTTTAAAGAAAGGAGTTTTTCCTAATTGCGCCAATAATTTTTTTATCGTCAATAAATCATCTTTTTCAATAGCCTCTGCTAAATCAGTAATGATTCCAAGTACTTGTCCAGGGTAAAATTGTGTTGGATGCGCTGTTAATACAGGACGGATTTTAAAATGTTTTAAATAGTTTTTTAATGCATCCATCTGATGCTTTTCTTGCGCTTCCTCCTTTATGTTTCGTAGTGTTCCACGTCCATCCATATTGTTTACAATAGGAAACGCTGCATCTTCAACAGCATCAAATAAAACTACCTGACGCTCAATATATTGAATGAAGCGAAACAGTAAATTAACCTTTTCTTCCTCAGTTTTATCTTTTTCAACATAGCGCTCAAAGAATTTGTCCATGATTTGTGATGGATTCTTATCGCGCCTATACCCTTCTTCACAAATCTCACTAAATAAAGGCAATAACACACCTGTGTTGGAGATTCCATCAAAAGGTAAAGTCATAAAAATACTGTTGTAGATTTGATATTTAGAAGAAACATTTTCTTTAAATCGTTCTAGTTTTGGTTTGCGAGACATAAGCTCAAAATTTTAATGTGGTTTTTCAAATAGAAGGTACATACCTGAAATCAGATTAGTTAAACAAACAATTCAAAATATTTTTCGAAGCTTTTTAAAATTGAGTTTACTAATGAAAAAACCCTTACACGAAAAGCGCAAGGGTTTTTATATGCTGTATTTTTCGCTGTATCGTTATAAATCGTTAAAAATAGAATGCATCAAGCGATTCTTATCGTTGATACTTTCTTCTAACGAAATCATGGTTTCTGTACGCGATACACCATCAATATCATCAATCATAAAGATGATATCTTTAGCGTGTTTTGTGTTTTTTGCACGTACTTTACAGAAAATATTAAACTTTCCAGTAGTAATGTGCGCCACCGTGATATATGGAATTTCGTGTATTCTATTTAACACAAACTTTGTTTGCGAGGTTTTTTCAAGGAATATACCTACATAAGCGATAAATGAATATCCTAATTTATGATAGTCTAATGTTAATGAAGACCCTTTAATAATCCCTGCCTCTTCTAATTTTTTAACACGAACATGAACTGTTCCTGCAGAAATTAATAACTTCTTTGCGATGTCCGTAAATGGAATTCTAGTATTCTCAATCAGCATGTCTAATATCTGATGATCCACTTCATCTAACCTAAATTTTGCCATGATTATCTTATATTATTTTTTAAAGATAATGCAAAAAAAACAAAAAAAACCGAATAATAATGCATAAAACACCATTAGATATGTTAACTAATTGTCAATTTTATTGAATTTTCTTAAATACTCAGCTACCTCTGTTTGCAACGAAAACGATTGAAATATATACTTCGCAGCGATTGCCTCCTGAAAATCAATGATTTTGTGTCCAAATGATTTTTTTAATATTTTTTTATCTTCAATTTGTGGTTGAAAGTCAATTTTTTCATTTATGAGCACTTCTTGGTACATAATTCCCAAATCAAAAGTTTCATCTTGATCCGTTTTTACATTTTTTAAAATGACATCATAATGCTGTTTTGCATTTTCGGGAATTGCAAAATAAGCGTCTGTAAATTGCCCCGTAATTTCCGTTGAACTTATGTATTGAATTGCCTCTATAAGTGCGTAAAAAATCAATTCACGTGTTTTTTCGCGTTTATAATCATCAGGAAAGTGTCCAGCTTCAAACAAAACAGTTGGTGTTCCTAAGGATTGAAATGTATCTCCTACACAATTAATATTAAAACCGTCATCGTAGCGCCCAATATGATTTGGAATGATTTTTTGAAGCATTTCGTTCATTTTTACGATGATTTCCATGCTTTTTTGACGACTTGGTGTTATTGATCGCTCTTGATCCTCAGAAGGCGTTAAAAACGATAGTATAGATGACTTATCTACATTTCCTGCACTGTACATTGTGCGCTGTCCATGTAAATTGAAGCAATAATCAGGTTGAAATTCCTCATAAACAGCTTTTAAAACTGTACTTTCTGGTTGCGAAAGTGTTTGTGCATCACGATTTAGGTCAATTTCATTGGCATTTAAGCGCGTATAGGCATGAGAACCATCAGGATTCAGCATTGGAATGATACATAAAGTACAATTGCTTAGAATTGCTTCTGAAGCTTCTGTTGGTTGTTTTAAAAAGTTACATAAATCAAATATAGCTTTGGTGGTAGTAGATTCATTTCCGTGCATCTGTGACCACATAAGTATTTTTTTACTTCCATTTCCAATCGTTAGGGAATGGATAGGGCGATTTAATACAGAACGCCCAATTTCTTTTAACTTGAATTTTAAGGGCAATGATTTTAGCAAAGGATCAATATGTGTAAGTGTAATGTATCGACCTTCTAATGATGATTCAAAATTTGAGCGAAACCAATTCGTTAATGGATGTGTATACATATGTGTTTGTTTACAAGTTACAAATGTAAACATTGTATATTTTACAATTGTAAACACAAAAATTACACCTACTTGTTTATTAATGTAAACGAGATTCTATAGACTCAATATACACTTGTTTACAAATAGAAGTATATATGTATATCAGATATAAAAATAATACAAACAACTGTTTATTAACATTTTAAACACTTCAACCTAAAGTAATATATAACCTATTAATAATTGTTTAACATTGTACACTTGTACATTTGAAATATTCTTTTTACATTTGTAAACATATCAATTCAACACTTATTGTTTACAATGCTAAACACTTCAGATTTTACAAAAAGACTTAAAAAAGTAATTGAATATTATGACTTATCTGCTTCTGCATTTGCTGATAGATTAGGCGTACAACGTTCTAGTATTTCACATATTTTATCTGGAAGAAACAAACCAAGTTTAGAATTTGTAATGAAGATTTTGAGTAATTTTCCAGAAGTAGAATTGTATTGGTTGTTGAATGGAAAAGGTAGTTTTCCAAAAACAGAAGCAAATGAAATACTGCAGCCTACTGCTCCAATTTCAAAACCAAAAACTACACAAACTACGATTCAACAATCATTGCCTTTGGAAGAAAAAATACAAGCCACTATTCCATCGCAAGTTTCTTCAAGTGACAAAACAATTGACAAGATTGTGATTTTTTATACGGATGGAACTTTTGAAGCTTATCAGAAGTAAAATTTATAATTTTTAAATTGATTATTGATTGCTTTCGCTGTTAGTTACAGCTTTGTCATTTTTTATTTCAATGCTTATTTCATTAATGATACTGTACAGTAGTAAAATTCCTGATATTGTAAATAAAATTGTTGTTAGTACTCCAAGTACAAACATATCGTACATAAGGAAACTGTATAACAACCAAATAAATGTTATGAAAACAAACACTATACTAAACAATCCAACGATGACTTTTGTGGATACAGATTTGTTTTTATAATAGAAGAATACAATTAGTAAAGTTATACTCATTAGTACCGTAACTATCAGGATTATGAGGTTTGACGGAAGTTCTGCAGATTCTCCCATACCAACAATCCACAGAAAAATATATCCTAATTTCCCCAATGCTATTAGTGAATATACAATGCTTGATACTAAATAATACTTGCTTTTCATACTTGTTGTTATTAATACATCCTGTATATACTTAAATTTAAGATGTGATCTATTAAAGATAACTAATTATCGTAACTATTTTAATACTTTATTATTTTATTCATCGACATCTGATTTTTTAGTTACTTTGTAAAGAATTCACGCAAAAATTATAATTCTAGTGAAAAAAATCATTTTTACGATCGGTTTGGCGCTTCTCCTAACTTCTTGCTATAATGTTGAAGCAAATTGTCAAGATTTTAAAACAGGCACTTTTGAATTTACCTATGAAATTAATGGTGAAACTAAAACAGGGAAATCTGTACGAACAGACACACTGAGTATTGATTATTATGAAAATAAGATTGATACATTCACCGTACGTTGGGTAACTGATTGTGAATTTATAGGTCGCAAATTGCATCCTGTAGATTATTCAGACAGCAAACCGATACAAATGAAGATTCTTACTACAACGAAAGATTCGTATTTGTTGGAGTATAATCTATTGGAAGATCCATCTACTAGAAAGCGTGGAACTGTTAAAAAAATAGATTAGTGTGTTCTAATTATTTTCAAATCCAGATGTTTGGGCAGCGATTGTAACACTGACCTTATTAGAAATTGTTTTAGGAATTGATAATATTATTTTTATTTCAATTGCCGCTGGAAAGTTACCTGATAAACTTCGCAAACGTGCTACTAGTATCGGTTTAGCACTAGCCATGGCAATGCGTATTATTTTATTGTTTGGAATTTCTTGGCTTGTGGCAATGAAAGCACCATTTTGGTTGATTAATGAAAGTTGGATTACTGGTGGTATTAGCTGGCAAGCAGTAATTTTGTTTTTTGGTGGAATTTTCTTGTTGTATAAGAGCACCAAAGAGATTCACGAAAAAGTAGTTGATAAAGAACATGATCAGCGCGAAGTAATAAATCATCGTTCCACTACTTTAACGAAAGCTATTATTCAGATTACGATGATTAATATTGTGTTTTCATTTGACTCTATTTTAACCGCAATTGGAATGACTAACGGAATTTCTCCGAATCCGACAGATGCATTAATTGTAATGATTATTGCTGTTGTGGCTTCAGTTATTATTATGATACTGTTCGCGAATTCTGTAGGTTCGTTTGTAAATAAGAACCCTTCGATACAAATCTTAGGATTATCATTTTTGATTTTGATTGGATTTATGCTTATTGCAGAAGCTGCACATATTTCACACCTAACAGTACTTGGTCAACATGTAGGCGCTATACCTAAAGGATATTTATATTTTGCGATTGCTTTCTCTTTAATGGTAGAATTCCTGAATTTGAGAATGGCTAGAAAGAAGGCGTAGTTGTTGGCTATTGGCTATTGGCTATTGGCTATTGGCTAAATTGTTTATTTTATTTATTTCAAAGTTATAAACTTTGAAACACCTTAGTTTAAAATTTCATCCAAGGCTTTAAAATACTCAGGAAAACTGATTAGGTTATTGTGTTCGCCATTTTCAATGGTGTAAAACTTTTTAGTGTCACTACCCGATTTTTTATAAAGCTCTTGCCCATGTTCATAAGGAACAACAACATCACTTGTTCCATGAATCATATACGTAGGCATTGAAATTTTTTGAATATTTTGAATGTTCTGAAAAGGATATTTCAACAACCATTTTAGCGGCAAAAACCAAAAACGCTTCTTCCCTATTTCGTATACACTTGTAAACGTGGATTCTAGCAATAGTAATTTTGCATTGCGCTTTATTGCTATATGTGTAGCAAACGCGCCTCCTAGTGAACGTCCAAAGATGGTAATTTCTTCTTCTGAAAATTTTGTTTTGGCATAATCATAAAATAATAATGCATCTTCTAACATCATTTGATGACTGCGTTTCCCCATACTTTTACCGTAACCACGATAATCCATAATTACGACATCATACTTGTATTTTGAAGATAATTGCTCCGCCCATTCTCCCCAATATTCCAGCGTACGAGCATTTCCATGAAAATATAAAAGTACACCTTTTGGATTTTCTTGTTTGTAGTGCAAACCATGTAACACTCCATCATCAGAAGCTTTTAGACATATTTCTTCAAAAGCTACAGAAGATGTAAACACATGATCTTGCGGCAAGGTTTCACTGTGGAATATTATTTTTTCTTGAAAAGCGAGTAACATAAAAATTATGAGCAAATATAATGCAATCAGTGAAATAACAATACGTTGTTTGATAAATTTCATTTAGGCTTTTTTTCTTCTAAAGTTTAAACTAGAGTTTTTTGGATCTATTTCTTTAGGCAATTCTGAATGCAAAATTTCTTCTAAAAAACGATGGTATTGCGGAAAAGTATGCAAATTGTTGTGTCCGCCATCAATTACGGGATATAATCGTGTCCATTTTGGATTTATTTTAGACAATTTCACGCTGGTTTTGAATGGAATGAGTTTATCACTAGTTCCATGTATTATTTTGATTGGACATTTTACATATTCAATCCAACGATATGTCTTTACTGGAAACCTCAGAATCAGCGACATAGGCATGATTGGCAAAAAACGTTTTGTTATGTGTTTTACACTATAATAAGGCGCATCTAAGATTAGCAAGCGTGGATTATTACTTGAAGCCAATTTTGCAGCAAATCCAGAGCCTAACGACCTTCCATACAAGGTTATATATTGTTCATCCACTTGTTCTTTTAAACGATCGTACACGTGCTGCAAATCCTTTTTGATGCCTGCTTCGGTCCGTTTTCCTGTACTTTTTCCGTAGCCGCGATAATCTACCATTAATACATCAAAACCGTGACGTGTAAAATCGACTGCAAATTTTCCCCAACCTTTAATGCTTCTTGAGTTTCCTTTTAAATATAAAACCACTCCTTTGGGTCTACGGACCTTAAAATGAATTCCATTGATATTTACACCTGGATCGACTTCAATATTATATTCGTCAAAAATTTGATTCTCATAATTAAATTCAAAATCGCTTGGAAGTTTTTCAGCTTTGAAGATAAAACGTTCTTGTAAAAAGTACAATACTACATTTGCAATGATGTAAATGATGATAAATATTATAATTCCTAGTGTCCAATATGACATGTATAGCGTTGGTTTTTGATTTCATAAGATAAGAAAAGTTTGGAAAAAAAGTTTCTTTTTCTTCTTAAGTCTCATTTAAAAAAGAAATTCATCAAGAAACATAAGAATTTCATAAAATTTAAAGGTAACAATTTTGAAGTTTATGCACTTGGTAATAATATTAACTTAAAAACTTTTAAAATGAAAAAAAGTAAATTGAAAAATCTTGCATTAAGCAAAAAAACAGTTTCTAGTTTAACAACAAAAGTATTAGGAGGCGCTGCAGCGAGTAGCAAAAGTTTCCGTTTGGCTGATTGCCCTGCTCCAGTAACTCAAAGACAAACTTGCCAATATTCTTGCGAGAAGAAAAGTTGTTATTGCATGGACTAAATGCTTAAAAGCGAACTTCGGTTCGCTTTTTACTTTACGTTATAAAAATAAAAAATTCTTCTAACAAATTACTGATCTAAAAGCATTGCAAACTACCTGTATAGCTGGAGATTGCTTCGTTATAAGCTTGATTCATTTGTTTGGTAAAAGCGATATTCTCAGAAACCACAATTTCATATATTGTATTTACTCTTAACACTGCATATTCTTTGACTTTTAGACACTGTCCAAAATTTTGTGTAAATGATATAGACGGGTTTAGCTCTATTTAGAGTTGAACCCTTTTTTCAAATATAGTTAAAAATTGATTTAATATTAATCCCCAATTGTGGATTGG
>Ga0189286_100045_pt1 | contig 104419 bp, 105 predicted proteins | sample UW69minimetaG_FD_130330 | JGI IMG/M metagenome (GOLD analysis project Ga0189286, IMG submission 130330) | Marine microbial communities from the Costa Rica Dome - UW69 mini metaG | ecosystem: Environmental > Aquatic > Marine > Oceanic > Photic zone | place: Costa Rica: the Eastern Pacific... | reverse complement strand
TACACAGATATCAAAAGTCCCTGAATTTGCTCCACCTCCATAACTGTAAACGCGCACATAATACGTATTACCTATAGTTAAACCAGTAGCGTTTATAATTTCTGCGTTTAATCCAACAGTAGCGTCTGCGCAATCTATATTAGTTCCATTACAAGAACCTGAACGTAAATCTACCACCAAGTCATTAAGTGTCCCTGGTGTTACAGTGATATCATGTTCTGTTGCTGTTGCCACAAAACTATACCAAACATCGTCATCTGCATTTCCTGTATAGCCATTGCAACTAATAGCAGCGATACTTTGTGTAGCAGTTGAAGTGTCACCATTTACTAGTGTTACACAAGTACTTGTTGGACTTACGCTTAAAGATGTAGCCGACCCACAATCATCATTTGCTGGTCCTGAAGTAACTGAAAGTAGAGTTACTACAATATCCCCATTAAGGTTGTTAGCAGTTGCGCAATTGTATCTGTTTAAATGAATTCGATAATTGCCTGTAGTTGTTGGTGTAAAATCGATAGAGGCGGCAAATCCTCCACAAGCTGGGCCATTATCATCATTGAATGCAACAAAATTTCCTGCCTCATCTCTTACTGTCATTTGTGTGTCATATCCAGACCCACAATTTGAAAGTCTGTATGTACTTCCAGCGATCATATTGGTTACTTCAAAGTTTCTTCTACCACCTTGGTTTGCAGGAGGTGTACAGCTGATGCTGTTTCCTATAACTGTTGGAGCTGGCGTTGAACATTGGATTCTTCCAATTCCATTACATTGGGCTTGAATCTCAGAAATAAGAGAGAAAGTAAGGAATAGTATTAACAAAATTGGTGTTCTCATGATTCGGGGTTTTGGAAGTTGGGCTATTTTATCATAATGAAATTATGAAATATATCTTTTCATTCAACTTTCGATAAACGCATTTCACCCTTGTTTTCATACATTTCGTCGAAACCAAAATCCTATCAAACTACTTGAAAACAAAACACATCTCACTATCATTTAGGTAATTACATTTTAAACACTCATAAAGACTACTTTTTATGAAATTTAAACCTACATATATCAGCACACACTATTAATTGTTTAATTCTTTTATTGAGAGAAATTAAAACTTATAATTAGAACAAAAAAGGCAAATGTACATTTGCCTTTTTTAGGAAAACAATCACTTCATTTTCGTAAGTAATTGTAGTATATCTAATAATCAAAAGATCGCTTGAACCGTTTCTTTTTTGGCTTCTTTTTTTGATCCATCAAATCCTTCTACACCTGAAACTGTTGTATATTTCATTACATATTTTTTCCCTGGATTGATACGTTGATATGCACTTTGACACATTACAGCTGCCTCATGGAATCCAGAAAGTATCAATTTTAGTTTTCCTTTATATGTATTTACATCTCCAATAGCATATACACCTGGAATATTGGTTTGATAGTCATACGAATTATCTACTTTGATGGCATTCTTCTCAATATCCAATCCCCAATTTCCTAAAGGCCCTAATTTTGGTGATAATCCAAATAATGGAATAAAATGATCCGTTTCTAGAAGTATTGGCTCTTCTCCTTTTTTAGTAACCGTAACTGCAGTTAAATGCTCTTCTCCGTGAAGATGTTTAATTTCAGCAGGTGTAATCAGGTTGATTTTACCCAAATTACGAAGTTCCTGTACTTTTTCTACGGAATCTAATGCTCCTCTGAATTCATTTCTACGATGTACTAAAGTTACTTCGCTAGCAATTTCTGCTAAGTAAATTGCCCAATCTAGCGCAGAATCACCACCACCAGCGATGACCATTTTTTTGTCTCGATATATTTCAGGATCACGAATGATGTAAGCTACACCTTTATCCTCATAGTTTTCAATTTCTGCAATTGGAGGTTTTCTAGGTTCAAAAGACCCCAAACCACCTGCAATTACAACTACTGGAGCCGCGTGTTTTGTTCCTTTGTTAGTAGTTACGATAAAGGTATCATCTTCTAAGCGCTCCAGCGTTTCTGCACGTTCACCTAAGGTAAATCCTGGCTCAAAAGATTCAATTTGTTTGAGTAGGTTTTTGACCAAATCGCCTGCTAATATTTCTGGAAAACCAGGAATATCATAGATTGGTTTTTTAGGATATATTTCTGCACACTGTCCACCAGGTCGTGGCAATGCATCAATTAAATGTGTTTTTAGTTTTAATAAACCAGCTTCGAATACGGTAAAAAGTCCCGTTGGTCCTGCTCCTATAATTAATAAATCTGTTTGTATCATTTTTGCTTTTAGTATTGAGATATGAGGCGTGATTCTAAATCACCTCACTTTTATTTAACTTTTTTATTCTTAGTTTTCTATTTGTTCTTGCAATAAACTTTCTGTTAGCTTATTGAGCGTATCTACTTTTTGTTCAAAATTTTGATTGAGTCGTTTGCGATATGCATGAAGGTTTTTCACAAATTCATCAATGCTATCTGGAATAATTTGCTCAAAAAATTGACGCAAACGTTTTGCTGTTGTTGGAGATTTCCCATTGGTAGAAATGGCAATTTTGACATTTCCTTTTGTAACAATTCCTCCTAAATAAAAATCACAGTACTGCGGTTGATCGGCCAGATTTACGAGTAAGTGTCTGCGTTTGGCTTCTAAAAATATATTCAGATTTACTATTTGATCGTCCGTAGCTGCAATAACAATATGCTTTTCATTCAGATAATCGTTCGTAAATTCATCTTCAATCAATGTTACTGTAGGATGTAATGTTGCTAAATTTTTAATTTCATCTTTTATAGAAGGCGCCACCAATGATACTTGTGCATTAGGACTCGATTTTAATAAGAAACTTAGTTTTTCAAGTCCTACATTTCCTCCACCAACAATTAACACTTGTAATTGCTGAACCTTTAAAAATATTGGATATAATTCGTTTTTTTCCATAGTTATATTGCTGCTCGTATTGAAATCAGTTCTTTTTGTGTTGTTTGATATGTTTGAATGTTTGCAACTGCTTCATTGACCACTTCACCGATAACAATGATGGCTGGTGCTGCAATGTTTTTTTCTTTTACTTTTTCAAGAATAGAATCGACATTTCCAAATACAGATTTTTCATTGTCTGTAGTTCCGTTTTGAATGATTCCGACTGGCATTTTTTGCTTTCCTGCAATTTGAAATAGACTCACAATTTCTGAAAGTTTACTCATTCCCATTAAAATGACAACCGTTGCCGAAGATTGTGCTGCAAGCGCTACATCTTGTGATAGTTTACGAGCCGAAGTTGTTCCCGTGATAACCCAGAAACTTTCAGAAATTCCTCTTTTTGTCAATGGAACACCAACAGAAGCTGGCACTGCAACTGCTGACGTTATGCCTGATACTACATTGGTTTCAAGTCCATTGTGTTTTGCAAATTCAATTTCTTCTGCGCCACGTCCAAAAACAAAAGGATCACCACCTTTTAAACGAACTACATGTCCAAATTCATAGGCGTTTTTTACAATTAATTCGTTGATTTCTTCTTGACTGTAGCGATGAAATCCTTTGCGTTTGCCTACAAATATATGCTTAGCTTTTGGTGCAAAATCGAGTAATTCTCTATTGACCAAAGCATCATATAATACTACATCTGCCGCTTCTAAATTTCGAATTCCTTTTAGTGTAATCAGTTCTATATCACCAGGTCCAGCTCCTAATACTGTTAGCTTTGGTTTATGCATGTGTCAACTCCTCCTTTCTGTATTTTTTGAGTTGATCAACAAACCAAATAGTATCTTTTAGGTACTTTTTTGCGAAAGCTTCACTTGGCGCATTGTTTTGCATTTGATAGATCAATGTTGAAAAATCACTTTGCATGCTTATTTTTTTTGTAGCAACAAATACCTCATCAAATTGTTTAATGATTGCCGCATGCGAATTTGTTTTTTGCTGCTCAGAAAGTAAGATTGCTTTTGCTGCATTTACCATCGCAGCATAGGCATGATAAATACCATCACTGTATAATTGATTCTTTACAGCTTCTGTTGCATTTGTGATTTTTTCTTCACTTTCAAATAAGAGCGTTTCTACCAAATCAATCACAACGCCAGCACATTCTCCAATTCCAACAGCTTTTATATACGGAACTTCATTTCCCCAATCAATAAAATCATCTTCCTTCAATTCTGTACTATCTGATAACGGTTTTAGGAAATTATAGAAGTATATTTTTTCTTTTCGTTGATAATATGCAGCAAATGATTCTTCTTGTAATGCATTTTCTTTAAAGTCATTTAAGATGCTTCGCAATGCTTCTGGTCCGCGCTTGCTTGGAATTTTTAAAACCTTGTCTGCAAAACGTCCTTGCCCATTTCCTACAACACCACCACCTAATAAGATTTGTAGCGCTGGTGCCAAAAGTTTCCCCGATTTTATTGTCATTCCTTGAAAACCAATTTCTGCCATATTGTGTTGTCCACATGCATTCATACAACCACTTATTTTGATGGTAATGTTTTTTGTGGTGACAAATTCTTGATATTCAGCAGCAATCACTTTTTCTAGTTCTGTAGCAATTCCTGTACTACTTGCAATTCCTAAGTTACAGGTATCTGTCCCTGGACACGCTGTAATATCTACGAGTTTGTTATAGCCAATTTTTGTAAAGCCTAAGGCTTTTAGTTTTTGATAGAAAATAGGTACTAATTCTTCTTTTACGTGACGAATCAGTATGTTTTGTCGCAGAGTAAATCGCAATTCGTCCGCAGCATAGGCTTTGATTAAATCGGCTAATTCACGTGCTTTATCCGTGTAGAAATCTCCTAAAGGTACTCGGATTCCAATGGCAACTAATCCTTTTTGTTTTTGTGGAATGATATTGCTTTGTTTCCAGGCTTCAAAGGTTTCTGTATCTTCAATAGCTACCGTTTCAGTTTCTAAATTTTGAAATGTTGGCGCCACTTCAAAAGCTTTTGTCTCTATGAAAACTTTCAAGTTTGATAGTGCTTTTCGTTCCGCGTCAATCAATTCAACAAATGCTTCAAAGCCTAAATCTTTGATTAGAAATTTCATACGTGCTTTTCCTCTTTTAGCACGTTCTCCATGACGATCAAATACGCGCAATACGCCTTCTGTTAACGGAATGATTTCATCTGTCGGTAAAAATTCATAAAGTACATCTGCATGTCTTGGTTGCGAGCCTAATCCGCCACCTAATAGCACTTTAAAACCACGAATTCCATCTTGAATTTTAGCGATGAATCCCAAATCATGAATATAACTTAGCGCTGTATCTTCATCAGTCGCTGAGAACGATATTTTAAATTTTCTTCCCATTTCCTGCGAGATCGGATTTCTTAGAAAGAATTTAAAAACTGCATCTGCGTAAGGTGATACATCAAACGGTTCGTCAATATCAATTCCTGCAGTGGCGCTTGCCGTTATATTTCGCACCGTGTTTCCACACGCTTCACGCAGTGTAATATCATCTCTTTCTAATTGTGCCCACAATTCTGGAGTTCGGTCTAGACTTACATAGTGAATTTGAATGTCTTGTCGCGTCGTAATGTGTAACCTTCCTGTTGAATATTCATCAGCAACATCTGCTATTCTATGCAATTGCGCACTGCTCACTTTTCCATACGGCAATTTGATGCGAATCATTTGTACACCATGTTGACGTTGTCCATAAACTCCTCTCGCCAATCGGAGGCTACGGAATTTTTCTTCATCGACTTTTCCTTCTTTGAATAAGCGGATTTTTTGTTCCAATTCGATGATATCTTTTTCAACTACTGAATTTTCTATTTCTGTTCTAAAGCTTTGCATTTGATCTTTGATATTAAAAAAGTCCTTATGAAATCTGTTTCAAAAGGACTTATATTTTAAAATATGGTATACGTATCTACGTCATGTTCCTTTTGTTTTGAGAAAAATGTTTTTACAACACATGCAAGTGCAGTTAATCATATGTTTATTCGAAATGTTGATCATATTGTCTTCTATTTGTATATTTTATTTGATAAATCCAACTCCTGCTGTTGTGTTTGATTGTAAATCGATCAAAATAAAGCCTCCATTATATTTGTTCTTTTTGTAACTATCAAAGAATAACGGCTTGCTTAGTTTTAATTGAATTTCTCCAATTTCATTGAGTTGTAATTGTGATACTGCCGTTTTTTCCTCAGAAAAATTGGCTTCTTCTATCGTTTCAACATCCACTATTTTTGCCAATACATTGTTGACTCCATGTTGCAAACTGTATTTAGTATTGGGTCTCAGTGGCTTTTTGTCCATCCAACAAATAGTAGCACTCAATTCTTTTTCAACTTTTGGTTGTTCTGAGGTTTTTACAATCATGTCGCCTCTACTTACATTGACATCATTTGTAAGCGTCAGTGTTAATGAACTTCCTCTTCCTGCTTTTTCAAATTTTTGATCGTAGAAAAAGATTTCTTTTACTGTCGATTGTGTTCCAGAAGGTAATATTGTGACTTCATCTCCAACAGCAATATCTCCTCCGTATAGTTTCCCTGCATATCCTCTAAAATCATGATATTCTGATGTTTTTGGTCGAATTACGGTTTGTATTGGAAAACGTGTTTGCGCTTCTTCATACACATCTTGCGGTTGAATTTGCTCTAAGTGTTCTACCAATGTTTTTCCTGAATACCAAGTCATATTCGAAGATTTTGCTACTACATTATCACCTTGTAATGCACTTACTGGAATACATGTAATGTTCTGTTCTTTATAGGTTGTTTTGGCAACCAAAGCTTGAATTTCATCAAATAGCGCAAGATATTTTTCTTCAGAATAATCGACCAAATCCATTTTATTGACTGCAAATACAATGTCTTTGACACGTAATAAATTGTTGATATAAAAGTGACGTGACGTTTGTTCAATCACACCTTTTCGTGCATCAACTAAAATAATAGCTACTTGTGACGTTGATGCTCCAGTTACCATGTTTCTGGTATATTCTTCATGACCTGGTGTATCAGCAATAATATAACTTCTGTTTTGTGTAGAAAAGTATATGTGTGCAACATCAATTGTAATTCCTTGTTCACGTTCGGCTACTAATCCATCAGTAGCTAGCGAAAAGTCTAAATAATCAAAACCTTTTCGTTTGCTATTGCGTTCTATCGCTTCTAGTTTGTCATCTGTAAGTGACTGTGTATCGTACAGAATTCTCCCAATTAAGGTACTTTTTCCATCATCGACACTTCCTGCTGTGGCTATTTTTAGTACGTCCATTTTGTTGTTGGATGTTAGGTGTTGGGTTTTAGTGTTCGTATGTATACTGCTACTTTTAAAACTCAACATTTATCATTTAATCTTCTGACTTCTTCTTTTGTTGATTTGTGAATCTGTTTTTTTGTTAACTAAGACATGATTGCCAATAGCTAAAAGCAAAATTTTAGAAATATCCTTGTTGTTTTCTTTTTTCCATCGCTGCTTCTGAGCGTTTGTCATCTATTCGTGCTCCGCGTTCAGAGATGGTTGATTGTCGTATTTCTTGCACTACCGAAGCAATGTCATACGCATTGGAAAGTACTGCTGCAGTACAACTCATATCTCCAACAGTTCTAAATCGAATCACACGTTCTTCTATTTTTTCATCTTCTTCTCTGTAGACAACTTCATCATCTGCTGACCAGATGAGTCCGTCTCTTAAAAAGGTGGCTCGTGTGTGTGCAAAATAAATCGAAGGAATTTCTATTTGCTCTTTTTCAATATAGCTCCACACATCTAATTCTGTCCAGTTTGATATTGGGAATACGCGTACATTCTGTCCTAAATTGATTTTCCCATTGAGCATATCAAATACTTCTGGACGCTGATTTTTTTCGTCCCATTGTCCAAAATCGTCTCGTACAGAAAAGACACGTTCTTTTGCTCGTGCCTTTTCTTCATCGCGTCTTGCGCCACCAATACATGCATCAAAACCAAATTCTTCAATTGCATCTAATAAAGTTTCTGTTTGTAACATGTTCCTACTGGCATATTTTCCGGTTTCTTCCGTTACTTTTCCTGCATCTATATTGTCTTGCACATTTCTCACAATCAATTCTAAACCTAGTTTTTCAACAAGTTTGTCACGAAAGGCAATCGTTTCAGGAAAATTGTGTCCTGTATCGATATGTAATAGCGGAAACGGAATTTTAGAAGGGAAAAAGGCTTTTTGTGCCAATCGTACCAACGTAATAGAATCTTTTCCACCAGAAAATAACAAGACAGGCTTTTCAAATTGCGCAACTACTTCTCTAAAAATATAAATAGCTTCGCTTTCTAATATGTTTGTTTGTAATACGTTTTGAGTCATTTCTTGTTCAGTTAGGAATGCAGTCCACATTCTCGGTTCGCTAATACTTTTGTAGGATCGAAATATTTGAATTCATTTGGAATTTGATGTGTTTCTAAATAACTATCCAATTCAGCATCAGACCAATGATAAAAAGGGCTTATTTTTAAAACTCCATCTTTTCCTTGTGATACAATATCAATAGAATCTCTAAATACAGTTTGCCCTTTTCTAAGATTGGTAAACCAAATTGTTGGCTTGTGAAAATCCATTGCACGTTTGAAAGGTTCTAACTTTACTTGTTCTGTAAAAAGTTTGTGTTTTTCATCATCTACATCTGGAATTCCTAAGACAATATCTCTATGCGCCGTTGTTTGTTTTGGCACATATAAATCCACTTTTAGTTTTAATAATTGTATTAAATCTTCTGCATGTCGGTAGGTGTTTGGTGTATTGTATCCTGTATCGCACCATATAACATCAATTGATGGTTTTACTTGTGTACAAACATGCAAAATGGCACCTTCGTACGGTCTGAAATTTGTTGTTACAACCGACTTTCCTCCTTGTGCAATTGCCCATAAGACAATCTCTTCTGGAGATTTACCGTTTAATTCGTTGTTAATTTGTGTTATATCTAAACTCATTTTATTTGCCCCATTTTATAATGTTCCACAATCGTTCGTGAAAAAAGTATAAGATCATTTTTGTAATCATCTCTATGGATCCTATGGTAAATGCCATTTCCAAAGTTCCTGTAACCAACCAAGAGATCAGAATTGTATCTAATGTTCCTACGATTCTCCAACTGATTGATTTTAAAAAACTTCGCAACGGTTTTTCAGAACTGATATCGGTTCTGCAATCACTTTTGTTTCTAATTATTTGATTTAAAATCATTTCAATTCAATTATAATACTATTATCCTATAGACTTACTAGATTGTTTAGCAAATGTATTTATTTTTTTTAAGTAAGAGATACATTTTTTAGTTAAAAAGTGTTACAGTGATAAAATTTCAGACCTAAATTGTTAGTTACCTAAAGCTTGATTCAAATCTTCAATGATATCATTTACATTTTCGAGTCCAACCGACACACGAATGAGTCCGTCAGTGATGCTTGTTTCCAAACGATCTTCCACAGACAGTTTACTATGCGTCGTAGATGCTGGATGCGTTACAATAGTGCGCGTATCACCTAAATTTGCTGATAAAGAACAGAGTTTTATAGTGTTTAAAAATGTTCTTCCGGCATCAACGCCACCTTTTACTTCAAACGAAACTACATTTCCTCCAAGCTTCATCTGTTTTTTAGCTGTTTCATATTGCGGATGCGATGGCAGAAACGGATATTTTACCCAATTTACTTTTGGATGTTTTTCCAAGAATTCTGCTACTTTAAATGCATTTTTGCAATGACGTTCTACACGTACTACCAACGTTTCCAAACTTTTTGATAAAACCCACGCATTGAATGGCGATAAGGCTGGTCCTGTATTTCTAGAAAACAGATATATTTCACGAATCAAATCGGCACGACCAACAGTGACACCTCCTAATACACGTCCTTGTCCATCAATCAATTTGGTAGCAGAATGGATGACCAAATCAGCTCCAAATTGTATTGGATTTTGTAAATAAGGCGTTGCAAAACAGTTGTCTACTATAAAGATAAGATTGTGTTTTTTGGCAATGTCTCCTAATACTTGTAAATCTAAAATATCAACCGCAGGATTCGTAGGTGATTCTGCATATAACACTTTTGTATTTGCTTGTATCAATGCTTCTATTTTATCAACTTCATTGACTTTGAAATAGCTTGTTTCAATATTCCATTTCGGCAGAAATTTGGTAAATAAGCTATTGGTAGAACCAAATATGGATCGAGAAGACACAATATGATCGCCACTGTTGAGCAAAGCTGCAAAGGTTGAAAATACTGCAGACATTCCGGTTGCAAAGGCATAGCCATCTTCCGCGCCTTCCAATTTGCAGATTTTTGATACAAATTCGGAAGTGTTTGGATTGGTAAATCGGCTATAAATGTTACGCTTTTTTTCTTCCGCGAAGGAAGAGCGCATATCTTCCGCATCTTCAAATACAAAACTTGACGTTAGGTATAACGGATTGGAATGTTCTAAGAAAGCAGTACGTTCGATTTGTGTTCGAATCGCTTGTGTTTCTATATATTGTGAATTCATTTTTTCTTTTTTGTTGTTTGTTTGTGTAGAGCGCTATGCATCTGTTTGTTAATTTGTTGACTTGTTTATTCGTTATTTTTTAACATATAGACTTCATCCATCAAAGCTTTTCCGTTAAACGTAAAATATCTCCAAAAACTCCTCTTGCCGTTACGGCTGCTCCTGCTCCTGCTCCTTGAATTACTAACGGCTGTTCTTTGTAGGCTTCTGTATAGATTTCGAAAATAGAATCGGATCCTTTTATTTGTCCCAAAGCACTATTGCTTGGAACTGAAATTAGTTTAACTTCTAGGATTCCCGTTTCCGTTGACAAATCGCCTACATAACGCAATACATGATCTTTTTGCTGGTTGGCTTTGATGAGTTTGTAGGTTTGATCTAAGTCTGTGACATTTTTGTTGAACTGCTGTAAACTGATCGCCTGTAAATGTGCTGGCAATAGGTTTTGAATTGTGATGTCTGAGAATTCTTTGCGTAACTCTAATTCTCTGGCAAGGATTAACAATTTACGCGCCACATCATTTCCAGATAAATCTTCACGTGCATCTGGTTCTGTGTATCCTTTTTCTCCAGCTTGTTGTAAAACTGTGCTAAACTCCACATCTTCCACAGAAAACGTATTGAATATATAACTTAATGAACCTGAAAATACACCGCGAATTTTATTGATTTTCTCTCCGGATTTGTGCAATAATTTTATTGTGTCAATTAATGGCAATCCAGCTCCTACATTGGTTTCGTACAAATAATTTTTCTGATTCTTTTTCAGTTCTGTTCGCAACGTATCATAAAATGAGTACTCAACTGTGTTTGCAATCTTGTTTGCCGAAACCAAATCGAAGCCATTATTAACTAAACCTATATAATTATGTATAAAATCTTTGCTGGCAGTAGTATCAACCGCAATTAAATTTTCTAAGTGATGATTTTTTGCATAATCGATGATTTGCTGTAATGTATATGCCACTTTTTCTTTTGGAAATGTTTCTTTCCAGTCATCAGAAATACCATTTTTGTCTAAATATACATGTTGTGAATCCGCAACTGCGAACACATTTAGTCGGATGTTATTTTTGTCTAATATGTCTTTTTTGCTTTGTATAATTTGATCGAGCAATGTGCCTCCAACCAAACCTTTACCAAAGACTGCGATGTTTATTTTTTTAGAAACTCCGAAAATTTGTCCGTGAATTACATTGATAGCTTTGTGCAATTCTGATTCTTTTACCACTAAACTCACATTTTTTCCTGAAACTGTATTATTGAATAGAATCGGAATAATTTGATTTTTGATCAATGCATTATATGGCTTGTGGAATTCACTCAAATCTTGCCCAATAATTGAAATAACCGCAACATCATCAATCACTGAAATTTTGTTTACATCTTTGGTATAGAAATCATTTTCAAATTCTCTTTCCAGTGCTATAATCGCTTCAGAAGCTTTTTCTGCATCTATAACCAAACCAATTCCTCGTTCAGAAGAACCCTGAGAAATGATGCTTACGTTGATATCAATTTCACTTAGCGTTTTAAATATTCGGGCATCTACACCTACTCTTCCCAATAAACCTCTTCCTTCTAAATTAATCAACGCCACATTGTCTAAGACAGAGATTGACTTGATCCCTTTTGACTTGGTTTTTTGCTTAATAATGGTTCCTTCATCATTCGTATTGAATGTATTCAGTATTCGAAGCGGAATATTTTTTTCAATTAATGGAACAATCGTTTTTGCATGTAGAATGTTAGCGCCAAAGTTTGCCAATTCGTTTGCTTCGTTGAACGATAGTTCTTCAATTTTTCGCGCATCAGCCACTAAATCAGGATTGGCAGTAAAAATTCCATCTACATGAGTGTAATTTTGCAATTCTTCTGCATCTAAAAAATTCGCCAATAAAGCTGCCGTATAATTGCTTCCATTTCTGCCCAAAGTCGTCGTTTCATTATTTTGGTTAGAACCGATAAAACCTGTTACGATGTTTACCGTAGTTCCGTTGTACGACTTGAAATGATTGATTATATTTTTTCTTGAGATGACATCTAACGGACGTGCATTTCCAAAAGAATCGTCGGTTTTTATTAAGTTTCTTGTATCAGTAAAATGTGCATTTACACCTTCTTTTTTAAGCAAACTAGTTACTAACTTTGCAGAAATCAATTCTCCTTGTGATACAATTTGATCCTTTATTTTCTCACTGTAATCACCTAATAAAGAAACTCCTTGAAATAAGTTTTCGAGCGTTGTGAATTCTTCTGTAAAATCTAACGAACGGTCTATTTGACTTTGATAGGCTTTGAATGCCATTAATTGTTCGTGATATGATTCTTTATTGATTGCTTTCTCTAACATTTCCAATAATTCGTCTGTAGCATTTCCGCGTGCAGACAATACAACAGCAATGTTTTCTTGTTGTGTTGCTTTTTCTTTTATGATTTGAATCGTGTTTTTGATTCCTTTCCCGTTAGCGAGTGATTTCCCTCCAAATTTTAAAATCTTCATAGCATTATGTTGTTATATGGATGATTTTTGAACTTGAAATATGTTTCTCAGCAATAGACTTAATTGCCCATATTCTATTAAAAATGCATCGTGTCCGTGAATGGACTGAATTTCGTCGTGATATACGTTTTCTTTGACACGTTTTAATCGTCTGAAGGTTTCTATATCTTCATCAGGTGAAAAAAAGATGTCACTGTTAATACTTATAATGTGAATGTTTCCAGTAATTTTTGAAGCTACTGCTTCTAAAGTTTCTCTTCCTCTAGTAATATCAATGGTTTTTAATAATTGATTCATCAGTTTATATGCTGCCAATTGATAGCGTTCTTGCAATTTTTTTCCGTGATGTACTAACCAACTTTCTACATTGAACAATTCTTTTTCTTTGTGTTTTGTTCGTTGAAATTTTACTTTAAAAGAGAAAGGCGTTCTGTAGCATAACATGGCATGAATGCGTGCATCTTCAATTGGATTTCTCGAATTTTCCAGAATACGTTCTTGCAAAAAACAGTTTGCAATTAACCAATCGGTAGATTTCCAATCGGAAGCAATCGGAATTAAGTTTTGAATCAAATTTGGTTCTAAAACTGCCATTTCCCAAGCAATTCCGCCTCCTAATGATCCTCCAATTGCGGCAAAAAGTGTGGTGATATTTAAATTTTCCAAACCTCGAATAAAGATTTTTGCAATATCTCTTGCCACAAAATCTTTATAAAACTCAATCAAACCTGTTTCTTCTGAATAACCATTGCCAGGAATGTCAAAGCTTAAAATTTTAAATTCGTTAGTATCAATACATTTTCCTTTGCCAATCAAACTATTCCACCAACCATTTTCACCTGTAACTTCTGAGTTTCCTGTCAACGCATGATTTACCAATACAATCGGCGCATCTGCACTATCCGAACCAACCAACTGATAACTCAACTTTAAGTTTGGATAGTACGCACCGCTTTCGGTAAAGAAGTCTGAAATGCTGATATGTGTCATTTTCTGTCTCAAAATAGCTTCTTTATGATGCTGGAATTCCTGCAGTTATTTTGTCAAATACCGTTTGTAAATCTGTTTTCAAATCTTCAACATTTTCCAATCCTACCGACAAACGAATTAGATCTTGTGTTACACCTGTTGATGCTTGTTGTGCTTCCGTCAATTGCTGATGCGTTGTACTTGCTGGATGAATGATGAGTGATTTTGTATCTCCAATATTTGCTAAAAGTGAGAATACTTTTGTTTCATCTGCAATGCGTTTTGCGGCTTCATAACCTGCTTTGATTCCGAAAGTTACAATTCCACTTTGCCCTTTTGGTAAGTATTTTTCAGCCAATGCTTTGTAATTGCTAGTTTCTAATCCTGGATAATTTACCCAAGCTACAGCTTCTTGTGTTTGTAACCACGTTGCGAGTTCTAGTGCATTTTCACTGTGTTGTTTGATTCGAATTGGCAGTGTTTCTAATCCTTGAATGATTTGAAATGCATTGAATGGACTTAACGCTGAACCAAAATCACGCAATCCTTCGATACGAACTTTAGCTATGAACGCCGCTTCTTTTAAAGCTTCGCTGTATATTAATCCGTGGTATCCTGCAGATGGTTCTGTAAATTCTGGAAACTTTCCGTTGGTCCAGTCAAATGTTCCTGCATCAATGATAGCACCACCTAAGGCTGTTCCGTTTCCGTTAATGTATTTTGTGAGTGAATGAATGACAATATTTGCACCGTGTTTGATAGGATTCAATAAGTAAGGAGTGGCAATCGTATTGTCGACGATGAGTGGAATTTTGTTTGCTTGTGCTTGTGCTGAAATCGCTTCAATGTCTAGTACATCTAATTTTGGATTTCCTAGTGACTCAATGAAAACGGCTCTTGTGTTTTCTTGTACTGCATCAGTGAAACCGTTTGCTTCCGCTGGATCAACAAATGTTGTTGTAATTCCGAGTCTTGGTAAAGTTACATTTAGTAAGTTATACGTTCCTCCATACAGACTATTAGAAGCTACAATATGATCGCCTGCTCGTAATAACGTTAGCAATGTTGTTGCTATTGCTGAAGTTCCTGAAGCGGTTACTACTGCTGCAATTCCTCCTTCCAAATCAGCCAATCGTTGTTCTAAAATATCATTCGTTGGATTATTAATTCTTGTGTAAATATTGCCTGGTTCTGCTAAGGCAAATAAGTTAGACGCATGATCAGAATTATTAAATACATACGCTGTTGATTGATAAATTGGCACTGCTCTTGTCCCCCCATTTTGGGTAGTTTCGTGTCCTGAATGTAAAGCTTTTGTTGCGAATTGTTGTGTACTCATTTTTTTGGTTTTTATGTGTTTGTGTTTGTTATTTCGTTAATCTGTTGATTCGTTTTTTGTATATGTTTTTTTGTGAATTCGTGAGTTTGATTTGTCAACCAATAAAAAAAGGCCCTTTTGGATATCTATTACCAAAAGGACCTTTTTTATAAAGTGATAAATGGGTTAGTATTTATCTGGAACTTTTCGATAATAGCAAGCTTGACTACAGCACATCATGCACATAGCCATCATACAACAACACATTGTCATTGTCATTTCGATTGCTACTATTTGAAAAATTTTACTCATTGGTTTTTGAAAAAAATTAACTTAAAATATAATCATGAAAAAAGCCTCTGCAATTGCAGAGGCTTAATATTATTGAATGCTTTCTTATAGTTAGCTAAATACAATAGTTGTCCTCTGCGGCATTTCTGCTACACATCATACAACACATCATACTTGAAACTTTAATAAACATATTTCGTTTTTGTTTGGTACAAAGTTAAAGTCATAATTATTTAATTTCCAAATGTTTTTTAAAAAAAATCATTTTTAACAGTTTTTCACACTTCCTATAAAATTCTATTTTTTGTTGCTTGTATGTAATCATATTTTTATACATTTGCACCTGTTTTGAGGAAAAATTTGAACTGATTGCAACCTCAATTCTTGAATTTATCAAGGAATTAAAAAATGCTAAAGCAGTAATTTTCTGCTCCTTTAGACGACAAAGCAATCTCTTTTTATTTTTCTTATCATTTATAATTTTTAAAAGAAGATTTATTATGTCATATTTTTTTACCTCTGAATCGGTTTCAGAAGGACATCCAGACAAAGTAGCAGATCAAATTTCTGATGCTCTAATTGACAACTTTTTAGCATTCGATCCTGAGTCAAAAGTAGCTTGTGAAACGTTGGTAACTACAGGTCAAGTTATCTTGGCTGGAGAAGTAAAATCTAACACATATCTAGACGTTCAAAAGATTGCTAGAGAAGTAGTTAACAAAATTGGATACACGAAAAGCGAATACATGTTTGATGGAAACTCTTGTGGTGTATTATCGGCTATTCACGAGCAATCAGAAGACATTAATAGAGGTGTTGATAGAGAGACAAAAGAAGAGCAAGGAGCTGGTGATCAAGGTATGATGTTCGGATATGCTACGAAAGAGACTGAAAACTTAATGCCTTTAGCTTTAGATTTGTCACATTTAATGTTGATTGAATTGGCCGCTTTACGTAGAGAATATAAAGAGATTACATATTTACGTCCAGATGCAAAAAGTCAGGTAACTATTGAGTATAATGATGACAATGTACCTTCAAGAGTTGAAGCCATTGTAATTTCGACTCAGCATGATGATTTTGACGAAAGTGACGAAGTAATGTTAGCTAAAATTCGTGAAGATATCGTAAACATTTTAATTCCACGTGTAAAAGCAAAATTGAAGCCAGAGATTCAAGCATTATTTGGAGATGACATCAAGTATCACATCAATCCAACCGGAAAGTTTGTAATTGGTGGACCACATGGAGATACTGGATTAACAGGTAGAAAAATTATTGTAGATACTTACGGAGGAAAAGGTGCTCACGGTGGTGGAGCATTCTCTGGAAAAGATCCAAGTAAGGTGGATAGAAGTGCTGCGTATGCAACACGTCACGTAGCAAAAAACTTAGTTGCGGCTGGAGTTGCTGATGAAATTTTAGTACAAGTTTCATATGCAATTGGAGTTGTAGAGCCTATGGGGATTTTTGTAGATACGTATGGAACTGCAAAAGTTGATTTAACAGATGGGGAAATTGCTGAAAAAGTAAAAGAAGTATTTGACATGCGTCCTGCTGCGATTGAAAGTCGTTTAAAATTACGTTCACCAATGTATAGCGAAACTGCTGCTTACGGACATATGGGACGTAAAAACGAAGTAGTTTCTAAGACATTTGTTACTCCAAATGGAGAAAGCAAAACACTAGATGTTGAGTTATTTACTTGGGAAAAATTAGACTACGTAGACAACGTAAAAACAGCTTTCGGATTGTAAAATTCTGAGCTTAGTTATATGTTACAAAAGCCGCTTCTGTTGCTATGGAAGCGGCTTTTTTCTTTTCACATCATCATACTACAAAGAGTTATTGTAAAGACTTTTGATCTGATTTGTAAATTTTAAGTATTTGACATATTTACTTTTGAAACTTTTCAAATAAAAAAGCCGCTTTGCCTAGACTGCTAAAGCGGCTTTTCTCCCCTAAAATATAATCTGATAAATTGATATTTGCTTCGTATTAACAATTCATAGTTGAAAAATAATTTAACAGTAGCTAAAAAAATGCAATGAAGTAACTGTTTTTTAGGTAACATCGTAAGAAATACGAGCATAAAATTTTAAAAGCATTTGTATATTTCTAAGAAGGTTTTTAATCTTCATCTTCTACTATTTATACAGTCCGATTTTGATCGACATTAATGCGATTCGTAACTGGATTTATAAATTCATTCGCTGTATTGATACAGTCTTGCTCTGTAATTCCTGTTCCTCCTCCGTCAAAATTCGGAACAATATGATGTCCTACATGTTTTCCGTCATTATAGGTTTCATCAGTATTTAATAACATTTCTACTGGCGTATTAAAGTCGTTTGCATGAACCCGTGACGCTTTGATTATAAGATCGTTATCCAAAATATTCTTAAATCATTGTGTCGTATTCTTTCTACTTTTTCCAAATTGTTGTTTGATACAGTATTTGAATCAGCAACAGTAAAAAACATCATATTTTTATTAGGTCTAACTCTTAACGTATTGTCAGCAACTTTCGCCCGGTAGTTCCGTTAGCTCTTACAAAATACATACTTGTACCATTACCACCATCCGTATAGAAATCTGCAATTGCATTATCGTATAACATTTTAAATTATTTATTATTCCTTACTCTATTTAATATAGGCTTTTCAGGTTTCGCCTTTACATTCAAAGAATAATAGTGAGCGCTTTGATTATCATTATTGATTGTGATATTAAATTCAGAAATAACTAAAAATGATCGAGAATAAATGTAATAAGTGAGCCATATCTTGCAGTAAGTTTACATTTATTCGAAACGAAAGAATTTTCTTAATAACTTAAATAAATTCAAATCTATTTTGTATGTTAGGAGATAATTTATTGTAATGATCACAACCAAAACCGATAATTCGATTACATTTCATATCGAAACCCTTGAACGACCAGAAAATTTAGTAGAAGAAAAAGCATTCAGCGAGATTGCGCAAACCTTTTCTTCTAAAATAGAATACTTACAAAATCCTGATGAAAAGCTAATTCATGGTGGATATCATTCATTTTTGTATGGACTGTATTTGGCATATTCACAGCACAGACCGTTTACGCTTTCACCAGATATGATTTGGTTGTTGGTTTTGCAAGGGATTTCAAATCATGTCAACTATCAACGTAAATCTGGAAATGATCTTTTTCCACAGTTAAGCGCAGGACAAATGATTACTATTCGAAATGATAACATTAAACTAGGTGATCCTACAAGTCCTTGGCATGAAACCACTTCTGCATTTAGTGATGAAATAGAAAAAATACTAGGCGCTGATTTAATGAGTAAATTACGAGCTGATTTTAGTACTTCGACGTTGGCCTCTAAAGTGGTGAGTGAAATTACCATCATGGATACGTTTAAAGCCTATTTTGAGTATATAATTTACAGATGTATTTGTGGAATTCCTGAAATGACTGTCAAAGGATCTGCTGGTGATTGGAATCACCTATTAGATAAATTAGACATTTTAAAGAACTATGATTTAGTTTGGTGGCATGAGGACTTATATCCGATTATTACAAAGATTCGAAATACAGTACAAGAAGATATAGACAACGAATTTTGGATGAACATTTTCAAAATACATACTATTGAAGAATACGGCTCACCAAAATATATTGATGGCTGGATTACTACGTTTTTTCCATTTGCCAAAAATGGCAGGCGTATTAATTTGAAAGAGTATACTGGAATTTTGATAGAAGATATTTTTAAAATGCTGTCCAAACAAATGATACATGTCGATTTTAAACATGTGTTTGTAAATACGGATGGTACTATAGAAAAAACTGACATGGAATATTGGGGCGGTTTTGTTGGCATTACTCAAAATCATAAAACACAATGCTTGACACCTAAAATTGATTGGTGTGTAAGTCATGCTGCTAAAGAATTTGAAAGAGATATTGATATTGAAAAAGAAAACTCAGAATATGGCAAACCTGCTAAAATGTTTTATAATATCACGAAGATTCCTGAAGAAGTATTTGAAAAGCAAGAATGGGAAGATTTAGGACTTTTTTTCTTGGGAAAAGTTGTGATTCCGAAGCGTTTCAAAGACATAAAGTTTTATAGTTTACAAATCGGTGGAAATATTGATTTAGAAACTACAGAAAGATTAACATCCTATTATCAGTCGGAAGAAATTAGATTCTCTATCTATATAAATGGTAAGCCTTTGTTTGAAAAAGAAAAAATTCCTATTGATTACAAAGAACAAATAGCATATATAAGAGAAACATATGCTGCGGCTTCTGATGATAAAAAAACATATGAAGGCACCATATTAAAAGTTGTAGAAACTCTTCAAGAAGAAGCAATAAAAAATAAAAATAAAACCTTTACAGAAGAGTACCATCAAAAACTAATTGATTATTTACGAAAGCACCTAGTAAGAGGCACATTATTTTATCAAGAAGAGACAGAAGAATTGAAATCTATAATAGATAAGTTAGAGGACAAAGAAAACCCTTTAGTTAATGAAGAAAAGTATACATTTATAAAACATCAAATTGTGGATGAGTATCAAAGATTAGGTTCCTTCGTAAGAGGTGAAAATCTTGATTTTGAAATCTAGAAACATCATTTCTTTTTGTTAGAAATGAATTCTTTTAAAATACCAAAAACAGTAAAATCTATAAAAGTTAAGAATGACATTCAACATCTCAAAATCCATAGAAATACTGCGTCAAACTCCTACTACACTTGCTTCCATGCTTAGCGGCTTGTCTGATGAATGGTTACATAATAATGAAGGTGAGCATACTTGGAGTCCGTACGATATCATAGGACATTTAGTACATGGAGAAAAAACCGATTGGATCGTTCGTACCAAAATTATCTTGTCCTCTACTGAGAATAAAACATTTGAACCTTTTGACCGATTTGCTCAAGAACAGGATAGTAAAGGAAAAACAATTCAAGATTTATTAGCTGAATTTAAAACACTCAGAGCCAAAAATTTAGACGAATTAACAACACTTCAAATCTCAGAAAATGATTTTATAAAACAAGGCATGCATCCTGAATTAGGCGAAGTGAATTTGAAACAATTGTTGGCATCTTGGGTTGTGCACGATTTAGGACACATAGCACAAATTTCAAGAGTGATGGCAAAACAATATGCAAATGAAGTTGGTCCTTGGAAAGCCTATTTGGGTATTTTGAAAAAATAGATCAAATATCTGAGGCAATACATTCACAAGTATTTCCTATCTTTTTCTCAATATTGTCTAGTTAACCAACATACAATCTACTTTTATGCATACAAAAATTAAATGGGGCATTATTGGTTTAGGGAATATCGCAAGTAAATTTGCTACAGATTTACAACTTTCAAACAATGCCATACTTTACGGAGTGGCTTCTCGAAGTATGAACAAAGCAATTGCTTTTGCAAATACATATAACGCTCAAAAAGCGTATGATTCCTATGAAAAATTGGCAAACGATTCTGAAGTTGATATAATTTATATTGCCACACCTCATGTTTTTCATTTTGAAAATACCATGCTTTGTTTACAGCAGAATAAAGCTGTTTTGTGTGAAAAACCTATGGGAGTTGATGCCAAACAAGTGCATGCAATGATAAAAGAGGCTAAGTCACGAAATGTATTTTTGATGGAAGCTATTTGGACACGTTTTATGCCTTCGTATCATAAAATGCTCGCACTTTTAGACGAAAAAGTTATCGGAGATATTGTTAGTATTCGCGCTGATTTTGGATTCCAAACGACATTTGATCCTGAAGGACGTTTGTACAATAAAAAACTCGGTGGCGGTTCTCTGCTAGATATTGGAATTTACCCAATTTTCTTAAGTCTGTTAGTATTAGGAATGCCTTCTGACATCAACGCTATGGCACGTATGACAAATACGAATGTCGATAGTTTTATCGCCATGTTATTTGAGTATAAAAATGATGCAAAAGCAGTCTTAGAATCCACTTTTGAAGTTGATACACCAACCGAAGCTTATATTTTTGGGACAAAAGGAAAGATAAAATTACACCGACGTTTTCATCATGCCAATACCATTACTTTGTATAAAAACGGAGAAGAAACTGTTTTTCAACTTCCGCATTCAGGCATTGGCTATATTCACGAAATTGAAGCTGTCAATGAAAACATTCGCAATGGAGATACAGAAAATTCAAAGCTTCCATTAGCTTTCAGTGAACAATTAATCACAATTATTGATCAAGTAAAAGCTAAAATTGGGTTGTGGTATGAGTAAATAAGAATCCTATTTTGATTATTTATACTGTTTTTAGTAGCGTATTTTTGACTACCTTGACAAGATCTAAATTATTTCTTTTGAAACAAATTTGGAGTTTAGTCGTCTACTATACATACATAATCACCAAAACCGATTCTTACTTTGAATTCAATTTCAATACAAACATACTACAATACGTTTTCACAAAACAATTATTATGGAATTTTAATTGATGGAATTTCTTTGGAAGAACATGCTTTAAATCAAAGTCATATAGATATTACTTCTGGGTTAGTTTCCACTTTTTTAAATTGGCTAAGTGATCCTTTGCAACGAAAAATTGTATGGGAACGTGCATTACCCGAAGGATACACAAAAGTATATTTACCCATTTTAATGTGCGGAACTGATATTGATCTTTGGTCTACCGTAATTATTGCTGAAGTAGAAGCTGACGATCATAATGTATATTGGAATAAACTAGGTTTAGATGATAGTGATTTTGAATACTCACCTGAACCTATAGGAACCACTGTAAATTGGTTTTCTGGAAATACATTGGTATTTAAAAGAACCGAATATGAAACGGTTTTGAATACTTTTAAAAAATACTTGGATGGCAATTTTACAGGAAAAGTATATGACGAAAATCTAAACTAACAACAAAGACGTGCGTAAAAATCTTATTTTAAATAGTATTTTATTGGTATTGCTGATTACCATTAGTTTTGTAGCGTATACAAGTTATACCTTGGAAACTGAAAAACGTGCCTTTAAAGAGGACGCTATTGAACTTTCAGACATTAGATACGGAATGTTTAATGTTGATGCTTGGGAAGAACAGTTTGCAAAAATCATTACCAAAAAACTAGAAGAACTAGAGCTTTCTGGTGGACAACGAGAAGAAGCGCGTGTGAAAGTTGAAAAATTTCTCAATGAATCCATTGATAAGTTTGAACGTGCATATAAAGCAAAAAACGAAAAGGATAAAGACTTTTTAGGACTTTCCCTAAAGAATATTGGTGCCGATTTTTTCGAAATTTTCAGCGAATTAAAAAATCAAGTACCTACGATCACAGAAGATATTCTTAACTTTTTAGAAAGTGAAGAAAATCGTGAAGGCATCAAAGATTATATTCTAGCACAAGTTAATTCGTATACAAAAGATACTTTCCAAAAAATAGATTATACTACTTACAATAACATTCTCGCAAAATACAATGCAGAAACAGGAGAAGATTGTATCGGCTTAATTTCTGAGAAACTAGAAGTTATCAACGATACACAAAACATTTATAATATTATTTTATTAGCAGTATTTGTAACCATGCTTCTACTCTTATTCGTGTTTAAACAAACTTCCAATCTCACCATTGCATTGTATGTGCTAGCTGCTGTACATTTATTAGCTTTAGGTGTCTTTCTTCCAATGATTGATATTGATGCACGTATTGCTTCTATGGAATTACAATTGATGGGTGAAGCAATTTCGTTTAAAGATCAAGTGTTGTATTACAAGAGTAAAAGCATCATGGAAGTATCGAGTATCATGCTTTCACAAGGAAAAACCAAAGTTATGTTAGTAGGTATTTTAGTATTGCTTTTTAGTGTAATTTTTCCAGTGACCAAACTCATATCGAGTCTTATTTTAATCTTTAAACGTTCCTTAAAAAAGAATAAGATTATTCGTTTTATGGTGTTTAAAAGTGGAAAATGGTCTATGGCAGATGTAATGGTTGTTGCTATTTTTATGTCATATATCGGTTTTACAGGAATTATTTCAAGTCAATTAGGACAACTGGAAAACAGTATTGAAAGTCTGGAAATTTTATCCACAAACAAGTCTGAACTACAAAACGGTTTCTTTTTCTTTATGGGATTTGTAATTATGAGTATCTTTATTTCACAACTTATTCAAACCATGATGAACGCATCAAACATTGAAGGACTTGAATCGGAAGTAAACACTCATACTGAATCACAAACATAAAATTAAGACAGGTACAGATTTATATCTTTTTTCTATTCGTTTTTATCGCAACATCAAGCGTTGCGTGATTTGTGGATTATGAATTACTAAGCTATGATGGACTCCCGTTTTTTTACCCAACCAGACATCTTCAAATTTATAAGCTCCTGATACAACAAAAATCTACTTTCAATAGTTTCCTCATCTGATACCTTTTTTTATTTTAATTCTTCGTGTGGAATTCCCATAACCTCATATGAATACACAAATACAAAATCAGATAATTCATCCAAAAAAACGTTAGAAACTTCCGTTTGATTTTCGTGCTTTAATGCGATATTCAATAGTTCTTGTATTTTACGGTAAGGTTTCTAGTAGAATCATTAAACATAACTTTTACAACAACTAAATCATTTACGGTAGCAACTAAATATTTTAATGGTTCGATCAATCCTAATTTCTCAAAAATCACAAGACCTAAATCCTCTGAGCTATTTCGAATTCCTAGAGTCATGATTTCCAACTTAGAATACATTATTCAACAGAAGTCCTTTCATTTTCCACAACTCCGAATACAAGCTAAAAAATACTATAAAAGGTAACTATATATCTGTTTACACTAAAAAGTAAGCTTATACGAAAAAGATTATTTATGATATAAGGTTAATTTGTAAGAAATTTATATATTGCAAAAAACCAATCAACCTTGAATTCAGAAATAGAAATACTAAAGAGAGCTTTAGAGAAGTTTCCAGTCGCTTATTTGAAAGATCATTTTGATCTAAACATGCCTAAAGATCAGTTAATTAATCATGTAATTCTAACTAACGGAGAAACAGTTGTTAGAGATTTTATCTATAATAACTTTGGAATGTTAAAACAGCACGTTTACTTGTTTGAGTTAAACAATGCTATCCCAAGTGGGTTTAATTTTAGAGGTCTTACAATATATTCAGACACCACAACAACAAGTGGAACAAGAATTATTTATACAAGTTATTATACTGAACATTCCGTTTATAATTTTGCAACAGATACTAAAGACACTATAAAGTTTTTAGTTCCTTGTAAAATTGTCATTAATAGAAACCGCTTAGCAATACATTTAAATATTCAAGAAAATCAACCATCTAGTTATTTTAGTGATAAGGTTAAATCATTAGGAAAAACAATTGATGATAAGCATATTTTAGAAAACATAAAAGGTTTACTTCCTTCAGGAACTTCGGTTACATCTCTTGATTTAAATAGAGGTTTAAAGTATTTATGGGAGCATGATGAAATTGACGGTAGATTTGTTGGACGTAGAGAAAATGAATCCCATGTAAATGAAACAATGGATGAAGATAAACTTTTTAAAGTTACTTATCCTGACAAATATAATGAGGTAAAAACAAAAGTTTTAACAAAACTTAATTTTAGAAGTTTGAATAGTAGTATATTAATTAGTAAATTTGTTACTAAGCCAGTAGAGGGCTTTGTGTCCTTTAACATATTTCCACAAACTATTACTTCTATTGATGATATTATAGATTTAATACTTCAACACAACTAAAATGTTAAGCAGCTATTTAGATAAAAAACACGAACAGATAACTAGCATGAATCCTAAAAAGATTTATGTTGAAAATATCCGTGCTATATTTGGTCTTCCTCGTTCTGTTGCAAAATTTCTTTGTGAAGCTGCTGTGAAAGAGGGTTCTTTTATTAAAAAGTACGCTGTCACTTGCCCTAACGATAATTGTGAGAAACTTATTAAAAGTTATAATTCAAAAAAAGAAATTCCAGAATCTATTGTTTGTGATAACTGTCAAGATTTTGAAAGATTTCCTGATACTTATGACAAAAAAGACGTCAACATAATAGAATATTATCAATTAAAGAATGCCTAAAATAACTAAGTCTCAAAGAGATACATTGAAAGTAATCATAGACTTAATAATTAAGTTGATTTTTTCTATTTTAATCATGTATATATTCTACAAAGTTACAATGACTTTATTATTTAATGCATGCGATGATAATTATTCATTAGCTATATTAGGGTCTTTAGAAGCAATTCTAGGAGGAACTTTATATGTTATGGCTCGCCACTTTTATTGGAATAAGAATAGTGATTAATATTTAGTTAAAATGCTATATTTGTAAAATCCAAAACTTATAAAAATGCAGGACAACATCAATTCCATCATAAACGCAATCAAAATCATTCAAAAGGAAACACCAAACAGTGAAGCTATTCCACTACTTGAAGATGCGTTAAAACAGTCTATGAAGTTGTATGTATTAAACATGGCTTCCATGAGTTCAGTAGTAGACATGGAAGAAATAAAAGAGAATTTCAAAAACGGTTTAGAGTTGTTGGAAATCTTTAATAAGAAGTAGCTATTTTTTATCTTCTCTTGGGTTGTAGTTCAATCCTTTTTTTAAGTTCTTATTGAATTCTGAAAGTGCTTGTTTATTCTTTTCTAAAATAGATTTGCTTGTTTTTTCTTCTAATTCGTCGCCCGTCATTTCTTGCGCTTCAATATACGTTGTATCGCTTTGCTTTCTAACTGACTTTATAATGTCATAGTTTTTTAATTGCTCTAATTGCTCCTTAGCTGCATTTTTAAGGATGTTAAATCTTTGGCTTTTAGAGCCGCCTAGTTTTATCATTTCGGCGTTTAAAGATTCAAGATTTGCCATTACATTAAGCTCGTTTATACTAGCTACGTCTCGTATATTCAATTTTGCTTTTGCTAAATCTGGATTAGCATCTTTCCACTCTTTTGCAGTACAACCAAATAAAGCTAAGTTAAGTAGATCAGCTTCTTTAGCGTATTCAATGCCTTGCTTACTTAATGGCAGATTAGACTTAGGTATAATATGTTTCTGAACCGCGTCTGTGTGTATGTGATAATTAGCCTTAGAAAGTATTCTTTTTACGTTCCATTCAAGGTTGTAATTATCACTTTCAATTCTTTTTAATCGCTGATACTCTTTTACTACATATAACTGAAAAACTGGACTTATCCACATTCCAAAGTTAAATGCTATATCGGTGTGCGCGTAAGTACCGCCATATCTACCTGCTTGTGCAGAAATTCCTATCGCGTTAGTTCTGCTCACAAATTCTTTAACACTGATTTTAAAAGAGTTAACACCCGCACCACTTCTAATTGTGGCGTATTCGCCATAATTAAAATTTGGATTATTCATCGACTCCCAAGCACCAATATATTCAAGGGTATTTACGTTTCTTAACCAATCGCTTATAAAGAAATCACCGTCTTTAGCTTTCATCATATCAGTTAAACATATATAATCATTCTCACCTACTTTAGTTAATGAAATAGGTACTCCGTCTACTACTATTTTTGTGTGTTTAACCATTGATTAAAGCTTTATATGTTATTCTATTTTCAGTATTCTGTAAAAGTAAATTAAATCTTTCAAATTCGCCACCTTTGCGTGTGTTGTATCTGAATACAAATTCATCAACGTACATTTGTAAATGCTTTTTACTTGTAAAATGATAGATTCCAACGATACCACGCTTTAAAAGTGACCAAAACCCCTCGATTGTATTTGTGTGTATGCGTCCGTTAACGTATTGGTTTTGGTTGTGCTTCACGATGCTATGATCGTAAATACGGTTGATGCCTTTATATCCTAACCATTCGTCAGAATACAGTTTCGCAGACTCTTTAACGTTCTTGATAATCTCACGGGTTAACGTTTCAGATTTTACGTTTTCAACCTTACGAGCCGTTAATTTGCCGTTACGCTCAACCATTCCAATAACAGGCGTTTTGTCTTTTGCGCTACGACCTTGCGAACCGTCAACCTTTTTATTAGCGTGTCTATTTTTGTTCTTACCACCTACATACGTTTCATCTACTTCGACCTCATTATCAAGTTCTGCGTCGTTGTCGATTCCGAAACAGTTTCTAATACGTTGTAACATGAACCAAGCAGATTTTTGTGTTATATCTAAGTCACGCCCTAATTGAAGAGAAGAAATACCCTTTTTATGAGAAGTCACAAGCCAAATAGCTAAGAACCACTTTTGCAAGTCGATTTTAGTGTTGTCGAATATTGTATTAGTCTTTACGTTGAAGTATTTACCTGTGTTTTTGCACTTGTATTTGTTACCTTTACACTTGTAGACTTTTGAAGTTTCATCAAATGGACTTACTACGTTACCATTCCAACGTAATAACTCTAAATGATCTATGCAAGCTTGTTGATTTGGGAAAGCTTTTATAAGGTCTAAAACTGATTTTACTTCTTCGTTAAACATAACAGTATCATTTTGTTATATCAAAGATAAGAAGTTAATTACACTAAACCTAATTTATTTAGTGTAAAATTATATATAGTTACCCTATAAAAATTTAAAACGACTCGTAAAGCTCTAAGTTGACATTCGACAATATTGCTATTTTTTTAATTACTTTTTTAGAAAGAGAAAGCCTTTCTGCTGTTTTGCAGAAAGGCTTTCGGTTACTGTATACCTTCTTAGGTATGTAAGTATAGTGGATTTTTAATATCTATTTTACAAGTTGTACTTCACGCTAAAAATTATGTATCTCGGTTGAATAAAGTATTCGCTAGTGCTTGTTAAGAAGTTATTGGAATTATCTTGATTCAATGATTTTGTGTTTAATAAATTGGTTCCTTGCACAGAATATTCCCATTGACTGTCTTTCTTTTGATACGAAAGCTCTGCTCTTAAGAAGCTGTAATCATTAATTGTACGCTCTTCGTTTTTATAGTTGAAATATGAGTAATCTGCCGTAAAGATGAAACTTTTTAAGAAATACGCATCTATATTTACAAATGGACTGTTGGTAATGAAACGATTTGAATTTTGTCCTTGATCGTAATTGTTGATCGATAGATTATATCCAACTTCAATATTCGGAGCGTTTCTAAAGTTTGTACTAATTCGTGTTTGATACGATTGCGTAAACGATTCATTCACGCTTCGTGCTCCATTTATTTCCTGATTGAATTTTGAAAGTGATAAAGTTCCGCCTAACGAAGTTTTTACTTTTCCAAACATACGTTCAAAACGTCCATTTGCCGTAAATGTTTCATCTGCAAAGTTTGAATTGAAAGGTGTAGAAACACTGTTGGTACTCAAAATATCTGGATTTCCTGAACCATCTGGAATTGTTAAGAATTGTGAACGATTTCGAATTGGATCAATACGCTTGTTGTAATTTAAAAAGGCAAAAATGTTTGTATAATTAAACAGATTGAAACTAAAGTAACTCAAATTCAAATTGTGAGATAAGGCATTTTCTAGTGTTCTGTTTCCTCTAAAGATTGAATTGTAATTGTTGAATACCAAACCTTCTGCCAAATTGTTCACGTCAGTAAAATCGGTTTGCATTTGGTAGGCTAAATTCAAATTCTCAGAATCTTTAAACTGCACTCTAATATTTGCATCTGGAAGAAAACGCGTAAACGTATCTTTAAATTCCGAACCAGATTGTGTATTATTTACATTATAGGCATGTGCTGTAACTCCTGGTGTAAACGTGAATATTCCAGATTTTATTTTATAGTGCATTCCGATATACGTATCTGAAAAATTATATTTCACATCATTTTTTACATCTTGTTGCGCACTGAATAAGGTCAACTTACTTCCACTGTCTAATAACTGGAAAATTTCAGAATCAAATTGTTGCGAACTCAAAGTTGTACCTGCCGTAATGTTGATATTACTTTTTTGATTTAATACATACCAATAATCCAAGCGGGCATCCAATTTGTTGGTTTTTACACGTCTATCTTGTGCAATATCTAAAAATGTTTGCGATGTGTTTAATCCTAATAAATCTGTAAAACGGAATTGTTCGCTTTGTGCCAAGCGTGCATTGTAAAACGGATCTTCATCTTGGTATAAATGCTGTGCCTCCAAAGCAAAAATATGATTATCATTTAAAGTATAATAATAGTTTAAGTTTTGATTAAAACTAAATGGGTTTTGCGATTGACGTTCATCAATATCTCCTAATAAAGATGAAAAGAAATCTTGTGTTTCTATTTGCCGCGACACTTTTCCAAATACATCATAATCGAGCTGATTTTTACTATTTGGCTTATAAATTGAACTCAATTTAAACAATCCTAAATCGCTTTTTTGACATGTCGTTGTTGAAGTAATTTCATCAGGTGTAGTCGCATCAATATAATCATTGATACTATTTTCCTGCAGTTCTATTCGTGAACCTGAATAAATAGCAAATCCACTAATATCCCAAGTTTTCTTTGGAGCATAACTGAAGTTTGCTGCTCCAAATTTAGAGTCTATAGCTTTTGCTCGATTGTTTCGCAATGTCAAGAAACCAATGTCGCTGGAGGCCACATTAAAATTAGTTCCTGTATTTCTTCCCACATTTTTAAATCCTCCTGTAAAATTAAAATAGTCACGTTGGGTGAACGGAATGGAGCCAATATTATTGAGGTCAGTAATAATATTTACGCTATATTTTGGACTGTAATAAAATAATCTCGGATTCGCAAGATAGCGTTCTTCAGGACCAAGTCCACCAGTTATTTCTCCAAACCAAAAGTTCTTCTTTCCTTCTTTTAGCTTGATATTAATTGCGACATTATCTTCATCATTCCCAAGTCCACGCATTTGCGATACATCATTGTGATTTTTTAAAACCTCAACCTTATCAATTGCATCTGCTGGAATATTTTTCGTGGCTAATTTACTATCACCATCAAAGAAATCTTTTCCTTCCACCATCACTTTACTTACTGCCTTTCCTTCTACTTCTATTTCACCTTCATCAGTGACTTCAACACCGGGCAGTTTTTTTAGGACATCGCCTAGCTTCTTTTCCGAACCATTTTTAAAAGAATCTGCATTGTAAACAATGGTATCTCCTTTGATAGTTACGGGCATTTCATAGGTTAGTTCTACCGCTTTCAGTTCATTATCGGGCTTCATCACAAAATCCTTTGTAATATCTGTTTCTTTCGTTGTAATAGAATCATTGATTGTTGCCAAACCAATAAAACTTACTTTTATAGCATACGTTGTATTTTTTTTTAATGCCAATCGAAAACGCCCTTCATTATTGGTAATTCCATAAGATTCTAAGGTGTTTGTAGCTTTGTTGAGCGCTATAACATTAGCGAGTTCTAAAGGCTTGCCCACGCTATCTTTTACAATACCTTCTAGTTTAATTTGGGCAATAGTAGCCTGTGCTATGAAACATAGCAGAATAAACAGTATATTTTTCATTGGTGTTTTTTCTTCTGATTAGTAAGTTTGTTCAACAGATGTTATCTTCTGCCTTTACCCCTTCCGCCGCGACCGCGACCACGATACATATCGCGCATTTCTTTCATTTTATTTTTTACAATTTCATTATATTCTTTACGCGTAACTTCTTCGCCTTTTGTGGGTTCTTCTATGATTTCTTTTTCTCCTGGATTCATTACAATCTTAGAACATAAAATTGTTGTTCTGTATGAATTTACTTCTAAAATCAATCCTGGTAATCCCCAAAATTCTCCTGGCCCTTGATTGATTGGAATGTCGAGTGTATACCAAGCTGTTACTAAAATTTCTTTTGGAATATCTACTTGGCTAAATGGATCATCTAATGCTTTTACAGAGTCCTTTTTACGTTCTTCAGCAGTTTTCTCTTTATCATCTTTTCGTTTCTTAGGACGCATAGAATTAAAATCGAGTTCATCAACCTTTTTTAGAGCTGTAGCTTTGAAACAAAGGTATTTTCCAATTTGTTTGGTTTCACCTTCCATTTTCCATTCTAGTTTTTGCAAACTGTCTTTGATTAAGAATTTTTTACCAAAGAATTCTTTGGATTCCATAATTACACCTTTCTTTACATCTTTATATTGTTTTCCTTGTGTAAAACTTCCCATCATCATTCGACCAAATCCGCCACCTTTTCCTGGCGCTTCAATTTTTTCTTCCTCTTTATAGGTTGATGCTGTTTGTGTGAAATCAAGAATGTAAACTTTTTCCAAATAATCCTTCATCATTTCTTGTACACGCTTTTTTTGTCCGGCAGACATCTGTCTTCCTTTTCCGCCCCAACTATCCATATCTACAGTTGTTTTAGATTGATAGTAGGCTTTTCCTTGAAAATTCTGAGCAAATACGGCGGTTGTGCATAAAACTAAGCTCCAAAGTAATAGTCTTTTCATTTGTAAGGTTTTTATGTTTTTCATCTTTATTTCTATAGTTAGTATAGAATAGCGATAAAAGTTACACTTTTAACTTTAATAAGACACAAATTTTTAACTAGAGTTTAATTTTCTTCCGTTAAATTTTTATTAAAAAATCAAATAAGGCGCTTTAACAGAATCGTCACTGTTTTTATTTCTCCTTTTTTAGTTTTTAGTTTCAACTTGACTGTTTTATCTTTTTGGCGTAAAATTTCTCTACACTTTCGTACACTTTTTACATCTACATCATTAATTTCAAGCAATTGGTCTCCTTCACGAATTCCTTTTTCATACGCTTCTGCTGCCGTAATTACATTAGAAACTTTAATCATGTCAGCTTCTCTAGCTAACGAGATACCACTACGTGGAAATCGAAAAGTTTTTTTGAACGAGTCACTCGGTTTTAAATAGATTTTTTTCTGCTTGTAATCAAGAATCGTATTAAATCTACTGATGATTTTTATACCTAAAATCCCGGTGTATTCTGCAGAAGCCATGACGCCTGCTTTACTATTTGACAAATCGATTGGCATTTCTCCAAAGGTAAAATCACCAAATTGCAAACCTGCCACTTTTCCAATCTTAAAGTTAGATGACGTTGTTAATCCTTCTGCTTTATTTTCAATCGTTTTTTCCATCAGACTTTCCATGTTTTTTTCTTTCACAAAAGGTGTATTGAGTAAAAACGTCATATTGGCTCCAGAATCAAACAGAAAGTTTCCTTTAAACTTTTGATTGTTAGTTAGTGTAAATTCAAGATTTACTTGCGGAATTTGACTGTAATCAAACGTTGCTTCTACTGTTTTGTAAGCGTCTTTTCCTTGAATTTCCTCAGCATCATTATAGAGTTTTATCACATTGTTATCATAATCAATTTGCGTCACATATTGTTGCATGATATTGTTTCCGATAATGCCGTCTATTTGTTGATTGCTTCTTTTAGACAAACGTTCCAAATCAACTAAAACAGTGTGTGCATTGTGCACGCTTATACTTCCAATATGATATTTTTGCGATAGGGCAATATTATACATTTCTGTTCCTGCTGCTCCTTCTGTTGGCTGCTGATAATCTGCTTTTATACCAATTTTCTTTGCCACATTTTCATCCAATACAGCTGTCGAAGCTCCTGTATCAAACACGAAATTTAAAGGTTCGTCATGATCATTTATTTTGACTTTGATGAACATCAATTCATCATTTTCAAACGGAATTGTAGCTACTTGTGCTTGTGTTACAGGTATAAAACTTATCAGGGAAAATGCACAAATTGCAATATATTGTAAACGTATTTTCATGGGTTTATCCTCCTATTTCAATTCTAATTTCATTACCATCACCTCTTCCATTTCCACGGTAACGCTCTGTCATTTCTTTGGTTTTCTTACGCATAATTTCTTCAAACTTTTCTGCATTTACCTTTTTCCCTTTTGTTGGCTCCTTAATGCTTACTCTGTTTTTTGGGTTCAATACAATTTTACTGCATACAATTGTTTGCGTACCATCATTTACTTCTAAAATCAAACCAGGCAATCCCCAATACATTCCTGGTCCAGCATTTACAGGAATTTCCGGCGCATACCAAGCTGTTACGGTTACTTTTTCTTTGGTTACTTCTGATTTTTTTTCATCAGTATTAAACGACATAGAACTTACTCGTTCCATTTCAATAGTACGTGTGGCTTTGTAGCAAGTATATTGCCCGATAAACTTGGTTTCATTTTCAAGTTTCCATTCATTATCTTTTAATTCATCTTGTACCAAGAATTTTTTTCCTAGAATTTCTTGTTCGTTTGCGTATCGTTTTTCTTTTGTGTTTTTATATAAGGTTGAAGATTGTCCATCGCCCACAACCATAATTTGAAAACCATTGCTTTGAGGTGAAGGTGCTGCTAGTTTTTCTTCTTGTTTGTAGACAGACTCATACGGTGTGAATGTTAATTTGTATTCTTTTTGAAACTGCTTTTGCAACATTGCATTCAGTTTTTCTTGCATATCCTTATTGATTCCTTGCCCTTGTGCAACACTGTCAATTTCAAAATCCATTTTCATACTAGTTTTATAGGTAGCGACTCCTTGAAAGTCTTGTGCATATAACAATGCATTGACAAGCATAAAGACAAATGCGATAATTGATTTCGTATAATTTTTCATAATTACTTTATGTTTTTAGTTTTTTGATGGTACAAATATGAAACAGTTTCTTTTTGATTTTGGTTAATGAACGTTAACGAGTGTTAACCAATGCTGTACTATGTCAAATAACTTCTTACTTTTGGATTGTTAATTACATTAAAATGAAGCAACAACGCTCTTCTTCTTGGATTTTATATGCAATCATTGCAACCATTGCTATCACAATTGCTGTACAGGTTTATTGGAATTATAAAAACTACACTGTTAATAAACAACAATTTATGAATCAGGTACAGATTAGTTTGGATAATGCTGTTGAAGCATATTATGCAGATTTTGCCAAGCAAGAAAAGATGATGTTTGTTACTATGGATGCTTCTAATCTTAGTAATGTACCAACATTTGAGCAGCTCAAAAATATGGATATTGATTCTATATTACGAATATTTAGTCATGAGAGATATAAACATCTTGACAATATAGTTATTGATGCTAGAGTAGAAGGGCTTGAGTATCCCAAAGAATCCATTGATTCCTTATTAAAATCTACACAATCAACTATGAGAGCACAATTTGCAAAATTCAAAAATGAAACAAAACAATATAATGATAGTATACGCTTGTTTAATGAAATATCATCTTTATATATTTCTATTTCCGAAGATTCTTTGAACTTTAAGAAGCTAAGAATGTTTTTTGACACAGAATTGGATCGAAAGAAAATTGAAATTCCATATCGTTTGCAACTTTCTGTTAACAAAAAAGTGATTGGAGAAATTGGAGATGATACACTTCCAGAAGAAACTTTGCAAACGTATTCAAAATCTGCCTACCAAAAGCCTGGAGAAAAATTGGGTCTTCGCTTTGCAAACATTTCTAAAGCCGTTTGGAAAAAGAGCATGTTTGGCATTTTGTTATCTACATTGCTTTCGTTAGCAATTATTAGTTCTCTATTGTATTTATTGCGAATTATCCGTCGTCAGAAACAATTGGCTGAGATCAAAAATGATTTGATCAGTAATATTACACACGAATTTAAAACACCGATTACTACCATCTCTACAGCATTGGAAGCCATTCAACATTTTGAAGCTATCAAAGATCCTGAAAAGACACAGAAATATTTATCCATCTCAGATAAACAATTGAAAAAATTGCATGTAATGGTGGAGAAATTATTGGAGACAGCTACCCTTGACAGTGAAAAATTATTGTTGAAGAAAGAAAGTGTTGACGTCGTTGATTTTGTTCAAAAAGTAACCAAAAAACAACGTACACTTTCAAGCGAGAAAACACTTTCGTTTCGAAGTAATGTAGAAAGTCTATTAACAGATATTGATCCTTTCCATTTTGAAAATGCTATTACAAATTTGATTGATAATGCACTTAAATATGGTGGCGACACTGTGGAAGTGAATGTAACCAAAGTATTGGAAACTATTGAAATTACCGTTTCCGACAATGGGAACGCTATTGACAAATCGCAACGAGAAAAGATTTTTGATAAGTTTTATAGAATTCCGAAAGGAAATACACACGACGTCAAAGGTTTTGGAATTGGATTGTATTACACCAAAAAGATTATTGAAAAACACAACGGAACGATTCAATTGGTTCCAAACGCCAATCATACTATTTTTAAAATTACGCTGCTATCATGACAAGAAATACGATAAAATTACTTTTGGCAGAAGACGAACCTGCTTTAGGACAGATTGTGAAAGAAACCTTAGAATCACGTGATTTTGAAGTATTTTTGTGTGAAAATGGAGAAGAGGCGTATAAAGTATATCAGGAAGTACAACCAGAAATTTTGGTTTTGGATGTTATGATGCCAAAGAAAGATGGTTTTACATTAGCGCGAGAAATTCGCCAAGAAAATTCAACAATTCCTATCATATTTTTAACAGCTAAATCGCAAGTAAAAGATGTGGTAGAAGGTTTTCAATACGGCGGAAACGACTATTTGAAAAAACCGTTTAGCATGGAAGAATTGATTGTGCGTATACATGCGTTATTAAATCGAATTCATTTAAAACAAGATCATACACAAATTCCGATTGGAAATTACACCTTCAATCATACACAACAGCAACTTATTTGGGAAGATACTTCTGTACAATTAACACATCGGGAATCTGCTTTGCTATTTCATTTATCTGAAAAACGAAATGCAGTTTTAGACAGAACATTTATTCTCAACAAACTTTGGGGCGATGATGACTTTTTTAATGCTCGTAGTATGGATGTTTTTATCTCCAAACTTCGTAAAAAACTAAAAAACGATCCTGAAATTCAGATTGTGAATGTACGTGGTTTTGGATATAAGTTGATTTGCTAATTTTTAGATTTTTAAACCTGTTAGACTTGTCTTGTAAGAATAATACAGCAAAATACCAAAAAAACAAAACTTACTATCAGTATCTCGAAAAAATGAGCCTCTTAATCAAGATATATTCTAGTTAATTGAAATATTGAAAGTCCCTAAAAGCGCATAAAAATAAGGGTTCATTTTTCTTTTCTTAGAGTAAATTGATACTTGATATATTTGTAATTATAAATTAAAAAAAGCATTAACGTAGACATTTTACACATACTACTAATATGATTAAATTCAAAAAAGGGTAATACATAAAATCATAGAGTATTTCTGAAAGACCAAATTGATATAAAAGCTGAGACCATCAGTGATACCTAGATAAGCATATACCATGGAAAACGGATGTTAAAAACACAACACAAATATATTCAACAAAGAAAAAGAAAAGCTTTTCCAAATTATATCAAGCCAACATGAACTTTAAGCATGGTTCAGAGATGTGCATCATCTTGTAAATGATTTACAACATTATTTGGATGAATGTTGTTATCGCTTTAAAAAGAAACTCTGTTAAAGAAAGTATTTTTGACAACTTCTTGAATAAAATGTTCAATACGGCACTATATCTAGACAAAAATATTGGTAACCAAACACATAAGTTAAAAAGAGAATTAGCCATTTTATCAATTTTTATAAAACAGCATTTGAAAAAAGTAATCATTGTCGAGGATATACTTTTAATAGAAAAAGTACCCAAAACAAAAAGCTAGAGTATTAAGTTTGTTGCAAATAATGGTTTTCCAACTTATGAAAGTGATTTAGGATTGACTATGCAAATTGATGCATTTTGGAACGGAAGTGTGGAAGATTTCGAAGAAGATAATATTAATATGCCCTACGGGAAATAAAAGAGCCAAAAGATTAGCTAAAAGATAGTGATTTGGGTGGGTAAACTCAAGGACTTCAAGACTACATCAAAAATTTGAGAAAAAATAATCTAAATGCTGAAATTTTCATAATTTAGGAAGAAAATTAAGATAAAAATAATGATCATAAGAACTAATGAAATATTTAATATTAATACTTTTTTCAACAGTAGTAACAGCTCAAAATATAACTATTGAAACTTATGTAAATAATTTTTTTTACTGGGGTATTTCAAATCCGATAACAGTTAGTGTAGATGGTTATGATCATAATAGTTTTCAGCTTAAAACTGATAATGGATCAGTAGAAAGAATTGAGGGCAACAATTTTTCTATTAGTCCAAAAAAAACAGGAAATTTAAAAATTTCTGTTTATGATGAATCAAATACTAAAATCGCAGAAAAGACAATGCATGTTTTAGATTTGAGATTCAAAGCGATTTTACGTATGTCTTATGATGAAAAAGATAATCCAATTTTAAAGAGATCTAGAGGGATTAAAATAGTAGTTGATCACCCAACAATAACTTTAAGTATAAATCCGACCATAAAATATCAGATTTTGATTTTACGCGGGGAGAGTATTATTTTTGACATATATCATGAAAGTTCTTTATTTAATGATGAAATAAAGAAAAAGCTACTCAACTGTCAATCTGGTGATATTTTAATAATCCGCGATATTACTATCTCTTCAACAAATGACGAGGAAATAAGATTATCTGATCTAAGTTTTAAAATTTAAGTAACTCTAACACTACAAATTAATTCCTAGTAAGATAGGACTACTGTAAAAGTAAATAACAGAGCTGTTTTTTGGTGTAGCTTTTTTGCATAATAAAATTTGCGTTGAAAACACGAATTTCATAATAAGAAAGGATCATATTTAGTAAGTTTTACTGCTATAAAGTAAAAGGTTCCTTGGACTCTCGTTGTACTTTCCAAATCGTTTTTAAGGCTTTACTAATATACATCGAAATGGGTATTTATAAAATGATAGTCAAATCTGAGTGTTTGCTTTTTTTAAGAAAAAGCGAGCTTTTACAGCTCGCTTTTTTTTTGATCCTATCCTGCAGATTCACATTCAGATGGAACACCACCAGTAAAGCTTCTACTTGTGTATGGCTCGTATGGCTCGGCTGGTGGACCAGAAGGACAATCTCTTGAACAATCACAACGACTTCCTGAAATTCCTCCAACTAGGTCATTTCTCAATTGTACTGCATCAAAACTAGAGATAGCTCTCTTATTTAGTTGCAGACTTTTTAAGTTTCTTTTTTTCATAATAAAAAAATTTATGGTTTATGCATGTAAGTTCACATAGTGAATATTTGTTACCCAATCCAACCTTTTTTTTTTAAACACATTATCTAATAGCCAAAAATAACAAAAACTCACCCAAGATTATAAGCTCAACACTCATAAAGAATACTAGATAATAAATAGTACAATACATATGTGTAAAGTACTTACTGGCGCACGCATCCTTTGTGAAAAAAATTAGAACTATATCATATGAAAACACTAAAAACAGCTCAACAGCCAGACAAGCTATCCAAAAGTTATAAATATTCAGATTTTAAGAAACCATCAATAATAGAAGATATTTCTCTTCAATTGGCTGAAAGCATTCAAATCTTCTATCAAAAAAAAACGACTTCAAAACTCTGAGGCTAATTTTTTGTCATTTTTTAAGTAATAAATTTTTATGTGGAAATAATACTAATCTTGAATTCTTACATAAAAATAGTTCAGAAGCAATCGTAGTAACAGAAGAAATCAATACATTTTCAAATTGACAGATAGTTTCTACAACTATGGCGCATTTTTTTGTAATTTGCCATTTATGAAGCGTTTGATTCTTTTTTCTCTTTTGTTTTGTTCGATGTTTGTTTTCGGTCAAAAATCTATCACAGCAACGTTACAACATCAAGATAGTTTGGTTGTGGATCGTTTTGTAGCCATGGATAATTTTGGTGCTTTATATGTGATTCAGAATAATATTTTAATCAAAAGAAAAGATGGAAAAGAATGGCAATACAATAATTTACAGTTAGGAAAAATTACATCTGTTGACATTCTAAATCCGCTAAAAATCACCTTGTTTTATGAAGATTTTAATACCGTTATTGTGTTAGATAATACGCTGAATGAAATCAAACGTATTGACTTTAATATTACAGGCGAGTTCAAAAATCTTGCGGCAGCAACTACGGCAAACGATCGAAATTTTTGGATTTTTGATACCAACACTCAACAATTGGAAGTGTTTAATTATGTTCAAGAAAAAACACCTGTTCAAAATTTACCAATTCCAGAAAAATTCATCACACTAAAAAGTAATTACAATTTTTGTCGCGTATTGACAGAAACCACCTTGTATCTATATAATATCTACGGAAGTTTACTATCGCAAAAACTATTAGCTGGTGTAACAGATTTTGACATGACGAATGAGGAAGTCATTTTTTTAAAAGACAAACAGCTATATTTTACTAGCAATGACGACATTTATCTTATAAATTTGCCGTCTGAAAGAATTGCTATAAAACAGTTTTCGCTTCACGATGATATCTTGTATATTTACGACGGAGTTATCTTGTATCAATTCCAATTCAAAAAACCAACTAAAGAATAAATAGAACGAATATTTTTTAGAATCGATTATAAAATCCAATAGTCTGATTTTAAAGCAAACACCTAATCACAGAATCACATGCATGTTGCAATTGCAGGAAACATAGGCGCAGGAAAAACAACGCTCACAAAATTATTAGCAAAACATTATAATTGGGAACCACATTTTGAAGATGTAGTTGACAATCCATATTTGGATGATTTTTATACACAAATGGAACGTTGGAGTTTTAACCTTCAAATTTATTTCTTAAATAGTCGTTTTAGGCAGGTTTTACAAATCCGAGAAAGCGGAAAAAAGATCATTCAAGATCGTACTATTTATGAAGATGCTCATATTTTCGCTCCAAATTTACACGCGATGGGATTAATGACGAATCGCGATTATGAAAACTATCAATCTCTTTTTGAATTGATGCAAAAGTTGGTTGATGCGCCTGATTTATTGATTTATTTGCGCGCAGATATTTCAACATTAGTAGCACAAATTCACAAACGCGGACGCGATTATGAAAATTCAATTAGTATTGACTACTTAAGCCGATTGAATGAACGCTATGAGGCTTGGATTTCACAGTATACGCAAGGAAAATTATTGATAATTGACGTGGACGACTTGGATTTTGTAGACAATCCAGAAGATTTAGGAAGTGTTATTAATAAGATTGACGCAGAAATTCACGGGTTGTTCTAAACACAAATTTTCTAAAAATACAAAAGCCATTCTGTTGAGAATGGCTTTCTTTTTTACTGTGCTTCTAGCAACCTGTATGACACGTTCTACAGTGTAATGGATCAGAAAGCGGATGTGCATTGGTAATGCAATTTCCACAAGTTTGTCCACTACAATTGTTGGTATACGTTCCGCCGCTTCCGCTTCCGCCACCAGTATCACAGTTTACATCTTCCGTTTCGAATGGAGGAAATTTTCCTCCGAGGATGTTTGACAAATTAGATACATTCATTTTTCCTAATGACAATTTGCTTTCAAACTTCTTTTTTTTCATGGTGTAATATTTTGTGGTTAATAAATACACATAAGGTATATATTTTAAAAGCTGCTTATTTTGGGTTTCACCATAAGATGTATACGTATATACTTGAAAAAAGAGGTGTTTTGCCCAAAATTGTTTAATTTTCTAAAAAATCACTTGTCATCTCTATGTTCAACTTTCTTAAAGGATTTACGGATCATCATAAAAAAGCGATTGCCAAGCTATATGTAGCATCTAATTTTTCAGTGTATGATTTGGAAACTGAATTGCAGTCTTTTTATAAAAAAACTTCCCAAAATGAATTGACATTTAAAAGAATTACGAATGGTTTTACTGTAGATGTTGACATTCAAAATATTACTAAAAAGGAAATTATTACAACGACACGTTTACAGTTGTTGCAAAATGAAACCATTATTTATGTAGTTGCAGAACACATTGAAATTGATCTTTCTTCGTATCAAGAGACCAAAAAAGAGGCTAATTTTGACATGCGAAAACAAACTTTTTTTAAACATCTTCAACACTATTTGCTAAGACTACAAGACGATCATTTGTACGCGCTAAAAAATCTGGAACAACTTCCTTTTGTTACTTCCATAGATTTGGAGACACAAAATTTCATTTTTCATGTACTACAAGAAGAAGAATATATTCTCAGTATTTTGGGCGTAAGTGAAGTGAATATTGATACCGAAAAGTATCCCAAACTGGCAACATGGCATTTCGTATTGACTTCTGATCGTGTTTTTTTACTAGGAAAAGATGCAGAGCGTAATTTCTTTGTCGTGAATGTTTCTAGCGAAAACTTTTCTATTCAAGAAAGAACAGGGAAAGATTTGATTAGCTCAGAAAAGATATCGTTCTATACAGAATTTATGAACGATACTGTATATACACAATTGCTCCCTGTAGTAACCGCCAAAGGAAATCGTTTAGGTATTTTTGGTGATGTTTTGGCTAACAAATACCATAAAAAAGAACCGCATTTACAATTAGCTTCTCACCTATTTCAATTGCAAAGTATAACTTCAGATTTGCTCATAAATGAACTCAAAGCAGATTTGATTCCGTACTTAAAACGCTTGAAAGTTGTACATGAACAAAAAGAAGCTATTTTAAAAGTATTTGCTAAACATACTATTCATAAAAGTTTTGGTTTCAATCTCGTTCAAGTTGTAACGGATTGGCAACTTCCACTCTCTGAACAACGAAAGTTATTGGCTATTTTACAACCGTTTCAAGCAAAAGGATTTACCACACATACGATTTCTTTTCATGAACATGTACATACATTGTTTATTGAAACGGAGAAGAACGCAGAACGTATATTTGAGTTCAATTTGAACTTTGCAAAACATTTGAAAAATGCGAAACGATTTTCGGATGCAATTTCTATATACAGAATGATTTATGCATCGCTTCCAGATGATAGTATTACCGATTTGTTACCAACAAAAACCACAAATATTTTTAATGGTGAAGGCGGTCGCCAATTGAAAGTTACCATTTTAGAAGCGATTTTGGAGATGCAACAAGAATTAAACGAAGATATTTCTGAAGCTATTCATGCATTGGCAGAATTGCAGCCGTTGGTTATGACAAGAATAGAAGCATTAATTATACATGAAAGTCAGCAGCACAAAGCAGTCATCATTAAAGAAATATTGCAAGCACAAACATTGACAATTGAAAATAATATTCCTGAAAATTCGTATCAACCCATAGAAAAAAAGGAAATTCTACAAGAAGTCGTACCAAGTTGTTTTAAAAAAGCAAAAGGTTTTTTTGACGCTATGAACAATTTTATTGCCGCTTTAAATCCTCCAGATTATGAAGCTGTTATTTCTTTTTCTGATCGTTTAAACACAGAAAATCATCCTGAAATTTTGCAACGTATTACTGCAATTTGCAATGCTTTACAAATGGAGATTCCAGAATGCTATATTGGACGAGGGACGTATGCCAATGCTGTAATTGGTGTAGAAGGGAAACCTTCCTTTTTGATTATTGGCAACGATTTTTTAAATCCAAAAAGTATTCGGTATTTAGAACCAAATGCTTTGGTATTTTTGATTACGATAGAGTTGGCGCACATGTATTTTGAACACTCAAAAATTACCGCCACCGATGTTTGGCGTGGCGCAGCTGATAAAGGATTTAGTTTGGTAAATATGTTGTTAACCGTACTGCCTTTTGCAGGAAATATTGGAACTATTTTTGGAAATGTTTCGGATATAGAAAAGTATGGAAATATCCTGCAACGTGTAGAGCAAGTAGCCAATGTTGCTGAAAAAGGAAAAGAAGTAAAGGAGTTAAGCGAAAAATACAATTTGAATCCTTTTAGCAAAAAAGCAGCAACTGCAGATAGTTCTCAAAACCTTTTGATTACTTCCCGTTTGATGGAGATTGTTGCCGATAAAGTTGCCTTACTTTTTTGTAATGATTTAAAAGCTGCCGCGAAAGGCTTATTAGTTGGCACCAAATTTTATGAAGACTACCATCCGTTAATCCATCAACATGGAATACAAACTTTTCTATCACAAACGAATGCCAAAGATGAGTTCATGCATCAGGAGTTAATCATTCGTTTGAAGAGTCTGTGTAGTTTCTATTTGTCAGATACCTTTGAAGCTTTAAAACAACAATTACATTCCTCTTAAAACTGTATACATTTGAAAGATTCCTCAACACAATTAGACGAACCGTATTTGCTAACTATTGAAGAAGTAGTTCATGAAAAATTAAAACTTTTAGGTCTTAAAGATGGAGACACATTAATTGATTTAGGTTGTGGTGATGCCAGAACATTAATTGCTGCAACTAGGCTTGCAGACATTCGTTGTATTGGCTATGAAATTTTACCAAAAGCCTTAGCAACTGCCAAGAGCAACATAGAAGCCTCTGGACTTACAGAGCGTGTTGAAATTATTGAAAAAGATTTTTTGGAAGCGGATGTTTCTAAAGCCACAGCATTGATTTTATACCTAACACGAAACTCTTTAGGACAACTATCCCTAAAACTCGAAAATGAGCTTCCAAAAGGCACTAGAGTCATTACTCATGATTTTGATATTCCTGCATGGAAAGCTGAAAAAGTCATTAAATTTAAGTCTAAAGAAGCATTTTGGTTTACCTTTTATGTGTATTGCGTTAAATAATATTAACGCGCATTTTTCTTTAAACCATTTTTGTTCAGAAGAATTAAAAACATTCCGATACCAAATCCGCTAAAAAGTCCTCCAAAATGCCCAGCATTGTCAGTTCCTGCTGAAAATATTCCTAGCAAGAGACTTATTCCTCCAAACAAACCAAGCAACATCCAAAAATGAGAGCGATCGTATTTTGGAATTATTTTAAAAATTAAAAACGCTAACAACAAACCATACAATCCAAAAATAGCTCCTGAAGCTCCTACACTTACTGTGTTTTCATGCCAATAAATGCTCGCTAAACTTGCCAAAATCCCACAAACAATATAGATAAATACTAGTTTTACAGGACCAAGTATCTTTTCTAAAGAAACACCTCCTAAACCTATCCCAAATATATTTAAAAGCAAATGCATTAATCCTGCATGAATAAACGTTGATGTAAACAATCGCCAATACTCACCATGTAAGACTTCGGGCCTTCTGTTTCCTCCTATTTCTAACAATTCTTGTGGTGTTGGAGAGATAATATTTAATCCTGCAAAAATCATCCCTAGAAAAACAATCATATTTGCTAAAATTAATATTGCGGTTCCTTTGTATTCTCCTCTAGGATTTAAAAACACTAACAAATCTTTTAGATCATCTTCTTTTAAAGGCTTCTTCTGTCTATATCTTACCAATTCTTTTTTATCAATTTTCGGAATTACAATCATGATAAATATGATAAAAGAACCAATAGCTAATGATCCAAAAAACCAAGGAAGAGACGTTTTAAATCGTTCTTCAAAAGCTTTTTTATGTGGAATTAGGATGATTTGTTCTTTAAGTATTTTTACTGGATAATTTTCTTTGATTGCATTAAAAAAAACCATCTTTATCATCAGAATATCCTAATTTTTCAAAATAGTTGACATCATGAAAATCGTATGAATTGAATTGCTTTCTAGAAACTTTTATAAAACTTCTATACGCTTTATTTTTCCTACTTTCATTGCTTCTATTACTAATGTCTATGGAATATTTTACACCATACCAAATATTCTCTGCAGATTGAAAAGGAGTTGCAAAGTATAAGTAAAAGTCTAAATGTTCATTATGGCGACCTGAAACCCTTGCTGTTACATAAGAAGAACTTTCATATTCATCAACTTTAAAGTTTTCTATTTTAAAGTATTTTTCATTTTTTAAATTTTTGATTTCTGAAATGTCAGCTACTTTTTTTAAGTCATAGGCGCTTCTAATAAGGTAATCTTGACTTGTGCATAATGGAAGAACTATAGCGATAGCCATTGCGAATTGATATGCAAAATATCCATTACCTCTTTCACCACGAATATTAAGGATTCTAACTCTTTTACGAAGGAAAACAATGATTACAATAATAGTAAGTGCAATTGGTACCCAAAAGCTAAGTAATTTTTCTTTGAAGGGAAGTATTCCGAGTTGTATATCAAACAACCAACGAAAAATTCCATATAATAAAATGGTTCCTATAGCTACTAGCAAAAAAGGAAGAAATACTTCTCTAATTTTTATGTTGAGATCTTTCATCTATATAAATAACGGGGAATTAAATGTGGGATGTTTTTCTTATGATCAACATAAGTTTAGTAGTTTTTACACATCTAATGTTACAGCAAACTATGATTAACTAGGAGTTTTATACTATTTTGAATTGTTAAAATTTATTTTCACTAAAAAAAGCCGCAATCTTTCGATTACGGCTTCTTGTAAAAAAATATGTCGGTTTTTTATAGATTTTCTTCTTTCATTGTAACTACATTCAATGCAACCTCAGCTTCATTGGCTTCTTGTACATTTACTTGAATTACATTTTTATCAACTTCTTCAGACATTGCATGATCTTCTCCTGTATGTCCTCCTAAGATTGGAGCAATTACCAATCCAATTAAACATGTTAATTTGATTAAGATGTTCATTGATGGACCAGAAGTATCTTTGAATGGATCTCCAACAGTATCACCTGTTACAGCTGCTTTGTGTGCGTCAGAACCTTTATATGTCATTTCTCCGTTGATTTCAACTCCAGCTTCAAATGATTTTTTAGCGTTATCCCAAGCTCCACCAGCGTTGTTTTGGAAGATTGCCCAAAGTACACCACTTACTGTAACTCCTGCCATATATCCACCTAGCATTTCTGCGATAGCTTTGTTTTCCATTCCGAATGCTAATGGTACAAACGCAATTGCTAATGGGAATCCGATAGTTAACAATCCAGGTAACATCATTTCTTTTAAAGATGCTTTTGTAGAAATTGCTACACATTTGTCATATTCTGGTTTCCCAGTACCTTCCATAATTCCAGCTATTTCTTTGAACTGACGACGTACTTCGTATACCATTTCCATTGCTGCTTTACCTACTGCATTCATTGCTAACGCTGAAAATACTACAGGAACCATTCCTCCGACAAATAACATTGCTAATACTGGCGCTTTAAAAATGTTAATTCCGTCAATTTCAGTAAAGGTTACATAAGCTGCAAATAATGCTAACGATGTTAAGGCTGCAGACGCAATAGCGAATCCTTTTCCTGTTGCTGCTGTTGTATTACCAACTGAGTCTAAGATATCTGTACGCTCACGTACAATTGGATCTTGCTCACTCATTTCAGCAATTCCTCCTGCGTTATCTGCAATTGGACCAAATGCATCAATTGCCAACTGCATAGCAGTCGTTGCCATCATAGCCGAAGCTGCCATAGCAACTCCATAGAATCCTGCAAATGCATACGATGCCCAAATTGCCGCAGCAAATAATAATACAGATGCGAATGTAGAAATCATTCCTGTTGCTAAACCAGCAATAATGTTGGTTCCTGCTCCTGTACTTGATTTTTGTACAATTTCTAAGATTGGTTTTTTACCTAATCCTGTATAATATTCTGTTACAGCAGAAATAACTCCACCTACAAATAGTCCAACTAAGGTAGCATAGAATACACGCATTGCAGAAATATCAACTTTTCCTTCTCCAAAGAACTCCATTTTCATCGTCTCTGGAAGCATGTATGTACATAATGCAAAACAAGCCACTGCCACCAATACAATTGACGTCCAGTTTCCGACATTCAACGCACCCATAACTTGTGCTTCTTTAGCATCGTTATTTTTAATTTTCACTAACATCGTTCCGATCACAGAAATGATGATTCCTGCACCAGCGATTGCAACTGGCAATAATACAGGTCCAATTCCACCAAATCCTTCGTTTACGATATTTCCTCCCATATCCTTAATGATGTAGTTTCCTAATACCATTGCTGCTAATACCGTAGCAACGTAGGAACCAAATAAATCGGCTCCCATTCCGGCAACGTCTCCTACATTATCTCCTACGTTATCTGCAATTGTAGCTGGGTTACGTGGATCATCTTCTGGAATCCCTGCTTCTACTTTTCCTACTAAATCGGCACCAACATCAGCTGCTTTTGTGTAGATTCCTCCACCAACACGTGCAAATAATGCGATAGATTCAGCTCCGAGTGAGAATCCTGCTAATGTTTCTAGTACAACAGTCATGTCACCTGTATTCGTCCAAGTTCCTCCCATAAAGTAGTGGAAGAATATTAGGAAGAAGGCTGTTAAACCTAAAACAGCTAAACCAGCTACTCCAAGTCCCATTACGGTTCCTCCTCCAAATGATATTTTTAAAGCATTCGGTAAACTTGTACGTGCTGCTTGTGTTGTTCTAACGTTCGTTTTAGTAGCGATTTTCATTCCTATATTTCCTGCATACGCTGAAAATACGGCTCCGAAAATAAATGCGATTACGATCATCCAATGCGTTGTTGGGACAATAAATGAAACTCCTGCTAGTGCTGCACTTACTACAAGTACAAATATTCCTAACAGACGATATTCAGCATTTAAGAAAGCCAATGCTCCTTCGTAGATATGATCCGAGATCTCTTTCATTGTTCCATCGCCTGCATCTTGTTTCATTACCCAAGATTTCTTGACAAGCATGTAGATTAAGCCTAGTGCTGCTGCAGCTAGTGGCATGTAAATCATCATTGATTCCATATTGTATTTTGTTTGGTTTGTTAATTTGAGGCATAAATGTAACAAAATCAAGCAGAAAAAAAAACCTTCTAAATCGCTTTAGAAGGTTTTTTATGAATTATTTATTTTGTAAGAAACTTTTAAATAGTAAAGTCGCCATTTGTTTTGTGTTCACTAGCTTCATAACGCGCAATACATTTATCTACAATTTCATACGCTTCTTCGGCATTTCCCCAACCACCAACATCAACTTTTTTCTTTTCTAAATCTTTATATACTTGGAAAAAGTGTGTAATTTCTTTGATTCTGTGCGGATTTAAGTCTTCAATATCTTTATAGTTATTCCAAATTGGATCACTTACAGGAACACACACGATTTTTTCATCTGGTCCTTTTTCATCTGCCATGTGGAATACACCAATTGGTTTTACTTCCATTACACACATTGGAAACGTAGGTTCTGTTCCTAAAACTAATACATCTAATGGATCGCCATCTAATGCTAATGTTTCTGGAATAAACCCATAATCACCTGGATACATCATAGAAGAGAACAACATTCTATCGAATCGAATCTTCTTTAAATCAAAGTCATATTCATATTTATTTCTACTTCCTTTTGGAATTTCTATCAGTGCATCAAAAGTTACTCTTTCTTTCGCTGTCATATCGTCAATTATTATGCATTTTTCTTAAAACGGCTGCAAATTTAGGCAAAACACTTTGACTGACCAATGAAGTAGCTTTAATATTTTATTAGATTTTCATCATTATTATGTAACAATACATTATTTCTCCGTACAATTAAGATATACGTGTTTAAATTCGATCTAAATCACATATCAAAAAAAGTATAAATTACAGTAACTAACTCTGAATAAACTATTAAACAAAGCTATTACTTGCATAAATTTTCCACTTTTTTTAATAGAATTTTTGTAGTAATTATAGACTATCATTTAAGTTTTCATAAATGAATCTACTCCTTTTTATATTTTAGCAAAAAAAGCTTTAGAATATTTTAGTATTAAAACGCGTTTTTGTTTGATCATTTACTAAATGAATGTGTTCGTTCGTTTCGATTTTTTTTAATTTTACACTAAACGTAAAAACCATTATTCATAAAATTTATGTTGATTTCCCCTATGATGAGAATGTACTGTTTGGTCGTTTTCTTGCTGACAGGATTTTGTTTGTCTGCGCAAGAGAACACTTTTAAAATTCCAGATTCTTTGAAAACAAAATCCTTTGAAGAACTCAAGAAACAGTTTTATAATTATGAGTATAAAGATTTGGTCATTACACAAACGTATGCGCAGGCAATGCTTGAGTTAGCATTACGAAACAATAATGCATCTCAAATTCATCAAGCAGAACATTATACCGCAAGAATTTCTACTTCATTAGGGAAAAAAGAGAAAGCGTTAAAATTTATAGAGAAAGCTCTTTTACATAGCCAACAGGTCAATGACAGCGTATATGTCATAAAAAACTTATACTTAAACGGTAAGATTTATGCTGATTATGGTGAGTATGAAAAAGCGATTGATTATTATGTAACCGTTTGTGATTTGCTAAAAAATGATCCAGATCAGACAAAGTATCACATGATTTCACATAATATCGCATTGATAAAAAATCAAATTGGTGATGTTAGAAATGCTGTAGAACGTTCTAAAAAAAACTTACACTATTTTCAGTCACAAGGATCAACTGCTTCCCATAAAAATATAATAAACAGTTATTTACTTTTAGTGAGTGCTTACAGTAAACTTGCGATAAAAAATCAAATCAAGCCATTACGTAAAAAAGTATATTTAGATTCTTCCATGATTTATATTAATGAAAGTATCGATAAAACGATTCAATATAATGACAAGGAAGCTTATATAATTTTGCTAGTAAGTAAAGGCATTAATTATTATGAACTTGAGCAATACGATCGTTCGTTAAAAAATTTAAACGAGGCAGAACAGCTAAGTAATAGGGATAATATTTTTGTAAAACTTCCTATGATTCATTTGTTTCAAGGAAAAGCCTACTATAATTTAGGTCAATACGACAATGCTATTTTATATTCAGAAAAAGCAACCGCAGCTTCTAAAAATTATGAAATAGATTTACCATATTTTCAAGAAATTTTAATACTGTTGGCAAAATCACACGAGCAAGTTGGTGATACAGCAAATGCTATTAAATACTATAAACTCTTTTCAAAAAAGCATGAGCAAAATGATTTATTAAAAAATCAAAATAATAAAACACTTTATGAAAAATATGATATTCCTTCACTAGAAAATAAAATTAAGAGCCTTGAAAATAAAACAGATGAAATAGGCACCAAATACAAGTATGTTAAGTATATAGCTTGGTCATTGATATGTTTATTATTAGCCTTTGTTTTCTATTATACCAAAAGACAATATCAATATAAAAGACGATTTGAAAAATTATTAGTTCAAATTGACACTTTAGAAAAGAAGCAGCAAGAAAGCTTACAAAAAGAAGATTCAAAATCAGAAGTTGACACAAAAGAAACGACTAAAAAACAACCAAAAATTGCAGATGAAAAAGTGGTTGAAATTTTGAATCGTTTGAAAAGATTTGAAGAAAAAGAGCAATTTCTAAGCAACAAATGCACTCTTAACTATGTTGCCAAAAAAGTAAAAACCAATAGCACTTATTTTTCTATTGTTTTACAAAAGCACAAAAAGAAAAAATTTGTACAATACATATCAGATTTACGGATAGAATACGCTTTACAACGATTAAAAAATGACTCTATATTTCGTTCATTTGACGTGAAATCAATAGCGAAAGAAGTAGGTTTTAATACTTCCGAATCATTTTCAAAAGCTTTTAAAAAACGAACTGGCATCTACCCTTCCTTCTTCATAAAAAACCTTGACAAACTGAAAGTTAACTCATAAAAAAACACGTCTATTTTTTAAAAAACAGACTTATTATCTTTGGGTAAAACCATACTTTTAATGTATTTTGGAGACATAACTTAAGAAATTTATTAATTCGTATTAGTATGAAAAAACAAAGAAAATTGTCATTAAAAAAAGTAAACATTGCCCATATTAATTATGCCCAACTTTTAATAGGAGGTGGTGGACACACAAATAATTCGTTCAATTGTGCTTCTGAACCAACAGATCCTTTAATTACTTGCGTTGCTTCTGTAGATATGGCAGAAACTTGTAAGGTTTGTAAAACAGATAATACCAGAGGAAACGGTTCTATATAATTCTATAACTATTATTAATCATAGATTACGAAGAAAAGAAAGAAACTATCATTAAAAAAAGTAAATATCGCTCCTATTAATTACTTAAAGATCATTAGATGAGGCATAGATCAAGTAACTCTGGACCCCAATGATTTCTATACTGTGTCTCAGTCTACTGACCCACGTACTGATTGCGAAGCAACTGTTACAAAGACAACCTATCCTTTAACGCTACCTGAAACATGCACTCCTACTACTGCTAGAAGAGGAAATGGTTCTATCTGAGTTAGAAATTTCAAAAAAAACCAATTAGTTACAATATACGCGAGTCTGAAATGTCATGATCTTATTCGTTGTATACTGTAATTCTTTTTTAGACTCTTTCCTAAGCCTCTCAGCGATTTCTTATTCGTCATCATAACTGTAATTCAAACAGTCTACTCACATTCCACATAGTTTTAATTTTAGGAATCATATTCACTGTTATTTTATTAAATTGGCACTATTATTGATAAATCTTTATTATATTTCCTACCACTAATTACAAAGATTTATTTATATTACAACCAATATTATATATTTCATATTCTAAGCTTTATGCGGTTTTCTTTATCCCCTAAATTCATTCACCAGTTTATCTTATTATGCATATTTACTTTTTCTAGTATTGTTTTTTCCCAGGCACAGGAGAAGGATTCGTTGGATCAATATTCTTTTGGCGAACTTAGATTAAAATTCAATACAACGCAATTTAAAAATCATAAACTCGCTAGGCTTTATGCAAATAAACTTTTAGCTATTTCTACTAGCAACAACGATTCTTTAGGTACTATCACAGCATACAATAAACTTTCATCACTTGAAAGTCAGTTAGGAAATACCACAAAAGCGCTAAGGTATGTTGATAAAGCTATTTCTATCGCTAAGCAAAACCCAAAGTATATAGTTTCAGAGATCTATTCATATTACACAAAAGCTATACTACTTCATTACTTGGGGCAATATAAAAAATCATTTAAATATTATATAACTGTATATGATTATTACAAAAAAATAGGTGAAGATGTAACAATGAATAGTATTTCCTTAAGCATTGCTTTAATTAAGAGTAACCTAGGTGATTACGAAACTTCTGTAGAGCTACTATCTAAGTGTTTAGATTCTTATGAAAACACTCCTGAAATTGATAGAAGCAAAAAATTTTCAGAGGACTATAAAGTTTCTGTCTTGTTAGGTTTAAGTAGCGCTTATGTGAAATATGCCATAAAAAATACGAATAAAAAAGATTCATTGATAAACATCGCTTCTGAATACAATGTAAAAGGTCTTAAAAGCTCAATACAGCAAAAGAACAAATACTACGAAATTGATTTTATTATAAATACGGGAATCATAGAGGAAGAACGTGGTAATTATCAAAAAGCAGTTGATGAACTAAACAAAGCCTCCAATCAAATGTTTGACTACAAAGAGCTAAGCTCACTAACTGCTCTTTATTACCACAAAGGAAAATGCTATAAAGGATTAAATCAAATTGATGATGCTATCGTGTATTTCAAAAAAGCAGATTCTATTTCTGCAAAAAACAGTAGTAATTTCCGAATGCTGCAAGGTGCTTATTATTCTCTAATAGAAATATATAAAGAACGAAAAGACACAAAAAACGAAATAAAATACTTAAACCTTTATATTGAGAATGAACGAATTAATAAGCAAATTTCCCAAGAAGTACGTGATGACATTCATACACTTTACGATATAGATCGCTTTAAAGAAAAAATAGCATCTATAAACAATTCACGCACAAGAGCGATCGTTATAATTGGTATACTATTAACTATATTAATTCTATTATTTATCTTTTACAACAGACAGCAAAAGAAAAATAAACTTGCCTTTAAAAAATTACTACAAGATTTAGAGGACAAGCAAAAAGAACCCATACTCAATGATCAAAAAAGTGCAAAGAAAATCGCTATCGATGATGAAAAAGTAGTACAAGTTATAAAAGCTTTGGATAAGTTTGAAGAAAAAGAATGGTTTCGAAATAAAAATTGTGATTTGGCTTTTGTTGCTAAAAAAGCAAAAACGAACAAGACCTATTTATCCAAAATAATTCATGAACACAAACAACTAAAATTTATTGACTATATCCGGAACTTACGTATTAATTATGCCTTAGAAAGACTAAAGGACGATTCTGTATTTCGCTCTTATGATATCAAATCTATTGCGGAAGAATCAGGATTTAAGTCTTCCGACATGTTCTCAAGAGCCTTTGTAAAAAACACCGGCATTTATCCGTCCTATTATATCAAAAACATCAATAAAATCAATACTTAAGAAGATATTGAAACACTCTACAATTGTCGTATTCTAGCCATATTTTCTTTGTAATAGATACTTCAATATGTATTTTTACAGTCTAAATTTTAAAACTATATCGCAATGAAAAAACAAAAAAAATTAAATCTTAAAAAGATAAAAATCGCAAGTATCAATACTACGAACAGAATCAAAGGTGGGCTTACAATGGGTTGTAATACCAATAATACATGTCCAAAATCTGATTCATGTATTGATGAGTTAACAGAGGAATGTACTTCTAATGTAGTTACAGATTGTGTTACTTTAACCACTAAACCTCCTACACATCATTGTAACGGAATTCCATCAGATGACTGTAATGGGATAACAGCAGCATGTGGTGACTAATTTTTTGATTTTAAAATAAAATTTACAGCCTGTATCGCCCAATGCAGGCTTTTTTAATACCCTAAAACCTAATTATATTGCTTTTAGCAAATAACCTCAGAGTATGTCATTATTGTACAACCTTCCTGATTAGTGTTACAGTCTGCTGTTAATACATTTACTATACCCCCACAGGTATTTGTTGGACATGCAGTATCATGCGTTGGACAACAGATTCCAAAAGGAACACAAGAGATGGTTTCTGGTTGCTTAGAACCTCAGTTAATGTTTTGTGCTCCATTTAAATTTGATACTGATTTCTTGTTAAGTAATAAACTTTTTAGATTTTGTTTTTTCATAATATTTGAGTTTTCATTCGTATTTCTGAAACCAAAACTAGAAGCAAAAAATAGCCTATCCAACAAAAGGAATCGACTATTAGACAATAATCGATTGTGGGAGCAGTTTGTATTTACTGTGATATACAAGTCTTTAATAAAGTTTTCAAAAAATAGTCTCAAAAATCCCATTGGTCTTTATTTTATTAGATTTGTATGATTATTGATGTAACATGATACTATTTCCTATTACAAATAGTATATCAATAATTTATTTACATTATAACTTTATGCGCTTTATAATTACCTCAGCCTTTTTAAAGCTAGTACTGCTTTTTCTTATTTATACAACAACACACACTTTTTATGCACAAGAAGAGCTGGAAGTCGATTCGTTGGCGAAGTATTCTGAAACTGAATTAATCAAAAAATACCATAATTCTTTGGATTCTAACATCCATAAAGCAGTTATTTATTCTGATCAATTATTTAAAAATGCACTTTCAAATAATAACCAAATAAAACTTCATAGAGCATTCAAACGAAAAGCCGTTTTAGAGAGCAAATTTGGAAATTATGAAAAATCTCATGAATATATTGACAAAGCTAAAGAAATAGCAAGTGAAAAATTAAAAGATTCGTTTTTAGAAATCAGTTGTGTATATTTAAAAGGAAAGATTTTTTACGAGTTTGGAAAATATGATGAAGCATTTGAACATTATACAACTGCCTTGGAGTTTTATAGTTTGAATAACAAATTCATGGCGAATGTTACCTCGCATGCCATTGCCTTAATCAAAAATGAACTTGGTGATCAAAAAGGGGCCATCAAAATATTAAAGAAAAATTACAAAGCCTATAAAGCAGCCAACGAAGAGGAAATTAAAAATTTCAGCTCTTCTTTTCAAATAAACACATTACTCGCGATATGTGACACTTATATTCGATTTGCTGTAGATAATAATAACATTACTGAAAAAAAGATTTATTTAGATTCTGCTCTAACATATAATGAAATTGGTATGAAAGAAGCCAATAGAATAAACGATGATTACGCGATTCCACTTTTTACTGCTGAAAAAGGAATTATTAATACAGAGTTAGGAAACTATGAAGAAGCGATCAAACTAATTAATACTTCCTCAGAAGTTATTCTAAAAGAAGGTATCAAAGGTTGGTTACCACCTATATTTTACTATAAAGGCCTTACCTATCATAAACTTGGAAACGATCAACAAGCCATTAAGTCTTTAAAAAAGGCAGATTCTGTTTCTCAAAAGAATGCCATAAACTATCCAATACTGCAGCGCACCTATTATTTACTTAGTAAAATCTACAAAGAACGAAATGATAAAGAGAATAAGTCAAAGTATCTAGATCTTTACATGGAAAATGATCAGGTTAATGAGCGTATTACAGGAACCGTACGTAGCGACATTCATGAAAAATATGATATTAGAAAATTAAACAATGACCTTAAAGAATTAAATAAAACCAATGAGGAAAACAAAGCAAATTATAATATAGCATTGATTATTATTTTCATATTAGCTTTTCTTTTCATTATTTATTGGTTTTACAATAAAAGCAGACAACGACAAAATAAAGCGAAATTCGATAGACTTTTAAAAGAACTAGCTAAGAGAAAAGAAACTAATAATTTAGTTACTACAAAAAATGAGAAGCCAAGATCTACGCTAACTATAGATGAGGAAAAAGTTCGACATATTCTTACTGCTTTAGATAAGTTTGAGCAAAAGAAACAGTTTTTGGACATTAACTGTGATTTGGCTTTTGTAGCTAAAAAAGTAAAAACCAATAAAGCGTATTTATCAAAAGTGATTCATTCAGAAAAGCAGCAAAAGTTTATCAAATACATTACCAATTTACGTATCAATTATGCCTTAGAAAAATTAAAGGAAGACAAGCTTTTCCGATCTTATGATATCAAATCTATTGCTTCAGAATTAGGTTTTAAATCGCCAGATTCCTTCTCCAGAGCCTTTAAAAACAAAACTGGTATCTATCCGTCCTATTATATTAAAAACATCAATAAAATCAATAGCTCAGAAGACATTTAAAAACCTTTAATTCGATAATTAAAGGTCATTTTGTTTTGTTATAATAAATCAGCCCACTACTTTCGAACTCACTAAAACATATTGCCATGAAGAAACAAAAAAAATTAAATTTAGGAAAGATTAAAATTGCTGGAATCAATAACGTCCATACATTATTTGGTGGAGCAACAACTCATTGTCAATCTACCGATACACAACCGGCAGAAGCCACTTGCGGATGTACACAACCACATGTAAATACATGTGGACAATCTACACCTGCAAATATCTGTGGGACATTGCAAACAAGAGCGGAAACAGATCATTGTACAGATACAAGAGATGGCAATCCCGTTTTGTAATTACAGTATTCCTCTGAATCAAAAGAAAAAAGCCGCAATTAAAAATTGCGGCTTTTATTTATACTGTATCAACTTTTAGAAATGGAATCCAAAAGCTCCTGTGACTCCAAATTGGCGTGCATCAATATTATTCTTGTAGTTTCCTCTAAAGTTAAAATCGATTCTAAAGACTTTAAAGATGTTTCCAATTCCTAATGAATATTCCCAATATATCTCTTTGTTTGGCGCAATTCCATCAGGCGTAATGCTTCTGAATGGTAAACTTTGAAAAGCTGGAACATTCATTGCTACATTGTCATCTGATATTTGTCCCCAAACTCCGCGAATTCCAACAATCTCACGCAAGTTTAGTTTACGCAACAACGGGATTCTAGAGAAAATACGTCCGTTAAAATTGTGTTCTATATGTAAAGAAGCGTAAGTATCTGTCACAAACTCATAAAAGTTCAACTGAGAAAAGGTGTTATGAATGGAGAAATACGCTTGGTTTCCTGGCACTACATTTAATAAACTTAATGGAACAGTTCCAAAGGTTTTCCCAGCTTCAAACGTGGTGAATGTACGTCCAAAACCTCCAACTTGGAAAGGTTGTCTATAAAACAACTGTACTCTTGAATAGTTGAAATCACTATTCAATAAACCTTCTACTCCACGACTATAGTTCAAATAAATTCTTGGAAAATCATCATTTACCACTTTACGCTCTACACCATGACGAATGGTTTTTCTCCCAGGTGTCATATCAATGGAGAAATTCACCTCCGATTGTACTAAACGATCATTAATTCCTGTTGGTGATTGCGGGTCAATATATGAGAGACTAAAGGTTTCTGGAGAAGCAGATCGCATGGTTTTATAGGAACTTCCCAAGCGCATGGTGATATTTTTCCATGGTTCCATTTCTACCGCTAACGTAGATAAATTGATATTGGTGAGTCGATCACTATTACCAGAAGCAAATAATGCAGATGATGCAAAACTTCTTCCCAATACATTATCATTTACGGTTAAACTCACTCCTGTTTGTTCTACATCTCGCCGATTTCCTGCGGAAACAATCAATCTATTTTTAGGATCAAGAAGCCACTTTCCAGAAATTCCGTATTTGAAACGATTGTCTTTAAAACCATAGGCTCCATAACCTTCTATACGCCATTTATCATTTGGCCCAAAGTAGGTTCGTCCTCCAGCACGTACCCTAATTCCTTCAACATCATTGAATCCAAATGTAGAAAAGATAGGTCCGTAATCAATATTATATTTATCAAATTCTACATATCCAGAAGCTAAAATCGAAGCTAAATTGTATAAACGTTTGAATTTTGGAACAGTTTTAAGCGTATCTAGCATTTTATACACGCCTTTTTCGTCCTTGTTCAGCTTTTCCATTCGATTTTCTGCCCAAAACTCATCACTGCGTTCGTAAATTTCTTCATTAAACGGATTAATTTCTTCCGCATAAAATTTGGCAGGTTTCTCTTCATCAAAAACATAATTATCATACAATGTAGTACGCTTTCCGTAAACTCCTTTTGATTTTTCTTTTTTGTTTAAAGCAAAATCAGAAAGCATATAATCACGCTTCAACAAGAACACAGAATCATTTAGCACTTCAAATTCTTGTTCAATATAAATTTCTTTTACCCAGTTGATATTAGCACTTTTACTTGCTCTTAGGTTGATTTTTTTAATAGCAAACGTAGAATCATTTACCCAAAAATCGCCTTTAAATGTAAGCTCGTTTTTTCGTCTTGGATAATAAATAATATTGTAGCAAAGTTTGTCATCAATATAAGCTGTATCTGTCAAAACGTAATTATAGGTATTAATTCCTGTACGCGATAATGGACTTGTAAAACTCTTATCAAAAAACTTTAAATAATTATCATAAATATCATAGTCCGCATACAAATCTTTGATAAAAGACGTAATCGTTTCATTACTACTAAATCCAGAATTTTTATTTCCAATTAAATCTTCTTTTTGCTTATTTCTATCATTATCTCCATATACTTTGGAAACCGCTTCATTAATAAAAATTGGTAAATATGTTTTTCCTGTAATACTTGAAGTATCAATTTCTTTGAAGATAAATTCCATTCCACGAAATAGTCTACTTTTCATCATTGCACTGTCGATGGTATTCAAGTCAAACTCTACTTTTTCGTACTTATCATATGCATACTGTTTGAATTGACGGACTCCATTAAAGCGTTTTCGCTTCCAAATTTTACGAAGAATATCGATCGCAGGATTGTTCTTTTTGGGTTGTTTTCCAGAAACAAGTACCACTGCTTTCAACTTTTCACCTTCTTCCAAGGTGATTTCCATTTTATAAGTGACTTTTTTTGTCAATGTTACTTCTTTAGTAGCATATCCTACAAAAGAAAAGACGACTGTTTTATATGTTTTATCGGATTCGAGATAAAAGCGACCATCTTCATTACTAATAGTTCCTTCTATTGAATTCTTAAATACCACATTGGCAAAAGGTACGGGTTCTCCTGATGAATCTTTAATTACTCCGCTCACTTTTGTTTGCGCAAAACCTGTGTAACAGAATAAGATAGCTAAAAAACAATATACTGTAGTCTTCAAATCTTAATCTTTTTTAAAAACAAAAACTTCATCAACAAACATGCCGATGAAGTTTTTATAATGTTAAAAGTACATATTTACTTGTACATAACTTTTTTTACTGCATTGATAACGTCATTTTTATTAGGCAGCCATTCCTCTAATAATACTGGAGAATATGGTGCTGGTGTATCGGCTGTATTTATTTTTTGAATTGGTGCATCTAAGTAATCAAATGCCTGCGCTTGTACTTGATATACAATTTCTGTAGAAACATTTCCAAATGGCCAAGCTTCTTCTAAAATTACCAATCTATTTGTTTTCTTTACTGAGTTTAAAATGGCATCATGATCCATTGGACGCACTGTACGTAAATCAATAACTTCACAAGAAATTCCTTCTTTAGCTAACTCATCTGCAGCTTTGTACGCTTCTTTGATAATTTTCCCAAAAGAAACAATTGTTACGTCTGTACCTTCACGTTTAATGTCTGCAACACCTAATGGAATTGTGTATTCTCCTTCTGGAACTTCACCTTTATCACCATACATTTGCTCAGATTCCATAAAAATTACTGGATCGTCATCTCTGATCGCTGATTTTAATAATCCTTTAGCATCATAAGGATTTGAAGGAACAACTACTTTCAATCCAGGACAGTTAGCATACCAACTCTCAAATGCTTGTGAATGCGTTGCTGCTAATTGTCCAGCAGAAGCTGTAGGTCCACGGAAAACAATTGGAATGTTTAATTGTCCTCCAGACATTTGACGCATTTTTGCAGCATTATTTATAATTTGATCAATTCCAACTAATGAAAAGTTGAAAGTCATGAATTCGACAATTGGGCGGTTTCCGTTCATCGCTGAACCTACACCTATTCCTGCAAAACCAAGTTCTGCAATAGGAGTGTCAATCACTCTATCAGCTCCAAACTCGTCAAGCATTCCTTTAGAAGCTTTGTATGCTCCATTGTATTCGGCAACTTCTTCTCCCATTAGGTAAATGCTTTCATCTGCGCGCATTTCTTCGCTCATAGCTTCAGCTACCGCTTCTCTAAACTGTATTGTTCTCATACAATTATTATTGTTTTAAAAAAGTGAAAAACAAAAATAACAATTAATTCTAAAAATGATAATTAGAGTTGTAAACATTTCACAAAGAAGAACCTTTTTATGATTTATTTAGTAAAACCATAAAACCATTGAAAATCTTCTTGATTTTTGGCTTCCAAAAACGTTAAAATTTACGGGCTTCTATCTTTAGATGCTTTTATTGTAAAAGATACACAATCAAACTTCTATCGATTTTAAGAAAATTCTCTTAAATGCAAACACAATCAAAATTTATTAGCATAAAATTATGATGAATTCCACCTAAAAACGTCTAAAAATTATTGATAATTGAAAAAAAACGAACAAATGTAAAAAATAATTGAATTTTACTATGCGTGCATAGTATTTTTAGAGAAATATTCTGTATATTCGTAGAAAATTTAAATTTCAATTCAAAACATATAAATTTCATGAAAATATTAGTATGTATTAGTCATGTACCAGATACCACTTCAAAGATCAATTTTACGGATGGAGATACTAAATTTGATACCAATGGTGTGCAGTTTGTAATTAACCCAAATGATGAGTTTGGTTTAACACGTGCAATGTGGTTTAAAGAAAAACAAAGTGCATCTGTAGATGTAGTAAATGTAGGAGGTGCTGAAACAGAACCAACGCTACGTAAAGCCTTAGCAATTGGAGCAGATAAAGCAATTCGTGTAAATGCGGAAGCAACAGACGGATTTTTTGTTGCAAAACAATTAGCTGCCGTTGTTAAAGATGGCGGATACGATTTAGTAATCGCAGGAAGAGAATCTATTGATTACAATGGAGGAATGGTTCCAGGAATGTTAGCAGAATTAACTGGAGCTAATTTTGTAAATACTTGTATTGGTTTAGAAATTGATGGTACTGCTGCCAAAGCTGTTCGTGAAATTGATGGAGGAAAAGAAACTTCTAGCACTTCACTACCATTAGTAATTGCAGGACAAAAAGGATTGGTTGAAGAAAGTGATCTTCGTATTCCAAACATGAGAGGAATTATGATGGCTCGTAAAAAACCATTAACTGTAATTGATGCTGTTGATACTAGCAAAGAAACAACAGCTATGAAATTTGAGAAGCCTGCACCAAAAGGAGCTGTAAAGTTAGTAGATGCAGGAAACATTGATGAATTAGTAAACTTATTGCACAACGAAGCAAAAGTGATTTAATCATCTTTTTAATGTTTCATTATTTAATCTCTTAAATTAAAAAATTATGTCAGTTTTAGTATATACAGAATCAGATCAAGGAAAATTTAAAAAAGCAGCTTTTGAAGTTGCTTCATATGCAAAAGAAGTTGCAAATCAATTAGGAACTTCAGTGACAGCTGTTGCTATTAATGCAGATGACACTAACGAGTTAGGAAAGTATGGTGTTGACAAAGTATTGAATGTATCTACAGATGCACTTAAAGACTTTAATGCAAAAGCGTATGCATCTACATTACAACAAGCTGCTGCTAGCGAAGATGCTAAAGTAGTTATCGTTAGTTCTAGTGCAGACAGCAAATCATTAGCACCAATTTTAGCGGTAAACTTAAATGCAGGATATGCTTCAAATGTAGTCGCTGCTCCAGAAAGCACAAGTCCTTTTACCGTAAAAAGAACTGCTTTTACAAACAAAGCCTTCAATATGACAGAGATCAGCTCCGATGTTAAAATTGTTGGTGTTTCTAACAATTCTTTCGGATTAGTAGAAAATTCAGGTGCTGCTGCTTCTGAAGCTTTTGCTCCAAACTTAGATGATTCTTTATTTGGTGTTAAAATAGATTCAGTAGATAAAGTAACAGGAAAAGTAACCATTGCCGATGCAGATGTAGTAGTTTCTGCTGGTAGAGGATTAAAAGGTCCTGAAAATTGGGGAATGGTTGAAGAATTAGCTGATGTTTTAGGGGCTGCTACCGCATGTTCAAAACCAGTTTCTGACTTAGGATGGAGACCTCACGGTGAGCACGTAGGTCAAACAGGAAAGCCCGTTGCATCAAACTTGTACATTGCTATTGGAATCTCTGGAGCGATTCAGCATTTAGCAGGAATCAACGCTTCTAAAGTAAAAGTTGTGATCAATACAGACCCAGAAGCTCCTTTCTTCAAAGCTGCTGATTATGGAGTTGTAGGAGACGCTTTTGAAGTAGTTCCACAGCTTATTGAAAAATTGAAAGAATTTAAAGCGAATAACGCATAATTTTTGTTAAATTGTGCCCAACTAAGGGCTGTCTAAAATTGGAAATCCCTTTTTAGACAGCCTTTTTTTATGTGAATGCATTTTCAGAGACAAATGAGTTTAGTAAAACTAAATATTAAGGGAATTTCATACAGCCAAACGCAAAACGGAGCCTACGCGTTAATATTGAATGAAGTTGATGGAGACCGAAAACTACCAATCGTAATTGGTGCTTTTGAAGCACAATCAATTGCCATAGCCCTTGAAAAAGAGATCAAACCTCCAAGACCACTTACCCATGATCTTTTCAAAAATTTTGCAGATCGGTTTGATGTGGTTGTCAAGCAAGTAATTATTCATAAACTTGTAGATGGGGTATTTTATTCAAGTATTATTTGCGAACGCGACAAGATTGAAGAAATTATTGATGCACGTACCTCAGACGCTATTGCGTTGGCACTTCGCTTTGATGCTCCAATTTTTACATATAAAACTATCTTAGATAAAGCTGGCATTTTCTTAAAACTCACTTCAAAAGAGGAGGATGAAGAAAACGAGAAAGAAAGCATTGTTGTAGAGGAATTGTTTACAGATGAGGATGAAGATATGGATACTGTAGAAAGTGTTGCCGATAATACTTTAAAAACATTATCGCTTCAAGAATTATACAATATGCTAGACGGCGCTGTGGCAGATGAAGACTACGAGAAAGCAGCCAGACTTCGAGATGAAATCTCTCATAGAGAGCAAGACAAAAAATAAAACACCTAATCAAATGCAGAAATTTGTAGCAAGTATTATTACAGTATTCTGTGTGCTTTTTAATTTAAGCGCTCAAGAAACTGGAATTGATGGAACGTGGAATTTTAGTGGTATCCTAAACGCTCAAAGTGAAAGTGTTGTTCCTATCATTGATGCAGACAAACTTACTTTTCAAACATGTGAATTTGAATATCAACTCGCAGCAAAAGACAATTTAAAGGCCAGCGGAAATTATATTCATCAAAACAACTTATTGGTTTTTTATTATAATCAACCCAAAGACACAATTCGTAAATATAAGATCAGTGAGTTGACAGATTCTACCTTAGTATTTAAGGAAAAAGGTATTTCATATCATTTTACCAAAGAAAAAGCAGAAAAAAGCACTGGTACTAACTGGCAACTTTCTAGCAATATCATATACGAAGATCCAGCTAAATATCCTGATAGCATAAAACAAATAGTTGAATTTACAAAAGGAGTAGATTTTCTATCACTCAATGATAATGGATCGTATGAAAACATTTTTGATAAAAACTACAACAAAGGATATTGGTTACGCAACAACAACTTAATTGTATTTAAGCAAAAAGCACCTCAAAACATTGATGTGTATTTTGAAATTGTTAAAGAAACAAAACAAGAACTCGTCTTAAAAAAAGGAGGAAATCAAATCTATAAGTTTATCTCTTCAAACCATCCAGATTATGTTTCTATAAAAAAAGAAAAAACTGAGATTAAAGCCAGTGAAGGAATGTCATTTTCAAGCATTTGGCGTGGCGCACTCGGAATGCTTTCACTTATCTTGATAGCATTTTTATTTAGCAAAAACAGAAAAGCTATCAATTGGAAAACCGTTGGTATTGGGCTTACTGTACAGTTATTGATTGCTGTAGCTGTGTTGAAAGTTGATTTCGTAAAAACAATTTTTGAAAGTGTAGGACAAGTATTTATTAATATACTAGATTACACCAAAGCTGGAAGTGAATTTTTGTTCAGTGGCGTAATGGATGTAAGCTCTTATGGGTTCATATTTGCCTTTCAAGTGTTGCCAACTATCATCTTTTTCTCTGCACTAACTTCTGTATTATTTTACTTAGGAATTATTCAAAAAATAGTACGTGGCATGGCTATGGTATTGACTAAAATTCTTGGAATTTCTGGTGCGGAAAGTTTATCTGTTGCTGGAAATATCTTTTTAGGACAAACTGAAGCGCCTTTACTTATAAAAGCATACTTAGAAAAAATGACTCGTTCGGAAATCTTACTTGTCATGGTTGGAGGAATGGCCACAGTAGCTGGTGCTGTATTGGCAGCTTATATCGGATTTTTAGGTGGTGATGACCCTGCAGAACGCCTTTTTTATGCAAAACATTTATTGGCAGCTTCTGTAATGGCAGCACCTGGAGCAATTGTCATTTCTAAAATTCTATATCCTCAAACCGAAAAAATTAATAATGATGTAGAAGTTTCACAAGAAAAAATTGGTTCAAATATTTTAGATGCTATTTCTAACGGAACCACCGAAGGTTTAAAACTAGCCGTAAATGTGGGTGCAATGTTACTCGTATTTGTTGCATTTATTGCGATGATTAATGGAATCTTTGGATGGATTGGTGATGTAACATCCTTAAATGCTTGGATGGCTGAAAACACGGCTTACCCGCGTTTTTCACTAGAAGCAATTTTAGGAACGATATTTTCACCATTAATGTGGTTGATTGGTGTAGCAAGTGATGATATGATGCAAATGGGACAGCTATTAGGTGTAAAATTAGCCGCTAGTGAATTTATTGGATACATTCAATTATCTGGAATGATCAATCCTGAAAATGCTGGTCATTTAATCTACAATAAATCTATAATAATGGCAACCTATATGCTATGTGGTTTTGCTAACTTTGCTTCTATTGGAATCCAAATTGGAGGAATTGGGTCGCTTGCTCCTGGGCAACGAAAAACACTCTCTGAATTTGGAATGAAAGCCTTAATTGGAGGTACTATAGCTTCTTTAATATCAGCAACAATAGCAGGAATGATTATTGGCTAAACATAGTTAATAACATATTGATAAAATACAAACGCTTCGGTTTAAAATCGGAGCGTTTTTTTTATTTTTACACACTACAAAATTGTATCGCATCACTATAAAAAAGAAATCATCATGAGACAGTATTTAGATCTTGTAAAACATGTATTAGAACACGGAAATGAAAAAGGAGATCGTACAGGAACTGGAACGAAAAGTGTTTTTGGCTATCAAATGCGTTTTGACCTCAGCGAAGGTTTCCCTATGGTAACGACTAAAAAATTACATTTAAAGTCAATTATTCATGAATTGTTATGGTTTATTAAAGGCGATACAAATGTAAAATATTTACAAGATAATGGTGTGCGTATTTGGAATGAATGGGCAGATGAAAATGGTGATTTAGGTCCAGTTTACGGACATCAATGGCGTAACTGGAATAGTGAAAGCCTTGATCAGTTAGCAGAAGTTATTGAGACTCTGAAAAGCAATCCAAATAGCAGACGCATGTTGGTTTCAGCATGGAATCCTAGTGTGTTGCCAAATACGAATGTTTCTTTTAGTGAAAATGTAGCCAACGGAAAAGCTGCGTTACCGCCATGTCATGCCTTTTTTCAGTTTTATGTAGCCGATGGAAAGTTATCTTGTCAATTATACCAAAGAAGTGCTGATGTATTCTTAGGCGTTCCGTTTAATATTGCTTCGTATGCCTTATTGACCATGATGATGGCACAAGTATGTGGTTATGAAGCTGGAGATTTTGTACATACATTTGGTGATGCACATATTTACAGTAATCATTTTGAACAAGTGGAACTACAATTAACTCGTGAACCATATCCGCTTCCAACTATGAAAATCAATCCAGAAGTAAAAAGTATTTTCGATTTTACTTTTGAAGATTTTGAATTGGTAAATTATCAGCATCATCCGCATATAAAAGGAGCTGTAGCTATTTAACTTTAGTGTTTTGTAATATTTTCATTTTTATCTATGTCTTTTTCCTTAAAAAATATGCTTAGCATATCAATATGCTTTTTTACATTATTGATAAGTGCACAAACAAAAAAGTCCAAAAAAGTTATACCAGAATCTACCGTAATAGAAGGCTGCCAATATGAAGAAGATGTATATGAATGCTCTAAAGAAAAACTACGTCGTTCTATTTTTCAATATCTAAAACCTTCAGATGCTATTTTAATTGCGAATAGTACTAAAAAAGACACCATTTTTGTAAATGTAGAGTTTGCTACTGATTCTGTTGGAAAAGTTGATAAAGAACGTTCCTCGCTAACATTTCATGAAACTGAAATGAAACCTTTCAAAGTTGAAACATCTTCATCTGCTGTAGACTTTCAAATTGAATTAGCTCCTATATCGCAAAAACAAACTTGCTATATCAGCAATCACTTATTCCTTAAGATTGATCGAAAAAATAATGTCTTTATCCCTTTGTATGACTACAAACCCAAACGAGTCCCTTTTTCGGGACCAGAAGTTGGCGTAATTTACCCAGGATGTAAAAAAGCAAAAAACAATGAAGAGCGAAAGCGTTGTATGGCGACTAAAATCTCTGAATTTGTTGCAAAAAACTACAATACAAGATTGGGTAAAAAATTAGATTTGAAAGGTATTCAAAAAATTTATGTTGTTTTTAAAATCAACACACAAGGAAAAGTTGTTGAAATCCGATCTAGAGCACCACATCCTGATTTAGAAAAAGAAGCCATTAGAGTTGTTAGAAGACTGCCTAGAATGAAACCTGCACTTATTGAAAATACTCCAATTAGTGTAAATTACACACTGCCAATCGTTTTTAATGTGGATCGTAAAAAATCAAGAAAGGAAAAAAGAAAAAAATGGTAACTCTCCTTTTATAAAATCAATTGCTCACAAGAAAATAACAAAAATTACGGTATTTTACCATTATGATTTGTAACTTATGTATTCACACGATTGATGTTGTATGATATTATTAGATTTCAAAAAAAATTATATTCTAGATAATGGTTTTGTGCAATTGCGTCCGTTGCATGCAGACGATTTTGGACATTTACTTCCCTACTCTTTACAGGAGCCTGAATTGTGGAAATATTCGTTAACACCTGCTCACGGTGAAGATAATTTACGTAATTATATTGCTAAAGCTATGGAAGGGCGCGTTGAAGAAACCGCTTATCCATTTATTGTGTATGATAAACGTTTTAACACCTATGCTGGTTCAACACGATTTTACGATTTTCAGCAAAAACACCAAACAGTTTCACTTGGATATACTTGGTATGGACAAGATTTTCAGGGAACTGGCCTCAATAAGAACTGTAAATTTTTATTGCTACAATTTGCTTTTGAACATATGAAAGTGCAACGTGTAGAGTTTAGAGCAGACAACAAGAATAAACGAAGTATAGCCGCTATGAAAAGTATAGGCTGTACAGAAGAAGGTATTTTGCGAAGTAATTGCGCAGCTCCGAATGGGAGACGTGACAGCATTATACTTAGCATTCTTCGATACGAATGGTTTAGTCGCGTAAAGCGAGAATTATTGAAAAATTTATAAAAATAAAAAAGACCTTCTAAATACATATAGAAGGCCTTTTTAAAAGTGTCAAAATCTGATTATAAACTCAAAACTCCGTTTTCTGCAGCTGCAAAATCATTCCATTTGTATGCATCTGCTTCTTCATCGTTTTTGTAAATTCCATCTACTACATAACGGAACTCATATTCAGTATCTTTTTCCAAATCAACTGTTCCTTTAAAAGTTCCATTTTTTAACTTCTTTAAGCTCGTTGCTTCCGTATTCCACTCATTAAAATTTCCTACTACAGAAACTGTTTCTGCTTCTTTGGCAGCAACACTAAAGGTTACTTTACAAAGAGGTTTACTTTTTAAATATTGTTTTTTAATTGCCATAATTTCAAGTATTTAATAAGGTCAAATGTAAATAAGAATTTTTGGGAAACAAATGAAAGAATTCACAAAAATGTAAGAATTATCATTTTATTAAAAAAAGCCTTCTAAAATCATAAAGAATGAAAAAAACAAAGCCATAAAATAAAATATTTATAACAGTTTTTTAACAGCAATTTTGACTCATTTTCAACGATATCGATTGCGTAATTTTCTGACTGTATGTCCAGTAGTATACATTTCATTCATCTAAAAAAAGTGCAATTCATGGTAAAACTTCATCTTTTCATACGAACAGAATGTAGTATTCAAAAAAGAAAAGTATATTTATATCATCAAAAAAAAGTAAACATGAAAAAACTTATTATTCTTGGGTTAATGTGTTTAACCGTTCAATTTGGTTTTGCACAAAAATCCACTGATATGTCTTCTCCAAAAGTTTCTCCAAATGGAACAATGAACTATTCAGTAATGGATAATGCTCCACAATTATCAGGTTGTGAAAATGCAGGTACAGCTCAACAAAAAAATAAATGCACCTCAGACAAGATAGAAACCTTTATTCAAAATGCGATTAATAAAGATATTGCTCGTAATGTACTTGATACTACTAAGAATAACCTAGTGTATATTCGTTTTATAGTGACAAAACAAGGATCTGTAAAAAATGTAGGTGTCCGCACAAATAACCCTTCTCTCAAGAGAGAAATAATACGAATTGTTAAAACATTGCCTTCTTTTTCTAGTGGAACACATCAGGGAGTTAATGTCGATGTTTCATACGTAGTAAATCTTCAAGCAAATAAGTTACTCAAAAACGCTATTAAAAATTAGTAAACCCGTAATACATGTTCGCTAATAAAAAACAACAACCTACCACACAAATAGATCAAGAGCAATTAGCCCTTATAGAAACTGCCCAAAAGCGTATCAGACAAAAAAAACGTCTGTATTACCATTTTGTGGTGTTCGTAATTGGCTCCGCATTGCTTGTACTTATGAATGTTGTTTTAGGTTTAGGTGAAGATGTAATACTATTTGGAACTAATTGGTTTGTTTGGGCCGTATTTTTATGGCTATTTGCCTTCCTCTTTCACGCCTTTGACGTGTATATCACGAATAAGTTTATGAACAAAGAATGGGAAGCCAAGCAATTGGAAACTTTGGTTGCAAAACAAGAAGAGCGTATTGCAGAATTAAAACAAAAATTTATAGATCAAGAAACAAAGGTTGCTGAAGTACAAGTCAAAGCCGAATTAGCCAATGAGCCTGTTCCAGAAGTAATTGACCGTAGTAGTTTAACAATTATTGTGGCTGCTGCAGAAAATAATGTGATTGGAAAAGACAATCAATTGATTTGGCATTTGAGTGACGATTTGAAACGTTTTAAAAAACTTACTTCAGGACACCATATTATCATGGGGCGCAAAACTTTTGAAAGTTTCCCTAAGCCACTTCCTAATAGAACACATATTGTAATTACTCGACAAAAGAATTACAAAGCACCTAGAGGCGTTATTGTCGTTCATACCATGAAAGAAGCGGTAAGTGTTGCTACTATCGCTGACGCACATCCGTATGTAATTGGTGGTGGAGAAATCTACAAGCAAGCCATTCCGTTTGCAACAAAAATTGAGTTGACTCGTGTTCATAATGAATTTGAAGGTGATACATATTTTCCAGAAATTGATATGAAAGATTGGAAAGAGGTTTCAAACAAATTCAACAAGCAAGACGAAAAACACGACTACGAGTTCTCTTTTATTACCTATGAAAGAGTTTAAACGCTCATTCTCCGAAAATTCTTTACTTTTGCCAAACAATTAGAAATAAACACTTCTTCTTAAATGCATAAGAAGGTTTTTAAAGACTTAGATAATGAAAGCATACATATTTCCAGGGCAAGGTGCTCAATTTACAGGAATGGGATTAGACCTTTATGAGAACTCTGATGTAGCGCAACATCTTTTTGAAGATGCTAATCGCATTTTAGGATTTCACATTACCGATATAATGTTTGAAGGTTCTGTGGAAGATTTAAAGCAAACGAAAGTAACGCAACCTGCTATCTTTTTACATTCAGTCATTTTAAGTAAAGTTCTTGGAGACAAATTTCAACCAGAAATGGTTGCAGGACATTCATTAGGAGAACTATCTGCCCTAGTTGCTAACGGAGTATTAACGTTTGAAGATGGCTTGAAATTAGTTTCACAACGTGCTTTAGCTATGCAAAAAGCTTGTGAAATTCAACCAAGTACTATGGCAGCCGTTTTAGGTTTAGACAATGAAGTTGTTGAAAAAGTATGCGAAGAAACTGCAGGAATTGTGGTTGCTGCTAATTATAATTGCCCAGGACAAATTGTAATTTCGGGAGAAGTTAACGCAATCAATACAGCCTGTGAAACACTAAAAGAAGCTGGCGCAAGACGTGCATTGGTATTGCCTGTTGGTGGTGCTTTCCACTCTCCATTGATGGAACCTGCTCGCGAAGAATTGGCGGCAGCTATTGAAAATACAACCTTCAATACTCCAATTTGTCCAATATATCAAAATGTAACTACAACTGCAGTATCAGATCCTAGCGAGATAAAAAAGAATTTGATTTCGCAATTAACAGCTCCCGTAAAATGGACCCAATCTGTACAACAAATGATTGCAGATGGCGCTACTCACTTTACAGAAGTTGGTCCAGGAAAAGTATTGCAAGGATTGTTACGTAAAATTGATCGTTCTGTAACTACAGAAAGTGCGCTTTTGGAAACGGCTAAACAATAAGGATATGTCTAGGTCACTGCGAATGCTTTTTATTTTTGGATTGATTCTACTAAATGTGGGCTGCGATCAGTTTTCAAAATCTGTAGCAAGAACACATATTGATGCAACCGAACGCATTTCAGTGATTGGAGAATACGTAGTCCTTATGAAAACTGAAAATAAAGGTGCTTTTTTAGGTTTTCTATCTTCTATGGAAAGTCCTATTTTAAAAAGTATCTTTTTAATCATTCTTCCGATTTCCGTATTAATTTTTATTCTGCGAATGATTATTGTCAATACAGATTTAGATCGCTTTATGATCGTTGGTTTGTGTTGTATTGTAGGCGGCGGAATTGGAAACCTGTACGATCGTATTTTATATAGTTCAGTAACCGATTTTATGCATATTGATTTGGGAGGAATCTTTAAAACTGGTATTTTCAATATGGCAGATGTCTCTGTTATGCTCGGTACAGGATTACTGATTATCTCCTTTATTAAACGAAAAGAAATATCTTTATCATAAATTATAAAAACCTAGTGAGTGCTAGGTTTTTTTGTTATACATCAGTTCGTGATGTATAAACCATCCACATTACTTGCAATTGCGAGTTCATAGGAGGATTCCGTACAAACTTCAGCCTTTTCAAAATACTCAGAAGCTTGTATATGTAAATAGCTCGCATTAAAATAAGTTTTGCCATTAACAATCATCTTACCGGTTCTTTTCGTAATTTGTTTCACCTTGAATGTATATTTATTTCCAACTTCTAAAGTAGTCGTAATATAATCTGCTGGCGGAATGATATCTGATACAATTTTGAGGTATTTTTGATTTCCTTCAATGAAAATAAAGTGAAAATGCTCCGTACTATCTATTCTCACAACTTCCGCTTCTACAGTAAAATAACCATCTAATATGGCAAACTTATCTTCTAAGGAAATGGTTGCTTTTTGTGTTTTACAGGAGCTTAAAAATAGGAATGTGCACATTAACACAAATACTGTTCTCATGGTTTATTGCTTTTATGTGATAGCAATAAACTTGATTTTCACACAGTAGAAAAGTACTAATGAGTAAACCACGTCAATGAATTAGGTTACAGAAATACCAAAAAAACATGTCAAAACACTCATATTGAACATGTTGCAATGTTAACTACGGTATTCCCATACTAAAATACAAGCTGATTTTTACAACTTAAAAGTATTCTTAACCAAAAAACTTCTGAGACATGAAAAAAAGAGATGTAAAATCATTGAAGCTGCACAGGAGTTCCGTTTCAAATTTGAATACAGAAACTGTAAAAGGTGAAGTAAATTCCTTTATCAAATGTCCAACATTACAGAATCCGTCATGTACGTCATTTATTGATGCTTGTCCATCTGCTTGGGTATGCCCAACAGATATTCCTGAACTCTGTGTATTTACATAAACAATTTCATAAACCAAAAAACCTGAAATCATGAAAAAAAATAATGTAAAATCATTGAAGCTGCATAAGAGCTAAATTTCAAATTTAAGCAATACTACAAGAGGAGGAATTGAAGTTCCTATTCGTATTACAAAAATTAATCAGTGTGGCTCACAAATTGATGCCTGTCCATCCGCACTTGCTTGTCCATTTCAAGCAAACTACCAAATAACATTTGAAGTCAATTGTCAGACATTAAACAACATGTGTCCATCATTGAATTATCCTTGTCAATCATTGCCCGGATGTGCATAATTTATAATTAAAAAAGCAGGATTTTATTCCCGCTTTTTTAACTTGTTCTATATGCTTATTATCGTATTTTTTGCTCCCATTTCCACGCAGAAAGCATTGCTTCATCCAATGTTAATGTTGCCTTCCAACCTAAAATTGTATTTGCTTTAGTCGTATCAGCATAGGCAGAAATTACATCACCTTCTCGCTTTCCTACAATTTTATAGTTGAGCTGTTGCTTACTTACACGTTCAAAACTCTCGATGACTTCTAATACCGAACTTCCTTTTCCCGTTCCAATATTAAAGACTTCAAACGAAGTTTTATACGCATTATCAACTAGTCTTTTTAAAGCTATTACATGCGCTTTCGCAAGATCCACTACATGAATATAATCGCGAATGCAGGTACCATCTTCCGTTGGATAATCATTGCCAAAAACAGACAATTCGTTTCGTATTCCAATCGCAGTTTGTGTTATAAAAGGCACTAAATTTTGTGGAACACCATCTGGCAATTCACCTATTTCAGAACTTGGATGCGCTCCTATCGGATTAAAATAACGCAAAGAAATCACTTGCAGACCTTTTGCAATTTTAGCCGTATCTTTCAATATTTCCTCTCCAATTTGTTTGGTGTTTCCATACGGAGAAAACGCTTGCTGAACAGGCGCATTTTCAGAAATCGGCATCATTTCTGCTTGACCGTAAACCGTACATGAAGAACTGAAAATAAAAGAAATATCTTTTTTATGTTGAATTTGTTGTAAGACGGTGATTAATGTTGATAAATTATTTTCATAGTACAACAACGGATTCGTCACACTTTCTCCAACAGCTTTGCTTGCTGCAAAGTGAATAATTCCACTTATGTCATCATATTTTTGAAAGAATGTAATCGTAGCTTGTTTATCACGTAAATCTAATTCTTCAAATACTGGCATTATTCCAGTAATTCGCTCAATGCCTTGTAAAACATCTTTAGAAGAATTGGAAAGGTTGTCAATAATCACAACTTCGAATCCTGCCAATTGCAACTCTACCACAGTGTGTGAGCCAATATAGCCTAATCCTCCAGTTACTAGTATTTTTTTCAAATTTGAGTTTTGGTTTATGGTCGCTTTGGTTTTTGTTTATTTGTTTTGGCTCTTGGCTCTTGGCTCTTGGCTCTTAAACGATACTCTCTTTCATTATTTTAAACAAATACTCATCTATCCATTCACAAAATCTAACACCGTTTTTGTAATAAACGCTATTTGTTCATCATCTAATTCTGTGTGCATTGGTAATGAGATTACTTCCTTTACTAATTGATTCGTCACAGGAAAATCTGCTTCATTGTAACGTTCGTCTTTGTAAGCTTTTTGAGCGTGCAATGGAATTGGATAATATACTCCGCAAGGAATTCCGTTCTCGTTCAAATGTTTTACCAGTGCATCTCTATCTACATCAATGACGCGTAGTGTATATTGATGATACACATGGCAATTGCAATCGCCTTCTGCGGGATTACCACATAATTTCGTAGTCTTTGGAGTGATAATTTTGTCATTCCCTTTGAAAGCTTCTGTATATTTATGTGCTGCCATTTGACGTGCAGCATTGTATGCATCTAAATTTGGCAGTTTTGCTCGTAATACTGCTGCTTGAATAGAATCTAATCGAGAATTTACACCAACTACATCATGATGGTAACGTTTGTACATACCGTGATTTACAATTCCTCTGATCGTATGTGCCAAATCATCATCATTGGTAAAGATTGCTCCACCATCTCCATAACAACCTAAATTTTTGGAAGGAAAGAAAGAAGTTGAAGCTACATGACCAATTCCTCCAGCTTTTTTCACACTTCCGTCAGCAAATGTATAACTAGCTCCGATGGCTTGCGCATTATCTTCAATAACATATAAATCATGCTCTTTGGCTATTTCTAAAATAGCATCCATATTGGCACATTGTCCAAATAAATGCACAGGAACGATGGCTTTTGTTTTTGGTGTAATGGCTTTACGAACTGCTTCTGGATCAATATTGAATGAATCTTTTTCAACATCAACCAACACTGGTGTTAATTGCAATAATGCGATTACCTCAACAGTTGCTGCAAATGTAAAATCTGCTGTAATTACTTCATCACCTGGTTTCAACCCAAGTCCCATCATTGCTATTTGCAAAGCGTCTGTACCATTGGCACAAGGAATTACATGTTTTACATCTAAATATTCTTCCAATTCTTTTTGAAATGCGTGTACTTCGGGTCCGTTTATGAATGCTGAAGAAGCAATAACATCTAATACGGATTGATCAACTCGGTCTTTAATTTGTGCGTATTGACCTTTTAGATCGACCATTTGGATTTTCTTCATTCGTATCTTTCTTTTGTTCTAACAATATTACAAAATTGTACAACGATACCCAATGAATTTAAGGGAAAGAATGTATTTTAGCAGCAAACTCATTGCTTTTGTATTTTATCTACAACATATTGGTCCATATTGCAAGTTTCTTCCTTAGAATTATTGCAAAATTTAATACCAAACTTGGACTTTTTGTACATGGCAGAAAAACTATTTTTCAAACTTTAGCAGCTCAAATTTCTGCAACAGATAAAGTTATTTGGTTTCACACTGCTTCTTTAGGTGAGTACGAACAAGGTTTGCCTGTGCTGGAAGCGTTGAAGACAAAATATCCAAAGCATAAATTTGTATTGACGTTCTTTTCTCCTTCAGGATATGAGGTAAAAAAAAATAGCGATGTTGCTGATGTCATTACCTATTTACCGTTAGACACCAAAACAAATGCTCGTAAATTTATCAAGCTTGTTCATCCCGAACTTGTTGTGTTTGTAAAATATGAGTTTTGGCCAAATTATCTTGCTGAACTAAAAAAGCAACATATTCATACCATTTCCATTTCTACTATCTTTAGAAAATCACAAGTCTTTTTTAAGTTTTATGGTGGATGGATGCGAAAATCACTGCATGCATTTCAACATATTTTTGTACAGGATAAAACTTCTCAACAGCTTTTAAACAGTATTCATTATACCGATGTAACTATAAGTGGTGATACACGTTTTGACAGAGTTTTAGAAATTTTAGAACGTGATAATTCACTTTCTTTTATTAAAGAATTTAAAGATAATAAAACCACTATAGTTATAGGTAGTAGTTGGGCAGAGGACGAAGCTATTTTTGTCTCTTTTATCAATGTATCTACTGAAAATTGCAAGTATATCATTGCTCCACACAACATCAAACAACCAGAAATTCAAAAACTCAAAAGTAGCATCACAAAACCAAGCATTTTATTTTCCGAAAAGGAAAAATATACTGACTTGAGTCAATTTGATGTTTTTATTGTAGATACTATTGGAATCTTAACCAAAGTGTATAGTTACGCCGATATTGCCTACGTTGGCGGCGGCATGGGCAGCACAGGTCTACATAATACTTTAGAACCTGCTGTTTTTGGAATTCCTGTCGTTATTGGAAAAAATTATACTGGATTTAAAGAAGCGGAAGATTTAGTACAACTTGGCGGTGTACTTTCGATAAATTCTAAAGCTACTTTTCAACAAATTGTGCATCAATTACTTACTGATGCTGCTTACAAAACTTCTGTTGGTAATATCAACCACAAATATGTACATTCCAATGGCAATGCAAGCGAAAAAATTCTATCTTATCTTTCAAAGATTATAGCTCAATAGATACTTTGAGCATTCATTACCAAAAGGTTATTTCTTAAAAAATGTTAAAAATATGTTAACTGATTCTTTGTGAATGAGTAAAAGAAATCTTAACATTGTTGTATAATTAACAATAAATAGAAAAAAGAGATGAAAAAATTAGTTTTAAGAGCTTCATTAGTAGTAGCTTTAATGATCGGAATGACTTCTTGTGAAGAAGTAAAAAAAGAAGGTGACAAAGCCAAAGAAACTGGAAAAGAAATCGTAAAAGATGTAAAAGAAACTACGAAAGAAATAGCTAATGATGTAAAAGAAACTGCTACAGACATGGCTAATGATGTAAAAGATGGTACTGAAAACGCTGTTGAAAATGCAAAAGAAGGTGCTGAAGAAATGGTAAACGATCTAAAAGAAGGCGCTGAAAAAGCTGTGAACGACGTAAAAGATGCTGCTAAAAATAAAGTAGAAGATGCTAAAGACGCTGCTAAAAGCAAAATGGATGAAGCAAAAGATGCTGCCAATAAAAAAATGGATGATACTAAAAAAGCAGCAACAGACAAGATTAACAAAGTATCAGGAAACTAAGAAATTTAATTTTTTAGTATAAAATTAAAAAGCTTCTCTAATTAGAGAAGCTTTTGTTTTTACAATAACTATTTTGCTTGTTATCTATTTTTAACTCTTAGCAAATTGGATAAGTATTTGTATCAACTTCATTTGTATTTACACAACCTTGCTGCCACGTACGATCGCAATTAAAAACAGTTCTTAAGCATAAATTATTCCCATTTTGATCTACAATAGTACGAATACAAATTTTAATAGAATTCTGAGTACCTCCAACAATTCCTTGACTAGCATGCAAGTTAGAAATTGATTTTTTGTTTAATGATAAATTTTTTAAACTCTTTTTTTTCATGATAAAGTGTTTTTTAATTAAGATTTGAAAGTAAGAAATAAAACCTTTCAAATAAAGACTTTTAACATAAATGACTTTACTAAAATACATTTATTAAACAAAGAAAAAGGAATCAACACATAAAGCATTGATCACTTTTACATGTGAGTAATATAAAGGTTGTTTACTTCACAATCATCTTTTTAGTAACCATAATTTCTCCATCAGAAACTAAGCTATAGATAAACATTCCTTTACCTATTTCATTAGAGCTAATCACTACTTGCCCTTTTTGACTTGATAAGTTATAATCCCTCACAAATTTTCCAGACATATCAAAAACAGAAATTACGGCTCTTTTATTATCCGGAATTGTATAATTGATAGTTGTTTGGCTTGTAAAAGGGTTTGGTCTATTTTGATCCATAGAGAAACCTATTTCTTTATCTTCTTGGCTTCCGATACTATTCTTGCTATTCGCAACTGCTCTTTTAAGGTCTTCTAGTTCACCTTCTAAAGCGGTCATTTTAGCATTCATTTCATTAACACCAGAAGTTAGGACTGAAATTAAACCAACATAGTTTACTGCTTTATATTCAAATGTTCCGACTTCTTCATTTTCTTTACCAAAAATAGGTTTTATTACAGTCGTTACTAATTCAGGAAATACTTCCTCTATATTTTGCGCAATGAATCCGTGTTGCAATTCTGTCGGTAAATTGAGCTCATCTATTTGTTTAAATTTATATGTTACGGCATCTAATTGTGCTAACTTTTCTAATAGATTTTCTTCTGATTCAATGTTTTCTTTTAACTTTTTATCTGAAGCAGAAAACGAACCTGTTACCACTACATTTCCATTGAAATATCCAGCATATCTATTTGCTGTGGTTGGAGAACTACCATAAATAGCAGCTCCAAAACCTGTTGGATTACTAACCGAACTATTGATAAATCCTTGCACACCATAAGTACTTCCATTAGAACTTCCTGTTACAGACGCTCTAACTCCTGAACTTTGAAATGCATCACTCAAACGAACTGTTATACCAGAATCAGAATATGCGCCTCCACTACTTTCAACTTGCACTCCAGTTTTCACATAACATGAAGCTGAATTTGTTGATTTAATTCCAGTAACAAAACCACTTGAACCTGTAGTGTTTTGAGAAGTAAAGCCTGTGCGCGTGGAATTAAAACTACTGTAATCAACACCAACAACTGCATCTGCAGCAGTTAATGGAATTCCAAAAAAAGTTTTTCCATCATTTGTCATCGTGGCTACCAATCTAGAAGTGGTAGACGTAAAACTATTGGCTACTCTAAACTCTAAATCAGTGCTCGAAGCAAAAGAATCTCCTATCCATTGGATTCTAGGGTTAATATCATTTGTATCTTGATATCCCATAGTTAGCGCTCTGTTTTTTAATTGAAAGCGCAAACCATATACATTTTGACTTCCTGTATTTAATCTTCCTATAGAAAACCACTGACTCGCATTAAAATCAAAAGCTGTTCCAGCATCTAATTGAGTTACCAAACCAGGACCAAACCTAAATGTTTCTCCTGATAAAGGACTTGGGGTTGAAATTGTAGTTGCAATACTACCTGAGGATTCATTCTGTGCAAAGCCTATTCCAATAAGAAATAAAGCCAATACTAATGTAATTTTTTTCATGATTAATTGTTTTGAATTTACTTTGTTTAAAGATATTGCCAAAACATTAAACAAAATTACGGAATAACCGTAATTTTAAAACACTAAAAAGCAACTAACTATAAAATATTTTGCTTTTTTAGTTATCAAATTTTCACAAATCAAATGTTAAAAAAACCATAAAATAAAAAAGCCGAAGTCATTTAACTTCAGCTTTTGTTTGTTGTGCGGGTGAAAGGACTCGAACCTTCACGCTGTTAGGCACTAGATCCTAAGTCTAGCGTGTCTACCAATTTCACCACACCCGCAAATGTGGCTGCAAATATAAAGAAGATTTTTAATAATCAAAGGAAGTCAAACGTATTTTTTTCCTTCTTTTTTAGTACATTTGAGTATAAAGAAAATTCAATATACTTCATGAATACTATAAAAACGTATGTTGAAACGCATAAAAACCGTTTCATAGACGAACTCATCGAACTTTTAAAAATTCCCTCAATAAGTGCAGATCCTGCTTATACTCAAGATGTTATTGACACTGCAACAGCGATTAAAGCTAGTTTAATAAAAGCAGGTTGTGATCATGTTGAAATTTGCGAAACACCTGGATATCCTATTGTATTTGGGCACAAACATATTTCTGACGATTTGCCAACGGTACTTGTCTATGGACATTACGATGTACAGCCGCCAGATCCATTAGAACTTTGGGAAAGTGGTCCGTTTGAACCTATCATTAAAAAAACAGACATTCACCCTGAAGGCGCTATTTTTGCTCGCGGTTCTTGTGATGATAAAGGACAAATGTACATGCATGTAAAAGCATTGGAACTCATGAACGAAACTGACCAATTGCCATGTAATGTCAAGTTTATGATTGAAGGTGAAGAAGAAGTTGGTTCAGAAAGTTTGGCTTGGTTTGTAGAACGCAACCAGGAAAAACTAGCCAATGATGTCATTTTAATCTCTGACACAGGAATGATTAGCAACACACAACCTTCTATCACAACAGGTTTACGTGGTTTGAGTTATGTAGAAGTAGAAGTTACAGGACCTAATCGTGATTTACATTCAGGATTGTACGGAGGTGCTGTCGCAAATCCGATCAATATTTTATCAAAGATGATTGCTTCGTTACATGATGAAAACAATTACATTACCATTCCTGGATTTTATGATAAAGTAGAAGAATTATCTAATGAGGAACGTGCTGAAATGGCAAAAGCGCCTTTTTCTTTAGAAGAATATAAAAATGCTCTAGATATCGATGCTGTTTATGGAGAAGCTGGTTACACAACCAATGAACGCAACTCGATTCGTCCAACTTTAGATGTAAACGGAATTTGGGGAGGTTATACAGGCGAAGGTGCTAAAACAGTTATTGCCAGTAAAGCCTATGCTAAAATTTCAATGCGTTTGGTTCCTAATCAAGAATGGAGAGAAATCACTGAGTTATTCAAAACACATTTTGAAAATATTGCACCAGCAGGTGTAAAAGTCAAGGTTACTCCACACCATGGTGGGCAAGGATACGTAACTCCTATAGATAATATTGGCTACCAAGCAGCAAGCAAAGCATATCAAGATACGTTTGGTGTTACACCAATTCCACAACGTTCTGGAGGAAGTATTCCGATTGTATCTTTATTTGAAAAAGAATTAAAAAGCAAAACCATTTTAATGGGATTCGGATTGAATAGTGATGCTATCCATTCGCCAAACGAACATTTTGGAATCTTCAATTATTTAAAAGGAATTGAAACCATTCCTCTATTTTATAAATACTTTACAGAACTATCTAAATAATAAAAACTCCGCTTTTTAAAGCGGAGTTTTTGTTTGATATGCAATATGTTCTATCAGGACAGAGTTGTTACTTTATAACTAACTTTTTTACTGCTGAACTTCCTTCTGTATACACTTTTAAAATATATAATCCTGTTGGCAAACTTGAAACATCAATTTTACTATTAGGAAGCTCCTGCATTAGCATTAAGTTTCCAATAGTATTGTACACTTCAATAGTATCAATAGTTACTTGTGAATCAATAAAAACAGTACCTGATGTTGGATTGGGATAGATTCTAAAACTATTGGCATTAAATTCGTCTGTACTTAAAACATTTTGATAGACTCTTACATAATCAATTACCATTGGACTTTGGGTAAAATTAGGATCAATAGTACCCGCAAAACCTCCCATAGCAACATTAAAAATAAGATATTGTTCTAAGTCAAACGGCCATGTACTTGGATTTTTCACAGCTGGATTATAGGTGTAATAACCTACGCCATCAATCATAAACGTAATTTGATTTGGCGACCAATTCATGGAATATACATGAAAGTTATTCGCAACATCAGGTAATACTTGCGAATCTGTATTTACTGTATTTCCAGAACTTGAAGGTGTATGAATCGCGCTTGAAACATGATTGGTAGCACCTAAACCATGTTCCATAATATCTATTTCCCCACAGGCAGGCCATGTCGTGGTTCCAAAACCTTGTGTTTGCCAATATGCTCCTACTTCGTTCACATTTTTTCCTAAAGTCCAAATTGCTGGCCAGGTTCCATCTCCACTCGGCAATTTTGCTCGTACATCTACTCTACCATATGCGAAGGCAAACTTTGAATTTAAACGTGCAGAAGTATAATTTAACGTAACACCATCTTGTGTATAGTTTTCACTTTTGGCTACAATATTTAAAAATCCATTTTCAACATACGAATTGTCCAATCGGTCCGTATAGTGTTGCTGTTCTCCATTAAACCATTGTCCGCCATTTGGACCCAAAATTTGATGGTGCCACTTTGTTACATCTACAGCTGTCGGCGTAGTACTGTCAAACTCATCTGACCAAACTAAATCATTATAAATTACATCTAAGGCATTTGGATCTGTTGGCACATTTCCATCATTGATATCATCTATACGAAAAGCACCAGGTATCGTACTGCCATCATCTATTCTTATCAAGAGTCTATTGTATTGTCCCATACCGTTCACTGTAGCAAAATCAAATGTTAAATCTGTCCATACATTTTCAGAAGTTGTCGTTTGACTTACTTCCACATCAGGATTTGTTCCATTTTCTAACTTTACAACTATCGTGTGAGAAAGCGGATCAAATGAATAGAATCTCAGTGTAATTTCGTCTTCAACATCTAAATCAATAGGTCTTGCGAGGTCTATATAATTTCCTTGAATTGAAGGAGAACTGTCACGAAAAAATTGTCCTGTGTCATTGTTTCCGTCAATAGGATCTGGAACAATTGCAAATGTGCTACCTCCAAAACCAGTAAATGTATGCAAGCTTTGCGAAAAATCAAGTGGTGTCTCTTGTGCAAGTATAGTTTGTGATGTGAATAGGAATAAGATAAAAATGTTAAAGTAATTTCTTTTCATAGTGATGAATTTTGCCAAATGTACATTTTTAAACCTCCAAAGACCATTTTTTCACCTATACAAAAACTATACAACTACCTAAAAAATAGACTTTATCATGGCTTTTTAACTACTGTTGAGTTCTAATTACCCAAATCACAACTTAAAATATTTAACCTCTACACTTGTAGAATTAAAATTTATATTCTACATTTGTAGAGTAATATTACAGTGATTGGTATATCCTAGACTGTTTTTATTTTGATGTCGACCGAGATAATTGCATACTATTTTATACTCAATCAAAGAATACTTAAAATTTTGACGTGTGAAACTATCAAAAACAGAAGAACAATTGATGCAGCACTTATGGAAGCTTGAAAAAGCCTTCATGAAAGATCTTTTGGAACAATATGATGAACCAAAACCGGCTACTACGACTATTGCAACATTATTGAAACGCATGACCGATAAAGGTTATGTAGCGTATGTAACGTTTGGAAAGTCTAGAGAATACTATCCACTTATTAAAAAAGTAGATTACTTCTCAAAGCATGTAAATGGTCTCATCAAAAATTTTTTTAACGATAGCGCCTCTCAGTTTGCATCTTTCTTTACGAAGGAAACAAATTTAACTAAAGAGGAGCTCGAAGATTTAAGAAAGCTTATCGATAATGAAATAAAAAAGAAGTAAACAATGTTTGTGTACATTCTAAAATCTAGTGCTATTTTAGCTATGTTATTAGCGTTTTACAAGCTTTTTCTTGTAAAAGAGAACGCACATGTATTTAAATGCTATTATTTTCTAGCAAGTTTAGTATTGGCATTTGGCATTTCTTACATTACACATACAACTTATAAGGTGAATAAAATTTAACGAATAAATTCTAATTCAAACAGACTCATGATCACATATATCATCAAATCAGGATTGTGCTTAGCATTGATATTACTTATTTATAAAGTGATGTTGGAACGTGAACGCATGTATGTGTTCAATAGGTATTATTTACTTTTCGGTTTGTGCTTTGCGCTTACAGTTCCATTCATTACTATGGAAACAGTGGCTGAAATTCCTTTTACTGAAACAGCAAGTACCGGACAACTTCAGAATATAAACACAAGCGAACTTATTGATATTGAATCTGATAACATTCAAGAAGCTTCCACAATTCCTGTATGGATTTTAATGACTATAAGCTTGTATTGTATTGGATATTTATTGTTTTTCTTTCGCTTCGTTAGAAATATCTATCTGATTATCAATAAAATTATTAAAAGTGTACGTGTTCGCTACAGAGCAGCATCGTTAGTCTTACTAAAAGAAAACGTATTACCACATACATTTTTACATTATATTTTTTTAAAGAAAGAAGCGTACGATTCGCAAAACATTGCCGAAGAATTATACACGCATGAACTTGCGCATGTAACACAAAAACATTCGCTCGATATTATTTTAATTGAATTGATCCAGATCGTATTTTGGTTCAATCCATTACTTATTTATTATAAAAAGGCCATACAGCTCAACCATGAGTTTTTAGCAGATGACGCTGTATTAAAATCAAACACTCAGATTCCGACATACCAACATTTACTATTGGAAAATGCCAATTGGAATCACAACTTACATTTGGCCAGTAATTTGAATTTTTCAGTAACTAAAAAAAGATTACAAATGATGACAAAACATACAACTCGTGCACGCGCCTGGATGATTGGCACACTCACCATTCCCGTTTTTATAGGCGCACTATTTTTGTTTAGCACAAAAGTTATTGCTCAAAAGACGAAAAACAATATGAATAAGACTTCAAAAACGCATATAGCCTTTACAAAAAGTCAAGATTCAAAAGCTGATTATTATAAAGATGCTACTTTCATTTTTGAAGATGCACAAGGGAAAAAAACGAAAAAAACCTACGCACAGCTTAGCACAGAAGAGAAAGCAAGATTGATTCCACCACCCCCACCAAAACCAACAGCCAATCAGCCTAATAAAGAACAATTAAACGCCTGGAAAAACAAAGAGAAGTTTGCGATTTGGTTAGATGGAAAAGTGATTGAAAATAGTGAGATTACAAAACACAAAATTGTACACTATACACAAAGCTTTGTATATAAAAATGCTAGAAGCAAGCGTTTTCCACAATCATACCAAACAAGTTTGTATACAGAAGCAGGCTTTAAATCTTTACTCGCTGATTTTGGAAGTCCATTAAATAAGAAAGCTGTATTGCATTTTAAAGAAGGAAAACATAGCAAGTCAGTTATAAGGAAAAAAGTAGGTACTTCTGACAAAGTAAGCGTACGCCATGAGCTTTCTAAAATTAATGAATTGCCTATAAATTATGTAAATGAAAAAAATGGTCCAAATGAAATGGATTTACCCTTAAAAAAAGAAACGATTAGAAAGGTTGAAAGAAAAGATATCGTAGTTCACATCACAAAAGAAGGGAAGTTTATTGTTAATCATAAACTTAAAAGCACTTTTGAAGGTCTTGACAAAAATATTAAGTCAGAATTGAATCGCATTCTACATAAAAGAGCTAGAAATTCAATCATCATTTATCATGAAGACTACAAACAATTTATAGCAAAAGTAACCTCCTTATTAAAGGAAAATAAGATTTATGATATTGAAACGATCAATATTGCGGATCTTCCGCCACCTCCGCCACCTCCGGCTCCAAAAAAACCAACGATTATTAAAGAAGGAGATGTCAATAAAGTTCATGATATCGTGGTACGTTTTGATAAAAAGCATAAAATTTCAGTAAATGATATCGTTTTGAAATCTATCGATAAACTTCCTTGGGTAATTAAAAATATAGCATCTTCGATAAAAAGCAAGAAGCCTAGCGCAGCTATAGTACATGATGCTAAAGATGATAATGCCGCAGATTTGAAGTCTAAAATTAAGCAAATTCTCAAACAAAATAATATTACCGAAGTTCGCACCGTTTTTGCCTATGATTTAAAAATTGTTCTGCCACCGCCGCCGCCAGCTCCAAAAAAGCCAACGGTTAAGGAAATAAAGGTTAAGAACAAGGCTAAAAATAAAGTAAAGAGTAAAAGTAAAGCTAAAAACAAGGCAAAGGATAGCAAGAAAGTAGTGCCAAAAGTGATTGAAGTAAAAGAAGTTACCAAAAAAGAATTAAAAGAAAAACAGTTAGCGTCTACTACTAAAACAAAAAATGAAACTGGCACTTATACTGCTAATGGGAAAAAATTTTATTACACAACAAAAATTGGAAAAACAGAATTGAATAATAGATTTGGAGAACGTATTGACGATACAGGAAAAGTTATAGATGCTTCTAAAAGCTAATACAAGTTTCCAAAGATTTTCAAATTCTTAATACTAAACTTACGACTAACACATATAGTCAAGGTGTATAGAAAGCAGCTTATAAACTCAAAATAAGCTGCTTTTTTTGTAACATTTCAATCGACTTTGCGTTCTTATAGACATCATCAATCAAAAATCATTTTATGTTACAACAATTTTTCCTCGTCTGTTCGGGCGTTGATCGCGCTCTTATACGCGAATGTAGCACAGGAGAACAAACTAAATATGCAGGTATTGGCGCCACCGTTTTTTTTACAGCATTGATGGCATTTATTGCCAGTGCTTATGCTTTATATACCGTTTTTGACTCTATTTTTGCTGCCATAGGTTTCGGCATTGTTTGGGGATTATTAATCTTCAATTTAGATCGCTTTATTGTTTCTACACTTCGAAAGAAAGATTCGAAATTCGCTGAATTTTCACAAGCTGCACCACGAATTATTTTAGCTATTATTATCGCCATTGTAATTTCCAAACCTTTAGAACTCAAAATCTTTGAAAAAGAAATCAATCAAGTTTTACTAGAGCATAAGAATGAACTGACATTATCAAACAAATCACAAATTGCAGAACAGTATACGCCTGAAATTCAGCAAATCAATCAAGAGATTATTGATTTGAAAGCTGAAGTAACGACAAAAGAAAAAGAAGTAAACGACTTGTATGAAACATATATTGCAGAGGCAGAAGGCAGAAAAGGAACTGAATTAATTGGAAAAGGACCAGTATACAAAGAAAAACGTGAAAAACACGATGCTACATTGCAAGAATTACAAGCATTACGAGCAATAAATGCTGAAAAAATTACCTCTAAAGAAGTTGCTGTTAAAAATCTAATTGCACAACAAAAAGCACAGGAAGCTAATACACAACCTGTCATAGATGGTTTTGATGGTTTAATGGCACGTGTAAATGCATTAAATGAATTGCCTTGGTTGCCATCCTTGTTTATTTTACTATTATTTTTAGCCATAGAAACAGCTCCAATTTTTGCAAAATTAATTACATCAAAAGGTGAATATGATTTAAAACTTCAAGATGCTGAAGATGCTTTAAAAACTTGGGTGAAACAGAAAATTGACCAACGAAAAACTTTATTACAGACAGATATATCTTTAAACAAGAAAGTATATTTAGATCTTATGGAAGAGGAAGAAGTATATCTTTACAAACGTAAAAAAGCACGAGAATTAATGAAGTTACAAGCTGATGCGTTTTTTAATTTACAGAAAAAGCAATTTTAATTAGAACTGCTTTTTAAGTGCTTTATCATTCGTTGTTGTGCTTTTGCTTGTGCTATTTGCAAACTCTTGGCAAATTCACTTTCGGCGTCTGCACGATACAGCACTTCACCGTTTTTGTATACAATCCACCAATATTTGCTCTCTTGAATATATTCTGCCTTTAGATGATAACCATCTTCTGTGATGACTTCTTTGAATTTTTTATTTCCTTTCCACCTCATGAATTGATTCTCAGTTGTTTAATATTGGTGAGAATGTAAGAAACTTATTTGAAAGAACTTCAAATAATGGTACAAATATTCTAAAGGTTAGACGAATGTATATAAAAAAACGATGAATGTTCTGAACTTATAATAGATTTAAGCGCTGCATGAGCTCTTTACGATTTGCCCTACTCACTGGAATTACATCTTGTTTTATTAAAACACTATTATCTTCAATATCAACAATTTTAGTAGTATTGATGATATAAGATCGATGTACTTTTAAAAATAAATGACTTGGAAGTTTTTCTTCTATTTTTTTTAGTGTAGAATGTACTACATAGTTTTTGTCTTCAGCTTTTATTTTAATGTAATCACCTTTAGCTTCGATCACACAGATATCTGGCACATTGATTTTTACCAAACGACGATCAATATTTACATATAAATCATTCCCTACTGTAGAATTTTCTTCAGGATTTACTGGAGCTATCTCCTCTGGTTTGCTTACAACACCTCTTTCTTTGATACGTGCTACAGCTTTTGCAAAACGTACTTGTGTTATCGGTTTTACTAAATAATCAACTACGCAATCATATTCAAAAGCATCTAATGCAAAGTTTTTATCAGAAGTAGTGAGAATTACCAATGGTGGATTTTTTAAGGTTTGAATAAAATCAAAACCTGAAAATGTAGGCATGTGAATGTCTAAGAAAATTAAATCGACAGTATTGCTATTCAAATATTTAATTGCATCAATAGCATTATCAAATTCTTCTGCAATGTTAAGTTCTTCTATTTTCTTACACAGCTGCTTGGTTATCGCTCTAGCAGTAGCTTCATCATCTACAATAATACACTTCATAAGTAGGCAGTCTTATATCGTCGTTAAAAATTCTTCCATTTTTTGCAAAATGCTGAGAAATGTTTCATAGCGTTTGGGATCCTCATTTTTCAATTCTTCTTCAAAAGCAATTGCAAAGTCATAACTTTTTTCGAGTCCCAAAATACTAATTTTATGTTTAATTTTATGCACATGCTCCGCTGAATTTAGATAGTTTTTCAAGCGAACACTTTCTGTAAAGGCTTCTTTTTCTTTTGGAAGCTCTTTCTTTAAGATGGCAATTAGGTTTGCTTCAAATTCGGCATCGCCATCCGAAAGTTCTTTTATGTATGATAAGTTGGGACTATCTTGTTGCATGTTATTTTTTTAGTTTAAAAAAGAATGTGGTTCCTTTTCCTTCTTCAGATTCTAATGAAATGGTTCCTTTATATAACTCTATGATTTTTTTCACAATTGATAAACCAATTCCAGTAGATTTTCCTTTTCTGTCAAGTGTTTGGAATATTTTAAAGATTTTATCATGATAGGCTTTCGCAATTCCAACGCCATTATCAGACACCGAAAATTTCCAATAATTTTTTAACTCAGTATATTGTACTTCTACAATTCCTTCTTCTTTATCAATATGAACAATTGCGTTGCTGATTAAATTTTGGAATAATTGTTTGATTCGCGTTTTATCAGCATTAATTATAGGTAATTCTTCTGGGAAGGTAAATTTAATATGTTCTGGAATGTATAAAATGGTTTTAATTTCTTCTAGTACTTCTTTTATGTTTACTTCTTGCGTTGTAAGAACGTTTTTATCATTTACACTCGAATAACGTAAAATTCCGTCAATGAGTGCGTCCATTTGCTCTAATTTGTTGTTCAACTTATCAAAAGTATCATTGGCTTCCTCATCCAACACATGCTCATAATCTTCTTGAAACCATGAAATTAATGCGTTAATACTTCGCAGAGGCGATTTTAAATCATGCGAAACTACATGTGCAAAATCGCGCAATTCTTTATTACTTCGTTTTAAGTTTTCGAGCAATTCTTTATTTTCACTTTCGGCAGCAATCCTTCTTTCTAAATTTACTGCATTTGTCAACTGAATAGAAACCAAATTGGCTACATTTTTCAGTAAGCGCAAATGCTCTTTTGTAAAAAAGTTCTTGGTAGAATGTTCGGAATCAATAACTCCCACGATTTCTCCTTTGATGATAATTGGCACTGAAATTTCTGAATAGCGTCTCATATCATCAACTACATAACGCTCATCTTTAGTTGTATCATGTACTAAAGCAGCTTTTCCAGTTTGCGCAACATTCCCTACTATTCCTTTTCCAAACGGAATGTATAGCTTATCAATAATTTCTTTGTTTTCATCAACTTTAGCACCGTAGCCAGCTATTTGCTCTAATATATTTTCTTCTTTGTTGACTAAATACACTACACAATCTTCAAACTCTAAATCGCGAGCAGTTACATTCGCTATTTCCCAAGCAATGTCATGAATGTTTAGTTTCCCAATAAAAGAGCGCGTTAAATTATTCAAAGTATTCAACATTAAACGTCTTTTATGTTTTACGGAAACATCTTCAACAAAAGCTAACTGGTACTTCATTTTTCCATTACCATCTCGAACTCCAGTAACACTTGTCTTTGATAAAAATGAGGTTCCATCCTTTCGTTTGTACTTTTCTGTAAGACTGTAATGATCAATTTCTTTAGCAATCATTCTACTATATAAGCTTCTAGATTTCTCATGAGCATCTTCGTATGAAAGTGCATCTACAGGAGTTCCTAAAAGTTCTTTATCAGTATATTGAATGAGTTTTTGAAACGCATTATTTGTTTTGATGATTTTTCGATCTTGTGCCAAAACAATTCCTAAAGTAGAGTTATCAACAATGGCTGCCAATTGCTCTTGCTGCTCCTCAAAGTTTACTGCATTTTCTTTAGATATGGTAATATCTCTTACAACGCCTTGCGCCGCTGTTATTTTCCCTTCTTCATTATAAATTAAGCTCGCATTAATCTGTACCCACTTTACTTCCTTATTCTTTGTAAAAATTCGCGCTTCATAATTTGTAAACGAACCTTTTTCAATAAGTGCTGCGAAGGAATTCATTGCATACTCAAAGTCTTTACTGTAAATTAAATTGACAACGTTGATTGGTTCTTCTTTAATATCATATCCTATCAATTTGACTGCAGCATCATTCATTTTGATGACATTTCCCTTAGTATCCATGACAATAAAGGAATCGAGGATATTTTCAAAAAACGCATTGTATTCATGTGTTTTCGATTTGAGGGCTTCTTGTGTTTCTAGCAATTCGCTAGTACGGCTCAAGAGCAATTCTTCCGCTTTTTCACGGGCTCTTTTTTCGTTTTGGAGGGCTAGTTCAAGGGCTTGAATCTTATCTTTCATTTAGAACGCAAATCTAGTTTCAAGGGATTTTCGCGTTTGAAGATAATAAATTCCGAATAATTTTCGGTCAATAAACAAAATTAACCGATGAACTGCACTCTTGGCGCTTTAATTGGAATAAGAATTTTGAAATACTTTTTATTAGAATTCTATAACTTCATTTACCATCCAATAATCAACTACACGCTGTATTTTTTTAATGTAGTCTTCATAACGTAATGGTTTGATAATGTAGCCTGCAATTCCGAGATTGTAGCTTTCCAACATATCTTGATGATTGTTAGAAGTTGTTACGATGATTGCTGGAATGTAACGTAGATGTGAATCTTCTTTAAGTTCTTTTAGAAATTCAAGTCCATTCATCTTTGGCATATTTAAATCCAAAAGGATAACATTAGGTAGCTCTTGTTTCTTTCGTAAGATATCAAGTGCTTCCTCTCCGTTCTTAGCCTCGAGTATTCTGTGAGTAAATCCTAACTTTTTTAAAGATTTTTTAAACTTCAATACTTCGATCTCGTCATCTTCGATGAATAAAAATGAAAGATTCTCTAACATTTGTTTAATTTATGGTTTTCAGCAATTAAAACGTAAATTTCCCGTTTATATGCGATATAGTTTAGTTCTTTCGATTAAATGATTTTTTAAGCAGGTTGAATGGTATTTATTCGTAGATTAGTGGTTTTCTGTTTTCTGCATTTTTTATGCTCTTTTTACCTCTGTTTGTGCTATTTTCTTGGAATAAACTTCCTTTCTATTTGATGATAACCTATTTTAAATGTATCCAAATACTTTCCCAATAGATTTTTAAGAGCAAATTGACGGTTAATAGTGTCTCTATTTTTTATTGATATTTTGCCAATTCGGCTTGTTGTTTCTTAGTCATTCCTTTGACAACTAAATTGTACGATTCATCAACTAATTCTTTGATAAAATTATTTGGCAATTCGCCATGATATAATTCAATAGTATTCCAATGCTTTTTACTCATGTGATAGCCAGGTTTGATACTATCATATTCACCTCTAAGTTCTTCTGCCTTTTCAGGATCGCATTTTAAATTTACAGATGGAATACCTTCCTCCCATTTTTTTAAAGATGTTAAGGCGAACATTTTCCCTAAAACTTTAAAAACCAATGTATCTTGATCAAAAGGAAATTCTTCTGTAACTGCTGGTTTTTTTATACAAAATTCGCGAAGTAATTCTATGTCCATAAACACTATTTGCTGACAAGATATAAAAATCTTATCAACAGAGGAAGCTTTGGAAAATGATTAAAGATTATGCATTAATATCTGTGTGATCATGCATTCCTTTTCTTTTGTTTTTTTGCTTAGGTGTCGCCTTTTGAATAGGAGCGATATCTAAGCTTACAAGAACATCATTTAGATAATAAATTACTTTATCAATTAGTGACATCTTATTGTTATTTTAGGTTGGGACAAATATACAGCAAGAATGTGAAAAAGAAGGTTATATTTTGTTTAAATCAATATAAAATTTCGATAAAATATAGGATTTTAAGACAAATAGTCTACAAAAATACTAGAGAAATTGTTTTTCAATGTCAAAAACGTGAATTCCAATCTTTTAAAAAATAACTAAGAATTGTTCTTTTTCAAGTGATTAACCTCATCTGCGGGAAGTTTTATCTCTGAATAATCTAATGTCCAACCAATTGTTTCCACAATTTTTTGAATGACTAAAACAGCATTCAAAGCTTCTTGTTTTGCTGTAATTAACAAACCACTTTCAGGAACTTTATCAATGATGTGTTGTTTTGCTTGTTGGTTGAGTTTGGTTAAATCATCAGCACTAAATTTATTGAACAATCCATCTTTTATATCATAATATGTAAAGTCGGTTTCTATTGTTAAAATTTCTGGTTGCGGCACATAAACAATTCGTATAGTTTTATTGTTTTTATCAGCTTCTAAACGTATCTTTTTTAAATCATATCCAACGCTAGCTCTGGCTTTAATTACAATTAGCGCCCGCTTTTTACTAGAAATCATTCGTAAAAAATGTTCTGATTTATCTTCATAATGATAAATCTCACTAAAATCACCTTCTACTGATGTGAGTTTACACACATTTTTAATTTTATCTAAAAGCAAATGTGCCTGTTGCGTGATGCGCTTCTCCGATTGTCTTTTACTTATATAATCATACACAAAGTACGATACAATTCCTCCGATTAATACTGCTAAAAATATATCCATATACAAGCGATTTACAAAAACCATTCCTGATTTGCATGCTAGTAAATGTACTGTAATTTTAAATGATAGTCCTAATAGAAATAAGATTGCATGTAAAGTATGACAAAAAAGAACTTACGTTATTCCTAATATTCGATTTCGCGCTTGCTCGGTTTCTCTAATATCTTCTTGTGTACGGACAAATAACTCAATGATGGCATTTTCAATATCTTCATTTTCGTTTAATCCATTAAATACATTTCGGATCATAGACGAGCCATAAGGCTTATCATTTCTGCTAGTTACTTTTTTCTCTTTTAATATTTTTAGCACACCATCTGTATAATGATATCCCAACACTTCCTTGAGTTTTTTACGCTGTTCTTTTCGTATCATATGTATACCTATCGTTTTATAATTAGTAAATTGCTATATCAATGTCGCTTTTATGACACACATTATAGAGCTTACAGTATAATATTACAAACTATTTTCTACATAAAGAAACTTTATGCAGAAAAATTTAGTAAAACGATGAAAATAATCGACAGAATTATCATCTTTATCAAGCATAAAAACCTCAGTATGCGCGAGTTTGATACGTCAATAAACGTAGGAAATGGCTATATAAGCAAGCAATCGAAATCTAGCGCCTCTGTAGGCAGTGATGTATTAGAGAGGATAATCGACACGTATCCAGATTTAAGTCCGCTTTGCCTACTAACTGGAAAAGGCACTATTATTATTGAAGTAGTTGATAAAAAGAATACTGACGATACAAAAAACACAAACAAAGCAAATGAAACTCCACTTATCTATAACACCTTCGATGAAATTATTGAATCAAAAATAGAATGCATAGTTGCACGTCAATTGAAAACTTTTGGCGACAAACTTGAAAATATTCCTACTTTAGAAAAAATCAGTGACGAAATTCAGAAGAGTTTTAATAAAAATTAATGATTAATAAGTAGGAACGCTATGTGATTTTTTGAGAATCATTGAGAATCAACGGTATACAATTCCTGTCTTTTCCAGAAAAAATTCTATAAATAATGTAAAATGTGTATATTTACTAGATGACTCATTTGTGCTGATTTACTGTCAGTTTAAGTGACGTTTTTAAATTTAAAAAAACTATTTTCTATGAAAATTGATTTTTTCATAGTTTAATTTCTATATAAAATGAAGATAATCGACAGAATCATTCAATTTATTAAGTATAAAAATATGAGCATGAGAGCCTTTGATATCTCTATAAAAGTAGGAAATGGCTATACGAGTAAGCAATCAAAATCAGGCGCTTCTATAGGAAGTGATGTTTTAGAGAGAATAATAGATACGTATCCAGATCTTAATCCTCTTTGGTTGATTACAGGAAAAGGCGATATGACACTACCTGTTAAGAAATCTGGAGAACCACTTCCAGATTATGGAGAAACCATTGATGAAATTTTAGAAAATAAAATCAAACGAATCGTTCAAGAGCAACTCAAAGAATTCAGTGACAAGTTGGAATCTTTTCCAACCTTGGATCAAATTAGTAAAGAAATTAAGAAGAATTTACGAGGCGAGTAGTTATTTGATTATTTTATACAAAATTGGCTTGCTTGGCGTAGCATCATTTTCAAACGGCGCAATTTGAATATTTATATAATACGCTCCATCTTCAATAGTATTTGCTACATAAATAAATTCTGTAATAGTAGCATCCATACGAATATTTCCTGAGGTATTCCAAAAAGCATTATGCGCTAGCAATTCTCCTCCATCTTTTTCTTTATCGACACTTGGCAAATCAAGCAGCAAATGTTTGATTCCTTTCTCGCGTAGATATATTGCCGCAGCTTCTTCTAAATATGGCGGATTCGTATTCGAGTACTGTCGTTGCTTTTTTTCATCAAAATTAGGCAATGTACGAAGAACAATGGCTTCACGCTTTTTATTCCCTATATTCATTTGTAATTGCTTCTTTGAAATCACAAAATCATCTCCTTTTTTTTCAGGAACAACCGTGATCAATTCCGCATAGAAGAAAAATTGCGTTAAATTTTGATTGACAGAGTATACTTCTTGCGTAATATGCCCAACACATTCGGTATGTGTTCCATGTGAGTGCGGATTAAAATAAATATTATTAAAGTTAACATTACCGCCTTCTTTCACGCTTCCAACCCAATTATCTAGTCGTACTGGTTCAATTTTTGGTGCTCCAAGATACCATGCATTAACATTGTCTTTAGAAGCTCGTAATGGAATGGAAATATCAAGCGGTTTAGATAAATCTATTTGATGTTTGGTTGTTTTACGTAGAATTGTACAAATCATAACACAAAAATACGAATTGATTTTTTCTTACCTTGACAAAGTGTATAAAAAGCCTTTTTACCATAAAAAATCATTTCTTTTTGCTTGGGTATTATTTCTACTATCACTGGTATTTTCTATATGGCTTTTACAAGAAAATGGTCCTTAAGATTTATTTACATTTCTATTTATCAGATTGCCTCATCATATTATTTTTGCAATTACTCTTGTATTCGCAGGACAAGATTAAACTTTGAAAAAATCTGCTGCAATTCCGTCACATAAAAACTTTCCTTTTTGTGTTGTTTTGATAAGATTTCCTTCTGTTTGAATCGTTTTTTCTTTTACGTGGATTTCTGCTATTTTATGTGTATGCTGCAGATAGCTTTCTCCAAATTCTTGTTGAATATACTCCAGAGAAATTCCCCAAACAGTGCGCAAACTTGTCATTACATATTCGTTGTACTGATCGTTTATGGAAAGTTGTTCTGAAGTGAGTGGAAGTATATTTTCTGCTATACTTTTTATGTATTTGGTATTGTTTGACACATTCCAGCTTCTTGTGCTTTTTTGAAACGAATGTGCACTTGGTCCAATTCCAAGATAACTTACACCTTTCCAATACGAAGTATTGTGTTTTGAAAAGTAATTCGGTTTTCCAAAGTTTGAGATTTCATAATGTATGAATCCTTGTTTTTCGGTAGCTTCAACCAATTCATTGAAGTGTGCTAAAGATGCCTCTTCAGAAATGGCAGGATATTTTCCTTGCCGGATAAATTTTTCCAATGCCGTTTTTGGCTCTACCGTAAGTGCATAACTTGAAATATGATGGATACCATAATTAAAAACCGTTTCCATGTTCGTTTTCCACTGTTTCATGGTCATATTTGGAATTCCGTAAATCAAATCAATGGTAATATTATCAAAATGTTGTGTCGCAAATTCTAAGCATTTTTTTGCTTCTTCACTATTATGCGCACGATTCATCAAGGATAAATGCTCATCATAAAACGACTGAATTCCTATACTCAATCGATTTACGGATGATTTTGCCAATTCGATAATTTTGGCTTCCGTTAAGTCATCTGGATTTGCTTCCAAGGTAATTTCTGGAGTATTAGATACCTTGTAATATTGGTTAACCGTTTGCAAGATTCCATTGATTTCTTCTAATGAAAGTACACTTGGAGTTCCTCCACCAAAATATATAGTTTCAACAAGTGTACCTTCCAATGCTGTTTTACGCAATTGTAATTCTCGCTTGAGCGCGTGCAATAGTTGATCTTTCTTAGCCAAAGACGTAGAAAAATGAAAATCGCAATAATGACATGCTTGCTTACAAAATGGTATATGTATATAAATTCCTGCTATAACTACTAATGTATTTTAATTACTACGAGCAAGACATCAAAAGTCTTATGATTGTTATTGCAAAAATAACAATTCATATAATCATACGTAATGGAGAAGCCAGTTTTTCGTCCTATATTTCCTCAAGAAAACCTTCTGAGGCTAATACTTCTAGCTTCTGTTTTTGTAATTCGTTCTTCTTCCTTATTATCCTTCTCATAATCTGTACAATTAGTGACAAAAGTTGGTTTTTGAACGGTAAGTCCGCAGACAATTCCTTGTGAAGAAGAAAATTTTCTGTTGGTAGATACTTTACATAATTCTAATTAGGCACTCATAATTAGCTGTTTTTTAGCTAATTAATTTTTAGGAATCACATATAGTGTGGGATTTATGGCTTTGAGTGAATCTATATTTTTTTGTGTAATATATTTCGGATTTACAAGAATGCGTTCCAAACTTGGTTTTTTGGCCATTGCATAAGGAATATTTTTGATAGGTGTATCGTGGACAATAATACTAAATACGCTTTTTAGCGATTCCAATTCCGTTGGAAATACTGTAAAATCGTTCCCATCTAAAGATACACGCCCTAAACTATCAAGTTTTTTAAATGAACCTGGCAAGTCTTTCAATCGGTTTGCACTTACATTCAAGTATTTTAATACTTCTAAATCTCCAAAAGATTGTGGTAGTTTTTCAATTTTATTACCATATAGGCTTAAGTTTCTAAGGTTTATTAAATCTCCAAAGTTTTCAGGCAAAGTATTGATTCGGCTACGGTTAGCAGATAACATTATTAATTGTGAACAATATGCTACCTCAACCGGTAAACTTGTTAGTTTGGTTTGTGAAATATCCAATACTTGTAAGCATTGTAAATTTCCAATGCTTTTAGGCAAAGACGTTAACTTCAAATTATTTTCTAATCCTAAATATTTTAAATTACGTAATTCTCCGATAGCTTCTGGAAGTTTTTCAAAACGATTTCCATACATATCTAACATCAATAATTGATCTAAGAGTTTTATGTTACCTGGCAACTCCTTTATGCCGCATCTATTTAATAAAAGTACTTTCAAATTTGGAAGCTGACTGAGTTCTTCTATCGTTTTTTCTAAGTTTGTAAATTGATTAAAAGATAGGTTTAAGATTTGTAAATTTTTGAACGCAAATAAAGTTTTTGGAAGCTCTTCATAATTATTATTGGAAAGATTCAACACATATACTTCCTCTTTTTTCGGCAACAATGCTTCTAAATCTCTAACGTTTGGCTCTCTTGCAATATCATTCAGAATTTCAACACTGCGATAGGTTTTATCTGGAAACAAATCAAATTCATGACAATTATTTTTAAGCATGTTTTCCAGTTCTATTATTGTAAATTTTGGCAATTCAAAATTTGCAATTTCGTCATACTTTATCTCATCATTTATGAGCGCTTTCATTAGTAATGAATCTTGTTTAAAACCACGGTCTTCTAAAAAAGCAGTATCCCAAATAGCACCTTCTTTGTTTCCTCCAAAGTGCTTAGAAAACACCATGTAATAGTAATTATTTCTAACGTCGTCATAAGTTCCGGACATTCGTGTACGTTGCTCGTAAACTTTAGCTGCAATATCAAACTTTTTTGCCAAAAAAGCAGCGTTTCCTTTCCATGATAACAAAAAAGAATTTTTGCCGTGTTTTTTAATAATTGTTTCAATATCTTCTAACGCTTTCTCAAATTCTGCTGTATGTAAATATGCTTGAAATCGAAACATTTTAGCAACTGAACTTTCAGGCTTTTTTTCAAGATAAGTATTCAAATCTGCAATAATACCTTCTAAATCTAATGGATCAACATTTGTTGCAATCCTAGCTCTTGAAAAATACGCTTCCGTATCTTCTGGAGTTCGCTTTATATATTCATCAAATAATTGCTTAGAAGCTTTCCACTTTTTAGCTTCTAATGCTCTTTTAAGTCGTTCTTTAACTTCTTCGTCACTAAGTCCACAAGAAAATACTAATATTGACATCAAGCCAATAATAAATACCCTAAAAAGTTTTGTCATTTTATTTTTTAACTCTGTTTTCGTTTTGTTTTACAAAGCTCGCCCAACCTGAATAACTCTTTCCAACTTCTACTCTACCCGAATTGTAAAAGTGACAGACTGCTGCTGCCAAACCATCGGTAGAATCTAAATTTTTGGGAAGCGTTTTGAGTTGTAATAAGCTTTGTAACATTTTGGCAACTTGTTCTTTACTGGCATTTCCATTTCCAGTAATGGCCATTTTTATTTTTTTGGGAGAATATTCGGTAATAGGAACTTCGCGTGACAAACCTGCTGCCATTGCCACACCTTGGGCGCGACCAAGTTTCAGCATGGATTGCACGTTTTTACCAAAGAATGGTGCTTCAATCGCAATTTCATCTGGATGATAGGTATCTATCAATTCAATCGTACGTTCAAAAATCAGTTTCAGCTTTAAATAATGGTCTTTGTATTTTTGAAGCTGTAATTCATTGAGTTGCAAAAAGTGCATTTTTTTCCCTACAACTCTAATCAATCCAAAACCCATAATCGTAGTTCCTGGATCAATTCCTAGTATTATTTTTTCAGTTTTTGACGTCTTTTTCTCTTGATTCATCTATTTCCAATGGTATCTCATCATGAAACGCAGCTCCATGATAGATTTGTATTTCGAAATGCTTTACTTTGTACTATGCAGATTTCGGTATCACACAAAACTAAGCAATTCTTCGCGTTAGCTATAAAAGTAGCGATACTTATTGGTGCAGCCTATTTTATTTTTGACAAATTAGTAAATAATACTCAATTAGATTTTGATACTTTTTTAACGCAACTCAAAACTTCTCAACTTATACAACCAAGTATTATTTTTGGTCTTTTTGCAATTACTTTTTTGAATTGGTTTTTGGAAATTGTGAAATGGAAAACATTGGTAAGTTCTATAAAACCGATTTCACTTTGGGAAAGTACCGCACATAGTTTGGGCGGATTAACAGCTTCATTGTTTACACCAAATCGTGTGGGCGAATATGGTGCGAAAGCATTGTATTTTAAGAAGTCTGAACGAAAACGAGTTGTAGGTTTAAATTTTCTTGGAAACTTTGCACAACTTATTGCCACTGTTATTTTTGGCGTGATTGGTTTCTCCATTTTTGTCATAGAATTTGGCATAGAATTGCCTTGGTATAGAATTTTACGAATTTTTGCCTTTATACTGGTTTTGGGTGGACTTTTCTTTGTAGGCACCAAACAGAAACGATTTCGTATTAAAGGTTTTTCATGGGAACGTGTTCGTAGTTTTATTCGAAATGTTTCTGGGGAAAGTCATTTTAAAAATCTTAGTCTGTCCATAATTCGTTACGCTATTTTTTCACATCAGTTTTATGCGTTATTATTATTTTTTGGATTGAATACATCATACTTTATTACCATGAGCACTATTGCTTCCATGTATTTGATTACTTCCATAATTCCGATGTTATTTATTTTCGATGTCATTGTAAAAGGAAGTGTTGCCGTATGGCTTTTTGGTTACCTTAACATCTCTGAATTAAACATTCTTTCTGTAGTTTCTTTGATGTGGATTCTGAACTTTGTGTTGCCAAGCATTGCAGGAAGCTATTTTGTATTGAATTTTACACCTTTGCAAACCAAAGAAAAATCAATTGCTTCATGATACAGATTCTTCTTTATTTCATTTGCGGAAGCTATGCTTTGTTAATTACAAGCTTAGTGTATGGTTTTTGGAAAGTTCCCATAACAAAACAACAAGAAGTTACAACATTTACTGAGTTTTCAGTGATTATTCCTTTTCGTAATGAAGCTAAAAATTTACCAAAACTATTAACATCAATTGCTGCTTTGAAGTATCCTGCATCAAAGGTTTCATTTTGGTTTGTCAATGATGCTTCAGAAGATGCTTCTTGTGAAATCATAGAAAAGTTTCACAAAGAATACACAGCCTTTAACATACATATTTTACAAAACAAACGCACTTCCAATTCACCAAAAAAGGATGCAATTACAACCGCTATTTCCAACATTCAAAGTGACTGGATTGTTACTACAGATGCCGATTGCTTAGTGCCTGAAAATTGGCTAAATCTGCTGAATCAGAAGATTGTTTTGGAGCAACCAAAAATGATTGCTGCGCCTGTTACATATGTCCAAGAAAGCTCATTTTTCAGCACCTTCCAATTGCTCGATTTTTTAAGTTTACAAGGAACAACCATTGGGAGCTTTGGCTTACAACTACCTTTTATGTGCAATGGCGCCAATTTCGCTTATGAAAAGAAAGCTTTTATGGAAGTCCAGGGATTTATAGGAAATGATACGATTGCTAGTGGTGATGATGTTTTTTTGTTGGAAAAATTCATCCAGCAATGGCCAAAAAAAGTGGTGTATCTAAAATCCGCAAAAGCATTAGTACAAACATTCGCCGTACATACATGGAGTGAATTTGTTTCACAACGTGTCCGATGGGCTTCTAAAAGTGCTAACTACAAGTTATTTACAGGCAAACTCATAGGAATTATTGTGCTTTTGATGAATCTTCTATTTTGTTTGCTTCCAGTTTTTCTATTTACTGTTGTTGTTTCATCGAAGTCGCTTCTTATATTTTTTGTTTCAAAGATTATCATTGACAGCATTTTATTGCTTCAAACAATGCAGTTTACCCAACAAAAAGTGCAAGCTTTCCACATCTTCTTAAGTGGAATTCTGTATCCATACATTACTATTTTTATTTTCTTCCGATCGTTATTTTCTACATACAGATGGAAAAATAGAAGATTCAATAAATGATAAATTTGTCTTATTTTTCCAAGGAACCTATTTGAAGCGCTATTTTTTTCTAACTTTAAGTGCATAAACAACTTACCACCATGATGAAAACCGATACTACTTGGAATATTTTCCAAAAATAACCTTTCGCTTCTTTTTTATTTACGTCTTACTCTATATGTTTCCGTTTCCTTTAAATGGCTTTCAGTATTTACATAATAATGTTGTTATTTTTTTAAATGATACTATAAGTGGGGAATGTTGTTTCATTTATGGGGGATTTATTTTTTGACCTTAGTTTACCAAACCAAGGCCCAGAAAAGGAAGTGGCGATATGACGTATGATTATGTAAAGTTGTTTTCAGGTGTATTCTTTGCTATGTCAGGAGCCATTATTTGGAGTGCTATTGACCGTAATCGTAAAAATTATGCGAAACTGTTACGCTTATTGGTTCATATATGGCATATTTTCTGGCACTTACTATGTTTTTATATAGCTTTTATAAAGTAATTCTGTTACAGTTTTCCACGCCATCTTTAGGAAGATTGGTTCAACCGTATGGGCATTCATCGCCTATGGGAATTACTTGGACATTTATGGGAGCTTCGGAAGCGTACACTATGTTTTTTGGTTATGCAGAAGTGACTGCTGGCGTATTATTAGCTTTTAGGCGCACACAAACCTTAGGTGGATTGGTTGCTTTCGGTGTAATGTTAAACGTATTTATGATGAATATGTGTTATGATATTCCTGTAAAAACATATTCTTTTCATTTACTGCTTTTTGCATTCTTTATTTTTATGCAGGACTGGAAACGCCTTTTTGCAGTGTTTTTTTCAAAGGCTACCATCACAGCATGAAGCTTCCCTGCATATTTTAAAGATCAACGGTTTATCATTGCAGCTTTCGTATTAAAAATTGTCATTTTAGGACATTTTTTATATGCAAGTTCGGGCGATACTATTGAAAAAAGCGAGATTCGCGGTTCTAGCGTTCCAAAACCACCAATGTATGGGGTTTATGAGATTCAGTATCATAAAAAAAATAAGGATTCCATTCCAATGTTAGTCAACAATGATATATTGTGGAGACGTATTATATTTCAGCGTAAAAATTTCTTTTCAGTATATCGCATGAATAGCACAAGTACGTGGTTAGCAATGAAATTAAATACTGTTGCAAAAACCATGGAAGTTAAAAATCGTAGAGATACCACCGATATTTATAATTTTAAATACACTCTAAAGGATAACATTCTAACACTAAATGGCACACATTTAGGTGATACTTTATATATTAAAGTCAAACAATACGATTTGAAAAAAATCAAGCTAATCAATAGAGACTTCCGTTGGATTAATGAATATCCATACAATCGCTAAATGAATTATTTCTCATGGTATAAACGAGGATCAAAGCTAAATTTTTGGATCTTGACAACGCTTATTTTATGGAAGTCAATATGCATTGGATTTAAGATATAATTGAATTCATCTTTTACGATAGCAGAAGGCACTTTTAAAACTGCATATTTGTTCTCTTCCACAAATCGCGTAAATATTTGCTGTGTTTTGCTGTTATAAGGAAACGTATTCCAACTTTTAGGAAGTTTATGAAGCTCTTGTATGGAGACTTCCTCAGGAATATTTATATGTACTAAAATACGATCATTTGGTAAATCTTCTGTGATGTCTAGGTGCATCACCACTTCTAAGTAGGCAAGTGAAATGTGTTGTGAAGTATAAACGGCGCGTGTTCCGATCTCGTTCCAGCGTCCACCAATTTTTTCCGCGCCAATTCCCGAAAGTAAGTTGTTCCTTCGTTTTGCTCTGTCAATTCTGTAAACTATCATCAAGCAAAAATTCCGTAATCTATACGTCTTATTTCGTCTATGACTAATTTTACGCCGTAACTTGTATCTAATAGGGAAAAAGGTGTTTGTCCGCCCAAAACTTTACTTTTTTTGTTGAGCCACCTAGTGAATTTTTTTTCATCACCAAAAACTTCAAACCCTTTTGAATATACTTCTGCAATTTCAAACAAACGTTCACTAACTTCTTTGTCGTAGCTGCTCTTTTTTGATAAGGTAGAATAGGAAGCTGGAACTATTTCTGATATTTTTGTCAACGGTAAAGCAATTCGCATGCTAAACTTTTTTAATTGTGAACGTGTTACACCACTTCTTGTGGCATGAATGATTTTTAGTTTATTTTGCGGTGAGTCATTTCGGTTATCAATATAACTCGTCAGGGTTAAAGCTTCCATGTTTTAGTAATTTTACCTAGTGCATTATGTAAATTTACAATTATTTTGCAAATCTACCATAGGAAAGAATCTTTTTTTAGTATTTTTAACAAAAACCCACTCATGAGTTTATTCGTATTAAACACCTCAAATCCAGCATTTTCTGATTATTTCTGGAAACAATATAGTACGAAACGAACTAACAGAATGACACTGAATGGTGAGATTTTAAATCTATTTTTTGTTTACTACTTGTGAGTTTAACTGCTGCGTATACATGGAAATTATTCTTTGAAGGCGTCGATATTCAATGGTATACAACAGGCGGAATTATTGTGCCACTTGTGTCCAGTATTGTGATTTCTGTAAGGCGCTAATGGACGATGCCACTCACTTTAATTTACGCTATTGCCAAAGGATTATTTGTTGTTGGATTTAGCGCTTATATTCATCAACGGTTTCCCTATTTACCATTTCAAGCTGTAATTATCACATTGATTACTTTTTTTGTCATGTTACTCTTGTGTATGGCACGTATTATAAAAGTGACTAAAAAGTTTAGAAGTGTTTTCGTTACTGTGATCTCCGTTATTTTCCTCGTTTATATTACATCATTTATCCTGAACTTTTTTGGTATTCATTTTTCATTCTTGTGGGACAGCTCATGGATTGCCATAGCGTTTAATGTTGCGGTTTCCATTTTTGCTTCGTTAAGCTTATTTCTCGATTTTGATTTTATGGTTCGCTATATAGGTCGCACCAAAAAAAACTATGAATGGTTTGCCACTTGGGGATTATTGGTAACTATTATTTGGAGACCTTTGAAAAAAGCGCTATCAATTTTTCATTTTCTTGATTTTTTCTTTTTTATGATTTGGATTGATAGCATTTCTTTTGATTTTTGAAGTTTTTGGGGTTAATTTATGTAAATGGAG
>Ga0189286_100044_pt1 | contig 108799 bp, 88 predicted proteins | sample UW69minimetaG_FD_130330 | JGI IMG/M metagenome (GOLD analysis project Ga0189286, IMG submission 130330) | Marine microbial communities from the Costa Rica Dome - UW69 mini metaG | ecosystem: Environmental > Aquatic > Marine > Oceanic > Photic zone | place: Costa Rica: the Eastern Pacific... | reverse complement strand
TATTGGCCGTAAATGTTGCCCATCAGTTCTGACATGATGTTCTTGTGATACCATGGCGGACGGAAGGTATCTTCTGCTACCATCCATCGCTCCCGAAAGAGGACAAAGTCGATGTTTGCGGTTCCCTGCTGGCCAGAAGGTGCTGATAAAACTGTAAAGATGGACGGATCGGGGTGGTCAAATAGGATTGCACCAACTGGGCAATAGTTTCTCAGGTCGTATTTGCACGGCGCATAGTTTCCGTGCCACGCAACTACATCCAACGGGCTTTGGCCAATTTCGGTGCGATGAAACTGGCCGCACCATTTTACTGTTACAGTTGACGGCACCTCTCGATCTTCGAAGGCTGCGACCGGAGTTTTGAAATCACGTGGGTTGGCCATGCAATTTGCGCCAATGGGCCCTCGATGCGGCAGTTCGAATTTCTGTCCGTAATTTTCACAAACAAACCCTCGGCAGGGCCCCTCAAGAACTTCAACGCGATAAACCAACCCTCTTGGGAGGATTGCAATTTCTTTTGGTTCCAGGTCGATGATGCCAAGCTCGGTACAGAACCGAAGTCGACCCTCTTGCGGAACGACGAGCAGCTCGCTGTCTGCGGAATAAAAGTAGCTGTCCACCATGCTTTCGGTCACCAGGTAGATATGGCTCGCCATGCCAACTTGGGTGTTTACATCTCCGGCGGTGGTCATCGTCCGCATTCCGGTGATCCAATCGTGTGCTTCATCACTATGGGGAACAGGATCCCAGCGGTACTGGCCAAGCGATGTCACATCCTCAACGATATGCGGAGCGGATTTCCAATAAGGCAAATCTATTTTGGTATAGCGATGTGAGTGTTTGACCGAAGGGCGAATGCGATAGCACCAAGTCCTCTCTGGCCTAACATCCGTAAAGGCGGTGCCGGACAGTTGTTCCCCATACAGACCATAGTTCACCTTTTGTGGTGAGTTCATTCCTTGCGGCAACGCACCTGGTAGCGCTTCGGTTTCGAAGTCATTTCCAAACCCAGGCATGTAGCCATTATGCGGACCTGAAAGGGATGGGGCCTGGATCATTTGGGTCGATTTTTGCAACATCATCTTCTTTTCCTTGGCGGCGTATCCTAGTTTCGCTAATAGTTACTTTTGTAACTAACAAGAGAAAATGGTACATGCAGACGGACCTATCCCTGTTTCTCCCTTATCTTCTCCATCGCGCAGCGGAACAAACCGGCATTGAGTTTCAAAGACACTACAGGGATCGCTACGGCATGTTGCGGACAGAGTGGCGTGTTCTGTTCCATGTTGGCCATCAACCAGGACTGACCGCGAAAGACATCTGTGACATTGCAAATTTGCACAAAACCAAAGTCAGTAGAGCGGTATGTGCTTTGGAGGTGAAACGGTTCCTAAGTCGCGATACGCGTGCAGAAGACCGGCGATCCGAAAAGTTATACCTCACCAAGGCCGGTGAGGTGGCTCTGGTTGATCTAATTCAATACGCGACGGATTTTGACCGAGCTTTCGAAGAGAAATTGGGGCAAAAAGAGATGGCAAACCTTAAGGCGATGCTTTTGAAGCTGGCGTCCAGAGATTAGCCTCTTGGAAGGGGTAGAGCCGTCTCGTCTTTGAGTTGGTCCATAACAATCTGGCTTTGTACGCGACCGATGGCCGGGTGAGGCAGTAAGGTGTTTTGGATAAGATCGTTCAAAGCGGTCAAATCTCGGCAAAAGACACGGAAAATATAGTCAGCCTCGCCCGTGAGAGTCCAAGCTGACGTGATTTCCGGATGCGTCTTTGTGAGCGAAATGATCGAAGAATGAGTGTGTTCGTTCTGGGCTTCGGTTTGAATTTGAACGAAGGCTTGGACACCAAGCCCTAGGAGTTCAACGTTCAGGCGGGCAGGCGTACTCAGTATGTAGCCTTCGGCCTCTAACCGATGCCGCCGTCGCCCGATCTGAGACGCTGACATGCCCAGCGTTTCGGACAGCTCCAAAGCAGTAGCTTGCCCGTTCTTCTGGAGAAAGGAGAGTAGCGCGATATCTTTGGTATCTAGAGACATGATGCGGGAAATATGCGTAATTTCTAAATTCTCCGCAATATCCCCGCATATTTTTCAGAAAACGCATTTTTTTCGCGCCCTGAGTGCATCCCTTCCGATGTAGGATTTTCCAAAGCAAAGGAGATCGCCATGGGACCTTTCCCGCACGACGCACCGAAATCCACGATTTCACCTGAAAACCCTGCTGGGACTGATGGTTTTGAATTTGTTGAGTTTGCGCATCCTGAGCCGCAGCAGCTCCGCGATCTCTTTACAAAGATGGGGTATACCCACACAGCGACTCACAAAACAAAGGCGATCGAGCTTTGGCAGCAAGGCGATATTACATACGTCTTGAATGACGAACCGGGCAGTCATGCTAAATCATTCGTCGAAGAACACGGCCCATGCGCGCCGTCCATGGCATGGCGGGTTGTTGATGCCCAACATGCCCATGATCACGCGGTTAAAAATGGCGCACAGTCCTATGATGGTCCCGGTAAGACCATGGATGTCCCTGCAATTGTCGGAATTGGTGGTTCTCTGATTTACTTTATCGAGAATTATTATGCCGAGAACCCTTACAATGAAGAATTCGATTGGGTTGCAAAGACCCATCCTGAGGGCGTTGGATTCTATTACCTCGATCACCTGACGCACAACGTTCACAAAGGGAATATGGATGTTTGGTTCAAATTCTACGGTGAATTGTTCGGCTTCAAGGAAATCCGGTTCTTTGACATTGAGGGCAAATATACCGGTCTGCTAAGCCGCGCGCTGACATCGCCTTGTGGACGAATTCGGATACCGATCAATGAAGATCGCGGCGAAACGGGGCAGATTGTCGAATACCTTAAGCGCTACAAAGGCGAAGGCATTCAGCACATCGCGGTTGGCGCGCGGGACATCTATGATGCTACGGATGAGATTGCAGAGCGTGGTATATCCTTCATGCAAGGTCCGCCAAAAGCATACTATGACCAAAGCACATCACGGGTTGTTGGCCATGAAGAACCTCTCGACCGCATGATGAAGCACGGCATCATGATCGATGGTGAAGGTGTCTTCGGCGGTGGAGAAACCCGGATCCTGTTGCAGATTTTCTCGAAAACCGTCATTGGGCCGATCTTTTTCGAATTCATCCAGCGCAAAGGCGATGACGGTTTCGGCGAGGGAAACTTCAAAGCCTTATTCGAGAGTATCGAAGCGGATCAGATTGAACGAGGTGTGTTGAAGGCGGGCTAAGCCTATCGACCGGACATGGCTGTGCGCAGGCGGGTCGAGTTGCAAATGCAGCGCTGCGCATATTCAACTTTGCGCAAACTGTCGTTCACGTAACCCGTTGCAATCCCGCAGTCTTCTCGGGCAGCTCCTGCCATTTGGAAGGTGGGGCCATTTCGCCCATTGGCTTCGTAAAATGCATAGGCTGACACTGCTTCGGCCAGTCTGGCACGTAGGTCGCTTTTGAGTTGATCGCCGACGCTGGTGGAGGTGATGGCAATATCGCGGTAGCTGCGACATGCCGCCAACATATCGTCGAGTGTCACGGTCGCACGGCGGTTAGCGCGAAGCGGGGCGGAAACGGAGACGAGAAGTTCGTCTTCTCCGCGGCTTTGCACGGTACCGATACGCGCAACAGGTACACCTTGCGCTACAAGTTCGCGCGCAACGGCGCGCGCGCGGCGCAAGCCGAGGTCTTGGTTGTAACCCGATGAGCCAACAGCATCCGTATAGCCAACTACCACTGTCGGCTTATAGGTCGGCGATGCTTTTAAGTCTTCGGCGATCTCGGAAATCTCTGCGCGTGCCTCCGCGTCGAGCACATCACTGTCAAATTCAAAGTTGACGGTTCCAAGGTCTTGCGCCGCGACAAGGACCGGAAAAAGTAGTGCAAGAAGAGTAAGCAATAGTCGCATGGGTAGAGCTTTACATTTTTTCCTTCAGTTATAGTGTAAGACTTAAGGTGAGCAATCAAGCCGAAAGGCTGATAAAACAATCACTTTTGTGCCGTGAGGGATGGCTGAATGGGAAATCTGACCGGGCTGTTGAAAGCAACGCGGGGCCTGTTTCGGCTGTCCGCAAGTACGGCTTTCTGCTTGGCGATTGCAGGTCCAGCCAGTAGTTTAACGGTCGAAGAGGCAATTCTCTTTGTCCTAGAGACAAATCCCGAAATCAGTGCGGCCGAAGCCAACAAGCAAGCCATCGAATTTGAACTGGATCAGGCCCGTAGTCTTGACACGCCACGCTTTGAACTCGAAGGCCGCGCAGAGGCCAGTATCAACCGCGGGACCCGTACCAGCGACAGTACAGCCGCAGACGGCGCGATTGGTGGCTGGGAAGTGCGCGGTCGGATGGTGCAAACCCTCTTAGATGGCGGATTTGTCCGATCTGAGGTTGAACGACAGGCTTACCGCATCGACGGTGCGGCCTTGCGCGTCTTGGAGCGGTCAGAGTTTCTGTCTCTTGAAGCAGTGCGGGTTTATGCAGATGTCCTTCGAACCCGGCAGTTGGTGCGTCTAGCAAGTAACAATGTCGCTTACCATCGGGAGGTTTTTGGCCGGATCGAGCGCGCCTATCAGAATGGTGTCGTTGGCATCGCGGATTATCAACAAGCGGAAGAACGGGTCTTCCTTGCCGATGACGTTTTGCTCGAATTCGAGCTTGATGCGATTGTTGCGGAAACCTTGTTCCTCGAAACGGTTGGAGTTGATCCAACAAACCTAAGCAGTGTTCCAAGCGTTGCGCGGTTGCTCCCTTCCACTTTGGACGAAGCCTTGGCCAAGGCACGTTCGTTGAACCCGACGGTGCGGTTCATGCAAGCTGATGTGGGTGCAGCAGAAGCCCTATCACGCCGTGCCGCTTCGGAGTTGACACCTGACCTGAACCTTGAAGCGGATGTGCGATACGGCGAAGACATCGGCGGGTTCGAAGGCGAAGTAAATGATGCGCGGATCGGTTTGGTTCTGCGCTATGACTTCCAAGGCGGGCGTAAGAATGCAGCGCGGGAAGAGCAAATTCGCCGTGCGAGTGAATCTCGTGCGCGTTTGTTGACGCAAGTTCGTTTGGTTGAACGCGAAGTGCGTCAAAGCTGGGCTGCTTTGCAGTCGGCCAAACGTCGCACATCGGTCCTCAGCCGTCAGGCGGAGTTGAGCGGCGAGCTTTTGGAGTCGTATGAAAGCGAATTTGAAGTTGGTTCGCGCTCGCTACTTGATGTGTTGAATACTCAGAATGCACTGTTCCAATCCGAAGCGAACTTGGTGAATGCGCGTTCGACGCAAGTTTTTGTGCATTACCGACTGCTTGCCGCGTCTGGTGCCTTGTTGCCGAGCCTTGGGATCGAATTGCCGGAAGATGCACGAGATTACGCCCGTGAGTTGGAACGGGTTCCTGGCGTAAACCCTGCACCGACAAGCATTCGAAACGATGCAAGGTCACTGAGCGAGTTCCGCCGCTCGCTCGACGACTAGACCACGCCAAGGGGAGGAGCCGACCGATTTCTGATCGTCCTGAGCCCAGTGGCAAGAAGCCTGTAACGCTTCAATTCTCTAACGCTGCCAAGGGCGTGCGGCAAAAGGAATGGGCGTTGGATGGGCAACCGCGTGATGTGTTGGCTGCGGCGCTTGGATCGGCAATGCTGTCTGACGGGCGTGACGTGAATGCTGTGACACTCAAGGATGGATTACCCCTTCCGCCGGACGGGCAGCTGACACCGGAACTCGCCGTGAGAGCGGCAGAACGTGAAGGCTATCGCGCGGCACTTGTACGGCGGCGACTGAAAGACATACCGAAAGCTGTCTTGCCAGCTGTCTTGTTTCTAGAAGGGCGGGGCGCTTGCGCGTTGCTTGATCAAGATTCTGACGGCCAATTCCTCGTCGTTTGGCCAGAACGCGGATCGGGTACGTTTCGGATAGACCAATCAGAGCTTGCCGAAACCTATGCAGGCCACGCGCTTTTGTTGCGATCCTCGGTAGCGAACGGCCCTTCCAACACAGAAGCGGAAGGCCAGAAGGGTCACTGGCTTTGGGCCACACTGCGCAGGCATTGGCCCGCATATCTACAGGTCGCGCTGGCCTCCGCGCTCGTCAACGTCTTGGCGCTGGCTACCCCTCTTTTTACGATGAACGTTTATGATCGCGTGTTTCCGAACGCAGCTTTGGTCACGCTTTGGTCGCTCGTGGCGGGAGTAGGGATAGCGCTGACCTTTGATGCCTTCCTGAAATGGGTACGCGCACGGGTCGTAGACAATACGGGGCGGCGGATTGATTTGGCCGTCTCATCGGCGATCTTTCAACATCTGAGCGCGATCCGCGCCGACAGGGTGCCAGGGCAGACGGGCAGTCTGGCTAATACGTTGAAAGACTACGAACAGGTGGTTGAGTTTTTCTCGTCCCAAACCCTCGCAACATTGATGGACCTTTGCTTCGCAGTGTTTTTCATCGCGGTTATTTTCTATATCGGTGGCCCGTTGGCATGGCCGCCCGCGTTGGCCTTGGGGTTCGTTACTTTGGTCGGTTTGCTGTCGCTTTGGCCGTTGCGCCGGAATGCCCAAAACAACCGCGCGGCGGCGAGTGCAAAAACCGGCGTTGCCGTTGAGAGCTTGGCCGAAGCGGAGACACTCCGCGCTGTTTCAGGTCACGGACGGATGCAAGGCCGTTGGGAAATCCTTGTTGCGGAAGCCGCTACAACTCAATCTCGTAGCCGGTCGATCGCGACATTTGCCACAACAGTAACTGGGCTGGCTCAACAGGGCGCATCGGTTGGGATTGTGATCATTGGTGTTTACCTTGCGCTGGAAGGTCAGATCACCATGGGCGCCGTGATCGCATCGATGATTTTGTCGAGCCGCGCTTTGGCACCGACCGCGGCGCTTTCCGGCCTTTTTGTGCGCGGTAGTTTCGCATTGTCGACGTTGAAAGCGCTAAACGAATATATGTCCATCCCAACCGACGGTGACGGGCGCAAAATGGGCGCAAGCGAAGCTGCGGGCGCGGGTGCGATAGAACTGAACGACCTTGGTCTGACCTATCCCGGCGCTCAGGTTCCGGCGCTGAGCGGCATTACCGCTGCAATCGGTGCGGGTGAACGCGTTGCGCTGATTGGGCCGGTGGGATCGGGCAAAACCAGCCTTGTTCGCGTGTTGTCTGGTCTTTGGCCCCCGAGTGAGGGTTTGGTGCTTTTGGATGGCATCAACATTGCCCAAATGTCTCCGCCTGCTTTGCGAGACCAAGTTCAAGTGGTTCAGCAAGAAGCAGTATTGTTCACAGGTACTTTGGCTGAAAACATTGCATTTGGGAAACCCGGTGCGACAGAGATCGAGATTGTAGCCGCCGCTCGGGCGGCTGGCGTAGATAAGATCGCCGCTGAACACCCCGACGGCTTTGCGATGAAAGTCGGAGAGCGGGGGCGGACACTTTCGGGTGGACAGCGCCAATTGATCGCCTTGGCCCGCGCTTTGATCCATTCGCCTCGCGTGTTGGTTTTGGACGAACCGACATCGGCAATGGATATGCAATCAGAGCGTATCTTAATCGATAGCCTTGCACGAGTGGTCGAACAACGGAGGATGACGCTCATCATCGCGACACATCGCATGGGGCTTCTGGAACTGACCGACCGAACGATCCTGATGGCGAAGGGCAAAGTTCTGATGGATGGCCCTAAGGGCGATGTGCTCATGCGGTTGGATCGACAAGGGCAGGGGGCTGGATAGTGGCTGGCTCTGATTGGGAATTGAGAGATTTTGCTAAGGGACCGGACGCAGCGCGTTTGGGGAAAACATCTTGGGCGCTCACTCTGGCACTATTGGTTCTTTTGGTTGCGGTGTGTTCCTTTGTCGCGTGGGCAAGTTGGGCCCGCATCGAAGAAGTGGCGCGCGCTGATGGTGTTGTCGTGCCGTCAGGCAGAGCGCGGGGTGTTGAAAGCCTTGAGGGTGGGATTGTCCGCGCGATTTCGGTACGCGAAGGCGATACAGTCTCAGCTGGAGATGAAATCGTACGCATTGATGACACCAGTGCAGCGGCAAGCCTTGGCGAGTTAGACGCGCGAGGAACATCTCTGGCAGCCCGGGCTTTACGGCTTGAGGCGGAATTGGCGGGCGCCGACACGGTTGATTTTTCATCGCTCGGATTGGCCGCAGATGATCCGGTGGCTTTACGAGAAACGGCCCTATTCGACAGCCGCCGCGCCGCGGATTTGAGCCAGACGACAGTTCTCGAAACACAAGCAACCCAGCGTCGGCAGGAAATCGAAGAGATCACAAACGCCATTTCCCGCGTCGATGAATCGCTGGCTTTGCTCGATGAAGAAATCCAGCTTCGGAGCGACTCTGGCGTCGTTCCAAGGGCTCAGATTATTCCGATTGAACGCGAACGGACCGTAAAACGGCAAGAACGCGATGGCTTGACTGGGCGGTTGGCGCAGGCGACTTCGGCGCTGGCCGAAGCCGAAGCGCGAATTGAAGAGCTTCGGTTGAACCGCCGCGCCGACATCAATTCTGAACGTGCCGATGCATTGGCTGAGGTGAGCGTGATTGAGGAGTCGCTGAAGCGGGCGAGCGACGTTGTCGAGCGGACCAGTCTGCGCGCACCAGTGGATGGCATTGTATCTGTGCTCAACGTCAACACGTTGGGATCGGTCGTTGCTCCGGGCGAAGAAGTGGCGCGCATTGTGCCCGAAGGCGATCTTTTGGAGGTCGAAGCACGCCTGCGCCCCGAAGACATCGCTTTCATCCGAGAGGATTTGCCGGCGCGAGTTAAACTCACCACATTTGACTTCACGATCTATGGTGCACTTGACGGGCGCGTTGTTCGGATTGGCGCGGATGCGGAACAGGATGAAGCGACGGGCACAACTTATTTCCCGATCATCGTTGAGACAGAAGCAAACACACTAGAACGGGATGGTGAATTGCATCAGATCAAACCGGGGATGGTTGCATCCGTTGATATACTGACCGGTGAGCGGACGGTCCTCGACTACATTCTAAAGCCATTGCGCAAAGCCCAATACGAGGCGTTGCGCGAGCGTTAGGTCAGCGTCGCAACCTCGGCCACGCCACTCGCATTCTCGAAAATGACTTCTACCGAAGGCGGCAGGCCTTGGATTAGATACGCTTGGGCACCCAATACATCGAGAGCTCCCGTTAGTGGGTTATAGTCAGCTTCTGCGTCGGTAACTGTTGCAACACCATTGACGAGCGCGGTGATGTCGATCTGATCTGCACCAGTTCCATAGTCTGTGATCACGTCAGTTACGGACGGTAGCGCATCTAGGATAAAGGTATCATCACCAAGGCCGCCCTGAAGCGTGTCGAAACCGGCACCGCCAGTAAGTTGATCTGCACCAATTCCACCGGTCAAAATGTCATCTCCAGACGATCCGATGGCAATGTCGTCTCCTGTGCCCAGATCAACATCAAACCCGTTACTTGCGGCAGAGAGATCAACAAGGTCGTTGCCCCCTTCCATGCGGAAACCAGCTATGTCGGTGTAACGATCCGGCGCACCCGTGTGCGTCACCAAATCTGCATCCGCCGTCCCTTTGGCAAAGTCGGTCCTTCCGACTGTACCGGCCACATCGGACATGACTTCTCTCGTGATGCCATCGGCGCCGACCTGCTGGCCAATCGATACCATTTGCAGGGTATCAATATCGAGATTTGCAGTGGTTGTCGTTCGGGCAGGTCCGACCCCGCTATCGACTATGTCGTATGTCAGGATGGAAGTCGCATCATACCCAGCGGCGACGTCGATTGTAACGGTTTGGGCGCCTTGATCGACGACGATTGAGCTTATTGCGGGATCGTCAGAAGATACGTTTTCCACAATGAGAGGCGTATCTGGATCGGTCGCCGTTGCCGTCAACTCGGCAAACGTCAGGACCGTTGTCGTCGTGGTTGATACGATATCGATCGGAGGTGCGACGATGTCGGGTGCTCCGTTGATCGAGTAGGTTTGATCGGTGAAGACTTGCGTGTCGTGAGTTGAGGTCACAGTGATATCGGCGACAATATCGTCAGCAAAACCCGGCGGTATTGTCAGGGTCAGGGCCGCGACCGTAGGGACGAACACTGCCGGCGCTGCACCATTCCGCTCAAGAAGCAATGACGATCCATCTGGCGCAATCGTTCCAGCTGAGGCGATGGTGCCCGCAGGCAGTGGCGCGTCGAACGCAATCTCTACAGTCTCAAGGAACTCGTAGGCTGTTGGTGTATTGTCGTTGATTGTCGCGTCGATTCCCAAAGGAATGACCAATGCAGCACCTGTTTCGGTTGATGCCGTCGTAGTGACCGTCACGTCCAAATCTGACGTTCCGTTGATTTCGAGCGTAAACGCGCCACCCGCATTGCCACCTTCGTTGGTCGTTGCCGAGACCGTTCCATTGATGACACCGCTGTCCGTCGCGAAATCAGCAGGGAACGTGATCGTCAGATCGTTGAAATCAGCAACGGATGTGAGCGTGATGCTAAGCGGCCCTGCGGGGACCGGCGTTGTCGTGCCGCCGATGGTGTAGCTCGTCCCATCTGGAACATTATCGAGCTCATAAATGATCTCGATAGTCTCGGAGCCATCCTGATCCGTCAGATCAATGTCGATGTCCGTCGTCGGTGTGTAATCGAGCGGCGCATCAGTTTCATCGATGGAGACGGTCGGGTTTCTGAGGTCAAAGTCGAGGTCAGGCGAGACAGCGATGTCGAGTGTCAATTCAAGAACATCGGACCGTTCGTTATCAATGTAGCCATCGCCGCTCCACGGGGCAGGGACATCGTCGATCGTGATCGCTGTGACTTTTAAAGAGGCAGTATCACCACCGAAATCCTGTGGTGGAATGAAAGTCAGCTGCCCATTTGGAATAAATGTGTTTACTCCCGGAACAGAAACGTTTTGTTGGCCATCGAGGACAACAAAGGCATGAGGAACACCGCCATACGGATCATCTGGATCGGCTGGATTTGAGAACTGTAAGGTAAGCGGTGTGCCGTCCAATTCAAACACAGGAAGATTTGCCGGGTCAAATCCACCACTCGGAATTTGAATAGCGACCTCGAACTGCATGGCCTCGTGCGGATCAGGCGTGTTACCGGTTATAACAATTTCATAAGGTTGTGGTTGGTCTTCAACGCCGGTGGTCGGAGTAACACTCGCAACCAATTCCGGCTTATCTGCATCAGGGCGAACCTGAATAAAGAACTTACTATCAAATTCGAACTCATCGCCATTCGGCAGCTCATAGCTGATCAATCGAATGTCGACTTCAACCTGACTAGGCACAGTCGGATCAAGATTGTCGGGTGTGCGCGCGTGTTCGTCCTTCAACTTGAGCCAGATTTTGTCGAAGTCTTCTAGCGCGATGGTAAATGTTCCGTCACCGTTGTCGATGATGGACGTCAGCGGTCTTGTCGCGCCAATCTCGAGATTTGGATCAGGGATAAATACGGCTGATAGAAATTCGGACCCGTCCATGTCAGGGGTAAAGGCCGGCGCGATTTGTTGAAGGAAAATCCTTTGATCTTCGATGGCCGTCACGACCACGAAATCATCCGTTACATCGTCAGGAGTACCGTTGTCGTTGAGAACGGCAACAGGCAATCCGGTTTCAGGATCGAGAAGCGTTTCATCAATATCGACAGCCGGTTCATCTGCAATTGCGTCGATTTCGATACTTCCGCTTCCTGTCCATGTTTGAGGTGCCAGATCAATGTCTTCAGTTTGCACCGCGACGCTAACCGTCAGTTCGCCATGAATGTGATTTTTGGGGATAATATAGAGACCGGCAAGGTCGGCCTGATCAAGGGTGTAGACGTAATCTCCGCCGATGATCTGAAGGCGCCCATCATCGATGATTTTGCCACCCGCATCATAAAGACCGCTTTGTTCCAATCCCAACGTTTGATCGAGTGACGAGAGCGGACCCCCGATATGAGTTCCGTTTATCGTAATGACAACGGAACTTCCCGGTACAATCCGCTCACCTCCGTCCGGACTGCTTACGCTGATGTTCAGGTCGATGGGTTGGTCTTCTGGCGTGGGGTAGTCGGCAGTAGGTGCCTGACTTTCCAGACTGACGTTAATGATCGCCGGATCGAGGACTGGCGCGATTGTAATATCTAGTGAGCCTGTTCCGGTCGTCGTTGTACCACAGGTGATATCGTTCAGAACCATCGAGAGTTCGAGGTCAGGAAGGTTGTCGTATGGATCGTCCGGCCCAAACGTTTCAGTGGGATTAAACGGATTGACTGGAGACGATTCATGCGCAGGCGGGGTGTAGAAAATCGTCCCCGACGAAACTGTGTCGCCGTCCCCGTTCCCGGAGAGGAATTTCTGCAGATCAATTGCCCATCCACCGGAAACAGGATCATAAATGATCGAGCCCGGCGGATCAGCGGAGATTTGTGATCCGGGCGGAAGGTCGATCAAGATACCAAGGTCGCCTTGGATTGCGATGCCTTCAAGAGTCGGCAAATTGATCAGATCAAGAATGTCTTGGTATTGTGGGTTTCCGCTTGGATCGATGTGAAGCTTAAGCTCCGCCGCTTCGTCTTCTAGTCCACTACCCTTGAGCGAAATGGTCGGAACATCGAGCGGAACATCAGGGCAATTGTCGCCTCCGCCAGTGTCCTCGGGGAGAAGAACGATTGAGATCGTTTCTTCTTGGAAAGCGGCACCTCTATCGGTGGCGATCGCGTTCAAGAAGCCGGCGATATCAATCACTGAATTGGAAATTGGGTCTAAGAAAAGCGCTCGGGTCGAGGAAATTAGCGTAGGGCTTACATCATCCTCAATGACGATCGCATAGAAACTCAGATCGTAGTAGGTGACGACATCCACATCAGGCGGAACAAAGGCGAGCGTTGCCAGTTGTTGGGCGGTGACAAGATAGGTTTCGCCTGTCGGGTCGACTGGTGTCACTCCAAGGAAAGATCCTCCAGGAGGGACACCGGTGATAAGGTAATAAAGCGTCTCTGACCCATCAAACGGTGTGCCACCGGTGATCGCGGTCGTCTCCGTCATGATGCCTGTGATCGGATCGGCGGCTTGGAAAATTTCATCTGGAGCTAAGGAAGCAAACCCGTTTTCCAGCGCATTGTCGGTTAGGCGCTGATTAAGAAGGAACGGTGCGCTGTCATCTCCTGCATAACCATAAACACGGTTGTAATTCTGAATGGGGCCCGGAGCGATCCCGCCTGGACCATCGGTGTCAAAACTATTCGCACGATAGACCGCATCAATGTCCGCCAAAGCAATGCCGTTTGGCGTTAGCGTTGGGTCTTCTTGCTGTGCAGTGGTGATTGGCGTGTCAGCGACGCCTTCAACTTCGATGGATACCGTACCGATATTTGTTGTGACTTCGGATGGTTTGATTTCTTCGACGTATTCGACCTCGATTTGGAAGGTCAGTTCTTCGTTACTGTCGATGCCTGCAAGCATGGTCAGGTTTGGTACGACTGACCAATCGATCCATGCGGTCGGATCAATTAAGTTCAGATAGCCTGTTTCATTATAAGGGTCCGTCAGATCAGGCGGATTGGCTGGGTCAATCTGTGGAGGGCCTTCAAACAGTAGGAACGGACGCCCGAATGAATCGCGTGGAAAGTCGCCATCAACAAGGCGGAAGCGATCGACGATCTCTTTTGAGATATCATTTGGTCGATCGACAAGAAGTGCTGCACTGTCGATGATGTTTGCGGATATATTGACGCCAAACGGCGTATCTTCAACGCCAGACCCGTTACCACGAGGGTTACCGCCATCGGCAACTGGTTCGATCCGCAATATCTCGTTGTAGCTAGACACCCGTGTCCCGCCGCCGTCAAATTCTGTCGTGACGGCATCAATTTGGAGCGGGAAATCACCTGCAAGATGAAGCGGAACACCGCGGAATTGAACGTTTTCCCAAGCACCATCTTCCAAACTCCAATCCGACGATCCATCTGGATTGATTTGGGTGATCAGGGCAGGGACGTAGGGGCTCGTTGGATCACCAACAACGGAAGGCACAAAGACGGAAACACCACTTGGGATCGCGCGCAGGACAACCGCAGTGATGATCTCTGACCCGTCTTTGTCGTCGTGATCAAGGATGATGTTTATGTCCCAAATTCCGCTTGGGCCTCCGGGAAGGTTGTCGATGACAGCCTCATTGCCGACCGAAATAACAACGATGACGGCAAGGTTGTTAACCGGCGCGACATCAATGTCGACTTCAACTTCTGCCGTTTCGGTATCCTCGGTTTTTGTATTTCCATCCCGCGTTGAAACAACGGCAGTGATGTCGTGACCGAAAAACTCTCCCTCCGAAGTGCCGTTGGTTTCGCCAGTGGCATTGAACGGACGCACGACACCAAATGGTGCAACTTGGTCTGGATCCCAGTCTTCATAGGGCGTTGGCTCCAATACGAGCGACGCTGAGAACTCGACAACATCATCTACAAATTCGATGGTAAGCACGCGACCTGTTGGATCGAAGCGGATCGACTGAATTTTGTCGAGTTCCGCTTGGAGAATTGGGGCATCACCTGAAAGGCTCCGCAACAAAATCCATTCTGACTGAGGAACCGTTCCGCCTTGCCAGCTTGTCGGATACCAATCCGTCGGCACGTTCGAGATTACCAAATTCTCGAGCTCTTCTGATCCGTCGCGGTCAGGTGTGGAGGCATTCAGGCCAAGGTACACTTGCACCTGATCATTGATGGAGCCGTCAGGCAGGGTGGGGGGGTTCGTCCCCGGACCAGTCCCGTCCAGAGTGGACTCTCGTAGCTGCATGATTTCCGCGATCGTGATGGACTCGCCATTCTTTGCTTCGCCGGACACACTCATCGGCGCGCCATCAACCACGTCATTGTCAGTGAAGTCGAGTGGGTCAGTCGCCCCGCCATCGAGCACAAAAACATCCAAAGCCAACGTAGCTTCAGCAATTGGGCGCACCGTTATCGTCGAGGTGAACGTGCTGTCCGTCGCGAAGTTGTCGCTGATATCAAACTCGCCACCGGGAGGGGCGTCCACCGTCTGGGTTTCCTGCCAACTGATTGTCCCGGAGTTGCTTAAAACACCTGAGAAATGTTGCGGAACCTCGATACGCAGCTCCGTTAGGGCATCTTGGAACTCAGCATCCGTCGCGCCGGCGGCCTTGCTCAGAGTAAAGCTTGTACTGCTCGTTCCCGGAATAGGGACGCGCACGATATCAATGGCCCCAGACGTTCCGCCCCCTGCGAAAAGGCGCAGATTGCTGTTCAAATTGGGATCGTAGTTGTCGCTGAGGGTTGCGACATCAATGGTCAGTTCCAAACCGGTGATGAATTCGGAACCGTCCGTATCCGACAGCGCTACGTCTTCAAGGCCAAGTCTAAAGCGTTTGACATTTGTTGTGTCTTCATCCGTATTGCGGTTTTTCCCGCTCACGGCCAAATCATCCACGACTGCATCGACATCAAGATCAACAAAATCCGCCGCCGTTTGTGTATCTGTTGGAAGGCCGGTGGCCATATCGACAGACGTCACCGTCGCAGTGATTTCATTCCCGCCCAAGAGAGTCGCTACGTCCTCGTCACGGTCCGCTTCTGGCTGCAATTGGAACACGCCGGTGAAATCAGTCACACCTGCGTTCAGCATGATTGTCAGCGTCGTGCCTGAAACGCTGGCCGAGGCAATTTGCCCATCGCCTTCGATGATTTTGCTCGGATCGACGTTGCCGTCGCCGTTCGTCAGCCAATTCGTCGGGATGTTTTCAACGACCACCATCGTGAGGGCTTCTGACGTATCTTTGTCAGCCGTCGTCGCCTCAATCCGAAGCTGGGCGGGTGTGTCCTCTTTGGTTGAGAAGTTCTTTGGCCCAAGCTGGAACGTCGTGGCATCCGTGTCGATGGAGACTTCAATCTCTGGCTCAGCAACAGGCGTAATGTCGAGGAGGAACTGATCGCTTGCCGTTCCTTCATTGGAAGTGACATCGACATCCATCGTAATTCGACCGGAGAAATGAGTCGGGAAACTATCTATTGCCAATGTCAAAAGCTCGGCTTCTGTACCGGTCCAAACATTGTTGGCTGGGTTAAGAACTGTGCCGTCGCTGAGGATCGTATCACCATTGGTTGGCAAGCCGGTGAATGTGACCCGCAAGTCTTCTAAGCGCTCTGACCCGTCAATATCCGTGATTGCAACGTCAAGTTCGAGCGGGATTGGCGCACCGAGGTCTTCAATCCGCGTGATGTCTTGACCGGTGATCCGAATGTCGCCTTCGGCATCAACGTTGACCTCAAAGGCAACTTGCTCAATCCCATCATTGGGGTTTGGAGGTGTTGGTGTCTCGCCCGCCGCGATCGATTCATCGGTGGCAAAGATGACAGTGCCTGTCAGGGGTCCGTTGTCGGGGCTTTCGGTCGAGAAATCGTCAGGCAAACGGATAACAAGATCGTCGTATTCAGCTTTGCTAATAGGTCCGAGTGTAAAAACACCACTTGGCACAGCATTAAAGACCAAGCCGCCATCGACCGAATACAGGGCATCATCCGGAAGGTTATCGAACGTGACTGTGACTTCTTCTATGGATTCCGAACCGTCCGCGTCGCTCGCTTGAGCGTCAAAGAGTTGCGTCAGCGAGAACTCAAGCGGCAATTCAGTTGTCGCATCGGTATCGATGCTGCCTGCGGGGTCGTTCTCGGACAGGGTTATTGTACCCGGTCCCGTAACGTCTAGGTCGCCCTCGGCAGATAGAGTTATCGTCAAGGTCTCTTGAACAAACCCGCCTTCGTTGGTTGTTGCGGTGAATTGGGCCTCAAGCGTTGTTCCCGGGTTCTCTGTAGAGAAATCAGGTGGCAGATAGATGATAAGGTTCTGATATTCGACGCCATCAAAGAAAGCAGGAAGCGGCGCTGCAACACGGCCCGCGCCGATATCGTATTCGGTTCCGGGTGGAAGGTCAGGGAAAATTAGCGAAACAGCGTCGATGAATTCTGACCCATCGTTATCGTCTGCTCCCGGTTGCAAGTAGTCGAACGGGCGAACCGCGACAAAATCGTCCGTCTCTGCCAATGGCGGCACGGGATTGACGACGAGCGTGATATCTTCTTCGTAATTTATCCTGATTTCAACGTCGAAGTCTTCTGGGCCTAAGATTGTGCCTCCTTGGATCGTCTCAATCGAAAGGTTGGCGACCAACGGTAGATCCGGATCGGGGCTTGCAGTCGAGAAGTCGGTCGGGAACACCAGTTCCGCGTCAGCCGGGGAGGGGCCAGGATCGCCTTGTGTCCATTGATACTCAAAGCTTAACAGGCCCGTGGTCGGATCCGTAGTGAACGTGCCAACTGGATCGCCAGAAACACGATCAATCGCTTGCGTCCCCGGTGGAAGGTCATCCAACGTGAAGTCGATCGAATATAAGGTCTCATTTGGAGGTACGACATCGACTGTCACGAAAGAGGATAACAAGACCACGAGATCCGCATCGGTCTCATCAACCTCGACCCGGCCGTCTACAGCAACGTCGATAACTGGACGAATTATGATTTGTTTGACGTCTTGGACAATCCCCTCAGGCGTCTCAACAGTGACTTGTGCAAGCGTGGTTCCGGAATAATCCCCCGGGTAACGCAGTTGTAAATTATTGGCGTCATCGACAGAGCCAGTCCATTCACCAGTCAGAGGGTCGACTGCACCACGATTGGCGCTCAAGCCTCCAACCACTTGGCTGAATTGTATCGTGACCTGCGACCCAAATGGCGCTGATATGTTTTCTTGATCCTCGGAGTCGTCGGTATCATCGACGGAAATCGATAGACCGAGATCAACCGTCACGCCGACAGAGACGTCTGGTATCCCACCGTCTTCGTCGGCAATGACCGTATCGCCGACATCCAAATTGATGTCGTGCGTGAAATCAATGTTCACTTCGGCCGTAGCCGTGGCTTCGCCATCAATTGCGGTATCGTCACCGGAAATCTGATCTTCGTTGGTCACAACGCTGATCGTGATTTGAATCGGCAGCGTTGTTTCACCTGCGCCAAGATCACTCCGATTGGCAGTCGAAAAATCCGGTGGGACAGTGACTGTAACAGCGCTGAACAGATCGGCGGCATCGCGACCTGTGAACGTTGCCGTCAGGGTGCCGGGTCCGACACCGCTTGGATCATACGTCAGCGTCGCGCCTGCGGGCAGACCGCTGAAACTGGTTAGATCAAAACGCCCCAAGGGATCGTTCGGCAATCCTGCGATTGTCACTTCAATCGTTTCAAAAATCTCGTTCCGAGGGGCAGGGGCGCTGAGGAGCGAGTCGAGATCAATGACTTTCGGATCAAGATAGTCGCCCAAAGCAAAGGTCAACGCTGCATCGGTTTCGATCAAGTTGTCTGGTGTCAAAACATCGATCGTAACATCGCCTTCCGGCGTTATGGTCAACTCAACCGGAACAGGACCGTTTTTGCCTTCAGTCGACACCCCAGTGATTTCGCCTGAAATCGTCTCTTGGATGAGGGTATCTGATCCGTCCAAAACGGCTGTCGAATAGTCTTGCGGGAACGTAATGCGTAGTTGCTCGTATTGGGCACCCGTCCCAACGAAGGTGAAGTCGCCCCCGTTTGCCGGATCATAGGTGATGCTGGGCGTCCCGTCTGGGAAACCAGGGAACGCAGCACTTGTGGTCACTCCTGGTGGGAGATCGCGGAGGGTGAGAGTCACCTCCGTCAGTGCTTCCAGAGGAAGCCCGGGATCAAGGTCACTAATAGAAACGATCCATTCCGAGGAAGGATTGATCGTGACTGGCGCATCTGTTTCGGCCACAACGATTGGATCGACATCAATATCAACATCGCCTTTCGGCGTAACCACCAACTCTTGGCTGGCATCTTCTTCACCTTCCAAATTTGTGGCGCGGATGGTCCAAGACACCGAACCCGAAAAGTCGCCGGGCAGTTGGAATGTCAGATTGTTGGCATCATCCAACGTGCCTCGCCAAACGACCGAGGCTTCTTGGAATATCCCACGCGAAAAAGTGGTGCCGGGCGGCAGGTTCGCAAACTCGATGGAGACGATGGTGTTGTCTTCCGACCCGTCGATATCCTCAACACGGACCTCGATCATCGGATCGATCAACACACCGCTCCCATCGGGGCCGGGCATGTCTTCCATCGCCGTAAGAGGACTATCCGCGATGATGACGATGTCGGGCGTCGCTTCGATCTCAATCGTGAATTGACGCGAGGCCATTCCATTTTCGTCGGTGACTGCCGTCAGCGTGCCCCCAAGCCGGGTTGGAGGGTTGTTTGTCGAGAAATCGCGGGGCAGGCGCACGACGATTTCTTCATATTCGGCCAAAGAACCTTGGAATACGAAATTGGGACCAACAGCCGCAAAATCAGCCTCGGCACCGGTGAGAGAAATCAAAGTCCCTGGCGGCAAAGGAAACAGGGTTAGTGTGACGCCGATTATACTTTCGCTTCCGTCCGCGTCTGTCGGTACTGGTGTCAGAGCGTCTGCAATTTTGAAATCGATAGGTGCATCCGTCTCGATATCAGCAAGGACACCAGTCCCTTGAATCTCCACATCGCCTTCGACCGTGATCGTCAAAGGAAAATCGGTGCTCGTCCCTTGTCCAAAATTGGAATTTGCCGAAATAGAAACGATCAAATCGCCGGAGATATCCGAACCATTCGGGCCATCGTTCCGATTGTCAGTCGAAAAGTCTTTTGGAAAAGTAAGGACAAGATTGGCGAATTCGCCAGGGGTGCCACTGAACTCAAACGTCAGTAAGCCGCCATCATTGGTAAAAGTGCCAAAGTTCGCTGTTGTACCGGCTGGCAGATTCTCAATAGAAATAGAAATCTGAGTGATGCGCTCGCCATCTTCAAAGCCACCAGCAACCACATCAACAAAATCGTCCGGTCGAAACGCGAGTGTCGCATCCGTCTCTGATAGGACGGCCTCACCCATGATGTCGAAGTTAACATCTGGCGGCCCAATGCCGCCGTCATTGCCAGTCTCTCTGCGTTCATACTCCGGGAATTCGTACTCAACGGGAGGTAAAAGCGGATTTATCGCGAGACCAACCAAAGGATCACCGACACTAACGATTTCCTCTTCGCCAGAGCCTCCAGTGTTCGTTTGGGTCCCTCCAGAGAGCTCCAACAGCGTAACTTGCTCAACGTCATCTAGGATCTGCCATGTCTCTTCGTGAAGGGCGAGATCATCATAACGCGCAACGGGAATGCGAAAGCCGTCAACGAGCAGCACAAGGTTTTCACCCATTGCGCCGCCCAGTACCGTGAGTGACCCGTCAGGTTGGACCAAAATCAGATCATCGCCGAGGATCAAAGGCCAGCTGACGTTTATGCCTTCGGGGACGTTAAACGCGACAATGCCAATGACATCGGCAAACACCAAGCCAGGAACCTCAGCACCAGCCCGCGCCACATCGATCAGTTGCGCAACATCGGCTTGCTCAAGGTTCTGATTACTCAGCCAATTAATCGATCCGTCTGCCATAGCAAGAGTCCCTCAATTAACGATACAACCTTGCGCTGTATGGCATTCGTTTGCAAGAAATTAACGGCTGGAAAGTTGTCCGAGCGGGGGCCGTGTTTGCTCACAAATCTCAAGCGAGAGCAAATCTATTTGAAGCGGCACCAAAGCGGGTTCATAATTGTTACATAATCTTCATTATGAGAAAAGAGATCGCTCGTAGGTGGATTTGCGCTTCTTAGCCTAATGCCCGATCCAAACCTCAGTCCCCCCATGAAACTGAGACCAAGCGAACCAGAAAGCCTCGTGGCTTGGGATAGTGTCACCATCGACCCCCATCGCACGAACGCCGTCAGCTAACAAAACCAAAGACACCTTTTCAAATTCAACGCTCTGACCTTGCTTCAAAGCGGCAATGGCTGACGCTCTCGGAAAGGCAATGGGCACACCACTTGGTGTAATAACGCCGATGACATCTTCATGGACCGGTAGACGCGGATCCACATCGCCTATTGGGAAAATTGGCCCCCTCGCGTCACGCGTTTGCCGCAAATTGTAATCTCGACCCAACGCCAGTTCTTCGACCAAAACAGTGGTATTAGGAAACGCGTCACGCCAAGCGCCCCAAGTGGACGTGATGACCGTCACAGGTGGCAAAACAACATCCAAATCCGCCAAGGGCCCTGTCACAGCGGTACCGAGAAAGGTATCAAAGAGCGAGTTGGTCTCGACATCATACATCACTTTATTGGAGCGGATCAAAAGGCCCGAGGTCCGAAGAACGGGCCGCTTCACTCCATTGGGCATACGGTCCGTGAAATACACTTGGGCAGCCCCGCACAACGAACAATACGGCAGAGCAATGTCTCGACCACCAAGCGTATCGTTAACCATTTCTCGGACTTCCATGATCTGGCGAGGATAAGCCCTTGCTTCACCGTTGATCTCAACGCCGAAAATAATGTCGTCATCCGCAAGCCACGTCGCGGCATCGGCAGAGCTGACTTCTGGGTTGTCGATCGCAGGAATGCAGTAGCAGATGTCGTCCGTTGTATCGTAAGGGCGCGCATCAATATCCACCCCACCCCAGTCGACAAGCTGCCAGTCGATCTCGCCCTCAACAAACAGCTTTTCCCAACCGGGGATATAGTTGGTGAAGATGCTTCGCTTGTGTTCCAGATAGTTTGGGTAGGCTGGAATATCCCACGCGATCATCCTGTTTATGATCGCTTCTCGATGCTGGCCATCATCGAAACTCATCTGAAGAATGTCCTCAACCGCTTGGGTCAAAGCATCATGAAATTCCAACCGCCATGAAAAGCGCTGCATGTCGGTCAACGTCCAAATCACCCTTGGATCGTCGCTTTGGGCGATGACTTCAAAGGCCGTCTTATCTTCGGGAGACCAAGCGGATTGGTTCAACGCAATGGCTATAAGATCATCGAGCGCTTCAGCTGTGGTTGGTTTTAGTGGACCGGTAGGCACAGAGGGCGGAACTCCATATTCCGCAATCACGTAGTCAGGCAAAGCCTTGCCCTGCTCCGCCGATGCCAAAAATGGCAGAACGATCAAAGCAGCGGCAAACAGAAATGCTCGATGAAACATGTAAGCTCCGGTAACCCACTTCAACGCATGAAACCCTAACGCAATTTTGGTGTATAATGTTCTCACGTTTGCATCAGCGTGGCGCGAAGACTGGCGCAAAACGACAAGAATGCGGTTGAAACGGGCTTTGGCAGGACATTTCGCATCCCTATGGTCACATCTAAACACCGCGAAGTTTGCGCGGTTGGAGTGACCAAACGGAAGGATTTCTCATGCGCACCCATGCTCAGGCAGTCGTTATAGGCGGCGGCGTTATCGGATGCTCGATCCTCTACCATTTAGCCAAGCTGGGTTGGACAGATGTGGTTCTGCTGGAGCGCGATGAGCTAACGTCAGGCTCCACATGGCACGCAGCGGCAAACATCCACGGCTTGCACGACAGCACCAATATTTCGCGGCTCCAGCATTATACGATGAACCTCTATAATGAGTTGGAAGCGGAAACAGGCCAAAGCTGCGGCGTGTTCCAACCTGGGTCACTCTATCTGGCGCAGACAGAAGACCGCGAACATCAACTGCGCATTCAAGAGGCCAAAGCGCGGCGCTATGGCATGAACTTTCATGAGGTAAGCCGCGACGAAGCAGAGCGCCTTCATCCGCTGGTTAACTATGATGGCATCCGCTGCATTATTTTTGAACCTGACGGCGGCAACGTTGACCCCTCTGGCGTAACCAATGCCTATGCAGTCGGCGCACGACAGCGCGGGGCCGAGATCATGCGGTTCACGCCGGTGATTGGAACAGAGCCACAGCCAGATGGTAGTTGGATTGTCCGCACCGAAAAAGGCGACATCCGCACGCCTTGGGTGATCAACGCCGCTGGCCTTTGGGCGCGAGAAGTTGCGGCGATGGCCCGCATCGAATTGCCGCTCCAACCGACGGAGCACCAATATTTTGTGACCGAAGCCATTTCGGAAATCGAAGGAATGGACCGCCGCCTGCCCTCCGTCGCGGATCGCGATGGCGAATATTATCTGCGTCAGGAAGGCAACGGCTTGCTTGTCGGCGCTTATGAAAAAGACGTGCGGTTCTGGGCCGAAGAAGGCACACCGCTGGGCTTTGGTCATGAACTTTTTGCCGATGATCTGGAACGGATCGAAGACAACATGATGCGCGCGATTGATCGCGTGCCCGTTGTTGGAACCGCCGGTATCAAACGCGTGATCAACGGCCCGATGATTTGGTCACCTGACAGTTCCGTCCTGCTCGGCCCCGTCCCTGAACTGCGCGGCTATTTCTGTTGCTGCGGCATCATCCCCGGCTTCAGCCAATCCGGCGGTATGGGGCAGCATGTCGCCGAATGGCTGGTCGAAGGGGAACCAAAGCTCGACATGTTCAGTTGGGATATGGCGCGCTATGGCCATTGGGCGGACAAATCCTTCACCAAAGTACGGGTTGAAGATCAATACGCCCACCGCTTCAAAATCCACTTCCCGGGCGAAGAACGCGAAGCTGGCCGTGCCGTACGCACCAGACCTATCTACGAGATGCAGAAGGATATGGGCGCAAAATTCGGCCTCAACTACGGCTGGGAGCATCCGCTGTACTTTGACGCCGATACACCGGACAGCGCGGGCTTTACCCGTCAGCCGTGGTGGCACAGCGTTGGGCGCGAGGCGCGGATGTTGCGCGAGGTTGCTGGGATCATCGATATTTCGAACTTCGCCAACTATTCGGTCAAAGGTGCTGGGGCAGAGGATTGGTTGGAAGCCCTATTTGCCAACAAGATGCCCAAAACCGTCGGACGATCTTGCCTGACACCGCTGATCGGCAAACGCGGTGGATTGGCGGGCGACTTCACCGTAACGCGTCTGGGTGAAGAAGAGTTTATGATTATAGGCTCCGGCATGGCTGAACGGTTTCATGCGCGTTTCTTCGCTGAAATTCCGCTGTCAGACGGCACGACGTTTGAATGCCTGACGGAAGAGATTTGCGGGTTCAATGTCGCTGGTCCACAATCTCGCGCCTTGTTGCAACGCCTCACGAATAGCTCTCTTGAAACGGCTGATTTTCCATTTATGCGTTCCAAACGGATTATGATTGCGGGCGTAGAGGCGGTGGCCCTTCGCGTGTCCTTTACCGGCGATCTCGGGTGGGAGCTGCACTGTGCGACGGAGGATCAGGAGACGCTTTACACCGCGCTAATCGAAGCCGGAAAAGAAATTGGCGCTGGCCCCGTCGGTGGGCGCGCATTGATGAGCTTGCGTGTCGAAAAGGGCTATGGCTCGTGGGGTCGCGACTACAGCCCCGAATACTGGCCGCAAGAACAAGGGCTGGCTGGTCTTGTGAAGATGGACAAGGAGTTCCTGAACAAAGACGCCTACGTGGCAATCGCCGACAATGATCCACGTGAACTGATGGTTGTGATGGAAGTACACACCGAAGAGCATGACGCTTTGGGCGGCGAACCGATCTTTCTGCCCGACGGCACACCCGCCGGTCAGGTGACGAGCGGGGCCTATGGCTATAGCGTCGAAAAATCGCTCGCTATTGGGTATCTGAAAGCCGGAATAGCGACGGCTGGCGATACTGTTCATGTCGCCATTTTGGGTGGATCAGTGCCAGCCACAGTGCTTTCGGAGCCGCCATTTGATCCAGACGGAGCTCGTCTACGGGCGTAATACGAACCGTTTTATCCCATCCTCAATGCAGGACCTGCGGAGGTGCCAGTTTCGATGCGCCCCAACCAACCAATGCGCCTACACAAAGCGGCCAAATGGCAACTGTTCCAATCAACAATAACGCAATCAACATCGCCGCGATCGGCTTACCCATACCCGCGGTGATGGCTGCGGTCATGCCGGATACCAAAGCAACCGTGACTGGCGTATTTGGAAGCAACCAAACAACGGCCCCTCCAGCCGCTGCACCAGCAAACAAGAGTGGGAAAGCGGCACCCCCACGCCAGCCAGAAGACAAGCAAAGCGCCAGCGCCAACATTTTCAAAGCGGCTAGTCCCAAAAGAGCCACCATCCCGAACTCCTGTCCCCAAACAAGCATTTCTTCTAGCTCATGATGACCAGAGAAGCGAAGAATGGGGAAAGCCGTTGCCAGCGTCGCAAAAAACACTGTCCCTATTAGGGTTTGAACCCATATGTCCGTCCAATGAGAAAGCCCCGATGTGATCAATGGGAGTATCAAAAGAAAAAAGATCCCTGCCCCGGCCCCTAGAAGGGCTGGCAGAACCGCAAATAGAATGTCAGTGCCATCACCAGCTGGCACATGATCAGGCAAATGAATTTGCAGCGGGTTTTCTGGCAAGAATATCCCGACTGTCAAGATAAACCCTAGTAGACCCGCCAGTGCAGCCAGATAGAGCCGTAATTTTGGTGCTTCGGGATGTTCTTGTGCGATCACGGCAGCACCCGGCGGCGAGCCATAAATGCCTCCCAAAGCGCCAGCCGCACCTATTTCGCCAATCAAACGCGCCTCTGCATGATCGCGCGCGATTAATATCGAGATCAGCAGCGACATTTCTGCGACAACTGCAAGGATCCCCGCCTCTGGGCCAACAGCACCGCCAAACCCAACAGCGACAATTGCCATGATCGCAAGAAAAGCTGTGTTACGGCGTTTTTGAACTTCTGGCTTTCTGGCACCAGTGATCTGTTCGTTCAAGCCCGATCCCGCATACCAATGACGCAGCAACGCCAAGATCACACCACCAACCATGATCATTATAAAGATATACCAACGCGTGTCAGGTCCCGACCAAACAAAATGTGTCACTAGTTCCATGAGCCAAAGAACAAGGGCTGCTACGATACCTGCCAGAAATCCGTAACCAGCGGACAGAAACATCAATCTCATGATCTTTTTTCTCCTAGGTTTCTAATTGCCAGCGGCATGTCTGGTCTAAGTCTGACCAATCTTCGCACTCTCGCGCATTTGGCTGAGCGTTTGCCGTGGGGTCAACGCCTCAGGCGAAACATTGAGATCAAGGACCGCGCCAGTATCAGACGCTAATGCTCTTTCAAAAGCCGCCTCAAAATCCTCTGTGCGTTCTACTCGTTCCGAATGATAGCCATAAGACTTGGCCAGCATCACAAATTCCGGGTTCGCAAGCGTTGTACCAGACACACGCTCCGGATAGGTCTTTTCCTGGTGCATACGAATAGTACCGTAAGTGCCATTGTTCAGAATGAGGACAATCGGCTGAGCCCCTGATTGCATCGCGCTACCCAGTTCTTGACAGTTCATCTGGAAATCACCGTCGCCGGCGAAACAAACCACCGTTCGTTCGGGATGAACCGTCTTCGCCGCAATCGCTGCGGGCAGACCATATCCCATCGCACCGGCTTGTGGGGCCAACAGCCTTTGATTGGGGCCAAACTTGAAGAATTTGTTGGGCCAAACCGCAAAATTCCCCGCCCCATTTGTAAGAATGACGTCATCTGGCAAGCTGTCGCGCAAGTAAGTGCTCACCTTTCCCATATCCACAGGGCTCGGCAGGTCAGGCAAGTCGAAACCGGATTCATAGTCCGCCCTCAATCCAGATCGCCATTTTGACCAGTCACCGACAACTGGATTTTTTGCCATGGCAGCGGCAAAGGCATTTGGACCTGCGTGAATCGCAAGCTCTGGCACGTATACCTTTCCTAGTTCTCGATCCGACCCATGGACATGAATAATCCTTTGCTTCGGCTGAGGAACATCCAGCAGTGTATACCCTTGTGTGGAATTTTCACCGAACCTTGCGTTGATGGCCAAGATAACGTCGGCCTCTCGCATCATCTCTTGGACAGCAGGCGGCATGCCCACGCCTGCCTCTCCGCAGAAAGATGATGAATGATTGTCGAACTGATCTTGGTATCGGAAGACCGACAATACTGGAATGTCACTCGCCTCAGCAAAGGATTGTAATGCCTTGCTGCCCTGAGAAGTCCAATTGCACCCACCGTAAAAGATTAGCGGCCGCTGTGCACCTTCTAAAATTCGTCGTGTCTCCAAGACGGCTTCCTCGGTTGGCGCTGCTTCGCTCTGCTTTGCCGCACCACGCAATGGCCCCGCCGAACTAACATCCGTTAGCATATCCTCAGGCAAAGCGACGACCACCGGGCCGGGGCGTCCAGTCACCGCGGTGTGCCAAGCACGCGCAATAATCTCCGGGATGCGATCCACTTGTTCTATCTCCGTGGCCCATTTCGCCACCGACCCAAAAAAAGCACGATAGTTTACCTCTTGAAAGGCCTCCCGCTCCATCATGTCGGTGGCAACCTGCCCCACAAATAAAATCATTGGAGAGCTGTCTTGCATCGCCGTATGCACTCCGATGGAAGCATTCGTAGCACCAGGTCCGCGGGTCACAAAACAAATCCCCGGCGCACCTGTAAGTTTGCCGTAAGCAGCCGCCATAAATGACGCGCCGCCTTCATTCCGGCAAAGGGTGAAATCCAGAGAAGCTTTTGCCTCACCATGCGTACTGCTTGTGTCGTACAATGCATCGAGTATTGCGAGATAGCTTTCACCTGGCACGCCAAAGCTATGTCGAGCTCCAAGCGCACGCAGACAATCAACTAAGAGCACGCCACCTGTTCGCTTTGTCATTTTGGACCTATTTCTAACGGCTAATTTGGCTATTCGGTAAGCCTGTTTTCGAAGAAAACATTGACCCCTCAGTACCCACTTGTAAATCACCACTTGACGGACCAGATGAACTTTTTTGGTTCCCGTAGAAGGCAAATTACTTACCTTTTCTGATCAAATAGAACCCGAAACTTTTTATGCTCGGCTACTGTTAATCCTCTTTGTTTAGAATACTCCTTAAGTTTCCTGAGTAGGTATCAAAACAAAATCAACGTCGATGGCAGAACACAGCAAGAAGAACTGGACAATTTGATATTCACATGATCATCGGGGTGAGTGCAATTTCCTGACCAAAGAAGGCTTCACACCCGCCGGGTTGTTCTTCGACAAACTCATTAAATTTACGAAATAGGATACCTATTATGGTCAAACTATTTTCCGTCTCAACAGTTTATCAATGACGAAAAAGAATTATTAAATCTAATCAAATACTCAACGGTATTTTAGGCACTGGAAAACTGCCTTTCGATCAAGGCTGTGCAATGGGTCAACAACTCTGGGTATTGGGTCTCTTGCTGCCGGTACAAGCAAACGTCCCGAACATCATTGAACCCATCTATCGGTAAAAAAACGCAATCATAAGGCAATATGCTTACAACTGATTGCGGCAGAATCGAGAGCCACCGTCCTGTTTGAATGAGAGCGACAAGCGATTGGGTATTTCGGATCGTCACCGGCGCTGCACTGGTCAAATCACGAACAGCCTCGGTCTTTATATGATCGCAAAGTTCGTTTCTAATGAACGGGAATGAAAAGACACCATTGATAGTTGCATCTTGACCTGATTGGTGCAGCGGGTGGTTGGCCGAGATCACAAGCCCAAACCGGTCCTGAAACAAAACGCTAGACGTCAGCCCATTGAAATGTTGTGAACCGGAAGCAATGCCAATGTCAGCAACACCATCGCGTAAAGCAGCCAGGACCTGTGCGCTATCGGCATCACGCAAATCAAGTCTAACGCCCGGAAACTCCACCGTAAGCTGGTCCAAAAGCGTCGGGAACACAGAAGCCGCCACAGAAGGGATTGACGAAATACGCAGCAATCCATGCTCAGACGACGCGCGAGCCTCGATCGCGTCTACTGTCGCATCAAACTGTTTGATTTGCCGGATTGCCAAATCAAACACATCTTTCCCAAAGGGTGAAAGCCTGTCTTTCCTTTCCCCCTCAAAAAGTTTTTGCCCCAGATCAGTTTCAAAAAGCTTTAAGCTCATTGAAACGGCAGAGGGTGTCCGCCCAAGACGCGCAGCCGCTGTCGCAAGTGAGCCGGATTGCGCGACTTCAACAAATGTCTTTAAGGTTTCAATTTTCAAATGACTTACTTCAATTTCTCTGAACCTAACTTCAACTATTTAAGTTTGACTGACAACATAGTGAAAGTCCAATGTGTGGTCATACCCAATGAAAGAGGCCCCCTTGACACATCTGAACCTAATCGCAGGCGAATGGCTTGCAGGTGAAAGCGAAATCGAGAATCGAAATCCTTCTGATCTGAGCGATGTCATCGGTCAGTTTAGTCAGGCAAACAGCAGCCAACTGAACACGACCTTGGCACAGGCGCAAACAGCTCAGAGAGAATGGGCACAGTACGGTTTGGAACGTCGGCAAGCGATCTTAATGAACATTGGGAACGAATTGATGGCCCGCGCCGAAGAGCTTGGCACGCTTTTGTCCCGCGAAGAGGGCAAGCCACTGGCCGAGAGCAAGGGCGAAGTTTATCGGGCGGGGCAGTTCTTTGCCTATTACGCTGCCGAATGCCTGCGCCAGATCGGCGAAAATGCGGATGGCGTTCGGGACGGTGTTGAAATTGATGTCAGACGCGAACCTGTCGGTGTCGTCGCTGTCATCAGCCCATGGAACTTCCCGACCGCAACCGCATCATGGAAGATCGCACCTGCGCTTTGCTATGGCAACGCGGTCGTTTGGAAACCTGCAAATATCACACCTGCATCTGCGGTGGCCCTGACAGAAATTATCGCGAGACAAGACATTCCAAAAGGGCTTTTCAGCCTTGTTATGGGGTCCGGCGGGACGATTGGACAGCAGTTGGTCGAAAGCCCATCGATCAACGCGATTTCTTTCACCGGCTCTGTGCCGGTGGGCAAACAAATCGCCCGTGACGCCATTCAAAACCTCACAAAGGTTCAGATGGAGATGGGGTCGAAAAACGCACTTGCCGTCATGAACGACGCCAATCTTGATCTGGCTGTCGCCTTGGCGCTTGGAGGAGCGTTCGGTGGGACAGGGCAAAAATGTACAGCGTCCTCTCGTCTTATCGTTCATGCCTCTATCCATGATGCTTTCGTTGAAAAACTGGTCGACGGAGCAACGGCAATGAAAGTCGGGCACGCGCTTGATGACAGCACCCAAATGGGGCCGGTTGTCAGCCAACAGCAACTCGATGAGAATCTCGCTTATGTTGACTTGGGCAAGTCGGAAGGTGCGGAATTGGCCTGTGGCGGCGCGCGCCTCGATTTGCCGCACGACGGGTACTATATGTCGCCAGGTGTGTTCCTGAACACCCGAAACGACATGCGGATCAATCGTGAAGAAATGTTTGCGCCACTGACCAGTGTCATCAAAGTCGACAGCTATGAAGAAGCATTGGCAACCGTCAACGACACCAACTTTGGCCTCACCTCGGGCATCGTCACGCAAAACCTTGCCCGTGCTACACACTTCCGACGCAACGCGCAGACGGGTGTCGTAACAATAAACTTGCCAACCGCGGGCACGGACTATCACGTCCCCTTCGGTGGTCGGGGCGACAGCTCTTACGGGCCGCGTGAACAGGGCAAGGCAGCTGCGGAATTCTATACCACCGTCAAAACCGCCTATATCAGCGCGGGAACACCGTTCTGATGCGGATCGACGGCCTGCAATACGCCAATTGGTCGGAAAAAATCTTTCGCCAACTGCGCGAAGGGCAGGTCGACGCGATCCATGTCACCATCGCTTATCACGAAAGTTTTCGCGAAACGGTTCTGAACTTTGAAAAGTGGAACCGCTGGTTCGAACAATACCCTGACCTGATTATGAAAGGGCAGTGCGCCAGCGACATAGACGTGGCCCGCGAAACAAGCCGTACCGCAGTGTTCTTCGGGTTCCAGAACCCCTCACCCATCGAAGACGATATCGGGTTGGTTGAAATCCTGCACACGCTCGGCGCGCGTTTCATGCAGCTGACCTACAACAACCAATCGCTCCTTGCGACGGGATGCTATGAAGTCGAAGACACCGGCCTTACACGTATGGGCAAACAGGTGGTCAAGGAAATGAACCGTGTCGGTCTTGTCGTCGACATGAGCCATTCTGCCGACCGATCCACGATTGAAGCGGCGGAATATTCAGACCGCCCCATCGCCATCACTCACGCGAACCCGCACCGCTGGCATCCTGCGCGCCGAAACAAATCCGATGACGTTATTCGCGCGGTCACTCAAAACAGTGGCATGTTGGGCTTTTCGGTCTACCCTCATCATTTGAAGGACAAAACAGACTGCACGTTGGAGAGCTTTTGCGAGATGATCGCACGAACGGCTGATAAGTTCGGTGTCGATCATTTGGGGATCGGCACGGACCTGTGCCAAGATCAGCCTGACAGTGTGGTGGAATGGATGCGCGTGGGCCGGTGGACGAAGAAAATTGACTATGGTGAAGGATCGGCTTCCGACGCCGGTTTTCCACCTATGCCAGAGTGGTTCCAAGACAATCGCCACTTTGACAACATCGAAGACGGCCTGCGGCAAGTGGGCATGAACGAAGCCGAGGTCGCGGGCGTCATGGGCCAAAACTGGTATCGATTCTTTTCTGAAAACTTCGGGCCACACCCATGAACGATCTCTCGCCTCTGATCCCACGTCGCGATCCGAACGTGGTGATGCGTTTGTCGCGATTGGGGTCGCTGCATCAAAGCAGGCTCAGCTTTATGCGGATTCTGATGCGGCGCATGGCATCGGAAGACTGGACGTTCAGCCGACCAGAGTTTGACATTGATGAAATCGGCGTCGGCTATGCGGTTTATTCCGCAAAGACCCCCAACCGCAGTTATTCGCTTGTCGCCTTCGCCCATGATCTGCCGCCCGAAGACCGCTCCGACCGCGTGATTGCAAACGCATGGGATGCAACCTTTACACTCTTCGATGGGGTGCCGACGAGGGACGACATTCAACGGCTATCCGAGAACGTGCCCGTGCAAGAAGCCGGTCGGATCACTGAAAAAGAGCTCACCATGTCCCGCGCTAACCGCTCGGTCAGATTGTGGGAGCATGTCGTTGAACAGCTCTCAAATGGTCAGCAACCTGACCTCGAACAAATTCAGCAGGTCGGCTACCTGATGCGTACCACCGCCGTCTATGGTTCTGGCAAGTTCGGAGCCGCAGATCGCGAAACAATCGAAGACCGATCAGAGTTTAAAGCACCGTTCCAAGTTGAAATGCTGACAGTCTATCTGATCCGCACCTTCGTCAAAGACCTTGTCGAGCATATGGCCCGCGCCAAGGGCGGCAATGCTGCTGCCCCTCTGTCATCTGACATCGCCAAACAGCTTGGTATCGGCAATTCAACAGGGCTTGGCATGGCGCCATTCCTGATCAACCACCCAATCCTGTTCAGCAACTGGATCATGGTACGAGAGGAAGCAATCTCGCGCGTCCGTTCTGTTGCTCAGGCATCGAAAGAAGAAATTGCCCTGTTCCTGTCCCTCTTCGACCGCTGCCGCCACTCAATTGATCAATGGACATCAGAACATCCAATCCAGAAGGAACGATTGTCCAAACTAAAGTCAGACATCGCCTCAATAGTAACGCGCTTAGACGCGCAGGATTTCGACGTCGCCTACCCATGGGATAGCATTTTAAAATGGGCAGCCGAAACGCTTAGCGAAGAAGGTCAGGAGTTTCTGAATTCACTGGTTTTGGAGCCCTACGCTCAACTGGTTGATGGACTGAGTAGCTGCATGTCGGATCACTTTGAACGGAGCTTCCACATTGATGGCGCCATTCCTGTTGAAAACGTAAGGCAACTGATCACCGATACGTTCGGATGGGCTTTGTCCGTCGATTGGACAGCTCAGCCTGAAAATGCGCGAGCATGGTATGTCTCAGAAGAAAAGCTAGAACCGCGCTTGGGCGAACGGTTTGAAGAACCCATCGCCAAATATGAACAGCCCTTGGCCCCGGCACGCGATGCGGCAGCTGCATTTGGGGCTCTCAAACCCTACGCAAAGGATGCACCCATCAGCGCATTCCTCGCAGACCACCCGCATTTCCGGCACACGATCCGTCGCGCGCAAATGAGTGCACTCGCCCCCTATTCCGAAATCCGTGACAATACGATCAGCGCAGAACTTTTGCCGATTGATATGCTTCGCGCGAAATTGTCTTTCTTTGGAGCCATTCATTTCGATCCACGCTCCGACCGCTGGGTGCGTATATGCATGTTTTCCGGTGCGCCGTATCCCGCTGATCTGACAGCAGAAAACGCCGACTTTTGGATCTATCCAGAGGTCGCTTAATGGACCTTTCAATGAACGAAGTTGAAGCCCAAGCGCGAAAGGCCGCGAAAGGGGCCGACTATTCGTGGGGCGAAGCAGAAGATATAGGAAAAGCGGTGAGGTGGTTGTGCAAACGCGGAGTAAATGGGTGCGAGCATCTTGCGCAGATACTGCTAGCGAAGCCTGATCCCAAAAACTGCCCGATCCGATTGGGTATCCTCATTTTGGACAATGCAAAAAACTTGGGTGACACTCTGACATCCTTCGGTTCGGTCGCCGAACCAGCGCTGGTGATCCCTTTCGCAGCTTTTGCATCAGCACAGATTGAACGTCCACTGGCGATTCAGGCTGGCAAATGCTCAGTTATTGTTAGCGAGAGTGCTTTCGAAATTACTGGCGAGCCGATGCGCAATAAGTCGGTTATCGAAGTGAAAGCCACGGCCAAGTCACCAAAACTAATGACTTCAGTCTCCCGAGCGAGTCCGCAAAGGGAGACATGGGAAACGCTCGACAAGTTCGCTCACCGCACCTACGCTCCCGCGACTGAGGAGTCTCGGATGCTCGGTGCCGGCGCTGGCATTTCAGACAACGACTAAGCGCAGTCTAAATTGTCCAACCGCCATCGATCTTAAATTCAGCCCCAGTGACGAAAGCACTTTCGTCAGAAGCGAGATAGACTGCCATCGCCGCAATTTCATCAGCACTCGCAACACGCCCCATCGGCTGACGCGCAACAAACTGGGCCTCGGCCGCGTCCACACCGCCAACTTCATCCGCGATGGCCTCCACTCGGTCGCGCCAAGACGGGCTATCAACCGTCCCCGGACAAATGGCATTACACCGCAACTTTTGCCCGGCAAAATCAGCGGCGACCGCCTTTGTCAAACCAATCACCGCAGCCTTCGTCGCGCCGTAGATATAACGCGACGGCGCCCCTTTGATCGAAGACGCACCCGAGGACATGTTGATAATTGACCCACCAATGTCAGCAGTCCCGCGCGCCAACATACCCGGCAAAAAAGCGCGGATCATGCGGTGCATGGATTTGACGTTAAGATTGAAAGAAAAATCCCAGTCTTCATTTGTTGCGTCCAAAACCGTACCATTGTGGACAAAGCCCGCAACATTGCAAAGGACGTCAACATCGCCAACTTTTGCGGCATAAGCTTCCACCGCTGCATCATCAGTGACGTCCAATTTGTCAGTCCTTTGGGCATTAAGATCAGACATCAAAGCAGGATCGAGATCACTTGCGAAAACCTCCGCGCCGTCTTCTCTGAAACGTCGCGCAATTGCCGCTCCAATCCCCTGCCCTGCAGCAGTGACAACAGCGCGCTTTCCAGCCAAAGGCCCCATTACCCCTGCACCACCTTTTGGCTTTGCTTACCGAAACCTTCGATACCTACCTCAACAGTGTCACCGGCTTTTAGGTAAACCTGCGGATCATGCCCCATACCGACACCGGGCGGTGTGCCCGTCGTGATCACATCACCGGGGTGGAGCGACATAAATTGGCTGAGGTAAGATACCAGATAGCGTACGCCATAAACCATCGTCGCGGTTGAGCCATCCTGATACCTATGTCCGTTCACCTCACACCACATGGCGAGGTTTTGAGGATCAGGAACCTCGTCCGCCGTTACAAGGTAAGGCCCAAGTGGCCCAAAGGTGTCGCAGCTTTTACCCTTAGTCCATTGGCCTGACCGTTTCTGCTGAAAATCGCGTTCGCTGACGTCATTCATAATCGTGTAGCCAGCGACATATTCGAGCGCGTCGTCTTCGTTCACATTTTTTGCATGACGGCCGATGACGATGGCAAGTTCGACTTCCCAATCTGTCGCAACCGAACCAACAGGAAGCTCAAGATCATCATTTGGACCGCAAATGGCGCTGGTGGCTTTTGCGAAAATTATCGGCTCTGGCGGCACATCCATCCCGCTTTCGGCGGCGTGGTCCGAGTAATTCAGACCAATGCAGATGATTTTGCCAACATCGCCAATACAAGGCCCAATCCGAACGTTGTCAGACACGATTGGCAAAGCGTCCAATTCTTTCTGCGATATACTCGCACGAGATAACGTAGACAGCGTCTCTCCGGAGATGTCAGCAAACAAAGAAGATAGGTCGCGAATTTGACCACAACTGTCCAAAACACCGGGTTTTTCCTGCCCAGAGTTTCCAAACCGCAAAAGTTTCATCTGTCTCCCCCTTTGTAGTTTCCGTTGGACCCTACATCAGGCAGCCTCGGCGGCAAGTCATGTTTCATTGGGCATACCCTGGAGTCATGGCCTATAAAATGGGTGAGAGACAGGTATCGGCTGTGCGCCCAAGCCGCCTTTCAGAGTGGCCTACGAAAATCGTTATTCAAGACGAGAAGCAATCCTTTGCTGCAAGATCCTTTTGAGATTGTCACTTAACCAAAGCCGTCATTTAACTTTCAACATTCTAGCGCTGAGCGGTGATCCAATTGCGACATTCGCTTTCGCGGTCTTTTTAGACACAAACGCTCTTATCCTGGCAAAAAACCAAAAATTAAATTGGAGATTTTTAATTCATAGAAATCTAGTCGGACGACTGATGCACAAACATTGGTAGCCTGCTTAAACGGAAGCTTGGCTAAGAAGCTTCCATAGCTCTAGCACTATCTAAACGCCAATATACCTTTGTGTTATTTCGGTTGTTAGGCTTGGCATCGCACCACTCCATACCGTCTTTCCGCGTGTTAGAATCGCAGCATAGTCAGACACAGCAGCCATTTCCTTTAAGTTCTTGTCGATCAGGATGATTGCCATCCCAGTTTCCGATTTAATTCGCTTTATTGCAGCCCAAATTTCTTGCCTTACGATTGGTGCTAAGCCTTCGGTCGCCTCATCAAGGATCAAGAGTTTTGGGTTCGTCATCAATGCACGACCAACAGCCAACATCTGCTGCTCACCTCCAGAAAGAAAAGCAGCACCTTGATTGCGCCGTTCCGCCAACCGCGGAAAAAGCTCTCCAACCGTTTTGAGATCCCAAGGTCCCGTCCTTGCCGCAGCGATCAAATTTTCTTTAACCGTTAAGTTATAAAAGCATCTGCGCCCTTCAGGAACCAAACCGATCCCAAGCCGAGCGACCCGATGACTAGGAAGCTTATGAAGAGTGTTGCCATTGAAATGCAGCCCACCATTGGAGCTGATCATCCTACAGATCGCTTTGACGGTGGTCGTTTTACCCATGCCGTTGCGACCCATGAGCGCCATCACCTCACCAGCCCCTAGTTCCAGATCAACACCAAAGAGCGCAGGAACTGGACCATAAGACGCAGTCAGACTTTCCAAGCTCAGAAGACTCACGTCTCTTCTCCTAGGTAGGCTTCTCTGACTTTTTTTGAGGCCTTAATCTCATCGACGGAACCAGACGCAATGATACGTCCGTATACCAAAACCGAAATTCGATCCGCCAATGCAAAAACAGCATCCATATCGTGTTCTACCAAAAGGATTGGTGCTTCATGTCGAAGTTCGGACAAAAAGTCTGTCATTGAGTGGGATCCTTCTGCGCCAAGGCCAGCCATCGGCTCATCCATCACGAATGCCTTTGGAGTAAGAGCCAGAGCAACGGCAACCTCCAATTGTCGCCGCTGACCATGACTAAGATTCGCAGTCACTTGATCACAGACCTCAGCCAGACCTACACGTTCTAACGCAGCCATAGACCTTTCAATCAAATCACGTGCTTTCAGAGCGGGCGACCAAAACCGCCACGGTTTTGCAAATCGACCGACCACTCCGAGGAGCACATTCTCAAGAACCGTATCTTCCATCGCCAAAGCAGAGATTTGAAAAGTTCGGCCAAGTCCAGCTTGCGCGCGTTCGGCTGTCGAGAAGTTGGTGACATCGGAGTCCCCCAAATGAACGCTGCCAGCATCAGGCTTGATCCCACCGCAAATCTGGCCGATCAGCGTTGACTTCCCCGCGCCGTTTGGGCCGATGATCGCATGAATTTCACCTGGCTTCAGATCGATGGAGACATCATCAGTCGCAACAAGCGCATTGAAGGTCTTACACAAATTGCGAGTCGCTAAAACTGGCTCAGACATGCGGCCCATCTTTTCCGGTCAAGATGCCGATAATGCCACCTCGAGCGAAGAGAACAATCAACAGCAGAATTAAGCCGAGCCAAATATGCCAAAAGTCTGTAAATTCTCCCAGGAAGTGTTCCAAAGTCACAAATAACGCCGACCCAATCACCGGACCTGCCAACCGCCCCACCCCACCAATGATAATCAAGACGATAAGTTCGCCCGAAAGTTGCCACGAGAACATGGTTGGGCTGACAAAACGATTGAGATCAGCAAACAATGCTCCTGCTAATCCCGTAATCGCGCCAGAAATCACAAAAGCCAAAAGCTTCAATCGCATTGGGTTCAACCCAACGGTTTCAGCCCGCACTGGGGTTTGACGCGCTGAATTAAGCGCAAGCCCGAATATCGAAGCCCGTAAGCGCGATTGGACGAACAGCGCAACACAAAGAGCGGTGAAACATAGGCCAAAGAACTGGATCGGTACAAGTGTATTGACCCCCGGAAATACATTGCGAACATAAATCGATAGCCCGTCCTCTCCGCCATAAGCGCTCCACGAAATCGAAAAGAAAAAGAACATCTGACCGAAGGCCAACGTGATCATGATGAAGTAGAAACCCGTCGTACGGAGCGACAAGAGGCCGATGATCAGTGCCGCGAAGGCGGAGACCAGAACAGCCGTCAACCAAATGATCAGCATCGACTTAGTACCGTTGATGGTCAATGGACCGAGTTCTACTGGAATATAGTTTTGAGCGTGAAAGGCCAGAATGCCCATGGCATATCCGCCGAGCCCGAAGAATACCGCGTGGCCAAGACTGACTAGCCCACCAATGCCCAACGCAATGTTAAGACCAACGGCGGCCAGCGCCAAGACCGCAGCCCGCGTCGCAAGCGTGATCGTGTAGGGCTCTTCGATAATCAGTGCGCAGATTGGGATTAAGAGGAACCCAAATAGGACAATCGCGTTGATGTAACCTTCCCGGATCATGGCCGCGCCCCAAAAAGCCCCGTGGGACGCCAAATCAGCACGACGCTCATCAAGATATAGACTGCCATCGAAGCAAGCGCAGATCCGGTTTGCGTTGCTGCACCACTTTCCATGAAGAGCTTCAAAAACTCAGGCAGGAAAATGCCGCCCAGTGTATCCGTCAATCCAACCAATATGGCCCCAATTAACGCTCCTTTAATGGAACCGATACCGCCTATTACAATGACTACAAAGGCAAGGATTAGAACCGGTTCCCCCATACCAACCTGAACAGATTGAATGGCACCCACCAGTGCACCTGCCAAACCGGCAAGTGCAGCACCCAAAGCAAATACGAGGGTATAGAGTTTTGAAATATCAACGCCAAGAGCAGCAATCATTTCCCGATCGTTTTCGCCAGCTCGGATCTGAATACCAATCCGTGTCCGCGCAGTAAGCCACCAAAGGCCGAGAGCAACCAGAAGTCCAACGCCGATAAGAGTCAGACGGTAAAGCGGATATTCGATCCCGCCTGGCAAGGTAACGGGGCCGGAGAGATAGCTCGGCACATCAAGGAAAAGCGGGAAGGAACCAAAGACCCAACGCGTCCCCTCCGAAAAGATGAGAATCAATGCAAAGGTAGCAAGCACCTGGTCCAGATGAGCTGCTCGGTATAGTCTCCGGATGACCACAATTTCCACGATGGCACCGGCAAAGGCAGCAACGGTAAAAGCAGCTACTAGGGCCAATAGAAAAGATCCGGTCGCGCCGGCTACCGATGCCGCAGCAAAAGCACCAACCATGTAGAGCGATCCATGCGCGAGATTGATCAAACCCATAACCCCAAAAATCAGGGTGAGACCCGCAGCCATCAAGAACAGCATAATGCCGAATTGAAGACCGTTCAGGATCTGCTCGATGACCAGGATTGCTGACATAATGGAAACTTCGGCTCAGCCAAGATCTGAGCCCTTTTCTACGGCAAAGGGGCGGCCCCAAGGTAGTGCCTTGGGGCCAAATGCTTACATTTTACAGTCACCCGCATATGCATCCGCATGATTTTCGAGAGCAGTTCCAAGGATCTTGTTGCTGAAGATTTCGCCTTCCTGAACAACTTCCCGAGCATAGATGGTTTGAACTGGGTGATGGTTCGGCCCAAACATAAAATCACCTCGTGTGCTGTCAAAATTAGCTGCTCGAAGTGCTTCACGAAACGTGTCGGCGTCATCTGGGTTTGCAATATTTAGGGCGGACAAGATTAGGTTCGCAGTGTCAAATCCCTGACTTGCATAGAGCGATGGCAAACGACCGTACTCTGTTTGGAAGCTCTCAACAAACGCGGCATTGGTTGCGTTTTCGATATCCTTGCTCCATTGCGATGTGTTGACAACACCAAGTGCTGCCGCACCCACGGCCTGCAAAATGCCTTGATCAAAACTGAACGCAGGACCAACAACCGGCAAATCGACCCCGCTGTCTGAATATTGCTTCAGGAAAGAAATTCCCATCCCGCCGGGCAGGAAGAAGAATACACTGTCAGCGCCAGAAGCGCGGATCTGAGCAATCTCAGCTGCGTAGTCCGTTTGACCAAGCTCTGTATAAAGCTCCCCTGCCAGTTCTCCTTCAAAAAAGCGTTTGTAGCCTGTAAGCGCGTCCTTACCCGCAGGATAATTCGGAGCGAGGATGAAACTGTTGCTGTAACCTGCACCATTGGCATAGGCACCAGCGGCCTCGTGCAGATTGTCATTCTGCCAAGCAACATTGAAGTAATTCTCATGACATCCGGCCCCGGCTAACGCCGACGGGCCGGCATTAGGTGACAGATAGAATACGTCTTGATTTACCGCCGAAGGCACTACCGCCATTGCAAGGTTTGACCATATAATACCGGTCATTATGTCGACCTTCTCAGATTGGATCATCTTGTCCGAAAGCTGGACTGCGATGTCTGGCTTGCGTTGATCATCCTCGATCACAACCTCGATGTCGTCCCGACCGGATTGCGCAATTGCCAGCATGAATCCGTCGCGGACATCAATGCCAAGCCCAGCACCACCGCCAGATAATGTTGTAATCATGCCGATCTTTGTGTCAGCTGCGGCACCTGCCGCTGTGAGCGCCAAAGCGGTCGTTATCCCAAACAAATTCTTCATGATTTTGATCTTTCTCCCCTTGCCAATTCTAAGCTCACTGGTTCAGGAGCCATGGCGTTTTACTATCTTTTTACCATGTTACTTTTCGGGAGATTTTTAAAGAACACAAGCCTTTCAAATAGCCTTTGAGCAAGTGGGGTGAACGAACGAGCTTGGCAGGAAACTACTTCGAGCAGAATATGTTCACATGCTTGCTTTAGAAACTTTGGTAAATATTGCGGCGCATAGCCGCGCGTTACGACAGATGCGCCCACACACTCCGATCCACTATATATCTCGCAGTCAAAATCATCTTCTGATGATGAATCCTGACCCTAACGGATACCAGCCTCATCGAACTACTGACCAAAAAAGTGCTTAAAAAATAAGCATAATTAGATTTGCCGCTTGCCAGATAAGCATTAGCTTTTTGTTCATTGAGATAGGGCTTAAATTTCTATCCTTTTAAAAAAAGACAGAGGGAGATTTAGTGGCAAATCAAAATTTGAGTGCGAAAATGTTAACCCGTGGTGCCACTGAAAGACGAAACGTTGAACTAGAACAGATTATCCCGCGGTCCGAAGGGCGAGGAGCTTTGTCTTCGAAGCTATACAAGGGCCGAAGCGTTATCGACGATTTCAGGTGCAGTGGCGCGTTGCGCGTGCTGTTTCCGAGAACTGATCAGGACTTGTCCGCGATCCTGATCAACACATCCGGCGGCCTGACCAGCGGCGATTTTTTCGAATTTGAAGCAACGGCGCAAAAAGGCTCAAACCTAACTCTTTCTACCCAAGCGGCGGAACGCGGCTATCGCGCCCTGACAGGTTCAGCGGTCACGCAAACAACGCTGTCAGTCGAAGATGGTGCGCGGCTCAATTGGCTCCCCCAAGAACTGATATTGTTTGACGGCTGTGACATCGAACGTTCACTCACCGCCAACATGCAGGGCGATGCGCAGTTTCTATTCGTCGAACCGGTGGTCTTTGGCCGTACGGCCATGAAGGAAACAGTCAATCGAGGCCGATTTCTCGATCAGGTCACAATCTACAGAGATCAGATACTTCTCTATTTTGATCGTGTTCGACTAGAAGACGACCTTAAAAATACCCTTTCACAACGCGCCATCGCGCAAGGCTGCCTTGCAATGGTGAATCTCATTTATATTGGCCCCGACGCCGAAGCACATCTCGATACTGTGCGTAGCCATCTACCAATAACAGGTGGGGCGACTATGATTGAAGACGACGTGATGGTAGGCCGTGTGCTCGCATCCGATGGGTTCGAGCTCCGCCAAGCGCTTTTGCCGATCCTTGATCTCCTCAGCCAAAACACACTCCCAAAAACTTGGAGGCTTTGAACACATGCAGCTGACACCCAGAGAAAAAGACAAACTGTTGGTCGCGATGGCTGCAGAAGTTGCGCGCAAACGGCTGGCGCGGGGGGTCAAATTGAACCACCCCGAAGCGATTGCTTTGATCACAGATGCAGTGATCGAAGGCGCACGCGATGGCCGCTCTGTCGCTGACATGATGCAGGCTGGGGCGCAGGTTATCACCCGCGACCAATGCATGAATGGCGTGTCTGATATGATTCACGAAGTGCAGGTCGAAGCCACCTTTCCCGACGGCACCAAGCTTGTCACCGTTCACAACCCAATCCGCTGAGGGCCACCATGATACCAGGAGAGCTTTTCCCCGCCGACGGCACCCTAACCCTAAACCCCGATGCGGAGGTGACCGTTTTGATGGTCGCCAACACTGGCGACCGCCCCATTCAGGTGGGCAGTCATTATCACTTTGCCGAATCCAATCCTGCCTTGGAGTTTGATCGAGAGGCAGCGTATGGAATGCGATTGGACATCGCCGCTGGAACAGCTGTTCGGTTCGAGCCGGGGCAACGCCGCGAAGTGAACCTAATTCCGATCTCCGGCGCACAGCGGATATTTGGGTTTAATCAAAAAGTCATGGGGGATCTCTAAATGCCCGCAACCATCTCCCGCTCTGATTATGCAGCCATGTATGGTCCCACCGTTGGGGACAAGCTCCGCCTGGCCGACACAGATTTGATTATCGAGGTCGAACGAGACCTCATCGCCGAACGTTCTGCACAAGCCGCGACCGAAGTTTCTGTTGCGAACACGATGCAGTACGGTGAAGAAGTTAAATTTGGCGGCGGGAAAGTCATCCGCGATGGCATGGGGCAAAGCCAAATAACCCGCACTGCAGGTGCCGTCGATACCGTCATCACCAATGCGCTAATTGTTGATCATACAGGGATCTATAAGGCAGACGTCGGCCTAAAAGACGGGCGCATCCTCAAGATTGGGAAGGCCGGAAACCCTGACACGCAACCGGGGGTTGACATCATCGTTGGCCCTGGGACAGAGGCCATTGCGGGTGAAGGCCGTATTGTCACCGCGGGTGGGTTCGATAGCCACATCCACTACATCTGTCCGCAGCAGATCGAAGATGCACTACATTCCGGACTGACAACCATGTTGGGCGGCGGCACCGGTCCCGCGCATGGCACACTCGCTACCACCTGCACCCCCGGCCCTTGGCACATAGGCCAGATGCTCCAATCGGCAGACGCCTTCCCGATGAACCTCGCATTCGCAGGCAAGGGCAATGCGTCGCTTCCTGCAGCATTGGAAGAACAGGTAAACGCGGGCGCCTGCGCTCTAAAACTTCACGAGGATTGGGGCACGACGCCCGCCGCCATCGACTGCTGTCTCTCTGTCGCTGATGCGATGGATGTGCAGGTGATGATCCATACGGATACCCTGAACGAAAGTGGCTTTGTGGAAAACACCGTCGCCGCGATGAAGGGCCGGACGATCCACGCCTTCCACACCGAAGGCGCAGGCGGTGGGCACGCACCGGACATCATCAAGATCTGTGGTGAGGATCATGTCCTGCCATCCTCCACCAACCCAACTCGGCCCTTCACCGTGAACACCGTAGAGGAACACCTGGACATGCTGATGGTCTGTCACCACCTCGACAAATCCATCCCCGAAGACGTGGCCTTCGCTGAAAGCCGGATCCGCCGCGAAACCATCGCTGCCGAAGATATCCTGCACGACATGGGCGCTTTTTCGATTATCGCATCCGACAGTCAGGCCATGGGCCGCGTTGGCGAAGTGATCATCCGCACATGGCAGACCGCGGATAAGATGAAGAAACAGCGCGGGCGTCTGGCGGACGAAGCAGGCGACAATGACAACCTGCGCGTGCGCCGCTATATGGCAAAATACACGATCAACCCTGCCATCGCCCACGGCATAAGCAGTGAGATTGGCAGCATCGAGGAAGGCAAACGCGCCGACCTCGTTCTATGGTCGCCTGCTTTCTTTGGTGTAAAGCCGGAAATGGTGCTGATCGGGGGTTCCATCGTCTGTGCGCAAATGGGCGACCCGAACGCCTCGATCCCAACGCCGCAGCCGGTCTATTCCCGCCCAATGTTTGGTGCCTATGGTCGAGCGGTCGAAAACTCCGCCGTGGTTTTCGTGTCCGAGGCGGCCTATGCAAATGGCATTGGCGATAGGCTTGGCTTGGCCAAGTCCACCTTGCCCGTGAAGAACACACGCAACATCGGCAAGAAAGACCTCAAACTCAATGACGCCACGCCAGAGGTTGAGGTGAACCCAGAAACCTACGAGGTCCGTGCCGACGGCGAACTCCTCACCTGCCAACCAGCGACGGAATTGCCGATGGCGCAGCGGTATTTCCTGTTCTGATGCCGGATTTTGTAGCCCAGGACATCAAACGCGCTGGCGATTGGTCCGGCAGCTTTGAACTATGCGTCATGACCTATGATGAGCGGTTCTTACGCCGAAAAGTCGTCAAAACAGCGCATGATGAGAACTTGCTGGTCGACCTGAAACAGACCACCTCAATCAATGATCACGACGCATTTGTGCTGACAGATGGACGGTTGATCGAAGTCATAGCTGCGGAAGAGGAGCTTTACAAAGTGACCGGCGATTTGGTGCAATTGGCGTGGCACATCGGCAATCGCCACACCCCCTGCCAGATTGAAGAAAACCGCCTGCTGATCCAGCGGGACAAGGTCATCGGTCATATGCTGGAACACCTCGGCGCGACGGTGACAGAAGTCTTCGAGCCCTTCACTCCCGAAGGCGGGGCCTATGGCCACGGTCGCACGCATAGTCATGAACATGGGCATTCAGCGCATCATGACAACTGATCCGAAACTGCTGACGCTGGTTCATTGGCTGTCGCCGTCCTATCCGATTGGGTCATTCGCGTGGTCCCATGGGATTGAAGCCGCGATTGCACAGGGATGGATTGAAGACGACCAAAGCCTGAAAGAATGGCTCACCGATTTGGTTCAGCAAGGATCAATTCGCAACGACGCGATTCTGATCTCGCTCGCCTATGGAACAACAGATTACGACACGGTGCGCAATCTAAACGCAACCGCACGCGCATTGGCCGCCTCAAAAGAGCGGATTAGAGAAGCGGAGCGTCAAGGGGCGGCCTTTGCCAAAACAACCAGAGAGGTATGGAAGCTCAACCTGCCTGATCTGATGCTACCCGTGGCGCTTGGCTATGCGGCACGGTTACAAGACCTTGATGGGCAGAGCTTGACCGCGATCTATGCACAATCTGTGCTTAGCAATCTCGTGCTGGCGGCGCAAAGACTGATGGCCCTCGGGCAGACATCAGCGCAAACGATCCTCCTGGAGCTAACACCACTTTGCGCAGAGCTGTCGCAAGACGTCGCTCATTCAGACCTTGATGACATCTATTCGAATTGCTTTCTCTCAGATGTCGCGTCGATGGTACACGAAACCCAACAACCTAGACTGTTTCAATCATGACTAAATTGAATGGCCCTTTGCGCGTTGGCATCGGCGGTCCCGTCGGGGCTGGCAAGACGACGCTTACAGCAAAACTCTCCGAACAACTGAAGGCTGAGTATTCCGTCGGTGTGATCACCAATGACATCTACACGCAGGAGGATGCAGAAGCGCTGACGCGAATGCAAATCCTGCCATCCGATCGGATCATTGGCGTGGAAACCGGCGGCTGCCCGCACACGGCGATCCGCGAAGATGCCTCGATCAATCTCGCGGCGGTTGCGGAAATGCGGGAACGCCACGCCGAACTTGATCTTGTTCTAATCGAGTCTGGCGGCGACAACCTTTCCGCCACGTTTAGCCCGGAATTGGCGGACCTGACCGTCTATGTCATTGACGTGGCCGCAGGGGAAGAAATCCCGCGCAAGGGTGGCCCTGCCCTAACCCGTTCGGACATCCTTGTGATCAACAAAACAGACCTCGCACCTTATGTCGGCGCCTCCTTGGAAGTGATGGATCGAGACTCGCAAAAGATGCGCGGCGGGCGGCCTTATGTCTTTGCATCTTTGCGAAACAACAACGGTGTGCAGGACGTTGTTGATTTGATCAAAAGCAAAGGCGGTCTTTAGCACCGCTTGCACGACGATTTGACTTCGGCCTAGGTAAAAGGATGCGGATTTTCGTCCCACTCCTTTTGATTGGCGTCATGGCCATCGGTGCCTTTGGCGCCTATTGGGGCGCGTATGTCTATTTCCGTGCGGAAGTGATGGACCGCGCCGCTGCCCGATTGTCTCTTTACCGCAGCACTGTGGTTTCGGAGCTTGAACGCTTCTCCCACCTAACTTTTGTACTGGCCAACGATAGCTTTGTTATAGCGACAGCGCGGGGCGGTAACAGACAGGTTTTGAACGAAAGGCTCGCAGGCTTTGCGGATCGTGCAGGGATCGATGCGATCTATTTGATGGATCTGTCCGGCGTCACACAATCCGCATCAAACGCTGGAACAACAAGGAGCTTTGTTGGCCAAGACTATTCCTTCCGCCCATACTTTCAACAAGCCCTAAACGGCAGGCAAGGACAGTTCTACGGCATTGGAGCGACAACAGGTATTCCGGGGTATTTCTACGCTGAGGCTGTGAACGGTCCCAATGGCGCGGCGCTTGGCGTTATAGCCATAAAGATCGATCTGTCCAAGCTGCAAACCTCGTGGCAAGAAGCCGGAGAAAAGGTCATCCTTGCCAATGCTGACGGAATATCCCTCCTCGCATCTGAACCTAATTGGCGATACCGGGCTATGTCCGATCTGTCGCCTGCGCAAGTCACCCGCATTGCGGACGCGCGCCAATTCAGTGGACAAGACCTGCCGCGCCTGGATTGGATAACCGATGCAACTGGCACCGCGCAGGTAGAAGGGGAGGATTTGCTTCACCTCAGTTCTCTTGATTTGCCAAACGATTGGGCGCTGCACTATTTCACCACCGACGATGTGGCGGTAACCCGCAGTTGGCTTGCTACGGCGATTATGGTGTTCCTTGCAGGCAGTGCCTTCATCATCTTCCAAATACAACGCAACCAACGCATTGGTCGCGCGCTGCAACGTTCAGAAGCAGAAGAAGCACAGTTACGATTAGCCAACGAACGGCTCGCAATAGAAATCGAAGACAGGCGCGCCGCTGAACGCAAATTGCAACGGACACAAACGGAATTGGAACGTGCTAGTCGCCTAGCAGCACTAGGGCAGTTATCTGCCTCAGTGACCCATGAACTCGGCCAGCCGATCACAGCGATGCGCAACCACCTAACCGTGGCAGAGATGCAAGGTGGGCCAAGTAAGATTATTGATAAAATGAAAGACCTTGTTGACCGGATGGAAGGTATCACCCGCCAGTTAAAGTTCTTCGCCCGCAAAGGTCGGGACAATTTCGAGGATTTCGATTTGAGAGACGCCCATGCCGCAGCTTTGGAACTCCTAGCGCCGAATTTGAAACAGCAGGGCGTCAAGGTCACAGAACATTTCGGGGTAGACCCGCTTGTTATCCATGGCAATAGACTTCGGATCGAGCAAGTGATGACCAACCTTTTGCGCAATGCGCTCGACGCAACAGAAGCGATTGATGCGCCAAAGATTACCGTGGAAGCCGGCACCGATGAAAACACCATCTGGTATCAGATTGCCGACAACGGCCATGGTTTGGATGATCAAAATTTTGACGACCTCAAAGAACCGTTCCGAAGCACGCGCGAAAGCGGCAAAGGTATGGGGCTTGGCTTGACGATTTCTGCTGGCATTGTCGAAGACCACAACGGGCATTTAAAGGCCTCAAACGGCACCGAAGGCGGCGCTGTGTTCAGAGCAACCTTTCCCGCGCTCACGGCGGAGGAGGTCAGATGAGCAAACCTCATGTAATGATCGTCGAAGACGACCACGAAATCAGATCATCGCTTGTTGATTTGTTGGATGCCGCAGGCTGGACCGCCTCCGCCTTCCCGCGTGCCGAAGACGCGCTGAAACAGCTCGATGACCTGCAACCAGCCGTGGTTCTGTCTGACATCCAAATGCCCGGCATGGGTGGCCTTGCACTGCTCGATACAATCCCCGGCGACGGGCCGCCTATCGTTCTGATCTCGGCCCATGGCGACATTCCGATGGCTGTCGATGCAATGAGCCGTGGCGCCTATAGCTTTGTAGAAAAACCGTTTGAGCCACGACGGTTGCTGACCATCCTGTCGCACGCCGCCGACCAGTACCAAATGAAGGCCGCCAACGAGCGGTTGAAAGACCGTCTGGTCAGCGTAGCGGGTTTGAACCGTATCCTCTTGGGTCAAAGTGCGGCGATGCAGGGTTTGCGCGATACGATCATGGATTTTTCAGACACCGGATTGCCAGTGCTCATCAAGGGCGAAACCGGCACCGGTAAAGAGCTCGTCGCCCGAGCGCTGCATAATCTTGGCCCGCGTGCTGAGCAGAATTTTCTAGCTCTAAATGCCTCGCTCTTAACGGCGGAAACCCTGGCAAAAAGCGTCCACCCCGCAGATGGCGGCACGCTGTTTCTCGATGAAGTCGGGGCCTGCCCAGTCGACGTTCAAGCCATGTTTTTGCGGCTCATTGAGCACAAGGAACTCCCCGCCGAGGATGGCAGCATCCTATCGTTGGACATCCGCATCCTTTCGGCCACCAATGAGAACGTGGACGAGGCGGTCGCCGCCGGAACACTACGCTCTGACCTCTTGTTCCGGCTGAACCCCTTCACCATCTCGATCCCTCCTTTGAGAGAGAGAAAGGACGACATTCTACTGCTGGCAACCCACTTCCTCGACACTGCAGCCCAGACCTACGAAATCGCAACGCCGGAGATCACTGCGCAAGATGTCAAAGCCCTCTTGGCACACGACTGGCCCGGTAATGTGCGCGAATTGCGCAGCGTCGCCGACCGCCGTACCCACGCTGCCCGTCGCGGGTTGGGCTCGCTTGCCGAAGCGATCAGCCCACTGGTCGATCAAGACGATGTGCCAGATACCTTGCGAGAGGCCGTGGCGAGCTTTGAACGGGAATTGATCGGTAAAGCGATCCAAAGCCATCAAGGCCGCATGGACGCGGTGGCTGAAGCTTTGGGGATCGGGCGGCGGACGCTCAACGAGAAGATCGTGAAACTGGGGTTGAATAAGGATGCATTTTTGTAAGGGTATTGTCGACATTTGGTGAATGCCACCCTTAGCGACAAATCCATCAATTGTTCTCGGATATAATACCAGTAGGCGACAACACGCGCGATGCGCACTCCACCGTTACAAAGCACATTCTCAGTTCAAACTCACTTATCCGCCAGCTGTTCATTTGTAAGCTGTGACTACACTGAATGAGCTTTCCGCTCTCTGAACGTAGGCGTTACATCCTGTGGCCGACTATTTTGACCACTTTATACAGATTTCAGCGCTTGGAAATTTCCAAGTACCTGCAACTTAACCATAACTTTCATCGAAATAGGTGGTCTTGCCGCAACCACCTTTAGGATCCAAAATTGAGGAAATTCTCATTTGCCTGCCTTATTTGTATTTATACTGAAAAGTGTAACTTAGCAAAATCAGGCACGCGCATGCCCATCGTACAAGACGGCAATGCGAAAGATGGTAGGTATACTGTACAATGACCCTGCCCAAATCTTGAGGACGAGTTAGGATGTAGTAAAAAACTGGTGCATGTTCAGTTGATGAGAACGGTGGCGTGCGTTGGCATGTAGTCAGATGGGGAGAGCAGCCGTGCGAGTACCACTTAAAAGATCACGATGGCTCCGTTAGGAGCAGATTCAGAGGCCTCAACAAAGTTGTGGCGCGCCATGTCGATGGGCATCAAACAAAACAAGTTGCTTAGGCAAGACAATTTCTTCACGCAGTTTTTAGAAGCTGATCACCAAATTCCTATCATTCTTACGGCGCATAAATAGCACTAGTTTCTGACTGCTTTAGGGACCGAAATGCCGTAAGCTACTCGATCAACCATGGTTGACAATTCGGGACAAAACCGTCGTTCTAACTCGTTGAACCATGGAACATAAAATACAATTTTTAGTTGCTAATGGAGACGTATCGAGATGAGCAACTTGGAAGACGAATTCCTGAAACTCATTGAGACTGAGTTCGACAAGCCCAACTCGAACAGCATCCTGCTAAGCGTAAGGTCAGGTAGCGGACGTGTTCTGTTTGAAGCTACCGCCGGTGAGGGTGAAATCGACAGCCCCTATTTTGTTGCAAGCATTTCGAAAATGTTTACGGCCACGGTAATTATGCAATTGGTGGAAGAAGGATGCCTTAGTCTGGATGATACAATTGACGAATACTTGCCGCATCTCAGGCTGGAGGGCATTCATGTCTTCAGGGGCACGGACTACAGTCACCAACTAAAAGTATATCAGCTGCTCCATCAGACATCTGGACTTGCGGATTACTTTGCGAAGGGCTTGGATGAAGATTTCAAGAAGAACCGAGACCGGTTGTACAGCGTAGAAGATGTCCTCGACCTGATCCGAGGTCAGTCGCCCTTCGCAGCCCCAGACAGCGGAAGATCGCATTACTCCGACACAAACTATCAGCTTCTGGGTGCACTAATCGAGGTCGTTGCAGAGCGGCCTTTAGCCGAATTATTCGCGGAACGTATCTTTGCCCGTTTGGAAATGGCGGACACCTACCTTTTCGATCACACTATCCCTCGTAAAAAAGAGCCGCTGCAGTTCTTCTGCGAGAACACACAATTGTCGTTGCCGCTTGCTTTAACCTCAGAGCGAGGGGCGGGCGGGTGCGTCTCAACAATGCAGGATAATTATCGATTTCTGCGCGGTTATTTTGAGGGGGAGCTCTTCAATAAAACGTACTTTGAGCGCATGACAAAATGGAACCGCATGTTTTTCCCAATGCATTATGGCTATGGGCTATGGCGGTTTCAATTACCACGCTGGCTTACCCTTTTTCAGAAGATGCCAGAGTTCATCGGTCACGCAGGCGTCAACGGGGCAATGGCTTTCTATAATCCCGAAAAGGACCTGTACATCACGGGCACACTCAACCAAATTGACGACCCTGCAAGGCAATTCAAGTTCATGCCCAAAATCGTTGGCGCCGTGAAGTGAAAATCCCCACGATTAAAAGTGGGACCTGTCCAATGTGCTTCACCATAGGCTCAAACTGGAAGTTTGATAGGCTGAAAATTACCCTCTGCGGAAATCCGCAACGCTTCGCCTCAACGCCACGCGGTTTCCTTCATTGATTGAATCTACGGAATCGCCGACACTGACCTCACAAGTTTGAGATCGGGAGGAGTTCTCATGAATAAACTACTAAGCCAAACAGCGGTTGCCGCTATTACGCTGGCCTTCGCGGGTGAAGCGCTTGCAACAGAATGGAACGTATCCCTCTGGGGCAAACGACGCGCGTTTACGGAGCATGTCGAAAAGCTTGCCGAATTGGTTAGCGAAAAAACCGGCGGTGAGTTCACGCTGAACCTGTCTTACGGTGGTCTGTCCAACAACCGGGAGAACCTGGACGGGATTTCCATCGGTGCGTTCGAGATGGCACAATTCTGCGCAGGATATCACCGTGACAAGAACCCAACAATCACCGTCCTGGAATTACCATTCCTCGGCGTGGAGTCGTTAGAGCAAGAAGTGGCACTTTCCCTTGCTGTCTATAACCACCCGGCCACTGTCGCAGATCTGGCTCGTTGGAACGCCACACTTCTGATGCCGTCGCCATTGCCGCAGTATAATATCGTTGGCGCAGGAGACGCGCCTGCGGGTCTTGCTGATTTTGAAGGCATGACGGTCCGTGCGACCGGCGGTATTGGCAAAGCTATGGAAACCATCGGGGCTGTGCCCACATCCACAACAGCATCCGAAGTGCGTCAAGCAATGGACGGCGGAATTGTTGAAGCGGTCAGCTTCGCACCACATGCACATATGTCTTTTGGCACCATCGAAAATGCAACGTGGTGGACGACAAACCTGAACCCAGGCACCGTAAACTGCCCAGTGGTCGTGAACACCGATGCATTGGATTCGCTGTCCGATGAGCATCGGGAGGCTTTGATGGGGTCTATCGAAGAATCGCTCAATCATTACATTGCCAACTACAATGGTGCGACTATGGACGCTTGGGGCCCTGCTCTTGATGAGCGTGGCATTGAACGTGTGACGTTCAGTGATGATGAAATAGCCGCCTTCAAAGACGCCGCTGCAGCCCCTGCGGCTGCGTCTTGGATTGAAGAGAACGCTGCGCGCGGGCTTCCGGCGCAGGAACTCTACGACATGGTGACAGGGATGATCGCTGGCGAAAGCTAAGTTCGAACCGGTAAGAAATGGACCTGCGCCGCATCAAGCGGCGCAGGTCCAGCTACGACCAATTGGGAGCACAAAATGGCCATGGCATCATTGGTGCTGGCTGATGACAGCACGCTCAGCAAGATCGACCAGCACCTTTTGAAACTTGAAAAATTTCTAGCGCTGCTCAGCGGCCTTGCTGTTTTTGCGTTGATGATTTTGGCCGTTGTCTCAGTCGGTGGACGAAATTTCTTCGCAAGCCCCCTACCCGGCTATGTGGATTGGATTGAACAAGCCATGCCACTTATCGCCTTTATGGGCATTTCATACGTGCAACGCGAAGGTGGACATATCCGTATGGATATTGTCGTGGGGAAACTGCGCGGGCGCACGCTGTATATTGTCGAACTTCTGACAACCCTTTTGATACTTTTGCTCATGGCGATGCTAGTTTGGGGCACTTGGTCCCACTTTAGCCGCAGCTTTGACTTCAACGCCCCGATGTGGAGCCGCGATAGCTCAATGGACATCGCCCTACCGATCTGGCCAGCTAAATTGCTTGCCCCAATCGCTTTTTCTGTGCTGTGCGTAAGACTGTCCTTGCAAGCCTGGGCCTATTGCCGGGCAATTGCTACAGGCAACCCGATCGCCGTACCACTGCCAGCGGATGCTGCAAAACAGGCCTCCATGGAAGCCGATCAGTTGAAGGGCGAAGATTGATGGATTCTATTGAGATTGGACTATGGGTCACGGGCGGCTTGCTTGTACTTGTTGTTCTAGGAATGCGGGTCGCCTTCGCCGCGGCACTGTCAGGACTGATTGGCCTGATTTGGATCTTCTGGTCCAGAAAAGGCTATGCCGGCGACGAATTCGGTTGGGCGCTCAGTGTCGCGGTGAAGACGGCAGGGCAAGTTCCGCATTCGAAAGTCTCGTCGCAAGCCCTGTCACTGATCCCGACCTTTATTCTGATTGGATACCTCGCCTATTACGCCGGCCTAACCAAAGCACTGTTTGAAGCGGCGAAGCGTTGGATCGCATGGGTGCCCGGCGGTTTGGCGGTGTCCACAGTGTTTGCAACGGCCGGTTTTGCGGCCGTATCAGGAGCCTCCGTCGCTACATCAGCCGTGTTTGCGCGGATTGCGATCCCTGAGATGCTCAAGATCGGCTATAATAAGCAATTCGCGGCGGGTGTGGTCGCGGCAGGTGGGACGCTAGCGTCTTTGATCCCACCGTCAGCCATACTCGTGATCTACGCCATCATTGTTGAACAAGACGTGGGCAAGCTGTTGCTTGCAGGCTTTGTTCCAGGCGCGTTTTCAGCACTGATCTACGGCTTGCTAATTATTGGCCTTGCTCTAACGGTTAAGAACTTTGGCCCCCCTGTTTCGGGCTTCACATGGCGCGAAAAGTTTGAATCACTCCCCCCCGCCCTGCCGATCATTTTTGTGGTCGTGACGATCATTTGCTTTGTCTATAACCCTTTCGGCGAAAAGGCGTGGGGCACCCCGACCGAAGGCGGCGCGATTGGGGCGTTCGTCGTGTTCTTGATGGCGCTCTACAAGGGGATGCGTTGGGAACAGTTGAAGAATGCACTCCTCGAAACCGCAAAACTGTCAGTGATGATCTTTTCGATCATCTGGGGAGTGCTTCTCTACGTCCGCTTTCTTGGCTTCGCGGACCTGCCTGGAGCCTTCTCTGACTGGATCACCGGCCTGGACATGGCGCCGATGTTAATCCTTATCTGCATCCTTCTGGCCTATGCAGTCTTGGGTATGTTCATGGACGCTATTGGAATGCTGCTGCTCACTTTGCCCGTGGTCTACCCTGCGGTCATGGCCTTGAATGGCGGCGAATTCGTCTCTGCAGCGGAAAGTACGTTCGGTATGTCAGGGCCAATGTGCGCGATTTGGTTCGGGATACTGGTAGTGAAAATGGCGGAGTTCTGTTTGATCACCCCGCCCATTGGCCTGAACTGTTTCGTCGTGGCCGGCGTGCGTGATGACCTGACCGTACAGGACGTTTTCAAGGGTGTGACACCCTTCTTCATCGCTGATGCCATCACCATCGGCTTGCTCGTCGCCTTCCCCGCGATAGTGCTGTGGTTGCCAAGCTTGGCTTAGATGGACCCTATTTCGCGCCCTTGAGATAGGATGCCCCAAAATTGGCCTATCCGTCTTGTGTCACTTGCAGGTGTTCAGCGGCAAGCGTATGAAGCTCAGGCAACTTGTGAAATGGTGCCTTTAAGTAGCCGTGATGTTCGGCGTGGTGCAGCATTTTCCATGCGATTAAGCGCACGATGCAATTGGTGATTATTATCCACTTATTCACAAACATATTCGCAACAAACGAGTAACGTCCGTGTTTGGCAATAAGATAGACAAGACGGGCGTTTTGCGGCTGGTTTAGTGCAGAAGCGCAAAAGGAAAACGATCAATACGCCTTGCGGCAACACTGCCAGCTACCAAAACGCGCTATCAGACATCATCGGGAAATCTTGCCAGAAACATCTGATGATCCAATTCGGGCAATTCCTTGTGGTCTAGTAGGACGCAGCTTAGATGAAATTGTGAGAATCAAAATTCGCTGGATCAAAAAATTGGAGATCCTCATGGCCAAAACCGCAACATTGCACCGCATGGTGATGCCCGGACATGTCTGCCCCTTTGGTTTGAAATCCAAAGACCTGTTGGAGCGAAACGGCTATGTCGTTGATGATCAACATCTGACGACCCGCGAAGATGTGGATGCGTTCAAGGCCGAGCATGGCGTTAAGACGACGCCTCAGATCTTCATAGATGGTGAACGGATCGGCGGTTTTGACGATTTAAGCGCCCATTTTGGTAAGCAAGTCGCGAAAGAAGGCGACGTGACCTACCAGCCGGTGATTGCGCTCTTTTCGGTCGCAGCGCTCTTGGCCGTTGCTGTGACTTGGTTGGCGCGGGATACGCTGTTCGTTGGTCAGACCATCGGCTGGTTTATCTCAATCGCGATGGTTTTGCTTGGGTTGCAGAAACTGCAGGACATCGAAAAATTCGCGACCATGTTCCTCAACTACGACCTGCTGGCGCAACGGTGGGTGCGGTATGGGTATGTCTACCCCTTTGTGGAGACCGGCGCAGGTCTGTTGATGTTGATGGGGGCGCTGACGTGGCTTGCGGCCCCTGCGGCGCTCTCTGTGGCGGGTATCGGTGCCTACAGTGTCTTCAAAGCGGTCTACATCGAAAAGCGCGAGCTAAAGTGTGCCTGTGTCGGCGACGCACGTGTGCCGCTAGGCTTTGTCAGCTTGACAGAGAACTTGATGATGGTCGGAATGGCCATATGGATGCTGTTTATCGCCTAAAGGAGCCGTCATGACCGAAATCCGCAACCCAATCTTACGCGGATTTCATCCGGATCCGTCTATTTGCCGCGTTGGCGACGATTACTACATCGCGACCTCGACTTTTGAATGGTATCCCGGTGTCCAGATCAGCCATTCGAAAGACTTGGTGAACTGGCGGACGGTTGGGCAAGCTCTGAACCGCAAAGAACAGCTCGACATGCGCGGCAATCCGGATTCCGGTGGCGTTTGGGCGCCTTCGCTAAGCTACGCGGATGGCAAGTTCTGGCTGATCTACACGGACGTCAAAAGGCTCGATGGCAGTTCGAAAGATGCCCACAATTATCTTGTGACATCTGAGACGATTGAAGGGCCTTGGAGTGATCCCATTTACATGAACTCTTCGGGGTTCGATCCGTCGCTGTTTCATGACGACGACGGGCGGAAGTGGTTCGTGAACATGGTTTGGAACCACCTCGCGATGCAGGGTGATCCGAATGCGCCGACCAAACATCTTTTTGGCGGGATACTGCTGCAAGAGTATGACCATGAGGCGGGTCGCCTGACGGGCCCGATCAAAAACATTTTTCCAGGGAGTGATCTTGGACTTACGGAAGCCCCTCACCTCTTTAAGCGCGATGAGTACTACTATTTGATTACCGCTGAAGGCGGCACGGGCTACGGACACGCTGTGACCTTCGCGCGATCCAAAACGATCGAAGGGCCTTACGAGCTCCACCCAAACCCACATCTGCTGCGCGTGTTTGAGACGCCGGACAGCCCGTTGCAGCGGACCGGCCATGGACAATACGTCGAAACGCAGGACGGCACGCCGTATCATACGTTCCTTTGCACCCGCCCCCTACCCGGAACACGGAAATCACCCATGGGCAGAGAGACTGGGATTACGCGGTGCCGTTGGGAAGATGACGGCTGGCTCTATCTTGATCAGGGCGGATTGATACCGCCAGCTCAAGAAACGGCTCCCGATTTACCCGTGTATGAGTTTGAGCCGGAACCGACCATTCATGACTTCTCGCAACTGGAAAGCTTGCCCAACACCTTCATGTGGCCGCGAACGCCTGAGTCGGACCGTATCTTCAACCTGTCTTCTGAAGGTCTGGTCCTGACGGGCCGAGAAAGCATTGGGTCTTGGTTTGAGCAATCGCTTGTCGCGCGGCGTCAAACGGAATGGGACTGCGAAGCGCGGACAAAGGTTTCCTTTGATCCAGAAGATTTCCAACAGATGGCGGGTTTGACCGCTTACTATAACCGAACGCAGTTTCATTATCTCGGAGTGACGCGCAGCCAAGACGGACACCGTTCTCTTAACATCCTAAGCTGTCACAACTGGCCGGAAGGTACGCTGACCTTTCCATTGGATGCGATGGTCGCAATTCCCGAAGAAGGTGCTGTTTGGCTCGCTCTTTCGATACGACGCGGAGCGCTCCAGTTCAGCTACAGCTTAGATGGAAGGGCATATGTGGAAATTGGGCCAGAACTCGACGCACACATCCTTTCTGACGAGGGGGTAAGGGGCGAACACTCCAACTTCACCGGGACGTATATTGGCATGGCGGCGCAGGATTTGACGGGTCGTGCGCAGCAAGCGACTTTTGAGTTCTTTGAACTCAGCAACCATCCATAAGGGCGGTTAGCGGTCTAGTTCAAAAACATCGGCAATACGTTTGCCGGTTCCGGATGCTGCATAGATCGGTCTGGGCGGCCTTAGCTCCGGGATAAGGTTGCGCTTGACCCACGTGCGTTCTTCTAGGGCTTTCAAGGACTGGGACAGGGCACGATCGGTAATGGGCCCGAGTTGCCTCTTAATCCCACTGAACTGCAATGGCGTTTGGAGCGTGGCGAGCACGGGGATCGTCCAACTCCGGCGTATCAGTGGATCGCCATCCTCGCGGTTAGCGGACCTTATCTTATGTGCAATCTCTGCTGCCTTCACACCTGCTTTTGTCAGTCGAAACTCCGGCCGAAGCGGATGCCCATAACCGGGGTTGCGTTCGATCAGACCGTTTTGGATCAGATGGTCCAAGCTCTGCGCAAATGCTGTCCGCCCTGCTCCAGTCGCAGCCAGAAGCGGCGCTTGGCGACCAGGAACCCCATCATAAAACGCCTTTAGGATCGGCAAATTCCATGCTCTGGAGGTCATCTTGACAACTACATCAATGTTCATAAAGTATAGTAACTATATTTTTAGTCAGAAGGAAGTGTCATGTCGCTCATATCCGTTGAAAAAACCATTACAATCGCCCTTTCCGTTTCAGATCGCCACGCCAGTGCGGATTGGTATACATCGATGCTGGGATTTGAGCTGTTATATCATGCAGACGAAGCAGGTTGGTCAGAAGTTGCAACCAATACGGACGGCGTGACCATCGGATTTGGCGAGCATACAAAGCCGGTTCCGGGGAACAACGTGCCTGTCTTCGGGATTGCGGATATTGAGGACGCGAGATCAAAACTGGAAGGTGCGGGCGTGAAGTTCGATGGGCCGACCGATGTGGTCGAAGGAATGGTTAAGACTGCAACCTTCTACGACCCTGATGGCAATGCGATGATGTTGGCCGAAGACCTCACCGGCGGGCAGTAGGCTACTGCGCAATGATCTGAACGGCAGAAATTGACGGATCCTGAGCGCGCAACGCGTAGAGAATCCTCTGCTGTAGGTGAGACGTAACGTAGGTGGCGTGAAATCGTGAAGGTGCGACCAAGACGATTTGACCGGCCTCATCGCCGCCAAATTTCAACAGTGCAATCCATGAGGCAAACGTTGATGGGTCGTCGACATGAAGCACCTTGCAGGCGCGTCCCCAAACATCGTTGGAAAATTTGACGGCACTTTCATTTCGAAACGGAATGACATTCGTGTCGGATTGCTGAGGTTCAGCTCCCATTCGCTGAACGAAGTCGGGACCAATATTGTCCCATGTAGGCTGTGTATCTGCCATGACACGGGCGAGGTCCAAACCGTAGACAGACACCCGTCCCCGCGCGCCCTGTCGCTTTTGCACGAGCCACCCAAGAGAGCGCAAGCGCGCCATTTCTCTTTTGACGGTGCGAGTATCTACTGACCAAAGACGCGCGATTTCCGCTTGTCCCATAGATAGCTCGTCACGTTGCCAATTGTAGCGCGTAGTAATCAGAGCCATGAGCCGCAGGATCTGGCGTTGCTTGTGCTTGTCTTTTGACAGGCCAAAGGTCGCCAATGCGGACAAAATATCATATTTCTTCGTCGCGGCGTCACGCCCGACGGGTTTTGCGACCAACACGATTGGCGCTCCTGCTGCAATGGCTAATAAGCCTCAATATACCGCGGGGTCTTTGTTGCCCCATTTTCTGGTCGATGGCGGTGTTCTCAACGCTTTTCTCGACCGTGGAGGTATTTGCGTCCTCTCAATCGATTCTGTCAAGACGTTTTGAATTTATGGAGTGAATGTGGACCAATTTATTCATCATAAAACTTAAAGAAATGAGGTTTATTGGTAAAGGGGGACATTCTGGGTGTCCTCTTATTTGACAGTTTTGTCCCCCAATTTGTTGAGATAGGGCGTAAACTGTCCCCTAGATATTGGGGAAGATGCTGCTGCTTTTGGTGGTCCTTGAGCGAATCGATAGAGGTTTTGTTTTATGTCTATACGGCCTGTTTTCCCAGGGTTTTCCGAAGTTTAGCAAATTCGCGTATTTCCGCAAATCGCGTTTTGCTTTTTCCTGAAATCCAGCGTAATTTGCAAATAACTAAGAATTTGCGTCCAGAAGAAAGCAGAATAATCCATGTTCACACATGAAGACCTCGCGCAATTACAGGCCCAATCGCTCAAGATGCAGAGCTGGATCAGGCGTCAGACCTTTTCGCCAGAGATGGAAAAGACGCTGAGGCGCTTTTCCTCTTGGGAGGTGTCGGAGCTGATTTTTGGGATCAACCAGTCGACGTTTCGTGGGCGGCTTGCGGCAGAACCTGATTTGCCTGGTGGAGAGGTCGAACCAGATGGGCGGCAGCGTTGGTTCAGTTTGGATGAGATCAATGTGTTGCGGCGACGGATGAAGGTGAACCGGAAATCTCTGATGCCTGAACGGCCTGCGGGTAAGCGCGCTTTCCGCGCGGCGATTGCCAACTTCAAGGGCGGTGCGGGCAAATCCACCGTTGCTTTGCATTTTGCCCATGCGGCTGCCCTGGACGGTTATAGGGTGCTGTGCGTTGATTTTGACCCGCAAGCGACGCTGTCGCATTCGATGGGCCTTAACGATGTAGAAGAGGATCACACGGTTTGGGGCATAATGGCCCGCGACCTGATCCGAGAAACGGATCGGATGAATTCCTCTGCGGTTGGCGCTGCGAGCGGCACCGCCCTGCCCCAGCGTAAGATTCCCGCGTCGATCCGCGATCTTGGGTTAGCTGATTTGCGGATTGGTGATTTCATCAAGCCGACGGCCTGGTCGACGATTGATATCATTCCATCCTGTGCGAATGCGGCATTCGTAGAGTTTGCGAGCGCTCAGTATCGTCATTTGAACCCTGACTGGTCGTTCTTTGCGGCGGTCTCTCGCTATCTCGATGCCATACCAGATGATGCCTATGACCTGATCCTTTTCGATTGTCCGCCTGCCATAGGGTATCAGTCGATGAATGCGGTGTTCGCGGCGGATATGCTCTATATCCCCTCAGGTCCGGGGTATTGGGAATATGACAGTACAACGTCTTTCATCGGTCAGCTTGCCGAAGCCCTTGGAGATTTGGCGGATGGATTTCCCCAAACCTTCCCCGCGGGGAAGGTTTCGCTGCCGAAGGCTTTCATCGACATAAAGTTCCTGATGACGCGATTTGAGCCGGGCAATGATCTGCACCGTGCGATGTTTGATGCGTTCGGGAAGGTTTTCGGCGATGCGTTGGCGGAGCACCCTGTTGAGATGACGCGCGCGGTTGAGCAGTCCGGCCGGTTCCTGAGTTCGGTCTATGAGATCGATTATCGAGACATGACGCGCGAGACGTGGCGGCGTGCCCGCACGACATTTGATCGGGGCTACGGCGAATTCAAAGGCAATGTTTTGAAAGCGTGGGACAGCATTGAGGTGAAATCATGAGCAAGAAGCGTCGCGTATTTGATATTGATTTGCCGGAAGACGATGCATCGGAAACCTTCCCCGCGGGGAAGGTTAAGGAAAAAGAGCGCCGCGGGCCGATGGCCGCTGCCATCACAGAGAACGCCGATAGCTTGAGAGAGCGGCAGCGTCTTGAGGCAGAGATTAGGGCCGAGAATGATCAGTTGGCGCATGAGCATGTGCGGCTGCAGTCTCTGGGGCTGATCGTTAATCGGATACCGTTAGATCAGATCAAGATGTCGAAAATCACTCGGGACCGTGCTGTCGCAGAGGACACTGAGCTGGGCGAGCTTGTTGAATCCATACGCTCCGTTGGTTTGTCCAACCCGATCTTGGTCGAGCGGGGTGAGGACGGTGTCTTGGAGTTGGTGCAAGGCTACCGTCGTATTGCGGCCTTTGAAGCGCTTCTGGTAGACACAGGCGATCAGGATGCGTATGGCACGATACCCGCTCGTGTCACCAATGCTGGCGATGATCTTGAGACATTGCACAGGCGCATGGTGGATGAGAATCTTGTGCGGAAAGATATTTCCTTCGCCGAAATGGCGCAGCTGGCGATCAATTATGCGGCTGATCCGGGCATTGATGTGTCCGACCCGGATAAAGCCGTTGCGGTCCTCTTTAAGTCGACAGGGTATTCCAAGCGAAGTTACATCCGCGCCTTTATCAAGCTGATGGAGGCCTTTGGCCCTAGCTTGAAGTTCTCGCATGACGTTCCGCGCGCCTTAGGGCTCAAAATCGTGCGCGTGCTTGAGGAGGTGGACGGGTCCAAAGCTGCAATTATTCGTGATTTGGACGACCTCGGCGCTGATCGATCAACAGAGCAGGAGATTGGCGTTTTGCGGCGCTATGTCGATGCGCTCGAGGGTGAGAATGCGCCAGCTACGACTGTGGGCAGCGGGGCGGGGAAGGCCGAAAAGGATACGCGGTCCAAGGCTAAGGTTACGTTTCAGATCAGTCGGCCGGAAGGCACTGCTAAATGTACGGCTGGCTCGGACAGACTTGAGATTCGGCTGCGGCGGGATTTCTCGACGATTGACAGGCGGCGGCTAGAAGAGGCGGTTGCGACGTTGTTGAAAGAGTTGGATAGAATCTGATAAGTTATGAAAATCAATGGGTTAGACTCTAACACTAGGGTTCTAGAGGCGAATCTGCCTGATGGTCGAGGTTTTCTGCTTCAACCTGCCAAAATCGCCGGCCTATTGGCTCTTAGGCTGTCCACAGAGCGATTATCCGGACCTTTAAGAGTCTTTACGTGTTGGAGATGGGGTCTGCGCTATGTTTGGCGCTAGAACGCCTCTACGTGGCGCTCAGGCGCTCTCGCTTATTTTGGCCTTTTGCGAGCATTGAGGGGTGGATACACAGACTTCAAGACAAGACGGTCCCCGAAGCAAGGATAGAATGTACTTTTTAGCCCCCGATTTTCGGAGCTATCGTAGAGAACTATGTTTCCAAAATCTCCACCGTCAACGATTTCTGCCTGCAAAAGTTTCTAGAATATCGCTTCGACCTAGCCATTTATCCAACTGGTCCTACCGCCTACTTAAAGTTAATTTCTACCTTGTCAGCGTGTTTTGCTGGCGTGCCCTGCCCAAGTTCTTGGTTTATGGCAGGGCAGATGTGAAAGGTTCCTAGGTTATGGTATCGCGACCCAAACGGCTGGCGACGGCCGAGTTCACCAAGGACATGGTGAAAACGCTGGAGAAGTATTTCGACGACTATCAAGTTGACGGTGTCGTCCGGCTCGATGTCACGGACAAAGGCTTGTGGCTGCCTGTGCCAGGACAAGAGCGCAGGAAATTTCTCGGCTCGGTCACAGTCTTCGACGATCCTTCAAAGTTCCGGTCTTAATCGGCAAGTCATCCATGGCTTGACGCGCCGGTGGTCGATCCAAGTTCTGTAGTTGCGAATTATTCGCATCTAGCTTGACAAGTTGCGAATTATTCGCATTTAAAACTTTGTATTGGATATTAGGAGCTTTAACCATGAAAGCGCTGGCAGGTGCGTTGATATTCGTTGTGTCCGCAACGGTTGCGGAGGCAGAGAAATTGAAAGTCGTGACAACGTTCACGGTTTTGGCCGACATGGCGCAAAATGTTGCTGGCGATGTTGCAGAGGTGTCGTCCATCACAAAGCCGGGTGCGGAGATTCACGGATACGAGCCAACACCTCAAGACATCGTGCGCGCCTATGATGCCGACTTGATCCTGTGGAATGGATTGAACTTGGAGCTTTGGTTCGAGCAGTTCCTATCAAACTTGGACGATGTCCCCTCTGTGACTTTGACCGACGGGATCGAACCGATCGCGATTTCCGAGGGAACCTACGAAGGTAAACCGAACCCGCACGCATGGATGGGTTTGGACAATTCGCTTATTTACATCGACAACATCACGGCGGCTTTGTCAGAGGCCGATCCCATCAATGCGGCCCTTTATGCGTCCAATGCCGCTGCCTATAAGGATCAATTGATCGAGACGATTGAGCCGCTGCGCGCGCAAATCCTTGAGATTCCCGAAGATCAGCGGTGGCTTGTGACCTGCGAGGGGGCGTTTAGCTATCTGGCCAAGGACTTCGGGCTGCAAGAACTCTATCTCTGGCCGATGAACGCGGATCAGGTGGGGACGCCTCAGCAAGTGCGCAGCGTGATTGATGGGGTTGTTGAGAACGATATTCCGACGGTTTTTTGTGAAAGCACCGTTAGTATCGCCCCAGCGTTACAAGTCGCGCGAGAAACCGGCGCGGCCTACGGTGGCGAGCTTTACGTCGATAGCTTGAGTGAAGCCGACGGTCCCGTCCCGACATATCTGGATCTTTTGACTGTGACATCTCGCACGGTTGCGGAAGGTCTGACGGGCGCTGCGGAATAATCCATGGACGCGCGGGTCGATACCGGCATTTTCGCCAATGATGTGACGGTGACCTATCGCAACGGTCACACTGCATTGTGGGATGCATCGTTCGATGTGCCGCGTGGCACGGTGACAGCCATTGTGGGGGTCAACGGGGCAGGGAAATCTACCCTGTTCAAAGCGATCATGGGGTTTGTGCCGACTGCGAAAGGAGAGATTTCGCTGCTTGGGCGGTCTGTCAAACAAGCATTGAAAGATAACCTCGTCTCTTACGTGCCGCAGTCGGAGGAGGTTGATTGGGCGTTCCCCGTGCTCGTTGAAGACGTGGTGATGATGGGGCGCTACGGGCATATGGGGTTTTTGCGCCGCGCGTCGGCTACTGATCATGAGGCGGTTGATCGCGCGTTGGCGCGGGTCAACATGACCCAGTTTCGGACGCGTCAGATTGGGGAATTGTCCGGCGGACAGCGCAAACGTGTATTTCTGGCGCGCGCACTGGCGCAGGACGGGCAGGTTATTCTGCTTGATGAGCCCTTCACGGGTGTCGATGTTAAAACCGAAGAACAGATTGTCGCTTTGCTGAAAGAGCTGCGAGATGAGGGGCGAGTGATGCTTGTCTCTACCCACAACCTCGGGTCCGTTCCGGAGTTTTGCGATCGCACGATCCTTGTGAAAGGGACCATCTTGGGCCACGGTCCGACGGAAACGACCTTTACCCGCGAAAATCTGGAAATGGCCTTTGGTGGGGTGCTGCGGCATTTCACTTTAGGCGGCGATACGTTGCATGATGACGACGATGGTCGGACGGTGACGATCCTGACCGACGATGAACGCCCGTTTGTGCAGTATGGTGAGAAGACGCAGACGCAGGAAAGCAATTCCTGATGGAGCTGCTGTGGGAGCCGTTCACCTATTATTACATGACAAATGCGATGTGGGTTTCGGCATTGGTGGGCGGCGTTTGCGCGTTTTTGTCGGCATATCTCATGCTGAAAGGCTGGTCCCTGATCGGAGACGCCTTGGCGCATTCCGTCGTTCCGGGCGTGGCGGGGGCCTATCTGCTTGGTTTGCCGTTTGCCTTGGGGGCTTTCATCGCGGGCGGTCTGGCGGCTGGGTCGATGTTGTTTCTTTCCGAACGCTCTGGGTTGAAGGTCGATGTGATCATCGGCCTGATCTTCACCTCATTTTTTGGCTTGGGGCTGTTCATGGTCTCGATCAACCCGATCGCCATTGACGTGCAGACCATCATCATGGGCAATGTGCTGGCCATATCTCCAAGCGATACCTTGCAGCTTGCCCTCATCGGGTTTGTGACGCTGGCGGTCCTGACCGCCAAGTGGAAAGACCTGATGGTTGCCTTCTTTGACGAAACCCATGCGCGATCCATCGGGTTGCGGCCAGAGTGGTTGCGCGCGATGTTCTTCATTCTTTTGTCGGCGGCAGTGGTCGCGGCGATGCAGACGGTGGGCGCTTTTCTGGTGATTGCCATGGTCGTGACGCCAGGCGCGACGGCTTATCTTTTGTGCGACCGGTTCCCAAGGTTGTTGGTGACGTCCGTGGCGATCGGGTCGTTGACGAGCTTCTTCGGCGCCTACATCAGCTATTTCCTAGATGGGGCAACAGGGGGGATCATTGTCGTCTTACAAACGCTGATTTTCCTGATCGCCTTTGTCTTTGCCCCAAAACACGGGTTGCTTGCCAGCAAACGCAAAGCACGGGTCGCTTTGGCCGAACGGGCAGGGGGTGCGTGATGGACCTCGACACGCTTTTGTTTCCGTTCCGCTTCGCCTTTATGCAGAACGCCTTTTTAATCTCGATGATGATCTCTGTGCCCACGGCCCTGCTGTCTTGCTTTTTGGTCCTAAAAGGCTGGGCGTTGATGGGCGACGCGGTGAGCCATGCGGTCCTGCCCGGTGTTGTTCTGGCTTATGTCTTGGGTTTTCCTCTTTTAATCGGCGCTTTCGCGGCTGGGATGATCTGTGCTGTGGCGACGGGGTATTTGGCAGAAAACAGTAGGGTGAAGCAGGACACGGTCATGGGTGTCGTCTTTTCCGGCATGTTTGGTCTTGGGATTGTGATGTACGTCGCGTTTGAGACCAACGCCCACCTTGATCATATCCTCTTTGGTAACATGCTGGGGATTGAGCCCGATGAATTGTGGACGGCGGGGATCATTTCAGTGGTTGTTGCCATTGCGATCTTGATCAAACGCAAAGACTTGTTGCTGCACAGCTTTGATCCGGTGCAGGCGCAGGCGTCGGGATTGGCGGTGAATTGGTTGCATTATGGGTTACTGGCAGCGCTGTCGCTGACTATCGTGGCAACCCTTTCGGCGGTGGGACTGATCCTTGCAATCGGTCTTTTGATCGGCCCTGGTGCGATTGCGTTTTTGGTGACGCGCACCTTTGGCCACATGATGTGGGTCGCAGTAGTTGTGAATTTGGCGTCGATGTTACTCGGGACCTATTTGAGCTTTTTCATCGACAGCGCGCCTGCGCCGACGATCATTTTGATCCAAACAGCCCTATTCATCTGTGCGTTCCTCTACCGCACCCGCCTAAACAGATCGGCAGAGCGCAGCGTCGTCTAGCGCTTCGGTGCGGGAACCTCGACCGGCCCGCCTTGGGTTTCCCATGTCGAAAACCCTTCGCGCAGGTGAGCAGCGTCGAAGCCCATGTCTTGCAACGTGGCAACCGTTAAGGCGGAGCGCCAGCCGCTGGCGCAGTGGAAAATGTATTTTTTGTCTTGGCCAAAAACTTCTTTGAAATAGGGACTGTCGGGATCGACCCAAAACTCAACCATCCCGCGCGGGGCGTGAACGCTACCGGGGATGTGGCCTTTCTGGCGTTCGCGAATATCCCGAATATCGACAATCACAACGTTCGGATCATCCACCATGGCGATAAGGTCGGGTGTTTCCACCTCCTCAATACGCGCGCGGGCGTTGGCAACCATTTCGGCGGCAGAGATTTTGAGTTTCTTCATCTTTGGACCTTTCGAGTGTGGCCGGCGCCGCAGAAGAGATGACGCGAACAGGCATTTTTGTCGCCATTGGAGTAGTGTCGGAATCGGTTCTCTTCCACCATCCTAGCTGTGAAAGCTACGGAGTCGAAGCCATGAACAAGCACGAACACCTCAGTTCAGTTCTTCAGTCGGTCAACACGGCGAACGGATTGCCGAACGCGCATTACATTGATCCTGACGTGTTTGAAGAGGAAAAGGCCGCGGTACTATTTACCAATTGGTCTGGCATCGGCTTTGGCAAGGACGTGCCAGAGGTAGGCGATGCGATGCCCGTTGATTTTCTGGGAATGCCGTTGCTGATCGTGCGGGACAAGGAAGGTGAAGTCGCTGTGTTCCAGAACACCTGCCGGCACCGCGGAATGATCCTTGTCGAAAAGCCCAAGAAGATCGGCGGTGTGATCCGTTGTCCTTATCATAGCTGGTGTTACGCTTTGAATGGTGATCTGCACGCCACCCCGCATGTGGGTGGTCCGGGGCACAATATGCACGAGGACATCGATAAATCAGACCTCGGCCTGTTGCGCATCCGGTCCTATGTCTGGCGTGATGTGATTTTCGTGAATGTGGACGGACAAGCGCCCGAGTTTGAAGAAGTCCACGTTGATTTGATGGCGCGGTGGGCTGAATTTGAGGTACCTGTGCATCACGGCGGGCTGGAGTCCTCTTTCAAATTAGAGGTCGCGACCAATTGGAAGCTCGCGGTCGAGAACTATTGTGAGAGCTATCACTTGCCTTGGGTGCATCCGGGATTGAACAGCTACTCTCGGCTGGAAGATCACTATAATATCGAGGAGTTGGGGAAATATTCCGGGCAAGGAACTTTGGTCTATCGGCAGTTGAAAGGTGAGGGGGGCGAGATTTTCCCTGATTTCGAGGGTCTCAGCGGCAAATGGGATGAAGGCGCGGAGTATATCACTGTCTATCCGAATGTGCTGTTGGGCGTGCAGCGGGATCATGCTTTTGCGATTGTTCTGGAGCCGAAGGCCTGTGAGCAAACGGTCGAGCATATCGAGCTTTATTATGCGCAATCGTCCGATGACACGCCCGAGCTGGCGGATTTGCGCGTCAAAAATGCAGAACAGTGGAAAGTGGTCTTTGAGGAAGACATCTTTGTTGTCGAAGGAATGCAAAAGGGCCGCCACGGTGCGTATTTCGATGGCGGACGCTTTTCGCCCGCGATGGACGGGCCGACACATAATTTCCACCATTGGGTTGCGACGCAGCTGACCAATCGTGGATGACGGCGATTTACAGGCGGCTTTGCTCAAGGCGCATGGGGCAGGGGACCACATGCAGCTTGTTCATCTTTATACCCAAGCTGCCGATTTGCGCGAAGCCGCGGGGGAGATTGACGCCGCCTGTTTCTTTCTGACCCATGCCTATGTCTTCGCACTGGAACAAGGGGCGGAGGAGGCGGTTGCCTTAAACAAACGCTTGGCGGACTATGGGCGCGCTGAACTGATCAGCTTCTAGTCCGGAGGCCGCATGAATATCCTGTTTATCATGTATGACCAGTTGCGGTTTGATTACCTCAGCTGCGCAGGTCATCCGACTTTTAAGACGCCCAACTTTGATCGTGTTGCCGCGCGGGGCATGCGGTTCACCAACGCTTATGTGCAGTCACCGATTTGCGGGGCGAGTCGGATGAGCTTTTACACCGGTCGCTATGTGTCGTCGCACGGGGCAGCATGGAATGGCTTTCCGCTGCGGGTTGGTGAGATGACGATGGGCGATCATCTGCGCAAGACGGGGATGGAGTGTTGGTTGATTGGTAAGACGCACATGCGCGTCGATGCCGAGGGGATGGAACGGCTTGGGTTGACGCCCGACAGTGTGATCGGTGCGCGTCAGGCGGAATGCGGCTTTGACGTCTGGGTGCGCGACGATGGGCTTTGGGCCGAAGGGCCGGATGGGTTCTATGATGCCAATCGGTCGCCTTATAATGAATATTTGAAATCTAAGGGGTATGAGGCCGAAAACCCTTGGTCGACGAATGCCAATGCGGGGGTTGGTGAGGATGGTGACATTGCCTCTGGCTGGATGTTTGAGAATGTAGACAAGCCTGCGAACATTCGCGAAGAAGACAGTGAGACGCCTTGGCTGACCGATCAGGCGATTGAGTTTATTGATCAGGCAAGAGGGCCTTGGTGCGCGCACGTCAGCTTTATCAAGCCGCATTGGCCCTACATCGTGCCAGCCCCCTATCACGACATGTTTGGACCTGCCGATGTGCCAGAAGCGGTTCGGCATGATGCTGAGCGCGAAGATGTGCATCCGGTTCTGGGCGCGTTTCAGGAGAATAAGATCGCAGCGGCGTTCCAGCGGGAAGATGTGCGCGACAAGGTGATTCCTGCTTACATGGGTCTGATCAAACAGTGCGATGATCAGTTGGGCCGCCTTTTGGATCACTTGGAGGCGACAGGTCAGATGGAGGGCACGATGATCGTTCTGACGTCGGATCACGGCGACTATTTGGGTGATCATTGGTTGGGGGAGAAGGATTTGTTTCATGAACCTTCCGTCAAAGTGCCTTTGATCATCTATGACCCAAGGCCAGAGGCGGAAACGACACGTGGTTCGGCTTGTGATGCACTTGTTGAATCCATCGATCTGGCCGCAACCTTTGTAGATGCACGCGGCGCGGAGGTGCCGGATCATGTCCTTGAGGGTCGGTCGCTATTGCCTTGGTTGCGTGGTGAAACGCCTGCATGGCGGGACTATGTGATTTCCGAGTATGACTATTCGGCCAGTGGCCAGGCGGTGAAGCTGGGGTTGGAGCCAAAGGAGTGCCGTTTGTTTATGATTTTCGACGGTCGTTACAAGATGATGCACGCCGAAGGTGGCTTCCGTCCGATGTTGTTTGATTTGGAAACTGATCCTGAAGAGTTTCACGATCTGGCCAAAGGCGACAGTCACCAGCTTGAGATTGACCGGCTCTACGGCTTGCTTGCGCAATGGGGGCGGAGGGTCTCTCAACGCGTGACGCGGTCTGATGCGGAGATCAAGGCGTCGCGGGGAGGATCATTGCGCAAAGGGATTTTGCCATTTCTGGTAGATGGGTCTGAGGTGCCAGAGGAATTAACTTCGAAATATCGTGGTCCGGCGGGGGTCGATTACACCAAGGGAGGCACAGGCGATGATTGATTGGAATGATGCCTTTGATAATTCCGGTTACGTGCCAGAAGCCGACAAGATTGGGGCTGCTTGGGTGGCTGAAGCGCAAGCATTTCGATCCAAGCATCCGAATGCCGTGTTGGATCACCCTTATGGATCCTGGGATCGAGAGCGCTTCGATCTCTTCCTTCCGGACGGGTCGCCAAAAGGGGCGGTTGTGTTTGTCCATGGCGGCTACTGGCACATGCGGGCGAAGTCGGATTGGTCGCATTTCGCGAACGGATTTTTGAGCCATGGCTGGGTTGTTGCGATTGTGGGCTATCCTTTGGCGCCTGCTATTCGGATTTCGCAGATTACCCAGTCGATTGCGGCGGCAGTTGCCGAGGTTGCTAGAACAGTCGAAGGACCACTCCGGCTTGTCGGGCATTCCGCCGGTGGGCACCTTGTTAGCCGGATGATCTGTCAGGGTGTGCTGCCAGACGACCTGATTGCCCGCGTTCAACACGTCGTGTCGGTGAGTGGCGTTCATGATCTTCGACCACTGGTTGGGACGCGGATGAATGACACGCTAGGTTTGACAGAGGCAGAAGCGTTGTCGGAAAGCTCCGCATTGTTGGAGCCTGCCGACGTGCCCGTCACCTTCTGGGTCGGCGCGGATGAGCGCCCCGAGTTTCTGCGACAAAACCGCCTGATAGCGGAGGCGTGGAGTTTGAAAGGGGCTGATGTTTCGACGGTCTATCAACCCGCAAAGAACCACTTCACGGTCATCAACGGTTTGGTAGATGAAAATAGCAAGTTGGTATGCGAAGTCTTGCGTTGACTTTGGCGTCAGATGTTGCACCCCTTGGCGCGCAATTCGAAAGGCGCCAACATGACCAATCTCCCTCGCAAGCATTTGTTCGATCTTCCAGATGGGATGATCTACCTCGACGGCAATTCGCTTGGGCCTTTGCCCAAGGGCGTATCTGAGGCGGTTCAGAAAACTGTCGAAGCCCAATGGGGCGGGCAGCTGATCAAGGGCTGGAACGCTTGCAAGTGGATGGAACAGCCGAGCCGTGTTGGCGATCAAGTGGGCCGGTTGATCGGGGCGCCTGCGGGCAGTGTGGTTATGGGCGACACACTTTCGATCAAAGTGTTTCAGGCTTTGGCGGCGGGTTTGCAAATGCGGCCGGATCGCAAGGTGATCTTGTCAGACACCGGCAACTTCCCGTCTGACCTTTACATGGCGCAAGGATTGGCGCGGTTTAAGGATCAAGGGATCGAACTTCGGATGGTGGACCCTGAAGATGTGGCTGGCGCGATTGGCGAGGACATCGCGGTCGTGATGCTGACGGAGGTGGATTACCGGACGGGTCGGCGGCATGACATGGGGGTGATCACCAAAGCGGCACAGGATGCGGGCGCAGTGATGGTGTGGGATCTGGCGCATAGCGCGGGCGCGTTGGATGTTGAGATCGAAGCGTCAGGCTGTGAGATGGCCGTAGGCTGCACGTATAAGTATTTGAACGGCGGGCCGGGTGCGCCAGCGTTTATTTATGTTCGTCCCGATCTAGTTGAAACGGTGGAACCTGCCTTGGCGGGGTGGCTAGGGCATGATGCGCCGTTCGCGTTCGATCTGGATTATCGCCCAGGCGCGGGGATCGAACGGATGCGAGTTGGCACGCCGCCGGTTTTGCAACTCGCGGCGTTGGAAGAGGCCTTGAAGGTTTGGGACGGCGTGACGATGAAAGAGGTGCGGGCTGCGTCGAATCATTTGTCGGACCTGTTTATTTCAGAGATCGAGGCGCGCTGCCCGATGATGTCTTTGGTCAGCCCGCGGGATGGTGCGGTGCGCGGTAGTCAGGTGAGCTTTGCGTTTGAGAATGGCTATGCTGCCATGCAAGCGGTGATTGCGCGGGGTGTGATTGGGGATTTCCGAGCGCCGAACGTGATGCGGTTTGGTTTCACGCCGCTGTTTTTGGATGACAGCGACATTATCCGTGCGGCGGAAATCATCGAGGACGTGATGGTCAACAATCTCTGGGATGCGCCGGAATATCACGCGCGGAAGGCTGTGACTTAAACGGGGTCTGATTTCGCTCAGAACCCTTATTTACATGTACACCGTGCGTACACACAGCGTACACAGCCTGTACATACACATGACATACGAAAGCCCGCCGGATTGGCGGGCTTTCGTGTTGTTATTCAGGATCGGTTACCCGATCAGATCAAACCGGTCGAGGTCCATCACTTTGGTCCAAGCCGCGACGAAATCAGTCACGAACTTTTCGGATGCGTCATCGGAGGCATAAACCTCTGCCAGTGCGCGCAGGACGGAGTTGGAGCCGAACACGAGGTCCACTTCGGTCGCTGTCCACTTAGCTGCACCTGTCACGCGGTCTTTGCCTTCGAAGGAGCCGTCTTCGGCCTTTGACCAAGCTGTCGACATATCCAGCACATTGACAAAGAAGTCGGTGTTGAGGGTTTCCGACTTGTCGGTGAAGACACCGTGCTTGGAACCATCGTGGTTCACATCCAGCATCCGCAGGCCGCCGATCAGCACAGTCATTTCTGGCGCGGTCAGCGTCAACAATTGAGCGCGGTCGATCAGGTGATCCGCCACTGGGCGATACGCACGGTTGCTGACATAGTTGCGGAAGCCGTCAGCGACGGGGTTCAGCATTTCGATGGAATCCGCATCGGTCATTGCGTCAGTTGCGTCTGTCCGGCCAGGTGTGAACGGCACTGTGACGGTGTGACCTGCATTTGCCGCTGCCTTTTCGACGCCAGCCGCACCGGCGAGAACGATCGTATCTGCAAGAGAAACCTCTTTGCCGAAATCGCTTCTGATGCTTTCCAATGTCGACAGCACTTTTGCCAGTTGGGCAGGCGCGTTGACCTCCCAATCCTTCATCGGAGCGAGAGCGATGCGAGCGCCATTGGCACCGCCGCGCATGTCGGACCCACGGAAGGTGGAGGCGGAGGCCCACGCCGTACTGACGAGTTCGCCAACGGACAGGCCGCTTTCAAGGATCTTCGCCTTCAACGCTGCTGCGTCTGCGTCGTCGATCAGATCATGCGTAACTGCTGGTACAGGGTCCTGCCAGATCAACGGCTCGGAAGGCACAAGGCTGCCGAGGCCACGGACGTATGGGCCCATGTCGCGGTGGGTCAGCTTGTACCAAGCCCGTGCGAAAGCGTCAGCGAATTTGTCGGGGTTCGCGTGGAAATCGCGGCTGATCTTTTCATAAGCTGGGTCCATGCGCATCGCCATGTCGGCGGTGGTCATCATCACCGTTTCACGCTTGCCGGAGCCATCAGCGGCTGGGGCAGCTTGCTTACCCTCCTCAGATACAGGCACCCAACGCAGCGCTCCGGATGGCGCTTCGCTGATTTCCCATTCATGGCCGAAGAGCGTGTCGAAATAGCTCATGTCCCATTGGGTTGGAGTTGGCGTCCACGCGCCTTCGAAACCGGAGGTGATCGTGTCGCCTCCTTTGCCGGAGGCGTGAGTCGAGAGCCAGCCAAATCCCATCGCTTCGACCGGTGCGCCTTCTGGCTCTGGTCCAACATGGGCCGGATCGCCAGCGCCGTGACCCTTACCAAAGGTGTGACCGCCCGCGACCAATGCGACGGTTTCTTCGTCATTCATCGCCATGCGTGCAAAGGTGTCGCGCACGTCGAATGCGGATTTCAAAGGGTCGGCTTCGCCGTTTGGCCCTTGTGGGTTCACATAAATCAGACCCATTTCCACCGCGCCAAGTGGGTTCGCCAATTCGCGCTCACCCGAGTAGCGTTTGTCGGTCAGCCATTCTGTTTCTGGACCCCAATAGACGTCTTCTTCTGGTTCCCACACGTCGGCACGGCCACCGGCAAAGCCGAAGGTTTCAAAGCCCATGGATTCGAGCGCTGCGTTGCCTGCAAGGATCATCAAGTCAGCCCAAGACAGCTTGCGACCGTATTTCTGCTTGATCGGCCACAGCAGGCGGCGCGCTTTGTCGAGGTTGCCGTTATCTGGCCAGCTGTTCAAAGGCGCAAAACGCTGCTGGCCTGTACCGCCGCCACCGCGACCGTCATAGGTGCGGTAGGTGCCGGCGCTGTGCCATGCCATGCGGATGAACAGCGGGCCATAGTGGCCGTAGTCTGCTGGCCACCAGTCTTGGCTGTCTGTCATCAGCGCGTAGAGGTCCTGGCGCACCGCTTCGAGGTCGAGCGTTTTGAATTCTTCTGCATAGTTGAAATCATCGCCCATCGGGTCAGATTGCGGAGCGTTCTGACGTAGGATGTTGAGGTTCAACTGGTTCGGCCACCACTGCTGGTTGGTTGAGGTGGCACCTGCGCTGTGCATCACAGGGCACTTACCTGCGCTGTTTACGTCGGATCCGTCCATAATAATCTCCGCAATTGAAAAAGATGGTTATCGAGTGAGAAGCTAGTCCGCTCCTGACCCATTTCTAGAATCGTTCTAACAGGGTCATGCGATTGGGAAAAGTTGAATTTCTTGATCAGTTTGATAAGTTTGTCTTATGGCGAATATATCCTTGAAACAGTTGAGATATTTTGAAGCTTTGGCCGAGCACGCGCATTTTGGCCGTGCGGCGGATGCGTGCGCGATTTCGCAGCCTGCGCTTTCGATGCAGATCAAAGAGCTGGAAGAGTCGCTGGGGACCGATTTGGTAGAACGCGGGGCAAAGCAGGTTCGATTGACGCGATTTGGGGCAGAGATTGCGCCGAATGTGCGGGAGATTTTGAAATCAGTTGAAGAGCTGCAAAACCTCGCCCGTGCGGAACAAGAGGCGGTGGCGGGACAGTTTCGAATCGGGATCATCCCGACGATTGCACCTTATCTTTTGCCTTCGATTGTCGGGCAATTGCTGGCTGCCTACCCCGATTTGGATATGCACCTGCGGGAAACGCAGACGGCGACGCTTTTGTCAGATGTTGAGGATGGCAGTTTGGACGCGGCGATTTTGGCTTTGCCTGTGTCAGAGCCGCATTTGGTCGAAGCGCCGTTGTTTGAAGAAGCATTCGTGCTGGTCCGCACGCCGGAGGATGCGGCGGCTCCTGTGCCGAGTGCGGAAGTCTTGGGCAAAATGCGGCTGCTGTTGTTGGAAGAGGGGCACTGCTTTCGCGATCAGGCTTTGGCGTTTTGCGGGCTTCGCACGGGGTTGCCGCGGGACAGTTTGGAGGGGAGTTCGCTGTCTACCTTGGTGCAGATGGTGGCCTCGGGCCTTGGGGTGACATTGATCCCTGAACTGGCGGTTCCGATTGAAACGCGGTCGGCGGATGTGTCGATTGCGCGGTTTGAGGATCGCGTGCCGATGCGGCAGGTCGGGATGGTCTGGCGCAAGGGACATCCGCTTTCGGCGCAATTCGAGGAGATTGGCGAAGTGGTGCAGCGCGTGGGCTTAGACGCATTGGCGCAGATGCGGGCCGAGCGTTAGATTATTTGCCTTTCCAGACCGGATCGCGTTTTTCGGCAAAGGCGCGTGCGCCTTCGAGCTGGTCGTCGCTGTCATAGAGGATGTCAACGCTGCGCAATTGGCGTTGCGTGATGCGGTTCATGGCGTCTTGGAATTTCGCGTCTTCAGCGTCGCGGACGATTTCTTTGATTGCGGCATAGACAAGGGGTGGGCCGGAGGCCAGAAGGCGGGCTTGCTCCCATGCGCGGTCCATGAGGTTGTCGGCTGGAACGATCTCATTGACGAGGCCCCAGCGATGCGCTTCTTCGGCGTCGAACCAGCGGCCTGTCAGCAGGAGCTCCATTGCGATGTGATAGGGGATGCGTTTGGGAAGTTTGACGCTGGCGGCGTCGGCCACAGTGCCGGAGCGGATTTCCGGCAGGGCGAAGGTCGCATGATCGGCGGCGATGATGATGTCGGCAGAGAGCGCGAGTTCAAGCCCGCCGCCGCAAGCGATGCCGTTGACGGCGGCGATGATGGGTTTGTTCATCTCGCGCATTTCTTGCAGCCCACCGAAACCGCCTACACCGTAGTCGCCATCGACGGCGTCGCCATCGGCCGCGGCCTTGAGATCCCATCCGGGGCAGAAGAATTTTTCGCCCCCGCCCGTAATGATCGCCACGCGGAGGTCGAGGTCATCGCGGAAATCGCGGAAGACTTCGCCCATCTCACGGCTGGTCTTAAGGTCGATGGCATTGGCCTTGGGTCGGTCGAGCGTGACCTCTAGGATCGCACCTTCGCGTTTGGTTTTGATCACGGACATGGGTTAGCTCCTTCGGATCAGGGCGTCTGCGGCGATTGCACCGGTGGGGGTGCAGATCAGCGGGTTAATCTCAACTTCGCCGATGTGGTCGGCGTGGGCAAGGACGTAAGATTGCACGGCTAGGATGGCGTCGGTGATCGCGGCGAGGTTGGCGGCTGGTTCGCCGCGGAAGCCGTGCAGAAGGGGTGCGATTTTGAGTTTGCTGATAGCTTCGGTGATGGCTTCAGGGGTTGTCGGGAGCAAAAGCGAGGTGGTGTCGCGCAACAGTTCCGTCATTACGCCGCCTGCGCCGATGGTCAGGACGAACCCATGGGCTGGATCGCGCACGACGCCGATCAGGAGTTCGGCGACAACGTCGGTGATCATTTCTTCGATCAGGACAGTTTCGGTGCCTATGGCGGTAACCGTCTGAGAAAGTCCCTCCGGCATGACGCCGAGCTTCACCGCGCCGCTATCCGATTTATGGACGAGACCCGTGCCTTTGACGGCAAATGGCGGGGTCATGTCTTTGATCGCCGCTATGACATCGCTGCCCTTGGGGATTGTGCAGTTGGCTGGGGATTTCAGGCCAAAGGCGGCAAGGGCGACTTTGGAGTCAGCTTCGGACAGCGTTTTCTCTGCTGTGGTCACAGAGGGGATCGCTACAGGATCGGTATTCGGAGCGCGATAAGTGGCGGCGGCTTCGACGGCAGAGAGGGCTTCATGCAGACCCATAAAAGGGACTACGCCGCCGGCCATCAGTTCTTTTGCTGTGTCGAGGGGCATCAGTTCTGGCAGGGAAGAGACGACAGCGAAACCTTTGCCTATTTGCTGGCGGACGTCGATTGCTGCGCCAGTGGCTTCGATCCAATCTGTGGCGTCGGTCGTCGGATAATCGATGATCGAAAAGGTCATCGAAATGCCGTCGCCCGTCATCCCCGACCACGCCTTTGCCATCGCCGCTCGGTCGCGCCAGATGTAGGTGTGATAGTCCAGCGGGTTGCTGAGAGCGACCATCGGGCCGAGCGCATCTCGGAGCGTGATGTGTTGCGGGTCGGTCAAGGATGGGAAGGTCAGATTGTGGCTCAGCGCCATGTCGGCGATCAAGCTGGCTTCGCCACCGGAGCAACTGATTGACGCGATGCGATTATTCTCCAACGGGCCGTGGCAGTGCAGCAGTTTCAGCGTTTCGAGGAAGGACGGAAGATCGCCAAGGCGCGGGATGCCGAGGCGGTCAAGGAAGGCCTGCGCACCTGCGTCGCTTCCGGCAAGGGACGCGGTATGAGAGATCGTTGCCGCTTGTGCTTGATTGGAGGCACCGACTTTCAGCGCAACGATGGGCACGCCTTTGGCATAGGCCTTTTGTGCGAGCGATTCCCAATCTCGTAAGTCATGAAACCCTTCGATGTGCACGCCGATGGCGGTCACGCGAGGATCATCGAGCAGAGCGCTTGCGATTTGGGCCTGACTGGTCTGCGCCATGTTTCCGCAGGCGATCATATAGGCGATAGGCAGGGCGCGTTGCTGCATCGTAAGATTGATCGAGATGTTGGAACTTTGCGTCAGAATCGCGACGCCTGTGTCGACTGGTGAGCAGCCGTGTTGATCGGGCCAGATCAAGGCTTGGTCAAGTGCGTTGATGAAGCCATAGCAGTTGGGGCCGAGGATCGGCATGTCCCCGGCTGCGTCGGTCAACTGCTGCTGGAGGTCCGTCCCGCTGTCATCTTCGGCGGCGGCTTCGGAAAATCCGCTGGCAAAGCAAGTCGCGCCGCTTGCACCCAATGCGGACAGTTGGCGGATCGCGTCAATGGTGGCATAGCGGTTGATCCCGACGAAAGCGGCGTCGGGTGGGTTGGGCAGGTCATCGAGGCTGGCAGACGCCTCATGACCCGCGATTTCTGACCTTTTCGGATGCACCGGCCAAATGTTGCCTTTGAACGCGAAGCGGTCGAGTTGAATAATCACCTGTTCGCACCATGCGCCACCGCCAATGACGGCGATGGATTGTGGGTTCAAAAGGCGGCTGAGGTCGCGCATTTAGGCCCCGAGTGGGCGCAAGAGATCGCGGGAGATGATGTGGCGCTGGATCTCTGATGTGCCGTCCCAGATGCGTTCGACCCGCGCGTCTCGCCAGAAGCGTTCGATAGGGAAATCGTCCATCAGTCCCATGCCGCCGAAGATTTGCAGCGTCGTGTCCGTGACTTTAGCGAGCATCTCAGACGCGTAGACTTTGGCGGATGCGATTTCGCGGTTGGCGGGCAGGCCTTCGTCCAATCGCCAAGCAGAGGCGAGGGTGAGCCAATCGGCTGCATCGATCTCGGTAATCATGTCGGCGATCTGGAAGCTGACACCTTGGAATTTGCCGATGGCTTGGCCGAATTGCTTGCGCTCTGCGGCGTAGTTCAGCGCATAGTCAAAGCAGCGCCGTGCGCGGCCGACGCAAAAGGCGGCGACGGTGATCCGCGTGGCGTAGAGCCATTCGTTCATGACGGCAAACCCACCGTCGACTTCGCCCAGCACCTGCGCGTCCGGCAAACGGCAGTTGTCAAAATAGAGGATGCAGTTTTTGTAGCCTTTGTGGCTCACTGAATTATAGCCGTCGCGCACCTCGAACCCCGGCGTGCCGCGATCGACAAGAAAGGTCGTGATCCGTTTCTTCGGGCCGCGCGGTGTGTCATCGACGCCGGTTGCGATGAAGACGATGAAGAAATCTGCGTGATCCGCCCCCGAAATGAAGTGCTTGGAACCGTTGATCACCCAATCGCCGCCATCACGCACCGCCTGACATTTCATCCCGCGCACGTCCGATCCGGCGTCGGGCTCTGTCATCGCAAGCGCATCCATCCGTTCACCACGGACAGCGGGCAAAAGGTATTTCTCCTTTTGTTCGCCTTCGCAGGCCATCAGGATGTTTTGTGGTCGACCGAAGAAATGCGTCAGCGCCATGGACCCGCGCCCGAGTTCACGTTCCACAAGGGTGAAATCCACGTGGCTTAGGCCCGCGCCGCCGACCTCTTCAGGGAAGTTGCAGGCGTAGAACCCAATCTCCTGGCATTTACGCTTGATTTCATCACCCAGCTCTTTCGGAACGTGGCCGGCGCGTTCAACCTCCGCTTCATGAGGGTAAATCTCATTCTCGACAAAACTGCGGACGGTGGAGACGATCATGTCCTGTTCGGAAGTCAGACCAAAGTGCATAGCGGTGCTCCTGCTGCGGGCGTTGAGGTAGGGGATGGCAGATTGAAAAGTTTTGTCGTGCAGATATAGTCGCGGAACATGCAGGGATCGAAAATTTTGAAGGTGCCGATGCAGCAACTCAGCATCCTCCTCTTCGACGGGTTTTCGAACCTGTGTCTAGCGAATTTTTTGGAGCCGTTTCGCGCGGCGAATACTTTGTCGAGAAGTCCTGTCTATGGCTGGCAATGCCTATCACTCGATGGAACCGCTGTTTTGAGTTCGAGTAAGTTGAGTGTCACACCAGATGCGGCCTTTGCAGATCAAACGGGCGATGTCTTAGCCGTTATGCCGTCTTACGGATTTCGCGAAGCGGACAATGACATGCTTCGGCGTAAACTTCGGGCAGCGGCGGGACGCCATCGTATCGTTGCTGGATTGGACACTGGCAGTTGGCTGTTGGCCAGTGCGGGATTGTTGGAGGGGGCGCGCGCAACGATCCATTGGGAAGAGCTATCGCAATTTGAAGAAGCCTTCCCGCAGGTGTCCGTGGTGCGGGACCGTTTTGTCATCGATGGGGACCGGCTGACCTGTTCTGGCGCCTTGGCAGCGTTTGATTTGGCGCAATCTCTTATCGCGGAAGAGCATGGTCCAGTTTTGGCCTTGGAGGTTGGGGAGTTTCTGATGTCGGATCGCAGAAGCGGAGAGATGTTGCCACCCGTTCGGAGCCGCAGCCTATTGGCCAATCGCGCTTGGAAGGTCATGCAGGCTAATTTGGAGGTGCCATTGAGCATTGGTGCAATCGCCAAGTCTCTGGGGTGTTCTCAGAAGACGTTGGAGACACGTATGCGGGTGGATTTGGGGACGACACCGGATGCGCTGTATCGGCGGTTGCGGTTGAATTATGCGCGAAAGCTTGTTGTCGAAACCGAACAATCAGTGGCGGAAATTGCAGGGCGTTGCGGGTATGAAAATGCCAGCGCGATGACCCGCGCATTTAAGCAAACCTTTGGGCAGGCGCCGCGGGACTTGCGGGCGGAGAATTTGTTGACGTAAATTGTATATGAAAAGTATACAATCTGTATGACAAAGAAATCACCCAAAGACCGCAAGGCTTTCTGTGCTACAGATTTGCGGGATCGCATTTTATCGTTGGACATCGCCCCAGGTTCCGATCTGGATGAAGCTCAGCTTGCCGAGGCCTACGGAATTTCCCGTACGCCGCTGCGGGAAGTTTTGCATCGGCTCGCTGGCGGTGGATATGTGCGGTTGGAGAAAAATCGCGGGGCCAAGGTTGAATCGCTCGATCTTTCTGTGCTGCGCATATTCTTCCAAACGGCACCTTTGATCTACTGCTCTATCGCGCGGCAAGCGGCGGAGAATAGAACCAGCCAACAAGTGGATGCGCTGAAAGTCATTCAGCGCGAATTTACGACGTCTGCTAAATCAGGCGATGTTCGGGATGCGGCTTTGCTGAACCACCAGTTTCATGATGCAATTGGTCGGATGGCCGACAACCCCTATCTCTTTGCCGGTCTCAAGCGCATGTTGGTGGATCATACCCGCCTCAGCCAAACGTTCTTTAAGCCCGAGACGGAAGCGGACGAAACGTGGATCAAGAAATCCATTGACCAGCATGACGCGATGATTGCCGCGATTGAGGCCGGAGAGGCGTCATTGGTGACGGATTTGACTTTGCAGCATTGGGATTTGTCACGGGATCAATTGGAAAAATACGTCCGGCCAGATCCGTTGCCGTTAGATGTCGTCTCACTAAAGGAGCATCGTGATGCAGTTTGAAGGCATCTACACGCCCATCGTGACGCCCGGCGCGTGGGCGGTGCTGAAGTGGCAAGAATGGAAAGCGGGCGCGGAGTTTTAGGACTTCCGCGCACCTGCTTCTGAAGCGACACGTGGCACAAGGGCACGCACGAGGCTTTTCATTTCCAGCGTCCCAACCGGCTCGCCGTCTTTGGTGACGGTGTAAGTATGGGTCGTATCACCGCCGGAGCGTGCGATGATTTTCTCAAGCGACTCGTTTTGGTCAACTTCGCCCGCCGCACCTTCTGGTGCCTTTGCGCCATTCAAAGGTTCCATCACGGAGCGGACTTTCAGTACGCGCGCACGGTTGATGTCGCTGACAAAGTCTTCGATGTAGGGATCGTTTGGTTCGAGCAGGATTTCTTGCGGTTCGCCCTGTTGAACCACCCGACCGTCTTTCAAGATTACCAGATGATCGGCAAGTTTGAGCGCTTCATCCAGGTCATGTGTGATAAAGATGATGGTCTTATGCAGTTCGGTTTGCAGTTCCAGCAAGAGATCTTGCATGTCCGTCCGGATCAGAGGGTCGAGGGCTGAAAAAGCCTCGTCCATGAGCATGATGTCTGTGTTCGCGGTCAACGCGCGGGCGATGCCGACGCGTTGCTGCATCCCGCCAGACAATTGCGCAGGGTAGTGGTTTTCGTATCCAGACAACCCGACACGATCGAGCCATTTCTTTGCTTCGCGCTCTTGGTCCGCTTCGGGTTCTCCCCGCACTTTCATGGCCATGGCCGCGTTCTGCAAAACGGTGCGGTGGGGCAGGAGGGCAAATTTCTGGAACACCATCGACATCTTGTTCTGGCGCAATTCGCGTAGACCGGTCTCTGACAGTTTCATGACGTCTTGCCCATCGAGTAGGATTTCCCCATCGGTGGGTTCGATGAGACGGTTCAAGTGCCGGATCAGTGTCGACTTACCGGAGCCAGAAAGGCCCATCACAACGGTGATTTCGCCTTCCTGCATATCAACGTTGATGTCTTGCAGGCCAAGAACGTGCTGATGGTCAACGAGCAGTTGCTCCTTTCCGACACCTTGCTTGACGAACTTGAGAGCTTCTGCGGGATCGCTGCCAAATATTTTGTAGAGGCCGCGCAGGCGGACTTTGGGGTCTTGTGTCATGTTGTGTCCGCCTGATTAGTGTTTCATGTTCGTCATGTCGGCGCGGCTGAGTGCGGCCTTGGACACGCGGTCAAGAATGACCGCGAGAAGCACGATGCCGATACCGGCAACGATGCCGACGCCCAATTCGAGGTTTCGAATGCCACGTAAGACGTTCACGCCCAATCCAGGAGCAGAAACGAGGGAGGCAATCACCACCATCGCAAGGCTCATCATAATGGTTTGGTTCACACCGGCCATGATGTTTGGAAGCGCCAGAGGCAGTTCAACGCCGGTGAGCTTTTGCCGAGATGTCATGCCGAATGCGTTTGCTGCCTCGACCACATCTTGGTCGACCAGTCGAATACCAAGGTCGGTCAATCGGATGACGGGCACGATGGCGTAGAGGATGATCGCGATGCCATAGAGCTTGGATTCCGTGACCGAGAATAGGAAGATCAGTGGGATCAGATACACAAACGTCGGTAGCGTCTGGAGCAAGTCCAGAACCGGGACAATGGCCCTTTGTAATCGGTCTGATTTTGACATGGCGATACCTACGGGTACGCCGATAAGCACCGATATGCTTGTACAGACAAAGATGATCGACAGTGTCTGCATCGCCACATCGTAGTGGTCCACAAACGCCATCAAAAGAATTGAGACAGCGACGAATATCGTGACGCCTTTGCTGCGGGATGCATACCAGGACACTACGACCAGCAATGGGATCATGATCCACCAAGGGATCGCGTTGAATGTCCATAGCGCCCCATCAAGCAACCAGCTGAGAGGTTGGGTCACGGGGTCCAAAACTGTTTGAAGAGCAGGCTTTGCCGCGAGAAAGCTGTCTTCGATCCCTTTGGTCAAGTCACGTGTTTGGCTGACGGCCGCGCAGCTTTCGTTGAGATTATCTAGAGAGGGGAACGGGAAAATGGGTCCGGTCGCTTCTTCTCCGCTGTTTTGTGCCAGCAAATCCGCCATTGAAAGAGGCGCGCTTGATGCGTCACCTCCGCACCATTCTTCGAGGCCGAGTGCCTCAAAGAGCCCGTCATAAAACGCCATACCTGTTCCCTTGAAATCAGCTAACCCCCCCGCCATGTCGCGGGAGGGTCAAGTTTCTTGTCTTTGCGATTACTGAAGAAGTGCGGCCAAGTTGCCTTTGGCTTCGTCGTTCAGCCAGTCAGCCCAGACATCTTTGTATGTTGTCAGGAAGTATACTGCGGCTTCTTCGTTAGACGCGTTGTTGTCCAGACGCCAAGCCAGAACTTCACCCATCTGAGCGTTTGTGAAGGAGACGTTTTTCAGCAGCTCTGCAACTTCTGGCTCACGTTCCATGAACGCACCGGAAACAGCGGTCACAACTTTGGAAGACGGATAGGCGGAGAACACAGGGTTTGCGCAGTCCGCGTCACCATTACATGTGTGACCTTCTGCGTCGTAGGCTGGAACTTCAACCTGAACCATCGGGTATTTACCCAAAACGGCGGTTGGCGCCCAGTAGTAGCCGAACCATGGTTCTTGTGCGTCGTAAGCTGCGGCGATGGATGTCTGTAGAGTTTCACCAGAACCATGCTGGAAACGCTCGAGGCCAGAGCCTTCGATACCGGCAGCGATCAGGTTGTTGTTGTTGATAATGTCGCAAGCCCAGCCTGATGGGCAGTCGTGGAACTTTCCGCCAACTGCTTCCGGGTTAGCCATGATGCCTTCCCATGTTGTCAGCTCTGGGTTGGATTCTGCGAGGTATGCAGGAATCCACCATGCCTCAACACCGCCGTCAGACAGAACGTCGGTCAATTCGATCAGCTTGCCTTCTTCAAGCAAACCTTCATAGGCGGGTGTAGAGTTGGCCCAAACTTCGGTCAGAATGTCAGGCTCGCCGGTTTCAGCCAAAGATGTCAGCGCCGGAACAGTTGAAGATGGCACTTGCTGAACGGTGCAGCCATAGCCTTGCTCCATCAGGAAGGCAGCGACCGCTGTGACGACCTGTGAGGAGGCCCAGTCCATTTGTGTGATTGAGACTTCGCCGCAGTCTGCTTGCGCTGACGTCGCAGAAAGCAAGCCAGCGGTGACCGCTGCGGAAGCGAGTTTAAGTGAGTGTTTCATGATTTCTCCCATTTGTACCTCAGTTCTTTTACGACTTCGGTGGTTGAGGTTCCCAATCCGAAAGAATGCAGGTTATCCCGCGCAATTCAAGGCTATTTGGCTTGAATTTTCGTGAATGAGGCTACTTGCTAAAAGTTTAGCCGGAAGTTTGTATGCGACACACCTTTGCACAGGGACGACTATCTTTGTCGCTAACATTTTTGTGTCTATCGCCTCCCGATTGCGGAACGGCAATTTAGACCTTAGACACCTAAGGCCGGATTTCTGATTGGATATCTCCTATCCAAGACCAGATTTGATCAGGGGCCACGGTGGCGAGTCTGACGAGGCGGTCGAACTGTTGGGTAAAGAACTTCACTTCTTCTGGTCCGGTGACCGATACATAGGCATTACCTAAATAGACTGCGGCTCTCATCCTGCCAAAGACTGTGAACGGGGCAACAAAGTGCTTTGTGCCATCAAAGAGGTGCAGACGAAGGGCGGGATAATGCCTTTCGCATAGGGTTGCGATCTGCTCGAGCTGAGACTGTGCAGAGGTGTGGGATTGCCTTTCCCAAAGCCCTTGGCGCTTCGCGAGTGTTTGCAGGGTCTGCATGGGCATTGCGATTTCTAAGTCGACTTCCGACAGATCAAAACCCGTCAGCACTTTCTCTTCGCCCTCGGCACCTTCGCTTTCTGGGTTAAGGCTCAACATGTCGGGCAGAGTTGCCGGAACATAACGCAACTTGTGACCCGCCGCCTCCTTATGCCACCTTGTCAGCGGCGATTGGCCCGCTCCGGGATCATCTGCCAAGAGAGCTTTGCTTTCGGTCACTTCTTGGCGGCCCTCACGGGCGTTATCCAATGCGAGTAGCCAATCAACGGACACGCCCGTCGCTTCTGCAATGTTGCGCAGCGTTTCGGCTCGCGGCAGGCGGTCTAATTTTGGATCGCGAAGTTGGCTTAGAGCGGATCTGTCGAGGCCGGTACGCTTGAGAAACCCGGGGATATCGTCGCGGACTTCGTCGATCAAAAGGCGGAAGCGTTCGCGGAATTCTGATGAAAGTTCTCTGCGGTCCATGGATGATGTACTTTTACACTATCTGTAGAGAATATTCACAAAAACACATAATTTACAACAAATTCACAAAATTGCTTCGAGCGCAGATGACCTAGTAATCTTTGACTGGGACAAAATATCGGATGCGGAAATGGTTTCTCGGGCAGAGCTTCCGACACTGTTACTTATTGCGCTATGTTATTGCGTCTTCGGATCCGCGACCTATTTGGCCGGAGCCGAAGGGGGGGCTCTGCCTGTGATGATCCTGGCGCTCGTCATCACGCTTTATTCCTCGCTCCAGCACGAGGTTATTCACTGTCATCCGTTTCGAAAGCAGACTTGGAACGATGCTTTGATCTTCCCTGCCCTTGGTTTGTTTGTTCCATATCTGCGTTTCAAAGAAACCCATCTGGCACATCACTTTGATCCAAACCTGACCGACCCATACGAGGATCCTGAGACCAATTTTGTCGACGTGTTAAAATGGAACAAGATGTCCTTTCTCCGGAGACTTGGCCACAAGTTGAATACAACGTTGTTGGGTCGGATGACCGTTGGTCCGATTATTGGCTTGGGCGGGTTTCTTAGGGATGACTTTGAAGCATTTCTCAATGGAGAGAAGCGCCTCGTCTGGCATTATGTTCACCACCTTTTTGGTGTTGCCATCGTTCTTTTTTGGCTCGTGATGATCACAAATTTCCCAATCTGGCAGTATGTAGCCGCGGCCTATCTTGGGATGTCCATTCTGAGAATTCGCACCTACCTAGAACATCAAGCACATGAGAGAGCGGCGGCGCGTTCGGTGATTATCGAAGATCGCGGCCTCCTCGCTTTTCTGTTTCTGAACAACAATTTCCATGCAGTGCACCATTCTCATCCAAGGCTTGTTTGGCATCAGCTGCCAAAAGCGTTCGAAAGGAAGCGAACGCATTTCCTGAAGAAGAATGATGGGTATCACTATCGTTCCTATTGGAGTGTGTTCAAAGATCATTTCGTTCGACCGAAAGACGGACCGGTGCACCCGTTGTGGTCAAAGGAGCCAGCGCTTTTGCAACCGAACGGCATTGTTGACCAAAGCGACCTACCAAAGATCTAGTTCGTTTTTGAATCTTAATGGCGTCGACCCTTAGTCTGGATTTAGACGACCAGTTGGACGGGTTTCAAAACAGTCAAATCAGGCCGGTTCTGATAGCTCCAATACCCTTTGTGCGCACGTCCCGTGTTCATCCAAGAACATTGGGGACAGAGTTCTCAAAATCTTTTTCGTTGCAGAACAAAAATCCTGCCCTAAGCTACTCCTGTAGATGTGTAACGCGGTCGAAGCGGCAGTTGCCGATTTTCAGATTGTGAGCATGCGATAGCGCCATGTGCTCGGGGAGGAGCCTGGCGCCGTTCCAAGAACAGATAAGGCGGTCCGAAACCGCCGCATCACATTGTATTCGTTGGGAGGAAATAATGACGAAAATATCGATGACCGTGAATGGACGCGCGGTCAACAAAGAGGTGTCCGACAACACCCTTCTTGTTGAGTTCATTCGCGAGAACCTGCGCCTGACCGGTACGCATGTTGGCTGCGATACCAGCCAATGCGGCGCTTGTACCGTTCACGTCGATGGCAAATCGATCAAATCTTGCACCATGTTGGCCGTTGAAGCCGATGGGTCCGAGATCACGACGATCGAGGGCATCGCGAACGGTGAACTGCATCCGATGCAGCAGGCGTTCAATGACAATCATGGTCTTCAGTGCGGGTTTTGCACGCCGGGCATGATCATGGCCGGGATCGACATGGTGAACCGCTATAAGGCCAGCAACAAACCTTTGGACGAGGCAGCCATCCGCGGTGAGCTTGAGGGCAATATCTGCCGCTGCACCGGATACCACAACATCGTGCGCTCCATCGCGGACGCCAACACAAAGATGTAAGGGAGGACACCTATGACCGACGGAATTGGAGCCCGCGTTAAGCGGAAAGAAGATAAGCGTTACACCACAGGGTCCGGCAAATACACCGACGATGTGCGCAACGAAAATCAGGCCTATGCTGCCTTTGTGCGCAGCCCGCACGCCCATGCGAATGTAACTGGCATTGATGCGAGTGCGGCCGAAGGAATGCCGGGCGTTGTCGCGGTTTTGAACGGCGCAGAGCTAACGGGTGATGGCATTGGCAACATCATTTGTGGTTGGGCGATCACCTCGAAAGATGACACGCCGATGAATATGGGCGCGTGGTCGGCTTTGGCGACCGACAAGGTGCGCTATGTGGGCGATGCGGTGGCAGTGGTCATCGCGGACTCGATGGAAGAGGCGCGGAATGCAGCTGAGGCTGTTGAGGTATCTTATGATGAGCTGCCCGCTGTCGTCGATACAGCGACTGCCATGGATGATGGCGCGGCGCAGGTGCATGAGAATGCGCCAAACAATATGATCTTTGACTGGGAACTGGGCGATGAAGCTGCGACCGATGCGGGAATCGCTGCTGCGAGCCATGTGACCAAGATTGACCTCACAAACAACCGTTTGAGCCCGAACCCGATGGAACCACGCTCTGCCGTGGCGACATTTGATCCGGCGGAAGAGCACTACACACTTTATACAACGTCCCAAAACCCGCATGTTGCGCGTCTGGTTTTGAGTGCGTTCTATCAGGTCGCGCCAGAGCATAAGCTTCGCGTGATTGCACCTGATGTGGGCGGTGGGTTTGGATCGAAGATCTACATCTATCCGGAAGAGATCGTGTGTCTCTGGGCGTCGATGAAGACGAAGCGGTCTGTCAAATGGACATCCACACGCTCTGAAGCGTTCCTAACCGATGCGCACGGTCGCGATCACGTCACCCACGCCGAAATGGGCTTTGATGCTGACGGTAAGATCACCGCGTTCAAGATCGACACGATCGCGAACCTAGGTGCCTATATGTCGCTCTTCTCATCCGCAGTGCCGACATATCTTTACGCGACACTTCTGGCCGGTCAGTACCACATGCCTGCGATCCATTGTAACGTGAAGACGGTCTATACCAACACGACGCCCGTGGATGCCTATCGTGGGGCAGGGCGACCCGAAGCGTGCTACCTGATCGAACGGGTTATGGAGAAAGCCGCGCGCGAAATGGGGATGGACCCAGCAGAGCTGCGGCGGAAGAACTTCATCCTTGAGTTCCCGTATCAGACCCCTGTGATAATGAACTATGACTGCGGTGATTTCCCAGGTCATTTGGACAAAGCACAAGCCGCCGCTGACGTGGCTGGCTTTGCCGCGCGCAAAGCCGAAGCTGCGAGCCGTGGCAAGCTGCGTGGCTTGGGATATTCCACTTATATTGAGGCCTGCGGCATCGCGCCGTCTCAAGCAGTGGGCAGCCTTGGTGCTGGTGTCGGCCTTTGGGAAAGTGCTGAGGTGCGCGTGAACCCCGTCGGAACCATCGAAGTTCTGACCGGTTCGCACAGCCATGGTCAGGGTCACGAAACCAGCTTTGCGCAGGTAGTTGCGGATCGTTTTGATCTGCCGGTGGAGAATATCCAGATCGTGCATGGTGATACTGACAAGGTTCAGTTTGGCATGGGCACCTATGGCTCACGCTCTGGCCCCGTTGGTCTGTCAGCCATCTTCAAGGCCTGCGACAAGGTTGAACTGAAGGTCAAACAGATCGCGGCGCATTTGCTGGATGCCTCTGCCGATGATGTCTTCTGCGAAGGCGGCGAAGTGAAGGTGAAGGGCACAAACAAATCCCTTGGCTGGCACGAGATCGGATTGGCGGCCTATACGGCGCACAATCTGCCAGAGGATATGGAACCGGGCCTAAAAGAAGGTGCGTTCTATGATCCGGTGAACTTCAGCTTCCCAGCTGGTTGCCACATCTGCGAGGTTGAGATTGATCCTGAAACTGGGGTCGTTGAGATCGTCAAATTCACGGCGGCTGACGACTTTGGAACATTGATCAACCCGCTGATTGTTGAAGGCCAAGTGCATGGCGGTATCGGTCAAGGTGTTGGCCAAGCGATGCTGGAGCAAGTGATCTATGGCGATGACGGTCAGCTTCTGACCGGTTCGTACATGGACTACACAATGCCTCGCGCGGACAATCTGCCGAGCTTTGACGTGGAGCATAACTCGGTCCCAAGCCCGTCAAACCCATTGGGTGTGAAAGGCTGTGGGGAAGCGGGGGCGATTGGCTCACCACCGGCGATCATGAATGCGATCACCGATGCTATTGGCACCGAGAACTTGGAAATGCCGGCGACGCCCGCAAACGTCTGGCAAGCGATCCAAGCCAATCAAGTCAAACATGCGGCTGAATAAGAAGGAGCTTTACCATGTATGAAACAACTTTTCACAAAGCCTCTTCCGCCGATGATGCTGCGTCCAAACTGGGCGCAGCAGAGGACGGCAAGCTGCTCGCAGGGGGTCAAACTCTGATCCCAACGATGAAGGCGCGGTTTGCGTCGCCTTCTGATTTGATCAGCCTGAAAGACGCGTCCATTTCCGGCATTTGCCGTGATGGGGATAGTGTCGTGATCGGGGCCATGACCACCCATGCGGAAGTGGCAAGCAGCGTTGATGTACCTGCTTATCTTGCCGCGCTTGCAGGTGGGATCGGTGATCCGGCTGTGCGGCATCGCGGGACGATTGGTGGGTCTATTGCCAACAATGATCCGGCGGCGGATTATCCATCGGCATGTTTGGCTTTGGGCGCAACGATCCGTACCAACCAGCGCGAGATCGCGGCGGCGGATTACTTTGAGGGCATGTTTGAAACAGCACTTGAAGAGGATGAGGTGATCATCTCAGTCGTGTTCCCTGACGCCGAAAAAGCCGCTTATGCCAAATTCCCGAACCCAGCGTCGCGTTATGCGATGGTTGGCGTTTTTGTCGCCCAGTCCGGCGGTGAAACGCGGGTTGCGGTCACTGGCGCGGGCGAAGATGGCGTGTTCCGGCACGAAGGTCTTGAGGCCGCTTTGGCTGACTCCTTCACAGAGGATGCCGCGGCAAGTGTCGCTGTATCCGCTGATGGGTTGCTCTCGGATATCCACGGATCGTCCGAGTATCGCGCAGCCCTGATTACTGCGATGGCAAAACGAGCTGTTGCGGCGGCCTAACTGTTAAGCGCGGGGCCGGTTCAGGCCCCGCGTCTTTCCGCCATGACTTCGGCAAATGAATCGAAGAATTTCGTGGCCAATTTTTTCGATGTGCTTTGAATCAAACGGCTTCCCAATTGGGCGAGTTTTCCCCCCACATCGGCCTTGGCTTCGTATTTTAGGATCGTCTCATCACCGTCTTCGGTGAGCGTGACATTCGCTCCACCTTTGGCATGACCTGCAGCCCCACCTGCGCCTTGGCCTTGTAGTGAAAACGCGTCGGGGGCACCTGAGGTGTCTAGCGTCACATTGCCTTTGAACTTTGCCTTCACCGGCCCAATCTTCAAAACGACTTTTGCCTCAAGCTCCGTCTCAGAGGTTTTGGTCAACTCCTCGCACCCTGGGATGCACTGCTTTAGCACTTCGGGGTCATTCAGCGCATCATAGACTTCGGTTTTTGATCCCGCGATGCGGATTTCCTCAGACAGTTCCATAGCACTTCCTCATTTGGTGGCTGAGCTTTGTCATGATTGCGCAGCCTCGAGGGACCGGCAAGTCGAAAGCTTAAATTAGCTACGGATGCGCTTGAACTCTGGATCGTAGGGGCAGGGGGCGATCACGGTTGCTTTGACCAGATCACCGCAGAGGTCCAAGTCCATTGTCTGGCCAGTCACGCCGTGCGATGGGTCTACAAAGGCATAGGCGAGGTTCAGACCCGTCCGATGCCCCCAATCCCCTGATGTGATCGTTCCAACCACCTTATCACCATCCATGAGCGATCCACCCGGATGGGCAGGGGCTTTGGTGGTGTCTATTTGGAGCGAGACGAGTTTCTTTTTCGGGCCACTGGCTTGGCGCCTTAGGAGGGCGTCGCGACCGATGAAGTCCGGTTTGTCCGCCTTAACGAACCGATCAAGGCCGGTTTCAAACGGGTCAAACTCGGTCAGTAGGTCAGCCTTCCAATGCAAGAACCCTTTTTCCATCCGCATGGAGTCCACAGCACGGGCACCGAAGAGGCGGATGTCGAATTCTTTGCCAGCCTCACGCAAAGCCAGATAGGCGGCGTAGAGGGATGCGTTGGAGATATGGATTTCGTATGCCAGCTCGCCCGAGAAGCTGACGCCCATGACCGTTGCAGGGGCAAATCCGATGAAGCATTCGCGGACGGAGAGCCACGGGAAGGCCTCTGCTGACCAATCGCCGCGGGCGCATTTGGACAGGACTGCCCGTGCATTAGGGCCAGCGAGGACGAGGATGGTTTGGTCGTTGGTCAGGCTTTTGATCTGCACATCTTCGCCGTCGCGCAGGTGGTGTTGCAGCCAATCCATATCGTGGAATTCACTGGCGGCGGCGGAACCATACCAGGTGCGGGCGGGGCCACGGTCGGATGCCGGTAAATTGGCAACCGTGGCCTCGCCCTTCACCATTCCGTGGTGGTTCAGCAGATACCCAAGGCCAACGCGGCCATCCTTCTTTGTCACGGTCCCGCAGAACATCCGGTCGAGGAAGCTGTGGTGGTCGGTGCCTGTGATTTCAAAGCGATTGAAGCCGTTAACTTCACAGAGGCCGACGTTCTGTTGAACGTTACGCACTTCAGTGGCGACGACGTCAAAGGCTTCATCAAAATCAAATGAGAGGGTCGGGTGAAAATCTGGCGTTGGCTTGATGTAGTCGACCCGTTCCCAACCATTCACAACGGTAAATTCCGCGCCTTCAGCAGCCAGGATTGGGGTCAGGGGTGTCGTCTTTGCGGGGCGACCCGCTGGGCGGTGCTCATGCGGGAAGTGGAAGCGGAATTCGTTTTGGTAATCCTCGATGGCTTTCAGCGAGGTGAGTTCTGCATTCGCGTGGCCAGTGAACCGACGAGGATCGAGGCACCATGTGTCATAGCAGGCTTCGCCATGGACGATCTGTTGGGCGAGCAACCAGCCGTGCCCGCCGCCTTCGCCCACGCCAGCGCGTAGGCCGATGATGCAGAACGCGTTGCGCTTGCCGGGGATCGGGCCGACCAGAGGGGCGCCATCGATGGTATAGGTAATCGGGCCGTTCACGATCCGTTTGATGCCGACTTCAGTTAGGGCTGGCATACGGGCAAATGCGCCTTCGAGAACGTCCATTACACGGTCGAGGTCATCGGGGCAGAGGTCATTGGCAAAGCTTGGGCTGATCCCATCCATGCCCCATGTCTTGCAACCCTGTTCGTAGAAGCCGACCAAAAGGCCGCTCTTTTCCTGCCGAGAATAGTAGTCAGAGATCGGACAGCGGAGCAGGGGCATCCGGTGGCCCGCTTCGATGATTGCCGGAATGTCTTCGGTAACGAAATACTGGTGCTCCATAGAAGCGACGGGGTGATGCACACCCATCATTGCGCCAACTTCATTCACGCGGTAGCCGCAGGCGTTAACGACAATGTCGGCGTCGATGGCGCCTTTGGTCGTCTCAACGGTCCATGTGTCATCGCTGTGTTGGGTCAGGGCCGTCACAGCGGTATGGCGACAGACCTCTGCGCCGGCTTTTCGTGCATGGAAGGCGAGCGCTTGGCAGAGTTGTGCTGGATCAATGTCGCCGTCCTCACCATCCCAAAGACCGCCGACGAGGTTCTCCGTCGAAATCAACGGATGCCGCCGCGCGCATTCCTCGGCGTCGATCACCTCAAATTCGACACCCATGCCGCGAGCCATGGAGGAAAAATGTCTGTAGCCTTGCATTTGTGCTTCGGTATTGGCGAGCCGAATGCCGCCGTCGCCGTGGTGGTAACCGATGGGGTATTCGGGATCGTCGCGGAGTTTTTTGTAGAGCGCGATGGAGTGCGACTTGAGGCCAACCATGGTTTGGTTCATGCCAAAGTTTGTAACCTGCGCGGCGGAGTGCCATGTGGTGCCGGACGTCAGCTCATCCCGTTCGATTAGAACGACGTCAGACCAACCTTCTTGCGTCAGGTGGTAGAGGGTGGAACACCCTGCGATCCCGCCGCCGATCACAGCCACTTTGGTGCGCGATTTCATGATGTCCTACTCCGCTGTCGTGCGGGATCAGTTTATGGAGCGGGCGCGATCTTCAAAGCAAAGAATTCTCGTTTTGCGATTTGCGAAATCGGGTTTCAGGTGGCGTTAATTTCGATCTGGCCGCTGCTTGAAACGGAGTAGTATCCTGCCAAAGCCTCAACAGTCTCGATCGAAGGCTTATCACGCTGCCAGCACATCGCCGCGACTCCAAGCATCCGAGGCATCAGCATAGGCCAGATTTGATCGTCTTGGGTCGTAAACTCTGACCAGAAGGTGCCCTGCACGCCAATGATACGATCTGACAGATCGGCGTCGGGGACCGGATCCCAGTTGATCGTATCGGGCAGATCGACGAAGGCCGCCCAACTTGCCCCCCAATCATCTGGATCGGAGGTGTGCGCCATATCGAGGTAGACGTGTTGCGCGGGCGTCATGACAACATCATAGCCTGCGCGGGCGGCCTCTAACCCCGGCCCTTGACCCGTCCAGCTGAACAGGATTGCGTCATGGCCGATCCCGCCATTCTTGCCTTGTGCTGCTTCTTCCCATGCAGCGGGGCGTAGACCTTTCGATTGGGCGAAGGCGGCGAAGCGATACATCGTCCACCCCTGCAAATCCTTTGTGGTCTGAAGGTCCTGCTGCTCCATCAAGGCGCGGGCCTTTGGGCTACTCATCCATGTCTCGTCAGCGAGTTCGTCGCAGCCTAGGTGGATGTGACCGAAGGGGAAGATATCCGCAATTTCTGTGATTAGGGCTTCAACGATGTCCCATGTTTTCGGCATCGCGGGGTTCATCGCGTTTCTTTCGTAGCCCTGAACGGATCGTTCGGCCCCATTGTCTGTTGGGTCCAGTGTTTCGGGGTAAAGGGTTGTGATGCACAGTGCGTGGGCTGGCGTTTCAATCTCTGGTAAGACCTCGATGTTCAGTTCTTTGGCCCGCGCGATGATCTGCTTTGCTGTGTCGATAGAGTAACTGCCGCCTTGGACAGGGGCACCTGAGAACAGCCCCGGCATGGTTTGGCCTTCGCCCCGGAGCGCGGTCTTTTGCCAAAGGTCAGGAAGGCATTCGACCTCTAAGCGGAAAGCCTCGTCATCGGCAAAATGCCAATGAAAGCGGTTCAGCTTGAGCATCGCCATAAGATCAAGCAGCGATAGGATCGTGTCGGGTTCGTAGTAGTGGCGGGCGGTGTCGAGGTGCTGGCCCCTCCACGCGAATCGAGGGCTGTCTGCGATGCGCCCACAAGGAATTGGACCCTGTTGTAGCAGGGTCAGGAGCGTGATCCCTGCATAGAAGCAGCCGCCGTATGAGCTTGCGACGATCCGGACGCCTTGAGGCGTGATCTCGATTTCGTAGGCGTCGGTTTCGAGTTCGCCGTCCTCTATTGTAATTGGGGTGGCCCCGCTGAATGCCATGCCTTGGCGTTGGGCGAGAGCGGTGACGGCTGACAAAGCATCGTCGTCGAATGTAAAACCTTTAGCCACCAACACACCGTCGCTCGGCTCCCACGTTTCGGGTTGGGGAGAGAGTGGAAGCCCTTCAAGCGATCTATTTTTCGATCGCAGCGGAACACGCCGACCAGCCTCTGTCGGTGGTAGTTTAATGATACTGCCTCCAACGCGGAAGTAAGGGCCGAGTGGCTTCCAAGCGCGATTGGCGGGTTTGTAACCGGCTTGGTATTTGATCGCGACCTGATGCTCTTTGCCCTTCATCAAATCGGGCAGTTGGACTTCGGTATAGCTACCGACGGACTTAGCGAGTGTCCCGCCGCGAAGGGGTTCCAAAGGCGCCATGCCTGAGAAGCAGAAAACAGGGGCAGTGAGGTCTTGGTCGGAGGTGATTGCGCATAGCAATTCATCCCCGACGATTTGGCAGTGGTATTTCATGTTAGTCCAAGCGTAGTTCGGAAACGAAGTCGTAGACGTCAGAGCGGTAGTAGCCGCTTGTAAACTCAATTGGGCGACCTGTGGCGAGGTAGGCGGTCCGTTCGATTTGAAGAACAGCTGTTCCTTCAGGGAGTTTCAGAAGTTCAGCGACCCGATCGGTTGCGTTGATCGCCATGACGCGCTGAAGGGCGCGGGTGGGGGCGGTGCCTCTCGACCTGAGAACCTCATAGAGTGAAACGTTGACGCGGTCAGGGTTGGGGAGAATGTCATCTGGTACAGACGAATATTCCAATGCCATCGGAACACCGTCACCGCTACGCAGGCGATGGATGCGAGAGGCGCGTTGAACAGGTGTGAGGCCCAAAATGGTGGTTTCAGTTGGCGTCGGACGGAAGACGCCTCTGAGCAACACTTCACTCGAAGATCTAATACCACGCGCTTGAAGGTTTTCGGTAAAGGAAACGAGCGATGACAGCGACTGTTCGAATCGTTCGCCCTTTTCGCTAACGAACGAACCCGCGCCCTGTCGCTGTTCGATAAGCCCTGCATCGACCAACTCAGCAATAGCCTTACGAACAGTCACGCGGCTGATGCCCGCAATGTCGGCAAGCTCACGTTCAGATGGGAGCTGATCTTCCTGCGCCAAACTGCCTGATTTTATGAGCTCTGTGATGTGCCGAGACAGTTGGCGATACCGCGCGCCTTTGCCTTCGCGAAACCAGCGAGTGGCGTCTAATTCTTCGACGAGATCGCTCATGTATTGGTCTCCCCTCTGGTATCAATTTATAATACCAATATTGGAAAATGTGACCAATAAAGGGATCATCGATTGGTCAAAACCTCATATATTTAAGGTAAAAATGCAAGTGGAAATATTTTGGTATTAAAGTGGTAGTAAAAATGGATTTATCGGGTACCTTAGTTCTCAACCGCTGATTCGAGCGGGCGCCGAGGGGGGAACCTGAATGACGGACGTGGCACAGTCCTCAACGCTGGAAACCAGATTTAAGACACGTAAGACCATGTCGGAGAACGTGTTCGGCTGGTTGTTGATCGGCCCCGCCATGCTGTTCATCGCTTTGATCGTTGCCTGGCCTTTGGCGGAGACTGTCCGTTTGTCCTTTATGGAAGCCCGTTTGGGTGGCGAGAAGTACGTCGGTCTGGAAAACTATCAAGACCTTCTCGAAAGTCGGAAGTTTCACCAAACCATTGTTCGCACCTTCTATTGGATGTTCCTGTCGGTTTCGCTGAAGTTGATCCTTGGTCTTATCGGAGCGACATTGTTGAACGCAGCTGTTCCGGGTCGCGCACTGTTCCGCGTTCTCGTGATGCCGCCGTGGGTGATCCCCATCGCGATCGGAATGATCGGTTGGTTGTGGCTCTATAACGGGTATTTCGGTGTTTTGTCTGGCGCGATGATGTCACTCGGCATTACGGACGGACCGTTTGAATTCCTCGCCCACAAGCAATCCGCCTTCTACTCCGCAGTCGTCGCTGATGTATGGGTCGGGACGCCGATGGTGACGCTATTCTTCCTTGCCGCGATGCAAGGTGTGCCACGCGATCTGTATGAAGCTGCTTATGTCGATGGCGCGTCGCGTTGGTATCGGTTCCGCAGGATCACGATCCCGCAGATCATGCCAGTGATTGTATCGATGTCGCTGTTGTCCGCGATCTTTACCTTCAATTCCTTCGAGATCATCTGGATCCTGACCGAAGGGGGTCCGCGCGGGGCGACAACAACCTTGATCGTCGACACCTACAAAACAGCGATCAGCAACTTCAAATTCGGACAAGGCTCCGCCCGTGCTGTGATCATTGTGATCCTCTTGGGAACCTTCAGCCTGATCTACCTGTTCTTCCTCAATAAGGTGAACCGTTACTACGGGAGCGGCAAGAAATGATGGATCGCTACACAAAACTTCAGATGGCCGGAATCTACTTCGCGGTCACGATCTTCTTGATCTTTATCCTGCTGCCATTCTTTGAGATGTTCATGGCCTCCTTGCGGCCGCTCGAACATCTGTTCCGTAGCCCTTACCAATTCTGGTCTGATGATTTCAGTTTCCAAGCGTATTCAGACATGTGGGACACTGTTCCATTGCTGGGCCGGTACATCTGGAACTCTGTTTACATCGCAACGATGGTCACTTTGCTGACGATGATTTTTATCATCCCTGCAGCCTATGCCTACGCGCGCTTGGACTTTCCGTTCAAGAACGCGTCTCTGGCGATTTTCCTCGGCGTGAATATGTTCACAGGTGCGGTTCTTTTGATCCCGCTCTATCGCGTTTTGCGCACGATGGGATTGCTCAATACTTACTGGGCCATGATCGTTCCAGGTGTCGCGTTCCTGATCCCAACGGGCATTTGGCTGTTGCGGTCTTACTTGGAAAAAATCCCGCGGGAGTTGGAAGAGGCGGCTTATGTCGATGGGGCCTCTCGCATGTATACGCTGCGCCGCGTTGTGCTGCCATTGGCGGTCCCGGGCCTGATCGTGGTGGGTGTGGCCGTGTTCATTGGGGCTTACGCGCAGCAATTCCTCTTCGCGATTACGTTCAACCAGCAGCGTGAACTTCAGCCGCTACCAGCAGGTCTGTTTGAGTTCATCGGCTATCAGGATGTGACGTGGAACCAGATGATGGCGGCCGCCTTGGTCGGTGTGCTTCCGGTCATGGTCATATTCCTATTCCTCCAGAAATTCCTGGTCGCAGGCCTGACGGCTGGCGCGGTCAAAGAATGAAGAAAACTGTCAACAAAGGGAGACTGAAAATGAAATATCTAACTATGTCACTAGGAGCCGCATTGCTGAGCAGCGCTGCATCCATGGCAGCGGCAGAGACCGAACTGCACTTTATCATGTGTGGTGGTGAGGTTCGTGCGGCTGACCAAGCTGTCGTCGACCAGTTTGTCGCTGACAACGAAGGAGTAACCGTAAATCTTGAGGCTGTGCCTTGGGGAACATGTCAGGATAAGTCACTGACACTCGCAGCAGCTGGTGATCCGCCATCCATTGCTTACATGGGTTCACGTACGCTGTTGCAGCTGGCTAACAACGACCTGATCGTTCCAGCGCAGATTCGTGATGACGTTCAGTATCAGGAAGGCGTTCTGAACACAGTGACTGTGTCTGGTCAGGAGTGGGGCTACCCACACGCGTTCTCGACCAAAGCGCTCTACATCAACTGTGACCTCGTAGAAGCATCCGGTCAGGAATGTGTGGCCCCAGCCACATGGGACGACATGTATACAATGGCGAAAGGCGTCGTGGACAACACAGACGCAGCTGGTGTTGGCCTTGCTGGTAAAGACTTCGACAACACAATGCACCAGTTCCTGAACTACCTCTATTCCAATGGCGGTGTTGTGATCGACCCTGCAACAGGCGAGAATATGTTGGACAGCGCACAAACACGCGAAACGCTGGAATTCTACGGCAAGCTGGCTGAAGTGTCTCAGGAAGGTCCAACCGCTTGGGAACGTGATCAGTTGAAAGACCTGTTCAACGACGGTCAGATCGCGATGTATGTCCAAGGCCCTTGGGGCTACGGCCAGCACAACGAAGACATCAACCAGTTGGTTGCACCAGTTCCAGCCGGCCCATCCGGTGAAAGTGGCACGATCCTGATCACAGACAGCATCGTTGTGTTCAAAGGTTCTGGCCATGAAGACTTGGCGCATGAGCTTGCTCAGCGGATTACATCTGGCGACAGCCAGTATGATCTCGACAGCTCTTGGGGTCTGACACCGATCCTGGACTACGCTGCGATGGGTAAATCCGACCTCTATTATGAGGAAGGCGTCTGGCCGAACTTCACAGCGACGATTTCAACAGGCGGCCCAGAGCCAATCGTTGAAGACTTCAAATCGCTGCAATCTGTCTTCACCAACATGGTGCAGGGGATCCTGTTGGCAGACGACACGGTTGATAACCTTGTCACGATCGCTGCTGAGGAACTCGACGAAGCGATGTAAATCATTCTCCCTTTCGGGCGGCGGTTCACGCTGTCGCCCGGACACGGGAATTGTCGGTTTTCATGCCGACCCACCACTCACACCACCTTGTTTCGCGGTTCTAACGACCGCGCCAGTATGGATCTGACCCATGGCGACGCTTGATCTTCTTTCCATCAATAAATCCTTTGGAGCCGCAAAGGTTTTGCACGACATCAGCCTTGCCATTGAGGACAAAGAATTCGTTGTCTTCGTCGGCCCTTCCGGCTGCGGTAAATCCACGCTGCTTCGGATCATTGCCGGATTGGAAGAAACAACCTCTGGCCAGATCATGATCGACGGGAAAGACGTCAGCGATGCCCATCCGGTCGATCGTGGCATCTCGATGGTTTTTCAATCCTACGCGCTTTATCCGCATCTGAGCGTTTATGAGAATATTGCCTTCCCTTTGCGTGTTCAGAAGATGCCGCAACCGGAAATGGATGCCGCCGTGAATCGCGCGGCAGAAATATTGCAGTTGACGGATAAGCTGCAGTTGAAGCCCGGACAGCTTTCCGGTGGACAACGCCAAAGGGTTGCGATTGGACGATCCATTGTTCGGAACCCCAAGGTGTTTCTGTTTGATGAACCGCTTTCCAACCTTGATGCCGCTTTGCGTGGCGATATGCGTGTGGAACTTAGCCAGCTTCACCGCAGTCTTGAGGCAACGATGGTCTATGTGACCCACGATCAGGTAGAAGCGATGACAATGGCCGATCGGATCGTTGTGTTGAACGCGGGTCGTGTTGAACAATTCGGTACGCCGATGGAATTATACCATCACCCGAAAACGAAATTTGTGGCCTCCTTTATCGGGCAGCCCAACATGAACCTGTTACCTGCGAAAGTCTTGGGCAGCGATGCAAAGAGCCTGAAAGTCGAACTCGATGGCGGACACCAACTGGTGGTTCCTGTTGAGGGCGGGATGGTATCGACAGGTGACAACGTCGAAGTTGGCATTCGCCCTGAACATGTATCGCTGGGTGACAGCGGTTTGAGCGTTACGGTCAATGTTCTCGAACGCCTCGGCGGCGTTTCGATTACTTATGGCGCGGTTGGAAATGGCACGCGGTTTTGCGCCTCGCTTCCGGGTGATGCGGCGATCCGCGAGGGCACACCGGTGACGCTCGCTGTGAACCCCGATGACTGCCACGTGTTTGATGTGAATGGCGATGTGCTGCGTCGCCAAGCAGCGCCTGAGCTTGCCGGATGAGAGTTGTCACCGCGGGTATAGGTTTGCGCGCCGGGCATGTATTGTCTCTTTTGAAAGAGGCGATGCCAGAGGTGGAGTTTGTTGGGTACTTCGACCCGCAGCCGACGTTCTTGCATATGATCGGGGAAGATATTCCACGTTTTGATGATGTGGATACGATGTTGGCGCAGGCCAAACCTGATCTCTTTTTTGTTGGATCGCCAAACTCATTTCATCTGGAACATATCAAGCAGGGTCTTGATGCGGGTGTTCGGATTTTTACTGAGAAACCAGTTGTCACCACCAAAGAAGACACGATGGCGCTGGCGGCACTATTGGCGGAGCATGGCACCGACAGTGTGATGGTTGGCCTTGTTCTACGTTACTCGCAACACATGATCGATTTGCGCGCGAATTTGGATGCGCTTGGGCCGATTGTCTCGCTTGAAGCAAGCGAGCATATCGCCCCCTATCATGGCGCGTTTTTCATGCGCGACTGGCGGCGGATGATCCGGTGGTCAGGTGGTTTCATGTTGGAAAAATGCTGCCACGATATCGACATTTACAACATGGTGACAAAGTCGCGGCCCAAAAGCGTGGCGAGTTTCGGTGGCCGGAAATCCTTTGTTCCACAATTCGCACCGACATCGAATGTTGAAAATGAGATCATGCACCGCAAACCTAGCGTTTGGGAAAGTGTAGACGATCCGTTCCATTCGGATGGAGACATTATCGATCACCAAACCGCTATTTTGCAGTATGAGAATGGGGCATCTTTGGCATTCCACACTAACCTGAATGTACCGGATGAACATCGCCGCTTCTGCGTCATAGGTGCGCTTGGTATGGCCGAGGGCGACTTTGTGCGCGGCAATTTGCAGGTCACGCTGCGCGATGGGTCAGTGGTTGCCGATCACGATTACACCCAAATGGATGGCGCCAGAGCGTCGGCTCATTATGGCGCGGATCATATGATGGTGGACGAGATCGTCAGTTTCTTGAAAGGCGAGGTGGACACGCTCCCAGTAGGGGTGGTGGATGCGCTTGAAGCCGGACTCGCTGCGATGGCGATGGATGAGGCGCGGATCACGGGTCGTGTCGTCGATCTAACAGAAACTTGGGCCGAGTTCGACGGCTATGCATTGAGACAATGAGCATGACGAAGAGTGAAATAGTGCCCGGCCATCTTATGGCGACAGAATCTGCGCAGGCATTGGACGTCTTTTCAAGTGCCGCGCGTCAGGATGTTGATGTGGAGGGCCTCGCAGGATCAAAAGCTTTCTACACGATTGCTCGTGGTTCATCTGACGCAGCGGCCAATATTCTGTCCTATGAATTTATGCGCGAGCTTGGGGTTCCAATGACCTCGCTGCCACCTTCGGTTTTCTCGTTGGGTAAAGGCGTTTCGCTAGCAGGATCGGCGGCGATCATCGTCAGTCAATCGGGGGCGAGTGATGATCTGGTGCGATCTGCGGTTGGGGCCAAAGGGGCAGGGGCCAAAGTTGTTGCGATCACGAACCAGCCAGACAGCCCAGTTGAGGCTCAATCCGAGTGTACTGTTCCCATCGGAGCAGGGCCGGAAAAGGCCGTTCCGGCGACTAAAACGGTTTGTGGGTCCATTGGGGCGGGGCAGGCGATCTTGTCAGCGATGTCATCTGACTACCAAAACCGCGCTCGCAAGGATGCTGAGAAGTTAGTGGGACTTTCGACGCAATTTGAGCAAGCAAACAGATTGCAATCGGCTCTTTTGAGGGCACGCCATGTCTATGTTATTGGCCGAGACACCGGCTACGGTGCGGCGATTGAAACGGCGTTGAAGCTGAAAGAATGCGTTGCGATCCACGCGGAAGCTTATTCCGCGTCCGAAGTTCTGCATGGCCCATTGCAACTCGCCACCAACCCATTGATGGTCCTGATCCTCGACACAGGAACGGCAGAAACTCAAGACAGTTTGGACCAAGCCGAGGCGCGGTTTGAAAAGGAAGATTGCGATGTCGTTCGTATCCGCGTTTCCGACTTTGGCGTCGATTTGGATACACCTGCGGCATCAGCGGCTCTTTTGCTCGCAGCGGTATATCCGATCATCTTGAAGACAGCCTTGGCACTTGGGTACGACCCAGATACGCCGGCGACCCTTTCGAAAGTCACGCAAACAACATGACACAAGACCTGTCTCATATCGCGACGTGGCGAGAGCTTAACCGACAACCCCAGATTTGGAGATCATGGGGCAATCGATTGGATGTAGAAGGCATTCGGGCTTGGATTGCTGAGCAGAGCTTTGATGAGGTTTGGTTTTGTGGCGCAGGAACAAGCGCCTATATCGGTGACATTATTGCAGCTGAACTAAAGGGCACGCGATCTGTGCCGAGCACGGATTTGGTTCAACGCCCTGCGCATTACTTGAGTGGCGCGCGTCCATTGGTCGTCAATTTCGGTCGCTCCGGCAACAGCAGCGAAAGCGTTGGGACGCTGGAGGCTTTGGCGGCATTGGCTCCAATTGCCCCGCAGCTGAACATCACCTGCAATTCCGAAAGCGCCCTTGCCACGGCTCAGACAACAAGCCCTCGTAAGACGATCATCTTACCGGAGGAGACGCACGACACCGGCTTTGCAATGACATCGAGCTTTTCGACAATGTTGCTGACCGCGCTGGCATTATTTGATGAACCCTGCGACGTGGCGGATCAATTTGCGCGGCTCGCTGATCAATTGGAAGACCTTTTGCCAGGATTTGGCGGTGCAAAGATGCCCGGTCGTGTTGTTTATGTTGGCGCTGGTCCTTTGACGTTTGCAGCACGTGAAGCAGCCTTGAAGGTTACGGAGCTTTCGGCTGGCAAGATACCAGCGATTTGGGACAGCACATTGGGGTTCCGCCATGGGCCAAAGTCATTTGTGGATGACGACACGGCGATTACCATTTTCACCAGCCCCGATGCGCCGGCAAATGATTACGATGCGGACCTTGCGAGCGAGCTTCGGCAGCAATTTCCAAACGCGCAAGTTGAGACGATCGGACCCGGCGGAGACATTGAGGTTCTGATGCCCTTTGGCGCGCATTGGGCCGCCGCGCTTTGCGTCGCAGCGTCGCAGGTGCGCAGCGTTGAATGGTCAGCTCAGCTTGGGTTGAATGTGGACGATCCATTCGCGGGTCAAAATACGCTCAGCCGCGTGGTAAGCGGCGTCAAACTTTATGCGGTGGCGTCATGACGGTGGCTGGTCTCGATATTGGTGGCACCAAGATCGAGGTGCAGATCTTTGACGAGGACTGGAATGAAGTCGCGCGCAATCGATGCGCCACACCCAAGGCCTATGAGGACTTAGTCAGCAACATCGCCTCGCAGATCAATTGGGCGACAGATGAAGCTGGGGGTCTGGACGCAATCGGTGTTGGAACGGCGGGATTGGTGAACCCACGCACGGGTCTTGCTTTGACGGCGAACCTTCCGGCGACGGATCATCCTCTCCCAACAGACATTGAACAGGCCATTGGACGACGGATCACTTTCGTCAATGATTGCCGTGCTTTGGCACTGTCTGAGGCCGTGTTCGGAGCAGGGCGCGGCCATCGCACGGTTATGGGGCTGATTATCGGGACAGGTATTGGTGGTGGCATCGCGATTGATGAAGCATTGATGCCGGGGCCGACTGCAACGGGCGGGGAGTTTGGGCATTTTGCTGCGCCTGCGCACCTTGTTTCTGAACATAGCCTTCCTGTTGTGCAATGCGGCTGTGGGCGCATGGGGTGCATCGAAACCTATGTTGCTGGTCCGGGGCTGGAACGGCTTGCGAAACACCTGACTGGGCAGTCGTTGTCAGCGCCTGAGATTGCGGATCGACGCCATGGCGACATGGCAGCCGTTTGGTCGCTTTGGTGTGAATTGGCGGCAGAAATGCTTCACACTCTGACGTTAACGGTTGATCCAGATGTCATCGTTCTGGGTGGCGGATTAAGCAAAGTTCCTGGCGTCATTGACGATCTGACAACCGCTGCGAGTTCTAGCCAAATTCCCGGTTTTGCTCCCGCCCGTTTGGTTTTGGCAGAAGGCGGGGATTCAAGTGGTGCGAGAGGTGCGGCTTACGCTGCATGGGTGGAGCAGCAAGATGGTTGAGGTGCTCCGCGATATCATCGCCCGCAACCGGGCAGGGGAGGGGGTGGCCATCCCTTCTGTTTGTTCCGCGCATCCTGACGTCTTGCGGGCGTCATTGGATTTGGCGAAACGTTTGGGGCAACCCGTCGTGATTGAAGCAACCTCCAATCAAGTTAATCAGGACGGTGGCTACATGGGAATGACACCGTCTGATTTTATCGAATATGTCCATGGTTTTGCAGATGACGTTGGCACGGACCGGCAAGCGATCCTTTTCGGTGGAGATCACTTGGGCACGCAGGCTTGGCGTGACCAATCCGCAGAGTTTGCAATGGAGAAGGCTAAAGGTCTTGTTGCTGACTACGTGGCGGCAGGGTTTGAGAAAATTCATCTGGATTGTTCAGAAGGGTGTGCTGGCGAAGCGGCTCAGTTGACGGATGATGTGACGGCTCATCGGTCCGCAGTTTTGGCCGGTATCTCTGCAAAGCAAGCCGACGATCTCTTGTTTGTCGTGGGAACTGAAGTTCCGCCACCGGGTGGTGCGCGGCTGGATGAAGATGGAGATATTCCGCCTACCGATCCGAAAGCTGCCCGGGAGACGCTTGCGGCGCATGAGGCGACCTTCGGGTCGTTGGCCAGCAATATCGGCGGTTTGGTCGTCCAGCCTGGCGTTGAATTCAGCCCGACAGCTGTACATCACATGCCCTTGGAAAGAGATCCAAAGTTCTTGGAAGCCTTGTCCGATCGTCCTTTGGTCTGTTTGGAAGCGCACTCAACCGACTATCAAGAAAGTGCCGTATATCCGCGATTGTCTGAACTTGGGTTTGCGTTTCAAAAGGTAGGACCGGCGCTGACGTTTGCCTATCGCGAAGCGCTTTACGCCTTAGATCAAATTCGATCCGACGCAGGACAGCTGGAAGCGGTGATGGAACAGGAAATGCTGCGGGAGCCGAAGTACTGGCAGGGGCATTACAGCGGGTCGCCCGAAGAGCTTCGCGAGCAGCGGCATTCCGGTTTGGCGGATCGTATTCGCTATTATTGGCCAACCCAAGGCGCGCAGGATGCGGTGGCCGCATTGCTCGCTGATTGTGCCAAAGGTTTTTCGGATACGCAGCTAAGCAACGTTTTTGATGTCAAAACCTTAGAGCGGGCTGAAAACCTTGGCGGTCCGCAAGCGCGGCGTCTAATTGACGCGCATATTGAACTGGCTCTCGAGCCTTATTTCTTTCTGGAAACGCCATGAATACGCGGTGGATCACATTTCAACATGTTTTTGACGGTGAGCGGATTCACGATGACGCATCTGTGCGGATTGAAGATGGGCATATCGCTGAATTGGATTTTGATTGCAGATCAGGGCTGAGCCATCCTGGCTACCTTGTTCCGGGCTACCTCGATTTACAGGTGAACGGTGGCGGCGGCGTTCAATTGAACGCAACACCAACATCTCATGCCATGACTCAAATCGCCCAAGCGCATCGGGGTTTTGGAACCGTAGGCATTCTACCGACTGTCATCACTGACGCGCCTGAGGTGCTCGAAAAGGCGGCAAGGGCAGCGCTTTCAGCCAAGGGTATGACTGGGATTTTGGGGCTTCATATTGAAGGGCCACATCTATCCAAGAGCCGTCGCGGAACGCATAAGGGCGACTTTATTCGTCAGTTTTCTCCGCGCACATTGGAGATCGTGGAAAAGCTGCGCGATGCAGGCATAACAGTGATGATTACTGTTGCCCCGGAAGAAATGGATCTTGCAGATATTGCCAAGCTGTCAGCCATTGGGGCAATCGTGTCAGTGGGCCACACCGATGCGAGCGCTGATCAGATTGATGCGGCCGTCGTTGCTGGAGCGTGTTGCGGAACCCATTTGTTCAACGCCATGTCCCCGATGACCACTCGAGAGCCGGGGGCAGTTGGCGCAGTGCTGCATAGCGGAATTCACTTTGGGATCATTTGTGACGGCTTCCATGTGGATGATCGCATGATCTCACTTGCGCTTCGGGCAGGATCCAATCCTGATGCGGCTTTCCTTGTGTCCGACTCGATGGCGACCGTCGGCGGCCCCGATAGTTTCGAGCTTTACGGTCAGCCGGTTCACTTGGAAAACGGTCGCCTTATCAACCGTGAGGGGAATTTGGCCGGTGCGCATATCACCCAAGCGCAAGGCGTCAAACGGCTCGTACAAGAGATTGGGGTTTCGCATGAGCGGGCCTTCAAGATGGCGACAACGATTCCTGCAAAGGTAATCGGACGACCAGACCTTGCGACATTGGTGGGTCGCCCGATTTGCGACGTTTTGGTTTTGAACGGGAAACTAGACGTCACAGACAACGCAGTTCTTGCGCCGCAATTTGATGCCGCAGAATAAAATCACGAAATTTGAAGTTTGCGTAGAGTCTGCACAGGGCATCGAAGCCTGTATTGGTTTAGTGGATCGCATAGAGCTGTGTTCAGCATTGGATATTGGGGGTCTGACGCCAAGTGTTGGGTTGATGAAAACCGCGAAAGATCACGGCTTAGAAACGCATGTCCTCATCCGCCCGTCGGGTGGCGATTTTGAGATGACAGAAGCTGATCTGAACGTCGCCTTGGCAGATATTCGAATAGTCAAGGATGTAGGGTTGGCCGGTGTGGTGATTGGTGCGACTAAGGGCGGCCAACTGGATACCGACATACTTGCAAAAATGATTGAAGCGGCAGATGGCCTTACCCTGACGCTACACCGCGCCTTTGATGTGGTTGATGATCAATTCGTGGCCTTGGATCAAGCGGTCGATCTGTGTTTTGATCGCATTCTGACATCTGGTGGTGCCGAATCCGCGCCGTTTGGAGTGGATCGGCTTCGCGATTTGGTTGAACACTCTCGATCTCGCATTGAGATCATGGCTGGTGGCGGAGTTACGATTGCAGAAGTTTCTGACCTAATAGAGAAAACGGGGGTCGATGCCGTTCATTCGTCATGTTCGGTGCAGCGGTCTTTGCCCGATGATCTAAGGCAGAAAGGGTTTGGCGATGCAGAGCGGATTACTGATGTAGCGACGATTGAAGCTTTGCGGCGATTGGTAAGAGCCTAATCTAGATCTCGAGAGTAGGGGTGTTCGAGCGCAGGCAAGACTTTACCAGAGCAACTGCCAAACCCGATTTTATATCCATCGCCACTCGCCTCGCCCTTGAGCGTCAGCGTGTCGCCGTCTTCAATGAAGCCGCGGGTTTCACCGGTTGAGAGCGAAATGGGTTCTTTGCCTCCCCAACTCAGTTCAAGAAGGGACCCGCTGTTTTCTCGTCTTGGCCCAGAAATTGTGCCAGAGCCAAAAAGATCACCGACCCGCATCGCGCAGCCTGACGAGGTATGATGGGCCAGCTGTTGGGCGGCTGAGTAATACAGCTCTTTGGCATTGGTTGTTGCAATAGTGCTCTCGGCCTGTCCGTCGGGGGCTAAAGTTACTTCTAAATCAATATCGTACAGCATCGGACCATCGTCTTTGAGGTGGTCGAGCAAAGTGATTTCTCTATTTGGGGCAGGGCACCCAAAGGGTTCCAAGGCCTCAGCCGTAACGATCCAAGGGCTGATTGAAGTTGCCGTTGCCTTAGATTGGAACGGGCCGAGCGGTTGATATTCCCACGCTTGAATGTCCCGCGCTGACCAGTCGTTCAGCAAAACATAGCCAAAGATGTTTTCGTAGGCCTCTTTGACGGTTAGTGGCCCGCTACTTGCGGACCCAACAATGGCGCCAAGTTCAAGCTCGATGTCAAAACGCTCTGACGGTGCGAAGCAAGGCAGGGGATTATCTGGGTGCTTGATTTGCCCCCAAGGACGCCGAATTTCGGTGCCAGATATAACCACGGAAGACGCTCGGCCATTGTAGCCGATGGGAATATGGAGCCAATTCGGCGTTAGAGCGTTTTCTGCACCACGGAACATGGTGCCAACGTTTGTTGCGTGGTGTCGGCTGGCGTAGAAATCTGTGAATTCAGTGACCGAGAAAGGGAGGTGCATTTCGGCGCTCGACTGCGGAAGGAGCATGATCTTCAGTTTGCCTCGATTGGGGTTTCCCTCTGCCAAGATCGTTTGAAGTTTGGATCGAAGGTTTGACCAAGCTTTTTTCCCAAGCGCCATAAAGGCATTCCAGTCCTGCGCCTGTAGTGCACCATCAAAGGAAATGATCTCCTCCGCCTCTAACGCCTTTAGATCTAAAATCATGTCACCGATCGCTACGCCGCAGCGCCTATCACCACTGTCGGTCGAAAAGACCCCATAGGGAAGGTTGTTCAACGGAAAAGGGCAGGACGGGTTATTTGCGCTTTCAACCCAACTTCTCATCAATGGCATGGTGCATCCTTTGCTGAAAACCTTGGCCGTTTGATCTTGGTTTGGATCATTTCTTCCCCGGTGTGCCGTCAAACTTCTTTTCAATATCAACCCAGCAGTCGATGTAGTCATCCTGAAGCGGAGCTTCTGATCCGGCAAACTCCGTCAAATGCTGGGGGAAACGCGTTTCAAACATAAAGGACATGGTTCGGTCTAGTTTGTCTGGGCCAAGGTTCGCATTCGAGGCCTTTTCAAAGGCTGTTTTGTCGGGTCCGTGCGGCATCATCATGTTGTGAAGACTTACGCCGCCGGGGACGAAGCCTTTCGGTTTCGCATCATATTGGCCGTAAATGTTGCCCATCAGTTCTGACATGATGTTCTTGTGATACCATGGCGGACGGAAGGTATCTTCTGCTACCATCCATCGCTCCCGAAAGAGGACAAAGTCGATGTTTGCGGTT